>Ga0068856_100007862_pt1 | contig 10413 bp, 2 predicted proteins | sample KBSCornC62_FD_66595 | JGI IMG/M metagenome (GOLD analysis project Ga0068856, IMG submission 66595) | Corn rhizosphere microbial communities from Kellogg Biological Station, Michigan, USA - KBS Corn C6-2 | ecosystem: Host-associated > Plants > Roots > Rhizosphere > Soil ... | reverse complement strand
CCACCGACCGTCACCGATAGCGCGGTCCCGCCAGGTCTGGATGATTTTACGGACGGAGAATACTGCGATGAGACCCATGACATAGCCTATAATTATGTCCGTAACCACTACTACTACCCGTTCGGCCTGCTGAAATACACCACCGGTCCTAATGGTGAAAAAATCATTACTAGGGAAACACGTGTCATCCGAGACGACCGGCGAATAATCTCTTGGCAACAAGTACCGGCGAAATCTGGGCCCGGGGTCATGCTTACCGGCGACGGCATTATCGTGAAATCTCCGCCCAGGGTGAGTGAATGCGCCACATGGGATCTGGCCAACGTAATGCGTTTCGCGCGCGGGGAATCGAATTCAAGGCCCTTGGGCGCCATTCTGAGGGATGTACACAAGCTTATCAAACATTCAATATGGCTCCCACAGCCTGAACAGCTTTACCTCCTGCTCTTCACCATCCCGGTGACTTATGTTCAGGAAATTTTCGCAGCCGTACCATACCTGTTGGTAACCGGCCCAAAAGGTAGCGGAAAATCAGAATTGGCCACCATCATCAACCACCTGAGCGCCAACTCGATAATAGTGGGCGCTGGTTCCAGAGCCTTCGCGGCCGCGCAGTTGAATGATGCGCGAGGACTGATCATTTTTGATGATCGGGAAACCCTTAACGCCAACGACCTCGATAAATCGCTGCTGGAAATGCTTAAAATCGGATATAAGCGTGCTACGGGGACCCGTGGCATCCTGGGGCATAATCGGAAACTGAACTACCAGCATGTCTATGGAGTGAAAGCAATCACGTCTATCAGCGGTGTTGAGGAGGTGCTTGGCACCCGCATGATCCACATCAGCACGGCTGTTTACAATGGTTCAATAGCCGGCTCACAAATCCACCACTTCGCCGCTTCGGAACAAGAAATCGCTCATAGTCTACGACAGGAGCTTCATGCCTGGTGCTTCAGTCATTTGCAAGAAATCCTCGTGGAATATGAAAAGCTTCCGCGAACTGACCGGTGGGCCGAAATCGTCGCCCCGTTGAAGGCTTTAGCAGCAGTCAGCGGCGACCAAGAATTACAAAGCGGGCTCCAGACCGCCTTAATTGCTCAACAGGACGATAAACCGCCTGGAAGCTTGGAAGATCTGATCAACCGTTGCATGGTGGGCATAGTCAAAAAAGGCTACACACGCCAAATCGCGCTCACCCACTTAGCGAACGAGGTCAACCTCTCGGCGGCTCGATATGGTTTCCAAGTCCCATGCGAAGCATGGCTGTCCCGAACGCTAAGATCCACTGGGTGGCTGGCCAAAGAAGCCACCGTCAGCCGCCAACGCCACCGCAAATCAACCCTGCAACGCATTTGGGACCTCAATCTCGACGCCGTCAAACACGCTGTCGATACTGATAGCCAAGCACTGGATCCACTCTCCTACTGTCGCGACTGCAACTCCTGCACCTACGCCATTGCCTGTCCAAATAAGAAATTGTTCACGGGGCGAACCCCTTCATTTGGCCAAAATTAGGCCTAAATTTGGCATCGTTTCAGGAATCTAACTCCGCAAACCCTTGGGCCCGGTCTCCTAATGAGAATTGCGAACGTGACCTCCACCCTCCACACTGACAACACAACCGCTACAAATCGTCGAAACCGGGGCAAACTCCGTTTCGTGGACGATCCACTTGAAATTCAGAAGAAACTTCGCTCCACGCTTAACACCCGGCACCAGTAGTAGCAAACACCGCAGCGGCAGAAACCCAAGCCGGGGCGAGCGCTTGTCTGAATGGTTTCAGGGGGCGAAAGGACGGCAACAAGGCGACGTCGTTGTCGATGTCCAAACACACAAACCTTGATAGGAGCGGAGTTCTCTCCTGACGCTACCAACGATGAAGAAGTGATCAAAAAAAATATTCTGAAAAAATCTGCGTGGTTCGCCCTAAATTAGGCACAGACTCCAGTAGTTTACGTGATATAAGCATCAAAATGCGGCGTATTTTGCTCGCGCTTAGAATGTCCACTATTGAGGCAAAATAACATAAAATGCCCGAAAATGCGCAGTTTAGCAAAACAGTGGTCATCGCGATGTATTTGCCGATCTTCAACTTAGGCAGCGCGCTAAAGGGTCATTGATAATAAATGACTTACAAATCTGAAAAAATCGATCTTTTGACTTCCGCGAAAAAATGTTGCCCGAAACTGCGAAATACAATTAGATACTCTTAACAAAAAGCATCGCAAGTGGCTTAACCGACCGCTGTCTCGCGAACAGGGTTTTCCTGACACAAAACACCGTAAACGTCGTTCCTAAAGGCAGTTCCTGCCGTGCCACAATGGCACCAGGACCACCAGAAGCACAGCTACCAATTTGTGCCAGAAAGGTCGACTTTAGTGCCGGAAATTGTTCTAGGAATACCATCCTAGAACCACTTCGAACTTATCGCGGAACCGGGTAAATCACGTGGCCTCAGCGTAGTTGTTGAATGCTGTTCCAGCATCTTCAGTTCTAGAACTGGCCGGGAGTTCGCCGATTTCCACAAATGAGACACCAAACAAAGAGATATGGTGCCCAGCGCAATTCACCACCTGAATGTGCTACATGAACGTAGGAGCTAGGGCGCGCCCTTGAACGAACCTCAGAAGAGGCTATGATTGACCCATGCCAACAAAACCGAAGGCTAAGGCAAAGCCTACCGCCAAAAAAGCCACCAGACCGTCGAAGCCTGAATCAGCCCGGGACCCATGCGAGATCCCGGAAGTTCGGATCGCCGCACTCGCCGGGCGAAAGTTTCCGCCCTTTGAGGAAGCCTAATCCAGCCAGCGGGGTTTAACCTACCCCCGCAAACCCTGGCCAACGCCCGGGGTTTTTATGAGAATTTTGGACCAGACCTATGCCCGGACAGCACAACCGCCGAGAATCGTCAAAAACGGGGTAAACTCCGTTTCATGGACGATCAAACCACATAATTACTGAATCGTTGTTGTGGGACTCAGCTTGCCTGAGCTTGCCCGACCAGTCGGGCGTGCGGCGCAAAACTTCAGTTTTGTGGCCGGTCCGAGAGTGCCTTCACAAAACCTGGCACCAGGCCCAAGATTGCGGCGGAAACCACGCGCCGTTCGAAGAAGCGTAGCAATCGAGCCTGCCCGCAATACAGGCTATCGAGACGGCGTGGCTAATTGTTCTGACAGCGCGCCAACAGGGTCGTGCGGACGGTTTCTGGATCATACCATACCCGAGAGCCAATTCGCACGCACGGGATGTTTCCTTTGGCCTGCTGGTAGTATAGCCACCTCAAGCTGGGGCGGCACCGCGCGTCCCAAAGTAATTCCAATAGTGTTGCCCCCGAAACGAGTTGCGGCCTTGTCGGGAGCGTTTCGTCGCGTTTCTTCATAGGTCTAGGTCTCCTTCTGACATTCAATTCCACCGGGAAATGACTGATTCAACGCACACACGATGCTCCGCAGCCATCGTGATGGCGTAAAAACGCAGCAAAATGAGTGCAACCCGTGATACCGCCAGACGGGCCAAGCGTAAACCCGATACAACGCCACCCTCGGTTTACAAAAGCCAACTAAAAAAAGAACGAAAAAACTGGGCGAAGATTACCACACCTAACTATACTGCTCAAGCGAAAATAGCACAGCTCATACGTCGGCTTTGAACAGCTCAACTCCGTCAGGAGCCAGGCGCGGTCACTTCGTTCCGCGCTCTTTGAAAGGGAGAAAACCGGTCCGGACGGAAACTCTGATAAACTGAAAGCTAGTCATAGCTGAATTTTAGTTTTTTAATTAAGGTGTCCCGGTCAAGAGCAGCCCGGGGAATACTATCGGGAGTCAATTCGAAAAATACATGAACCAATTGTTAAACGGTACACAGGTCATCGCCCGCGGCTTGCGCTGGACCCTTGCATTCACCCAACAACTGGGGGGACAAACGCTTTACCGACTCCGTGGTTGTGAAGGCGCGACCCTCGGCATGGAAACCGATCTACTCTTCCCGTTCGAGCACATTGAGGCAATTTCGCAGGAGTTTCGTCCAGACCAGGCTGGAAGCCTCTCTAACTGGCGGGTGTACCACCAAGCTTTCTTGCTGGAGCAGGCGCTCGGGAGTGACGCCATGACCGCTGGGCAGCCGGGGCGGTTAGTCTTGGAACCCTACCAACTCGTGCCGACGCTCAGGGCAATTCGTATGAGCCGGCCACGACTCCTGCTCGCTGACGCCGTTGGCCTCGGCAAAACGATTCAAGCGGGTCTGGTCTTGACCGAGCTCATTTCCCGTCGTGTCGCGAGCCGCATCCTGCTCGTCACGCCGGCCGGACCGCTACAAGAGCAGTGGGCAAATGAAATGACCGAACGCTTTGGACTGCGATTCGAGGTCATTGACCGGTCCAAACTTGACGAAGTGCGCCGCGCCAACGAGTTGGGAACGATTCCGTTCGATTACATCCCTTTAGGGCTCGCGTCGATTGACTTTCTCAAACAACGCAACGTCTTGGACGAACTGGAACTCACGACCTACGACGTCATCGTCATTGACGAGGCTCACCATTGTAGCGAAACCAACCGCGAGGACGGCAGCCAATCCCAACGCCGTGAATTGGCGGAAATTCTGGCCCGGCATTGCGACACGTTGCTGTTGCTGACTGCAACGCCACACGATGGCAATGATCGATCCTTCGCCTCACTCTGTGAGTTGCTCGACCCATCACTCGTCGATGGCAACGGGACGCTACGTGAAACCCGATACCTGCAACACGTCGTGCTCCGACTCAAAGAGCACATCACCGACGAGCAAGGCAAACCGAAATTTAAACAACGGCAAGTCGTGCCCTCCCCGGTAAAAGCCTCAATCAGCAAAAACTCTGAATTCATCGACCTTCACAAACAATTGCTGGCAATGCTAGCGCCTGAATTGCGCAAAGCCATCCGGGCCCGTCGTTACAGTGACGTGCTCTCTTTTATCGCGCTCCTCAAACGCAGCGTGTCCACCGTGGAAGCTTGTAAATGCACGCTGACAGCGGTCAAAACACGACTTGAACAAATCCTAACCGACAAAGAAGAGCAGCAAAAGGACCGCTCCCAGCGCCTCCGTTCACTGAAAGAATTAGCCAAGCAGCAGGACGCATTCGGGATCCTGAGCGCCGAGGAAGAAGCTGAACAGGTGAACTTGGAGGTTGAGGATATGGCTCAAACTTTGGCGGTTCTACAACGACAATCCGCTGCCGGGAGCCGGTCGGTGACCGCGCAACGAAAAGCTATATCGCAACTCGAAAAAATCCTGGCTACGGCTGAAAAAGCCCAGCACCAGGACCCAAAACTCGAAGCACTGGTCGAAAAAGTTAAAGCCATCCGGCAACAAGAACCGGGCGCCAACGTGCTTATTTACACCGAATATATCGATAGCCAACGCGTCGCGATTGAAGCCCTTAAAAAAGTGGAAGGTGTCGAAATCATCTCGATGAACGGTGAGGACGACCAAGACACACGGAGCAAAGTCACCGATGAATTTCGCGCAAACGATAACCGCATCCTCGTCTCGACAGACGCGGCGGCGGAGGGTCTTAATCTGCACCAACGGTGCCACCACCTGCTGCACTTGGAATTACCGTTCAACCCAAACCGGCTCGAACAACGAAACGGGCGCATCGACAGGTTTGGGCAGCGGCTGGACCCCATCGTCAGCTACCTATACCTCAAAGGCACCTTCGAAGAACGAGTCTTGCTCCGCCTGATCGCCAAATACGAACGTCAGCGTATTCGCCTCACGTTCGTCCCAAACACACTCGGCCTCACGTCGGAAGACGCTTTAGGCAGCCGGCTCTTGGAAGGTATGCTCGAAGAAGAGGGCCTTTTCGAACGGGAAGAGCCAGAATTCACACTCCTTGCCGACGACGAAAACAACGGCGCAACCGCGGCTGCGAAGGATCTGTTCGAGGAAATTGACCACGTGCTCAAAGGCTTCGACAAAGCAGTCACCCAGAAATGGTACGGAAGCGACGGCATGAGCGCTGAGCCGACACTCTGGAAAGAAGCCGAAAATGCCCGCACAAAAGGACAAAAGCTCGGTCCGGTAGACCTGCTCAAATTCGTGACTGAAGCAGCCCAAATCTCGGGCGCCAAAGTCTCTCAAAAGGATAAAATCACCACCCTCCAACTCCCTAATACGTGGATCCACGGTGTCAAGGATATGCCAGGCTTCGACAGCGCCGAGCAATGCATTCGGCTGACAACCGACTTGGACCTAACGCACGATGAGAAAAAACGCACAGTCGGTTATCTGGGTCGTGCTCATCCGCTGGTTCGCCGCGCCGTCGACCAAATCCAGCAAATGGCGTATGGGGCGGAAGCCAAAATTCAGGACCTCCGCGTCACCGTCGTCGAGGGAAACTGTAAAACGCCGGAAGTGATCTGCACCTACCTTGGACGGCTGACAAGCCAAGCCGGACGCGAGCTTGAACAAGTTCTCGCCGTCAGGCTGACGAAGGGCCAGGCACCGGAATTCATCGAGAACACCGAGTGGCTCGCGCTTACCAAATCAGAACACGCCAGAAAAACCGGCGGAGTGTGGGACGCCGAATTCAAATCGTGGGTCCCTAAACAAATGGAAGCAGCAGAAACCACGGCCGCCAAGGTATTCAAAACAATTGCGGGAAAATACGGCGCCAATCGAAGGACAGAAATCGACGCCGAGGAAGAACGACAATCCAAGTGGCTCACGACCCGTGCCGAACAGATCATAGGAGACCGCGCACCTGATCTACAAAAGGACTTATTTGGCAAATCCAAACCCGGCGCCCAAGAAATTCCGAACTGGTCCACCTACAGCGATCCAGCCCAGCGTCTGGCCGGATTCGCCCAGGATCGCAATCAACCCAGCCAGCTTCGTCATGAGGCCAACGGTGTGCTGGTGCTCTGGAATAAGCGAAAAGACGCACTCCTGGCACAACGAACCTTAAGGGATCCCGAAGTGGTTCCTATAGGAATGCTGCTAATCTGCCAGAAAGGAGGCAAATAATGTCCCTTTCCCTCCAACTCGATTGCACGTTCACTGGGCCGGCCCTTCCAGAACCTTACGTCAAATTTGAACTCGAAGCTGCTCTACGGAAACTGAACCTCCTGCCTAAAGAAACGGGCAAGGAAGGCGAAAAGCTAACTGAGCGCTGGGAACTGACGCGCACAAAGCTGCGTAAGCTGGTCGCGCACGGCGGAAATATCCGTGTCCAAAACCACATTTTGGACCCACTCACCGAAATCCTCGGTTACGACCGTGTCGAAGACGGTGGCGAAATTTCCACCGAGGAAGAAATGGAAAACGGCGGCGTGCTCATGCGCAATGGGTCACCAGACTCCAAGTTGCGGGCATGGGCCACTGACCTCCATGCAGACTTGGACGCGCCAGAAAAACGAGGATTGGCCTCTCGATTCAGCGCCGCTCAACGAGCAGAACGCGTGCTCCGCACTTGTGGCGAGAAAGTAGGCTTGCTCACGAATGGGTCAGAACTACGTCTGATCATCTCCGACCCTGGCCGGGTGCGGTCAACAATAAGCATCGCCATCGACCCGCATTGGAAGCGGAGCCGGGAACTTCCCGATTCGCTCCGCTTGCTTATAGCATTGGCATCCCCGGCCGGCATCAAAGCGCTGCCAACAATTATTGAAGCAGCACGGCTGCAACAAGCTAAGGTCACCAAAGATCTCCGAAAGCAGGCGCGTGAAGCCATAGAAGGATTCATTCAAGAAGTCCTCGACAACCCCAAAAATCGGGAATGGTATAGCGACCAGGCCGACAAGGAAAAGCTGGCCAAGCAGCTATGGCACGAGGGGCTCATTTTGATCTACCGTCTCCTCTTCGTCCTGAAACTGGAAGCCACCGACGACCCGGCGCGCACCTTCAACTTCGCGGCCTCGACTCTATGGCGACATTCGTTCTCGCCATCGGCAGCTCTCGCTCCTTACGCCCGCAAGGTCATCGACCATGGCGCCGAGACAGGACACCTGCTGGAACATGGGCTGCGCGCACTTTTCAGAATGCTGGGCGAAGGGCTCCAATGCACCGAGCTTACCGCGAAGCCCGTCGGCGGCGCGCTCTTCGCACCGGACACGACGCCATTGCTGACAAAAGCACAATGGGGCGAACGGGCCGTAGCCAAACTTCTCGACCAATTGCTATGGACCACGCCGGCCAAAAACGGCCCGCGCCAACGCGTGCACTATGGGCCTCTTGACGTGGAGGACCTCGGCCGCGTCTATGAAGCCTTGCTGGAATTGGACCCAGGCATCACGGTCGAGCCCATGTGCCGGCTCCGTCGCTCAAAACTGGAAGTCGTCGTGCCTCTAGCCCAAGGCGAAAAATACCGCCCCAAAAAAGAAGTGGCGGAAACTGATCTCGAATTAGATGACGACGCCGAGGAAGAGGAGGAAGAATCCTCAAACAAAAAAACAAAGGTCCTGTGGATCGAAGAAATTAAGCCAGGCCGGTTCTACCTGCGTGTAGGCCTTGGCCGCAAAGCGACCGGCAGCTTCTACACGCCGCACACGTTTGTGCGGTTTCTCGTCCAGGAAGTCCTCGGGAAACTGGTAGAACGGGTGTGCCCGTTAAACGATCCGGACCCGTGCGCCATTCTCAGACTCAAAGTGATCGACAAGGCCATGGGAAGTGGCCATTTCCTCGTCGAAGCATGCCGCTTTTTAGCAGAAAAACTCTACGAGGCTGCCCGCCGGTGCGATGAAATCGAAACTGAATTAAAACGCCAAGCCGATAATCCAAAACTCGACCAGGCGGAGAAAAAGGCGTTGCTCGAAAAAGCCGAAGTGTACCACAAACGCGTCGTCGATCTGCCAGACCCGAACGACGAAATGCTCCAATACCTGCCGAGCAAAGCCCCGGAACGCGGCGGAAGCGGTTATTCGATGTTTCGGGCATTAGCCCTCAGCCGCCGCATGGTCGCCGTGCACTGCATTTACGGCGTGGATCGTAACCGGCTGGCTGTGGAATTGGCGAAACTCGCCCTTTGGATTGAATGCCACGCCGAGGGGATGCCCCTGACGTTCCTCGATCACCGCCTTGTCGTCGGGGACTCCCTGACCGGTCCATTCTTCGGACACCTTCTCAAATACCCGGGCACACAACAGAAAATGGACGACCTGTTCACGCGTGGCCTGACCGAGCGACTCACCGAGAAACTTGGAAAAGCATTGGAACACGTGCGGGAACTTGAACGCAGCGTGGGAACAACGCTCGCCGAAGTCCAAGCCAAGGAGGCCGCGAAGGCGCGATTGGACGAGGAACTCGCACCGTTCAAAGCCTTGGCAGCGGCATGGGCTGGCGGTGTCATGCTGGGGACCGAGAATTGTGATGACACGGCTTACGCCGAACTCGCAAAACAAATCGCAAAAACCGGCGAATTGCCAGAGGAACTGGCAGGCAAAAGCGAAATGTTATGCACCATGATCGCCAAGGGATCGGGCCTGCAAGGGATCAAAGAATCATGGCCAGAGCTGCGAGAGTCCATTCTGAAACTTCCGCCAGATGCGATACCGGCGTTGCCATTCGACTTGGTTTTTCCGGAAGTCTTTTATCCAACCGGGAGCGCAGCAAAGAAATCCGGATTTGATGCTGACTTAGGCAACCCTCCCTGGGACAGGGCACGCTTCGAGCGCAAAGAGGTAATTGGCTCATTTTGGCTTCCAATCTTGGAAGCAACTCGAACCACCGAGTGGGAAGAAGAGGCAGAAAGCTTCCTCAATAAAAATCCTAAGGCCCAAATGATCGTCGAGACGATCGAGCGCGATAGTCTGGTCTTAACGGAATTCCTAGCAAATCATTATCCGACAACAATGGGGAAAGATTCTGACGTCGAAGCTCCAGGAGATAAAGACCTCTATCTATTCTTCGTCGAAAGAGCATATCAAATTCTAAAGAACGACGGGGGTCTTGGTTTAGTCACCGGAGGCGGCTTAGCGAAAAATACAGCTGCGGCGGGATTGCGTAAATTGCTTGTCAGCGACACACGACTCGAAAAATGCCTTCACTTCGTAAACCTAAATCAATTGTTCGAGGACTTACCTCCCATAATTGAATTTTGCATTATCACAAGCGGTAGATACGGTCAGCGTGCCGCCTTTCAATTAGCTTCCGAATTGAGGGAAAATGACGCGTTGTTAAGGCAAAACCAAGCGAAATGGCAAAACCGACAATTTACCGATTTACACGCACCTCAATGGGCCTTTCTTACTGGAAAAACCTACACTACAGGGGAAGGACAGAACCTAAAGGAATTCATCAGTTTTAACCTCAAATCCTTCACTCGTGAACTAGATAAATCGCAAGATGACTCCGGATTTGTAACGGTTAAAACGCTGCTGCCGGACGTGGAAGACGCTAGGCCATGGAAAGCAACTAAAGCTCTGCTCCAAAAAGGGG
>Ga0068856_100007860_pt1 | contig 10415 bp, 10 predicted proteins | sample KBSCornC62_FD_66595 | JGI IMG/M metagenome (GOLD analysis project Ga0068856, IMG submission 66595) | Corn rhizosphere microbial communities from Kellogg Biological Station, Michigan, USA - KBS Corn C6-2 | ecosystem: Host-associated > Plants > Roots > Rhizosphere > Soil ... | reverse complement strand
CGCCCTCGGAGCGGCGCACGCTCCGCAGCGCGGACCTGCGCTATCACGGGCAGTCCTTCGAGCTTCCGGTGACGGTGCCGCCGGGTCCGCTCGCGGCCGCGGACGTGGAGCGGCTGCGGGCGGAGTTCCACGCCCAGCACGAGCGCGCCTACGGCTACGCGGCGCCGGAGGATGCGGTCGAGCTGGTGAACGTGCGCCTGGCCGCGATCGGGGTCACGCCCAAGCCGCGGCGCGCGCCGCTGCCCGAGGGCGGCCCGTCCGCCGCCCCCGCGCTGAAAGGCCATCGGGACGTCTGGTTCGCGGAAGTCGGCGGCTTCCGCCCGACCCAGGTGCTCGACCGCGGCAAGCTTTTACGCGGCAACGTGATCGAGGGGCCGGCGATCGTGGAGGAGCCGGACGCGAGCACGCTCGTGCACCCGGGCTGGAGCGCGGTCGTCGACGAGCACGGCAACCTGGTGCTCCGCGCGACGGCGGCCGGCTGAGGTCGCGGCCTGACGTTCGCTCGCTCTTGACGCCGGGCTCCTCCGGGCGCAGCATGCCGGCCGGAGGAGCCCACCTCATGCCCGTCACCCTCGTCACCGGCACCAGCACCGGCATCGGCTACGCCACCGCGCTCCACTTCGCCCGCCGCGGCCACACGGTGGTCGCCACCATGCGCAACCTGGCCAAGGCGGGTCCGCTCGAGACCGCCGCGCGAGAGCAGGCGCTGCCGCTGGTGATCCGCGAGCTGGACGTGACCCGCCCCGAGTCGATCGAGCGTGCGGTCGCGGACACGGTGGCCGCCGAGGGCCCCATCGACGTGCTGGTCAACAACGCGGGCGTCGGCGGCGCCACCCCGCTCGAGCTGACTCCCGAGGACGAGCACCGCGCGATGTTCGAGGCGAACTACTGGGGGCCGATCCGCATGATCCGGGCCGTGCTGCCGTCGATGCGCGAGCGGCGGGCGGGCTCCATCGTCAACGTGACCTCGATCGCGGGGCGGGTGGCCACTCCGAACCAGATCGCGTACTCCGCCTCCAAGCACGCCCTCGGCGCGGCGAGCGAGGCCCTGGCCCACGAGGTGGCCGCCTTCGCAGTCCGCGTGGCCATCATCGAGCCGGGCGTGATCCAGACCGCGATCTTCGAGAACTCGGCCGGCGCCACCCGCTACGACAAGAATTCGCCCTACCGGCAGATCATGCGCCGCAACGGCAAGCTCTTCGCGGCCGGCTTCCGCAACCCGGGGCGCGCCGAGACCGTCGCGGAGGTGATCTGGGAAGCGGTGACCACCGACCGGCCGCGGCTGCGCTGGCTGGTGGGCGCCGACGCGGAAGGCCTCGCCGCGGGGCGCGCGCGCATCAGCGACGAGGACTGGGTGGCGATGGGCGCCGGGCTCGAGGACGCGGAGTACAACGCGCGCTTCAAGCGCTACTTCGGGATCGAGCTGATCTAGGGGAGCGGCGGTCGCCGGCGCTACATCCCCAGATAGGCGCGGCGGACCAGGTCGCTCTCGAGCAGGGTCTGGCTCGCGCCCTCGGCCACGATGCGGCCGGTCTGGAGCACGTAGCCCCGCTCGGCCGCGGCCAGCGCGGCGGGCACGTTCTGCTCCACCAGCAGCACGGTGAGGCCCTCCTGCCGGTGGAGCATCTTCAGCACGTCGAGGATCGAGTCCACGATGCGCGGCATGATGCCGAGGCTCGGCTCGTCGAGCATGAGGAAGCGCGGGCGCGACATCAGGGCCCGGCCGATCGAGAGCATCTGGCCCTCGCCCCCCGAGAGGGTGCCCGCCCGCTGGGCCGCGCGCTGGCGCAGGACCGGGAAGAGGCCGAAGACGCGCTCCAGCATCTCCTGCCGCCGTCTCGGATCCCGGTCGCGAAACGTCCCGAGCCGGAGATTCTCGGCCACCGAGAGGCGGCTGAAGAGCCGGCGGCCCTCCGGCACCAGGGCGATGCCGAGCTCCACCCGGTCGGGGGCCTCCACGTCGTCGACGCGCTTGCCGTCGAACCAGATCTCTCCGCGCCGCGGGGTGAGCAGCCCCGCGATGGTCTTCAGCAGCGTGGTCTTGCCCGCGCCGTTGGCCCCGACCAGCGCCACCGCCTCGCCGGCCCGCACCTCGAGCGACACTCCGTGGAGGGCCACCACGCCACCGCCGTAGGCGACCTCCGCGTCGCGGACCGAGAGCAGGGGCGTCCCCGCCGGCGCGCGGCCCGCCGCCGGCGCCGGGTCAGGCGCGGCCACGGTAGCGATCTCCCAGGTAGGCGGTGATCACGCGCTCGTCGCGCGCCACCTCGGCGGGCGGGCCCTCGGTGAGCTTCTCGCCGTGGTCCAGCACCACCACCCGGTGCGAGAGCGGCATCACCACCTCCATGACGTGCTCGACCACGCAGATGGCGAGGCGCAGCTCCCCGTGGATGCGGCGCACGAGCTCGACCGCGGCGGTGGTCTCGAACGGGGTGAGGCCCGACATGGCCTCGTCGAGCAGCAGGAGCCGGGGGGAGGTGGCGAGCGCGCGGGTGATCTCGAGCCGCTTCTTGTCGGCCAGGGTGAGGGCGGCCGCCACCACGTGCTCCTTGCCCGCGAGGCCGGTGAAGGCCAGCAGCTCGAGCGCGCGCGCCCGCGCCGCCGCGACCCGGCTGGTGCGCCGGAAGGCGCCGCAGATCACGTTTTCCAGCACCGTCATGCGCCCGAAGCTCCGCACCACCTGCCAGGTGCGCGCGATGCCGAGCCGGCACACGCGCTCCGGGCGCGCGTGGGTGATGTCGGCCCCGTCCAGCACGATGCGCCCCTCGTCGGGATGGAGCGCGCCGCTGATGCAGTTGAAGAGCGTGGTCTTGCCCGCGCCGTTGGGGCCGATCAGGCCCACGATCTCGCCCGGCTCGATCGCGAGGGAGACGTCGCGGTTGGCGATCAGGCCTCCGAAGCGCTTGGTGGACCGCTCGACCTGCAGCAGCGGGGCCATCGCGCTCAGGCCTTTCCGGAGGCGGAGGCGTGGCCGCGGAGGCGCGCGGCCCACTCGCTCCACGGCAGCGACAGCAGCCCGTTGGGCCGCCAGCCCGCGATCACCATGATGATCGCCCCGTAGATGATGAGGTCGATGCCGCGGCCCGCGAGCGGACCGGTTCCGAGGGTGGTGGCCATGAGCTGCGAGATCGGGATCAGCACCACCGCGCCCAGGACCGGGCCCCACAGGCGGCCCAGGCCGCCCACCACCGCGGCCATCATGGGCAGGATGTTCCAGTTCACCTCGAGCACCTGGTCCGGGAACACCGCGAGGGCCCAGAAGCCGTAGAGGGTGCCGCCGGCCGCGAACACGACGGCCATGAGACAGCGGGCGATGACCTTGTAGAGGCGGCTGTCGATGCCGATGGCCTCCGCCCCGTCCTGGTCGTCGCGCACCGCGCGGAAGTAGAAGCCCCACTTCGAGCGCTCGATCGCCCGGGCCGCGAGCAGGGTGATCGTGAAGAGCGCTAGCGACAGGTAGTAGAAGCCGAGCCCCTTGCCGCGCCCGGGGAACTCCATCGTGAGCACGCCGTGCACGAAGCCGCCGCCCGTCGCGACCGGGATGAAGAGGCCCTGGCTGCCGTTGATGAGCGGCCAGGTGGCCCCGATGGGCTGGGCGATCATCCACATCGCCACGGTGGCGATCGCGAAGTAGTGGCCACGCAGCTTGGTGACCGGGTAGGTGACCGCCGCGCAGATGGCCGCCGAGACGACCATCGCCCCCAGGAGGGCCAGCCACGCGTTCCAGCCGAGATTGATGGTGAGCAGCGCGGCGGTGTAGGCGCCGATGGCGAAGAAGATGCTGGGACCGAAGTCGAACTGGCCGGCCCACCCCCCGATGATGTTCCAGCCGATGCCGAGCATCGCGTTGAGCAGCACCAGGAAGCCCACCGTCTCGTAGTAGATCTGGCCGCTCCGCTCGAACGGGATCGGGTAGAGCAGGGCCACGAGGGCGCCGAGCACCCAGGCGACCTGTTGCCCGCGACCGGTGCGGCGCGGGGAGCTAGAAGCGGCCAAACAGCCCCTGGGGCCGGAACAGGCCGATCAGGATGTAGGAGGCGAAGACGAACGCGTCCTTGAACGCGGGGGGCAGGTACGCCGCGGTCACGCTCTGCACCACGCCCACCAGGAGCGCGGCCATGAGGGTGCCGAGGATGGAGCCGAAGCCGCCCAGGGCCACGATGGCGTAGGCCAGCACCGTGAAGGAGAGTCCGGCCTGCGGGTAGACCGAGAAGAAGTTGGCCAGGATCACGCCCGCGATGGCGACCAGCGCGGTGCCGAGGCCCCACGCCACCGCGTACATGCGCTGGGGGCGGATGCCCACCAGCATCGCCGCGTCGCGGTCCTCCGCGGTGGCCTGGAGCGCGAGGCCGAAGTCGGTGCGGTCGATCAGCAGGTAGAGGATCAGGAACAGCGCGAGCGCGATGAGCCCGCCCACCAGCAGCGGCACCCCGATGCGCACGCCGCCCACCGTGAGGTTGGCGCCGGAGAGGCGGGTGAGCAGGCTCGCGTTGATGAACCGGTAGTCGCTGGTGAAGAGCGCGACCACCCCGTTCTGGATGAAGAAGAAGAGGCCGACGGTGGCGAAGATCTGGGTGAACATCTCCCCGCGCTGGACCTTCTGCATGAGGACGCGGTAGACGAGCACGCCCGCCCCGTACATCACCACCGCGAGCGGCACCATCGTGATCAGCGGATCCCAGCCGAGCCACGCGCTGAGCCCCCACGCCCCGAACATGCCCAGCATCATGAACTCGCCGTGGGCGAAGTTGATCATCTCCATCAGGCCCCAGATGATGGCCAGCCCCACCGCGACCAGCGCGTAGAGCAGCCCCATCTGGAGCCCGTCGGCGACCGCCTGGAGAAAGAGGGTCACCGGCTACTTCTTGTGGCTCTCCCGCTCCGGCCAGCTCGGGGCCGGGTACATCGTCTTGAAGCCGGCCTGCGCGGCCAGATCCCACGGCCAGATGGTGTGCTTGTCGTTGTCCCAGCCGATCTGGGTGACCACGCCGGTGGCGAGCTCGTTCTGGCGGTTCTTGTCGAACTTGATGCCCTTGTAATCGATGATCATCATGTCCGGCTTCATGTCGGTCTCGTTGGCCGCTTTGGCCAGCGCGGCCGGCTCCACCGACTTGGCGCGGTTGATGGTGTCGGCCATCCACAGCATGCCGGTGATCTCGCGCATGGCCAGCTCCCCCATGTCCTGGCCGCGACTGTACTTCTTGTAGATCTCGTTCACCTGCTTCCACGACGGCTTCTTGCTCGCGAGGTCGATCGCGGTCGGGTCACGCCCGAGCCACGCCGCCGCCCCGTTGGTGGCCTTCTGCGCGTTCAGCCACGTCTGGTCCGAGTAGGCCCCGTTGCTGGTGGCGAGCACCTTGGGCATGTAGTTGGCGCGCTTCATGTCGGCCTGGAAGATCGTGGTCTCGGCCGGGTACTGCACCGAGAAGAGGACGTCCGGGTTGGCGGACTGCAGGCGCTGCACCTCGGAGGCCAGGGTGGTGGCGCCGGTCTTGGTGGTGAGATCGGCCACGATCTTGTAGCCGGCCTTCTCGGAGAGGTCGAGGGCGATCTTCCGGTTGTCCTGGCAGAAGAGATTGTCGCAGGTGAACAGGGCGATGGTCTTGAGGTCCTTGGGGCCGCCGTGATCCGGCCACTCCTTGAGGAACTGGAACACGCTCGCCACCATCGTGCCGTCGTTGGGTCCGGTGCGATAGAACCACTTGAAGCCCTTCTCGGTCAGGGTGGGCGAGGCGCAGGCGTGGCAGGTCATCGGGATGCCGTAGCTCTCCACCAGCGGCTGGATGATCGAGGTGTTTCCGCTGGTGCCCTCGCCGTTCAGCCAGTGCACCTTGTTGACGGTGATGAGCTGCTCGGCCAGGGTGCGGGCCTGATCGCCGCGGCTCTGGTCGTCGCGCACCACGAGGGTCATCTTGGCGCCGCCGAGGCCGGGGAAGCCCTTGCCGGGGCCGAGGGGCACCTTCAGATCCGGGTAGTCGTTGTTGACGATGTCCTCCACGGTCTGCCCGGCCCAGAGGTACTGCTGGCCGAGGCTCGCGAAGTTCCCGGTGAGCGGCAGGAGCTCGCCGATCAGCACCTCGCTGACCGGTCCGGCGGCGCGGGCCCCGGGACCGAGCTGCACCGCGACGAAGAACAGCACCGCGACGGCGACGATGACGCGGAGAATCCGCATGCGTGCTCCTCCTTGAAGAACTGTGAGTGCGACCCGGACGGCTCGCGCCCATGGCGGGTCGGCGGCCGGCGCCCGACTTGCGCGCGCCGAGTCTATCCCATGACGGCCGCCCTGCCTAGTACCGCTCCATCACCCGGCGCGCGAACTCCTGGCTGAAGCGCCACTTCTCGTCGACGCCGGTGGCGAACATCAGCTCTCGCAGCCCGCCGCGCTCGAGCTCGCGGATGCGCTCGATCAGCTCGTCGGCCTCGCCCACCAGGCAGGTGGCCCGCACCAGCTCCGCGTCGATCAGCTCCGCCTCGCCGGGGTGGAGGTAGGTGTAGTGGCCCTCGTGGGTGCGAAAGTGGCGGTGGGCGGCGGGAGTGGCCTCCACCAGCGCGCAGTAGCGGCGCCAGATCCGCTGCAGGAACGGCGGCGGGTCGATGCCGCGCTCGTGCACCGCATCGTAGAAGTAGTAGACGCTCGCCATCACGTTGGGGCCCACCGTGCGGATGACCCGCTCGGAGTCGGCCGGCTCCCCGGGATCCAGGAGCACCACGTTGGTGAGGGCCGCGGCGTGGAAGTCGTCTCCCAGCGTCCGGCCGGCGCGCGCCGCGCCGGCGCGGCACCGGGCGAGGGCCTCGGGCGGGGCGATACCGCGGGGCGGGATCGCGAACACCACCCCGTCGCCGAACTCGCCCGCGAGCTCCATCGCCCGCGGGCCGAAGGCCGAGACGTAGAGCGGGATGCGCGGCTCGAGGCTCATGTACTTCTTCTCGCGGATGAGCATCTTGATCGGGCGCGCGGCGCCGGACGCCCCGTAGTCCACCGCCTCGCCCCGCAGCAGACCGCGCAGCACCTGCAGGTGCTCGGCGTACTCCGTGATGCGCATCGGGGACTGGCCCATGCTGCGGGTGGCGGTGTTGCCGGTGCCGACGCCCAGGTGCACGCGGCCGGGGGCGAGCCGGTTGAGGGTGGCCATCGCGGCCACGTGCACCGGCGGGATGCGGGTGCCGCAGATCGCGACCCCGGGCCCCAGGCGGATGCGGCGAGTCTGCTGCGCGGCCAGCGCCAGCACCGCGTAGCAGTCGGAGAACAGCATCTGGCTGTCGGTCACCCACACCGAGTCGTAGCCCAGGGATTCGGCGTGGCTGAAGAAGCCGATCTCGTCGACGTCGGCCATCACGCAGATGGAGAAGCGCATGTCGGCTCCTTGGCGGGGTCGGGTCAGCTCTTGTCGCGGATCGACTCGAGCATCTGCCTGGCGCGCGGGACCTCCTTGAGGGTCCAGCGCGGCCGGTCGGTGGGGGCCTTCTCGTTCAGGACGGACTGGAGCTGCTGGCGCGCCTCCGCGTAGCGGCCCATGTTGACGTAGAGCTGGGCCAGCTCGATGCGCACCCCGGTGAGGCGCGGATCCAGGCGCTGCGCGGTCTTGAAGTGCTCCTCGGACTCCTGGCGATCGCCGCCCAGCAGCACCGGGAGCTCGCGGGCGATGCTGCCGGCCATGATGTGGGCCTCGATGTTCTTGGGGTCGAGCTGGAGCACCACGTCGACCTCGCGCCGGAGGTTCCGCAGGGCGAGCGCGGAGTGGAGCAGGCCCTTGGCGTGCGACCAGCTGCCGAGGGTGATCGCGTACCAGAGGTGAGCGTCGGCGTCCTTGGGCGCGAGCTCGGTGGCGCGCTTGGCCAGGTCGCGCGCCCGCTCGTAGGCCGCGATGCGGGTCTCCGGGGTCTGGGCGCGCTCCTCCCCATAGAGGAACCAGGCGCGGGTCAGGGTCAGGAGGGTGGGGAGGTCGTTGGCCCCGCCCTTGGCCACCGCGGCCTCCAGGAGGTCGCGGGCGCGGTCGATGCGGGTCGGATCCTCCTGGTACTGCTTCAGCAGTCCGCGTGCCGTCTCGATCGGGGTCTGGGCCGGCGTCGCCGCGGGAGCCGCCGCGACCAGGACCACCGCGAGGGCGAGGGAAGGAAGTCTCACGGGACGATGACGCTGCCCGAATGATAGCACCGGGTCCCGCGCGAGGATTGGCAGACGCCGCGGGCGTCGGCTACGATGACGCGGGCCACGCCGCGGTGCGGATGCGGCGGCCGGACAGGAGGGCTGCGCATGGTGCTGGGGATGACGCTCTCGGCCTTCACCCGCGTGCACGTGATCATCAGCCTCATCGCCGTCGTATCCGGCCTGCTGACCGTATCCGGCATGGCGCGCGGGCAGCGCACCGCCGGCTGGACCGGGCTGTTCCTGCTGACCACGGTCCTCACCAGCGTGACCGGCTTCCTGTTCCCCTTCGATCATCTCCTGCCGTCGCACCAGGTGGGTGTCGTGTCGCTGGTGGTCCTCGCCGTCGTGCTCCTGGGCCGCTACGGGACCGGCCTGAGCGGCCCGTGGCGCTGGATCTACCCGCTCGGCTGCGTGATCGCGCTCTACCTGAACGTGTTCGTGCTGGTGGTGCAGGCGTTCCAGAAGGTCGCGTTCCTGGCCGCCCTTGCCCCCACGCAGTCCGAGCTGCCCTTCCAGCTCGTGCAGCTCGCGGTCCTCGCGCTGTTCCTGTGGCTGGCGGTCGGGGCGGTGCGGAGGTTCCGCTACACGCTCTGATCGGCCGTTCCTCCATCGCGTGCGACAAATTTTCCGAGTCTGCTCGGTCACAAGTATCTCTTTAGTCACATATCCACACCTATCCACACGGGAAATTCACCGGAGAGCCTCACCGCGTCTTGACACCGCAATCGCCGCGCACCTAGCGTAGACCGCGTTCTGCGCACCGTCGCGCTTCGCTGTGCCCGGCCCGACTAGTGAAGGCGAGTGATGACTGTCGATCCGCTCGACACGGTCTCCGACACCGCGACCGAAGATCCGCTTCTGGCGCACGTCACGCTCGCCGGCTTCTACCCGCCGCCCATGGGCGGCGAATCCCTCCACGTGAAGCAACTGGCCGAACTCCTCCGCGAATGCGGGGTCGAAGTCGACGTGGTCAATCTCGACCGATCGGCCCGTCCGAGCCGCGAGTATCGCAGCGCGGGGAGCCGGCTCGGACGGATGAGGATGTTGCTCGGCGCTGCCGGATCTTCCTCCGTGTTCCATCTCCACGCCATCGGCCACAACCGTTTGAGCTGGGGCGTCATCGCGGCGGTGGCTCTCTCGGTGTGGGTGCGAAGGCGTGCGGCACTACTGACGATTCATTCTGGCGTGTTTCCCTCGTACGTCGCGACCTTCGGCCCCATCCGCTCGTGGCTGGCGGGCCGTGTGTTGCGGGCGTTTCGCCGAATTCTGTGCGTGAATGGCGACATCGCGGCGACGGTGCGGGCACTCGGGATCGGCCCGCAGAAAGCGCTCGTCATCTCGCCGTTCCTCGGAGTTCGGAAGGTTCCTTGCCTGACGATCGCGGACGAGGCAATCGCCAATCGCTATCACCCTTTGCTCGTGGCGGTCGGGGGCGGCGATCGCGATCCCGGACAGGGTCTGCCGACCATCGTTCAGGCGTGCCGCGGGCTCCTTCGGCGCTTCCCCGGGGCGGGCGTCGTGTTCCTGGGCGCCGGCTTGAACCGTGCTCTGGCGCCGCTGATGGGGGAGGAGGACGTGCGGGACCATGTGGTCTGCCTGGGGGAGGTATCTCACGAGCGCTGCCTAGCGCTCCTCGCCGCGAGCGACGTCCTCGTCCGTTCGACATTTGCCGATGGGGATTCCATCGCGGTTCGCGAAGGCTTGGCTCTCGGCGTACCCGTCGTCGCGAGCAACACGGCCTACCGGCCCGCGGGAGTCCGGACGTTCAGGAAGGGCGACGCGGGGGACCTCGAGGAGCGGCTGACCGCGACTCTCTTGGGGGGGCGTTCCCGCCGCTCGGCATGGTGCTCGGCGGAGTCAGCCGAAGGTACGATGTGGCGCGTGTACCGGGATGTGGCACGCGAGCGCGGTCGGAGAGTGCGTCTCGCCGCATGGCTCGGGATGCCACGTGTGGTCTCGCGGCTGGCTCGCTAGGAGGAGAGGTGGACACGATGCGGTGGCGGAGGATCCGACGGCTCGTGTGCCGATTGCTGAAGCACGATATCCACGGCGGGTATTGCTACGACTGCGGACGCTATCTGCGCCTGAAGGCCGAGCGATATCGAGTGGCGCGTTGAGGGTCGTCCGGATCGCCCGAAGCCGCTTGCTTCGCCAAGTCCTCGCGCCGTTCGTCCTGCTGCAGGCCCTCTGCGTGTGGGGCTGGTGGATGTCCGCTGGCGAGCCGTTTGCGTATGTACGCTTCGCGCTCGGGATGGGTGCGGCGAGC
>Ga0068856_100007859_pt1 | contig 10416 bp, 10 predicted proteins | sample KBSCornC62_FD_66595 | JGI IMG/M metagenome (GOLD analysis project Ga0068856, IMG submission 66595) | Corn rhizosphere microbial communities from Kellogg Biological Station, Michigan, USA - KBS Corn C6-2 | ecosystem: Host-associated > Plants > Roots > Rhizosphere > Soil ... | reverse complement strand
AGGGCCTCCTCCCGGTCGGCGACGATCAGCGGGGCCGTGCTCGCCTCCGCCGGATCGATCTCCCGCCGCAGCGCGTCGAGCGCGTCGAGCTGCTCGCCGGCGATCCCACTGGTGGCGAGCAGCCTGGTCGAGGACAGGAGGGCGGCGCCGGCGTCCTGCAGCGCGCCCGCAGCGCGGGTCGCCGCCGACGCGGGGTTGTTGATCTCGTGGGCGAAGCCGGCCGCCAGCGTGCCCAGGGCGACCAGTGCCTCCCGCTGCCGGGCGACCGACTCGATGCTCCGTACGGTCCCGACCAGGCCTCGGATGAAGTGGATGCCGAACGGGAACCAGCGGTCGGCCTGCTCGCGCAGTGCGGTCGAAGGGACGCGCAGCATGCGCCCGGCGGAGGTGGCCCGGCCGGTGGCGAGGTAGACGCCGGACGGGTCCCACGCCCGGAATCCGCCGGCCCACTGCCCCGGCGACTCCATGCGCGCCAGAACTGCCTCCTCGTGGCCGAGCCGGCGCATGAGGCTGACGGTGCCCTCCAGCAGGACCCACCAGTAGTCGGCCGGGCGGCGCTCGACGAACAGTTCGTCGCCGGGGGCGAACCGCACCTGTTCGCCGGCGGCAGCCAGCTCGTCGAGCTGCGGGTCGCTGAGGCCGTCGAACAAGGCGATCGAGCGCAGTTCATCGGCCCCCACTCCGCCGACGATACGGCCAGCCCGCCCGCGCCCGCGGGCCTTTCGCCGTAACGTCGCGGAGCTGTGAGTCGGGCCTGTGCGCTTCATTCGCGGCGGGTGATGCCGGGTCGGCAGCTCGGCGGCGAGGATCGCCGTGGTGGTGGCCCCGGTGGCCAGTACCGGAGAGCTGGCCGCCCGGCACGGGAGAGGAGACCGTCATGGCCATCGGACCGGTCCAATTGATAGTTCTCGGGTTCAGTCACCCCAACTTCCACGGGGAGATCATCGACGAGCTGGAGAGACTGCGCGAGACCGACACGATCCGGGTGATCGACGCCCTGGCCGTGCACAAGGACGCCGACGGCGAGATCGAGGTGGCCCACCTGAGCAACCTCACCCTCGAGGAGGCGACCGAGCTCGGCAGCAAGATCGGTGCCCTGATCGGGCTGGGCATCGAGGGCGAGGAAGGCATGGAGGCGGGCGCCGTCGCCGGCGCCGACGCGGCACTCGATGGCATCGAGGTCTTCACCGACGAGGACGCCTGGGACGTCGTGGCCGACATCCCCAACGACTCGGCCGCCGCGCTCATCCTGATCGAGCATCACTGGGCGGTGCCGCTTCGGGACGCGATCGCCCGAGCCGGCGGGATGCGGCTCAGCGACGGGTTCATCAGCCCGCTCGACCTGGTCGAGATCGGCCTGATGGAGGCGGCGGACGCCAAGGATCTGCACGCCATGGAGACGACCGGCGCGGCGCCGACGGCCTAGCCTCGTCACTACTACACAGGGAGGTCACCATGTTCGGATCCCGCAGGGTGGCGCGGCGCACGTCCCGGCGCACGGCACGTCGCGTGGACCGCCGCTAGCGCGAACGCGAGGGCCGTGGCCCGTGGTGAGTCACCACGGGCCGCGGTCTGCCCATCCGCACGCCTGCCGCCGGGACCGTCGTCCGGCCACGGCCGGCGCAGCCTGCCCGAAACACGGCGCCCATCCGCACGCCGGCCGCGACCGGGACCGTCGTCCGGCCACGTCCGGCGCAGCCTGCCCGAAACACCGCGTCGATCGGCCGCCCGGCGCGCTTGTCGGGTGGCTTCCCGGCGATGTCGGTCTCCGTGGGATCATGTGGGCGGGATTGACCGGGGATGCCGGACGACCCAGCAGGAGACGGTGACGGCGTCCCCGGAGCGGGTACGACGTCGTGCGTGCGGACGTTCCGGCGACCGGTGCCGGGTCGGCTGAGAGGAAGGCATGGACACCTCGACCTCGCGGGTCGTCCCGGAGACGACGCCGCCCGGGCGCGACGCCGAGCGGCGGCCGGAGTGGACGAGCCAGGGCACCGCCCCGACGGCGAATGACGGTGCCCGGGGCCGGCCGTGACAGCGCCTGCCTGGGCCGCGCACCTGCCTGCCGGCGTCGCGCCGGACGACGTCGACCTGCTCGCCGACCGCAGCCTGCCGGGCAGCTGGACGGCGCGGTGGGCCGAGGCGCCGGACGCCCGCGTACTGCATGACGGCGGCTGGACGACCGCCGCCGAGCTCGAGGAGCGCACGCGGCACGTCGCCGCCCGCTACGCGGCCGCCGGCCTGCAGCGTGGCGACCGGCTCGTGCTGTCGGCCGCGCCGAGCATCGATCTCGTCGTCGCGCACGTCGCGGCACTCCGGCTCGGGCTCGTCGTCGTCCCGGTGAACGGCGCCTACGGGCAGCGCGAGGTCGACCAGCTCGCGCGCGACTGCGAGCCTGCCGCCGCCGTCGTCGACGACCGCGAGCGGGGCCGCTGGGTGGCCGAGGCGTCGGGCCGTCCGGTCGTCGTCACCGGGCCCGACATCGACCTGCCCGACGGTCCCGAGGTCAGCATCGACGCCGTCGGTCCCGACGACCCGGGGCTGATCATCTACACGAGCGGCACCACCGGCACGCCGAAGGGCGCACTGCTCTCACACGGCAACCTGCTCGCCAGCGCATCGGCCGTCGCACTGGCCTGGCGGTGGTCCCACGACGACCGGCTCGTGCTCGCCCTGCCGCTGTTCCACGTACACGGGCTCGCCGTCGGCCTGCACGGCACGCTGACCGCCGGCGCGGCAGCGGTGCTGCGTCCGCGGTTCGACGCCGACGACGTGCTCGACAGCGTGCGCGAGCACCAGGCGACGCTGTTCTTCGGCGTGCCGACGATGTACGCGAAGCTCGCCGGGTCGCCGCGGCTGCCCGAGCTGGCCGCGCTGCGCCTGGCGGTGTCCGGAAGCGCGGCGCTGTCGCGGGAGCTGTTCACCACCGTCGCCGAGCGCGGCGGGCAGCGGATCCTCGAGCGGTACGGCATGAGCGAGACGCTCATGAACGTCAGCAACCCGTACGACGGCGAGCGCCGACCCGGCACGGTGGGTTTCCCGCTGCCCGGTGTCGAGCTGCGCCTGGCCGACGAGACCGACGAGGTGCTGCTGCGCGGGCCGAACGTGCTGCGCGAGTACTGGAACCGGCCGGAAGCGACCGCGGAGGCGTTCGACGGCGACTGGTTCCGCAGCGGCGACCTGGGTGCCCTGGACGAGGACGGCTACCTGCGCATCGTCGGGCGACGCAAGGAACTCATCATCAGCGGCGGCTACAACGTCTACCCGCGCGAGGTCGAGGACGTCCTGCGCACGCATCCCGGCGTCGCCGACGCCGCCGTCGTCGGTGTGCCGGACCCGTTGTGGGGCGAGCGCGTCACCGCGTTCGTCGAGGCCTCCGGCGTCTCGGAGACCGAGCTACTCGAGCTGGCTGCCGGGCAGCTCGCGCCGTACAAGCGGCCGAAGACGGTCGTGATCGTCGACGCCCTCCCCCGCAACGCGATGGGCAAGGTCGTCAAGGGCGAGCTGACCTCCTAGCCCTGCGGTTCTCCTTCCACGGTCGGGGTTCGGCCGTCGTCTGTCTCTTGTGGACTCCGCGGGCGCCGCCGGGGTCGAGTACTGGCGGCCCAGAACCCCGATCAGTTCTGGATAGCGGCGAAGGCGAGGCAGGCGAGCAGCAGGAGGACCGTCGTGGCCAGCGCGATTCGGGTCATGTAGATGTGGCGCATGGGTGCTCCTCGCCCGAGCTGCTTCAGACCCAGTCGAAACGTTCGGTGTGGATTCGGTCGGCCGGCGTACCGATCTGGACAAGCGCCGTCTCGACGGCGTCGAGCATCGCGTTCGGGCCGCAGGCGAAGAACTGGAATCGCCGAAAGCCCGCCGGTAGGTGACGGGCGAGGACCTCCGCGTTCACGTACCCCGTTTCCGCCGCCCAGTCCGGTGGCGGGTCCTCGAGCACGTGCACCACGTTCAGATTGAGCCGCGCCGTCAACTCCTCGATGCGGTTGCGGAAGATGATGCTGTCCCAGTTGCGATTGCCGGCGAACAGGACGACCGGACGCACGTCGCCACGGTCGGCGAGGGTCTCGAGCATGCTCAGGGCAGGCGCGATCCCTACTCCACCGGCGATCAGGCAGAAGCCGGCGCCTTCGTACTCGTCGATCGAGAACACCCCGTGCGGGCCGTCCAGATAGACCTCGGTTCCCGCCTCGACGGTTGCGACGCTGGAACTGAAATCCCCGGCGGCCTTGATGGCGACCTCGACGCTGCCGTCGGCCTCGGCGGTGGAGCAGAACGAGAACGGGTGGGAGGTCACGGAGAACGGCGATCTGCCGACCGTGATCCAGGCGAACTGACCCGGCTCGAATCGCAGCCCGTCGTGGCCGACGGGGCGCAGAGTGAGGACCGTCGTGCTGTCACGTTCCGGCGTGATCCGCTCGACCGTCCACGGCCGTCGACGCATCCGCAGTGGACGAAGCAGGCGCACCCAGACGAGCAGCCCGACGAATGCCGCCGTCATGATCGCCCACAGCACCTGCTTCCACACGGTGTCGACGTAGTAGTTCACCAGCAGCACGTGGACCAGGGCGGCCACGACCGCGATCACCGCCAGTACGGCGTGCAGGATCTGCCACAGCTCGTATGAGAGCCGGAAACGACGACGCCATATCGAGGTCGCTACCAGCGCCACCAGGGCGCCTGCCGCGACCGCCCCGAACAGGACCCGTGCGGGCGTCTCGGCGGGAGTGAACGCCTTGACCTTTCCCAAATCGGCGGACAGCGCGACGTGGACCAGGACGAACGCCAGGCCGGCGTAGCCGATCTCGCGATGGAAGTCGACCAGGGCGTCAGTCCCGAACGGCTCCGCGACGGTCTTGACCCGGGCCACGAGCGCAAACTCGATGCCCATCAGCGCCAAGCCGACGAAGCCGAGAGCGACGGAGAAGTCGGTCCAGAAACCGAGCCCCGCCCGGTCCGTGCTCACCAGCGCGAAGACCAGGGGCGCCACGCAGATCCCGATGAATATCCCGAGCCAGCCGACTCCGCGTACGACTGCCCTCATGGAGCCTCCGCTCCGGATCCGGCGCGACATTCGACTCGGCCGTGAATTGCACCGTAGGAACCACGGATGGTCATGACCTGATCTTGCGAAGGCAGTCTATGCCCCCGACGTTCCGACTCACGGCCCCGGTTCTTGTCGGCCGCGCCGCTCGGGCAGCTGCCCGGTCTCGCGAACGTCGACCGCGACGTCACGGACCTTGCGATTGAGATACTGGCTGGCCTCGACCAGCTGCGCGAACGCCTGCTCGTACGTGACCAGCTGCCGGGCCATGAGAATGCCGATGGCGACGCCGATCTGCCGGCTCGTCTCCAGCGCGGTCTCCAGGTTCTCTATCTGCCGGGCCTGGATCCCGTTCTGGGCGGCGAGCGCGGCGAACGGCGCGAACATCGCACCGACGGCGATGTCGAGGTCGTCGAAGGCGGCTGGACGCGCGGCGTAGAAGTTCAGCGCCGCCCGGTCGTCGCCGGACAGGAACAGCCGGAGGCTGAACATGCTGCGGATGCTGGTCTCGGCCACGCACCGACGTGCGAACTCCGGCCACTGGGTATCGGTCCTCAGGTCGACGGCCCGGGCGACGTCGTGGCCGTGGACGGCCTCGAGGCAGGGGCCCTGCCCGGTCTCGTACTGGATCCGGTCCACCCGCCAGGCAAGCTGCCCGGTGGCCGCGACGGTCACCGGCCGCTGCATGCCCCGGACCAGCGTGAGCGCGGAGTGCTGGGTGTGCGGGACCGCGCGCGCCGCGAACCGCACCACCCGGTCGGCGTCCGGCGGACCGGCCTGCGCCGACATCAGCAACTCGCTCAGCTCGTCGAAGTGCCGACCGAGGTCGTCGTGCATCCGGGCAGCCCGCTCACCCGCGTTGTCGCCTGTCATGGCGCCGCCTCAGGTCGAACCGCCGTCAGGTGCACGGCGTGCCGCGTGGGTCTACACGGCCGTACTTCGGAGGCTATCGGATCGCGTGCCGGCCCGGACCCATCCCGGGCTGCGTGGGCCTGTCCCGTGACCGGGTGCCAACCAGGCGGCGAACCCGGCCCCGCGGGTGCGGGACCGGGTTCGCCGACGTTCCGGACCCCGGCTGCCGGCAGAGGCTACCGGAGCCGGTGTCGCGGTGAGCGGTGCGTCAGTCGCCGAGCAGTCGGCGACGTACGGCGGGAGTGATCAGCAGGGCGAGGCCGGCCAGCAGCAGCGCAAGGCCGAGGCCGGCGATGGCCGCCGTGGACGAGCCGGTGAAGGCCAGACCGCCCATCGTGGGCGGCGTGCCGCCCGGCCCCGGCAACGATCCACCGGGGGACGACGTCGGCGTCGGCGTGGCCGGCGACGTAGCGGTCGGCGACGTGCCGGTCGGCGTGGGCGACTCCGTCTCGGTCGGCGTCGGTGACTCGCTCTCCGACGACGTCGCGGTCGGCGTCGGCGACGGCGTCTCGGTCGGCGTGGGCGACTCCGTCCCGGTCGGCGTCGGAGTCGGAGTCTGCGACCCGGTCTCGGTCGGCGTCGGCGACGGCGTCTCCGACGCGCATTGGACCCAGAACATCTTGTGCTTGTCCTGGGTGGACGTGCCGTTGCCGGTGTCGACGGTCAACCGGTAGTGCCCGTCCGGCAGGCTGTAGGCGCCGCTGACCGGGGACCGACCCTCCCCCGTGGCGTCCGCCCTGATCGAACCGGACAGCACCACCGACCGGTCACCGGTCGGTTCCCACGACTGCACCGTGAACGTCAGCAGCTGCCCGGCGTCGAAGTGCAACGCGTGCACGTGGAAGGTGCACACGTGCGGCTCGTTCTCGGTGACCGGTGACGGCTCCCCCGCTCCTTCGTGGATCTTCACCGTGCCGTTGTTGCCTGGAGCTCCGGCCGGCGTGGCACCGGCCGGCGCGGCAAGGATCGTCAATGAAGCGATCCCCACAGCCGCGGCGGCAGCCCACAGACCGATGCGCAGACGCGATCTCATCCAACCCCCCAAGATGGCGTGATGACCACTGGAGTCGGACACCGGGGAGACATGACGCCGCTGAGACCAAGATCCGTGCGGAAGATCAGAATCGGCACCAGAAGCATCTGAGCGATCACGGACCGTGTTCACATGGTCGACCGGCGGAGCGGATCAGAACGAGCGACGCCGGGTGGCCGGCCCGTCCCCGGTCACCCGGCCGGGCACAGGCGGAATCCGCACCCGCTCACCCCTGACCTGGCGGCTCGGCGTGGGAGAGCACGTGCCGGGCGACCTGGGCGTGGGTGGCGAACCACACCCCCTGCCGGGAGGCGATGTGATCGATGAGCTCGATGAGGACTGCCATGCGAGAGCGATGGCCGATGACGTGCGGATGCATCGTCAGCTGAAACAGCCCCCGGTCGGCGTAGGCGCCCTCGAATTCGTCGAGCCAGATGGTCAACACGCTGCGCGGACTTGCATACGGGCGCAGCGCGCTGTTGCGCTCCATCGGAAAATAGACCGCGTCATCCCGGATCCATTCCACCGGGATCTCCACGATGCCGGACGGCTCACCGTCCTGCACGATCTCATACGGCTCGTCGTCGGCCATCAGAGACGAGTCGTACTCCAGGACCAGCTCCTTGATGATCCCCAGCGTGGCGGGGCTGAAGTCCCACGACGGCGTACGGATCCCCAGCGGCCGGGATCCGGTGCTCCTCTCCAGCACGTCGGCGCTTCGCAGCGCCAGCTCTCGCTCCTCGGCTGGCGGCAGGTTCCCGATCCTCTCGTGGATCCAGCCGTGCATCGCCACCTCGTGGCCTTCGGCCGCGTAGCGGCGCACCTCATCGGGATGCAGCAGCGCCGAGACCGCCGGCATGAAGAACGTGGCCGGAATCCCGCGGTCGGCCAGCAGCGCCAGGATCCGCCGCGCCCCCACCCGCGACCCGTACTCCCCCTGCGACAGCTTCCCCGGTCCGGTCTCACCATCCCGGAGCGGGATGGTCTCGTGATCGGAGTCGAACGACAGGGCCACCGCCACCCGCGCCCCGCCCGGCCAGCCGGGCAGCAGCGGACGGCCCGCCCGGACATGCTCGACGTGCCCGCGCCAGGTGGCCTCGTCCCACTGCCACGGTGCGACCTCACCCACGACAACCTCCTTCTCCGTGCGCATCAAGATCCCGGCAACGATTCTCCCGCCGCTCCGCCGCGCGGCCCTGATGTCCCTCTACCTCACGTCAGCGGCAAGGACGAGTTGCTGGCGTCCATGATGGACACCGTGCTCGGCGAGGATCCCGTTCCGCCCCGGCCGCCCAAGGGCCGGGCTCGCACACTCGCTCAGGCGTACCGGCACTTCGGTGAGGTCGACGCTGCCGGAACATCGCCGCTGTACGAACGCGTCGCCGTCGCCCTGAGCGAGTCCGGCGAGGCGCTGCGCGCCATCGGGGCGGCACCGGCGCGCAAGCGGCATCCCACGGTGATCCTCGCCGCTCTGCACGACCTCGCCCTCTCAGGGCACGCCCCGGCTCTTGCTGCGGCCTATGCCGCCGCGGACGGCCACGCTGCCGCCGGCGCGGCGATCGACACGCTGCTGCGGATGACCGACTCGGTCGTGGCCCTCGCCGTGCGCCGGCCGGTACGGACCAACGAGGCCGGGCGGTCCGCCGTGCTGTATCCAGCCATTGCCGAGGCGGCAAGCCGGGCAGGCGCGAGTGCGGTCGGGCTGATCGACGTGGGTTGTTCGGCCGGGCTCAGTCTCACTGTCGACCGGGTCGGCATCACGTACAGCAACGGGCAGTCCCTGGGCGACCCGTCATCCCCCGTGCAGCTGTCGTGTTCGATCGTGGGCGACCGGCCCGTCCCGGCGCGGGCGATGCCCGATGTCGTCGCCCGGGTCGGCATCGACCTCGATCCGGTCGATATCACCGATGCGGACGACGCCCGATGGTTGCGCGCCTGCCTGTGGCCCGATCAGCCGGAGCGGGCCACGACGCTCGAAGCGGAGTTGGCGTTGGCGGCGACGGCCCCTCCGCTGCTGCTGCAGGGTGACGCCGTCGAGGTGCTGCCCGACGCCTTCGCCCACGTGCCCGCGGACGCTCTGCCTGTCGTCACCACGACATGGGCGCTGTCAGCCTTCCCGCTCGAGAGCCGCCTGCGCTTCATGCACCGCCTCGACGAAGCGGCGGTCGGGCGGACGGTGGCGTGGGTGTCAGCGGAGGGCGTCGGAGTCGCGCCGACGATCCCGACACTCGGCGATCGCCGCGCCTCCGGCCACAGCATCATCGGCCTGGCGGTGCTCGACCAGTCGGCGCTGCGCGCCGAGGCCGTCGGGCGCTGCTGGTCGCGGGGCCGCTTGCTGACGTGGCTGGCGGGTTCCTAGCGTCCTGCCAGTTCCCGTCCGGCGGCGAGCCGAGCGCAGGTCTGTCAGGACCGCGGCCGGGAACCAGGGCGCCAGTCGACCCCGAGCGTGCCTTCTGCCGCCGACACGCCGCTACGGCCGCCGCCGCGGCCCCGCAGGACATAGGCGAATCCCACCGCGATGAGGCCGCCTACTGCCGGGCCGACCAGGTATGCCCACCAGGAGGTCCAGTCGCCGAGCACCAGGGCGGGGCCGAGGGAGCGGGCCGGATTCATCGAGGCCCCGGACACCGGGGATCCCCAGAGCCCGGCCAGCGCGATGTAGCCGCCCACGCCGATGGCCGCCAGCGGGCCGATCTGCTGAGCGCCCGACGCCGTACCCAGGATCACGCTCACCAAGCCGGCGGTCAGCACGATCTCCCACAGCATGGCGGTGGTCGTCGAGATGCCGGGACCGGGCAGGGTCAGGCCCGCGCTGCCCTGCTTGCCGATCAGCGCCCACAGCAGCAGCGTGGCGAGGACGGCACCGAGCAACTGCGCCACGATGTACGCGGGGACACGCCGCCACGGGAAGTCGCCCCGAGCGGCGAAGGCAACGCTGACCGCCGGGTTCAGATGGGCGCCGGAGACCGTGCCCATGAACAGGATGATGGCGGCCACCATCAGCGCCGGAGCGACGACTTTCGCCCCGTACGGGACCGCGTTGCCGCCGAACCGGGCGCTGACCATGCCGCCGCCGACCGCGACCAGAACCAGGAAGAAGGTGCCGAGCAACTCCGAGAACAGGCGCCGCCCCTCGTACCCGTCGTCCCAGAAGTCGAACTCGCTGGCGACCGAGTTCGGCTGCCCGATCGAGCGCAGGGCAACCTCCGCATGACGGACAGCCTGCTGTTGCTGCTGCCCGTCCGGCTCCAACGGCGGGGCGGCCCCGCCAGGCTGGATGCTCATCTGTCACACCCTTCCGGCCGCCGCGCCTGCGGACACCGGTTGCCGCCCGCGGCCACATGTCACGGTCGCCCTACCTCGTTGCCGGCGCATCACTCGTTACGAGTGAATTAGCCGCCACATCATCCCGGCGGCAACGGCGTTGCGC
>Ga0068856_100007855_pt1 | contig 10419 bp, 8 predicted proteins | sample KBSCornC62_FD_66595 | JGI IMG/M metagenome (GOLD analysis project Ga0068856, IMG submission 66595) | Corn rhizosphere microbial communities from Kellogg Biological Station, Michigan, USA - KBS Corn C6-2 | ecosystem: Host-associated > Plants > Roots > Rhizosphere > Soil ... | reverse complement strand
ACTTTGCCTCCGATGATGTCGCGAGCGAGTGGGTTTAAGACTTCGCTTTGGATCACGCGTTTAAGTGGACGCGCGCCGAAGACGGGGTCAAACCCTTTCGCTGCGAGGTAATCGAGGGCACCGTCAGAGAACTCGAGCGCGATGCGCTTGTCTTGAAGACGGCGTTCGACTTGTTGCAATTGAATCCGCACAATGCCTTCGAGGAGATCTTGGCCTAGTCGATTGAAGATCACGGTCTCGTCGATTCGGTTCAAGAATTCGGGGCGGAAGTGCTGTCTCAACGCTTCTTGAATTGCGGCTTCACGCTGATTTGGCGTGAGGTCTGGATCCATGATCGCGTGCGAACCTAAGTTCGACGTCATGATCAGTACGGTATTTTTAAAATCGACCGTGCGACCTTGACCGTCGGTTAAGCGACCGTCATCGAGAACCTGGAGCAAAATGTTGAAGACATCTGGGTGCGCTTTCTCGATTTCGTCGAGAAGTACGACCGAGTACGGTTTGCGACGAACTTGCTCTGTTAACTGCCCGCCCTCTTCGTATCCGACGTAACCCGGAGGCGCACCGATGAGGCGAGCGACCGAGTGCTTTTCCATATACTCAGACATGTCGATGCGGATGACAGAGTTCTCACTGTCGAACATGAACTCAGCCAACGCTTTGACCGTCTCCGTTTTACCGACGCCGGTTGGGCCCAAGAAAATGAAGGAGCCGATCGGACGGTTCGGATCCGAAATCTCTGCGCGGGCGCGGCGAATCGCATCGGCGACAACCGAGAGCGCGTGATCCTGGCCGACGACGCGTTTTTTCATCTCGGTTTCCATGTTGAGCAATCGTTCTTGATCGCTCTGGAGCATGCGGTTGACGGGAATACCGGTCCACTTCGCCACGACTTCGGCGATTTCTTCAGGACCCACTTCTTCGCGAAGCATGCGCCCGTCGCCTTTAGCCGAATCAGCTTGGTCGTTCAAAGCTTTCAAGCGCGCTTCGGCGGCTGGAAGTTTGCCGTACTTCACTTCGGCGGCTTTCTCGAGGTTGCCCTCGCGTTCGGCGCGCTCGACTTCGTAGCGAAGTTGTTCGACTTGTTCTTTTAAATTCTTAAGTTCGTTGATGCCGCCTTTTTCGAGCTCCCATTTTTTGCGGAGTTCGAGGACTTGTTTCTCAAGCGTCTCAAGTTCTTCTTCGATGAGCTCAAGGCGCTCGTACGAGGCGTCGTCTTTTTCGCGGCGGAGAGCTTCGCGTTCAACCTGAAGCTGCATGCGCTCGCGTTCAAGCAAATCGATTTCCGCAGGAACGCTGCCGATTTCGATCGCGAGACGTGAAGCGGCCTCGTCCATCAAGTCGATCGCTTTATCCGGAAGGAAGCGCGACGTGATGTAACGAGACGAAAGTTTCACGGCGGCGACGATCGCGCTGTCGCGGATGCGCACGCCATGGTGTACTTCGTACTTCTCTTTCAATCCACGCAAGATCGTAATCGCGTCTTCTTGCGAAGGTTCGGCAATCAAGACCTGTTGGAACCGGCGCTCGAGCGCCGCATCTTTTTCGATATATTTTTGGTACTCATCGAGCGTCGTCGCCCCGATACAACGAAGTTCGCCGCGCGCCAGAGCGGGCTTAAGCAATTGGCCCGCGTCCATCGCGCCTTCGGATTTACCGGCGCCGACCAACGTATGCATCTCGTCGATGAACAAGATGATCTGGCCGTTTGAGTCGGTGACTTCTTTAATCACCGCTTTCAATCGGTCTTCAAATTCGCCGCGGTATTTCGCGCCGGCGATGAGCGCGCCCATATCGAGAGCCACGACTCGCTTATTGCGCAAAGTTTCTGGAATGTCGCCCTTAACGATGCGGCCCGCGAGACCCTCGGCAATCGCCGTTTTTCCCACGCCTGGTTCACCGATCAAAACCGGGTTGTTTTTTGTCCTGCGCGAAAGAACCTGAATCACGCGGCGGATTTCTTCGTCGCGCCCGATGACGGGATCCAATTTACCTTCCGCCGCAGCCGACGTGAGATCGCGACCGTACTTTTTAAGAGCTTCGTATTTTGCTTCAGGATTGTCGTCTGTCACCTTTTGGTTTCCTCTGACTTTTTTCAAAGCTTCTTCGATCTTCGGTTTTGAAACCGCGTTTTTCTCGAGAAGTTTTGTGAAATCACTCACGGTATTAGGCAAAGCGCCTAACACGAAGTGTTCGGTCGAAATAAATTCGTCTCCGTGTTTCGCGGCTTCCTTGTTCGCCGCCTCGAAAATTTTAACAAGGCGCGGAGACGCGATGACTCGTCGTGAATCACCCGACACTTGGGGCATTTTATTAAGTGCTAATTCTAAATCGCGAGTGAGACCTTGAACGTCGGCCCCCGCGGTTGTGAGCAAACTCGGCACAATGCCATCGGCTTGCTTAACAAGCTGATAGAACAAGTGCTCAGGTTCGACGGCCGAGTGCCCACGATCTTCGGCCATCTTCGCGGCCGCCTGCATCGCCTCTTGCGATTTCACCGTCATTTTTTCGATGTCGTTTGCCATTTCAAAAGGCCTCCATCCTTATTAGGATGAGGTCGAATTAGTGGATGTCAATGCGACCTCCGTTAATGTCGCAGTCCATAGGGCGTCTTGGGATTGAATGGATCGATTATTATCTGAAGCACATTGGAACTGGCTCTGGTCGCTCGGGTTCGCGGCGCTTTTCGCGCTGATTGTCTCGGCCGCGATCCTCGTGCGGCGCCGAGCGAAAAGCCGGGCTCGCGGACCCCAGATTCCACCGTCAACTTCGCCGCAAACGCTCTCAGAGCTCATCCCCGATTCAAAGTTCGTAACGGTCAACGGAGCTCATCTCCACTACGTGCAAGCCGGCGAAGGTGATGACATCGTGCTCCTGCACGGCATCGGTGCTTCTGTTTATATTTGGCGCTTCCTCTTCCCGATTCTTCAAGTTCGCCACCGGGTGACGGCCTTTGACTTTGCGGGTTTCGGCAAAAGCTCGAAGCAAATGTCACATGGTTACGGACTCGACGCACAGGCCGAATCGATCGCCAACGCGTTGACGGCGATTGGAATTGAAAAGGCCGCTCTGGTCGGAAGCTCGATGGGCGGCGCAATCGCGCTTTGGATGGCGCAGCGTTGGCCTAAGAGATTTCACCACGTCATTGGGTTAGGTCCGCATACGGATTCGAGCCGCGTACCCGGTCTTTCGCAACATTTTGCATCGGCCGCCCCTCTCTTCCGGCACACCGTGAACAAGCAGTCGATCAAGTTGATTCTCAGCTTTATCCTTTCGAACAAAACACTGATCACGGACGAAGTCGTAGAAAAATATTTAGAGCCGTTTCGCGACCGCGGCGAATCGTTGCGTGCGTTTGTTGCGGCAACCGCAGTTTTAGCGGATCGACGTTTGCCGCGCGCGCTCGCGGGACTAAAAGCCCGCACGTTGATTGTCTGGGGTGAATCTGACTCCCTCGTTCCGCGCTCAAGTCTGAAGAAGCTCCGCAAAGTCTTGCCAGATGCGGTTTTCATCGATCATCCGACAGGCGGGCATCACCTGATGGAAGACGAACCCGCGTTCGTCGCGAAGAAAATCGAGATGTTTCTCGCCGGCGATGACATGACGGACGTCATGAATTCTCCTGGGTGAGAGTCGAGTTTTCCTAAGCGGAAGTCCTGTTTCCCTACGCAAGTCGTGCCCGACCAAGTACCAAATTTCCCAGACGACAGACCAGAGATGAGCCTTTAAGCGCACAGTGCCGTCAAGAATCCGACACCGCTGACGAAGAGTTTGGTGTGAACAAGTTCGCGCTTCGCATGAGTCAGTAGGCCGGCGAAGGCAACAACACGGAAGACACGAACCAAAGGAGGCGCTTCAAGGAAGAGAGAGTTTTGTACAAGGACAAGATTGTATTTCAACAGTCGTACAAATAATAGGCTCGGATGCCGCATCCCGCGCGCAGAACAAAGTCGGGATGAAGAATCGAAAGATTCAACCACAGGGAGGATTTCAAAATGACGCTTAATAAATTTTAGTTAACGGAAGGAATTTTCAAATGGGTTTTCGTATTTCTACAAACGTCGCTTCGGTAAACGCTCAACGTAACCTCGGCGAATCGCAAATGAAGATCGCTGACTCGATGTCAAAACTCGCGTCAGGTTCACGTATCAATAAAGCAGCGGACGACGCTGCAGGTCTCGCAATCTCGGAAAACATGAAGGCATCGATTCGTTCGACTCGTCAGGCGAACCGCAACGCGCAAGACGGTATCTCGCTCGTTCAAACGGCTGAAGGTGGCTTGAACGAAATCGGTAACATCGTTGTTCGTCTCCGTGAATTGGGTATCCAGGCTGCATCTGACACTGTTGGTGATAACGAACGCGGTTTCATCAATAAGGAAGTCACGCAGCTCAAGGACGAGATGCAACGTATCGCGCAAGTCACAACTTGGGGCAAAACGAAGCTCCTCGATGGTTCGACACCTAACTACGACTTCCAAGTCGGCACGAACAACAACGAATTCGAAGACCGTATCTCGTTCAAAGCATCTGAGAACACGGCAACTCTCGACTCGTTGGGACTCGCAGGCGTTGATTACACGACTAAAGAAGGCGCGCAGACAGCTCTCGCGAAACTCGACGCAGCTCAAGACCATGTCAACGGTATGCGCTCGAACCTCGGTGCTCTTCAGAACCGTCTGACTTCGACTGTGTCGAACTTGGGTGTTGCAGAAGAAAACATGTCGGCAGCTAACTCTCGTATCCGCGATACAGACGTTGCGTCGGCAACAGCTGAGATGACTCGCAACAACATCTTGTTGCAAGCAGCGACTTCGACTCTCGCGCAAGCGAACTCGAAAGACCAATTGGCTCTTAAGCTCATCGGTTGATCGATTAGAACAGAATTTTAGTGGGACCCCCGCTCTTGTGAGTGGGGGTTCTTTTTTTTGGAGAACCGTTGGCCCGTTCACGGTTCTCAGTTCACGGTTCACGGTTGCCGTTGAATTCAAGAACCCAAACCGTGAACAGTGAACCGGGAACGGTGAACCGTAAAACCGTTTGTCCTCATCGTCTTTCGTCCAGTTTTGACTGTGAGCAACACTCGACAGTGTTCAACACCCCTGATTTGTCGCGTTAGTAGTCGGTTTCAAAAAGTTTCCTCAACCACAGTCGCTCTCCGCCCGCCTCGAATTTCTTCTTCAAAAAATCGTTTACCGAGTCGACAGGACTGGACCACGACAACCCTACAGTCTCGTCGAGTCGAGACCGTAAAGCTTATGCAGGCCGTTGTTGTACGTAGGTCGCGCAAGTGAACGCGCGTCGGAGTTGAAGGCCTCGGGGGCATTATGAAGGTATCGAATCTGGTTCTTGCAGCCTTGCTGGTTGGATTGACAGGTTGCGGTCAAGGGTTCCAGGCGTCGCAGTCGCCGACCGGTTCGGCTTCGAACTCGTCGAGCTCGGTGGGCGGAGGCTCTGCAACGGATCCACAAACGGCGTTCAAAGCCCTCTCGGTCGACGGAACCGTCTCGGGATATGACAACGTGCAGATCATCGAAGTCGACAAGACGAACATGCAGTTGGTGGTTCGTTTGCCTTCGCCGATTCCGTCGGTGACGTTCTCGGTGGCGGCCGTTCCAATTCAGCAGATTCCGGGCGCGACTCTCAGTGTTGAATCGCTTTCGACGGGCGGATCGGCGCTTGTGCTTCGCATTCCACTTTCGGCGGTTCTTAAGGGCGTGGCTCTTTCTTCGCCTTCTAAGCTTCCGAATGGCCAACCTTTGCCAGGCGTTCCAGACGGAGAATTGCCTTCAGCTGCTGTAACTTTAAGCAAATTGGGTACGGTAAACCCGACGATCTACTTGGGCCCAAGCGTTGTGGGTATCTATGTGAACTCGCCTTACTCGATTCCGATCGGTTTGACGTTGCCGATCAAGAACGCCGCGCACACGCGGACTTGGGGCTACGTTTCTTCGATCACAGCTAGCGGCAGCGACAAAGGTGGATTCTTCGTGTCGCTTGCTTTGCCAGACGATATCGCTCGTATCATCGACGACGTTTTGTGATTTTGGCTTAACAACTAGCCCGAGAGTTGGGTTTTCTCTAGAGGAATGGGGTGTCTGGACAGACATCCCATTTCGCTTTTTGGGTTTGTCTCAGATACGTTTTTCCGTTTAGATTGGTGCTTGCTTCACACCAAAGCTACTCACGGGGGAAACGAATCATGGCGAAGAAAGCCGCGAAGAAAAAATCAGGCGCAAAAAAAGCTGCTAAGAAAACAGCGAAAAAAGCTGCGAAGAAATCTGCAAAACCAGCAAAAAAAGCCGCTAATAAAGCGACAAAGAAAGCTGCTAAACCAGCTAAGAAAGCTGCGAAAAAGGCGACGGCAAAAAAAGCCGCTCCTAAAGCTGCAACTAAAAAAGCAGCGGCGCCAAAGAAGGCCGCAACAAAAAAAGCAGCTCCTAAAAAAGCCGCTTCTCCAAAACCAGCTCCGGCTCCTATGCACGAAGACATGATGGAAAACGAAGAAGGCCATCAGTCGTACAGCGAAGCTGACGAAGAAGGCGAAGAGGCAGGCCACGCCGGTCACTCGCACGAGACCGAAGAGTCTGAAGACGAGATGGGTTCACACAACCATCAGACGACTGATGATGACGACGAAGACTCGGACGAATCTGAAGAAGAAGACGACGACGAAGGTTACTTCTAATTTGTCGAAACGCCTTTGGCGTTTATTTTCCTCCTTCCACTGCGCTTCAGTCGCGAATGTTCAAGGGCCCTATGGCCCTTGAAAATCCCCCGATGGTGGCCGGAAGGTCGAAATAAAAAAGGCGAGCTTCGGCTCGCCTTTTTTATTTGGGCTTTATTTAGAGCTTACTTCGGAAGAGACACAAGAGACGGCGCTGTGATTACGAGGGTCTGTACGGTTGTCGACGAGTTGTCTTCGATGTCGCCGAGATCCAACGAGTTATCTACTTTCATCGTCATTGCGATTGTCGCCACGACGCCTTCGTAAAGACCTGTTCCGATTCCGCCGCACGAATAAGTTTGCGTTACGAGTTGAGTCGACTCTCCGCCCATCGAGTATGTCGTTTTATCTGTCTTATCGTTATAAGAGCCGTAAGGGCGACCCGCATTCCACGATGCCGTTTCTAAAACATTCACTTTTCCGAGAGAGCATTGAGACGCTTGAGCGTCTGAATCGTCTGCCGCTTTCTTGACGATCGCGCCGATCGCTTTCACATTTTCCGGCAAACGCGCAAAGCAGCTGAATGCCAGCTTAGCGGCCGCGGATTGCTCGATCGTTTGACCAACAACTTTCACCGTCACTTTGCCTTTTGCGGCTTGTGAGCAATCAACCGCAGGTGCGGCCGCGAGCGCTTGAACCGAAGAAAGAACGAGAAGGGTTGCAAAAACAAGTTTCATTTAAATCTCCACTTATTCTGAAATTGTGATCGTTTTGTTTTTAAAGGTGACCGTCTGCCCGTTTCTGAGCTTGCGGCCTTTGCGAGTTTCGACGACACCATCGACTTTCACGTCACCGGCTTCGATGGCGGCTTTGGCTTCTCCGCCCGACTCGACCAAGCTCATCACTTTTAAGAGGTTCTTGAGTTCGATGAATTCAGAACCCTCGAGTGCGAAGTCCATTAGTAAGTCCTCGGCGCAAAGGCGCACGCATAAAAAACGCGTGCGAGGGAGTCGCACGCGTTTTGAGTTAGAGGGAGGTGTTTTGTAGCTGCTTGTTTTCCGGAGAAATCCGGAAAGCAAGCAGCTACCCTCAGTTAGACTTTCGGTTTCGAGTGAACAGCGTATTTTTCGAACTCGCCGTACTCGTGGAGTTTGTTATAGAGAGTCTTGATTGTGATACCCAATGCGTTCGCGGCTTGTGTCTTGTTGCCGTCGAAGTAGTTGAGACCTTTCAAGATGTAACGCTTCTCCAATTCATAGAGAGTCGTTGTCGGATCGTAATCGTCAGTGACGATCTTCTGCTCTGGGTTCGTGATGTTCTCTGGCAAATCACCCGGCATGATCGTGTGGCCATCCGAGAGGATCTGCAAACGCTCAACGACGTTTTGCAATTCACGGATGTTACCCGGCCAGTCGTAGCGAGTGAGGATCTTCATCGCGTCTTCCGACATCTGACGGCCGCGGTTCATGAAACGCGCGTTGCCCTTGATGAGGAAGTACTCGACGAGAAGAGGAATGTCTTCTTTACGACGGCGAAGTGGCGGCGAGTGAACCGTGATCGTGTTGATACGGTAGTACAAGTCTTCACGGAAGTTTCCGCGAGCCACTTCTTGATCCAACTCACGATTCGTTGCCGAGATGAGACGGATGTCGACTTTGATTGGATCTTTGCCACCGACGCGGAAGATTTCGCCTTCTTGGATGAAGCGGAGAAGCTTCGCTTGGATACCTGGCGAGAGTTCGCCGATTTCGTCGAGGAAGAGAGTTCCGCCGTTAGCCGCTTCAGCGAGACCGATCTTACGAGTGTAAGCGCCAGTGAACGAGCCTTTTTCGTGACCGAAAAGTTCTGATTCAAGGAGGGTTTCACGGAGAGCGCCGCAGTTGATCGCGACGAACGGCTTGTTACGACGTGTAGAACGATCGTGAACAGCGCGGGCGATAAGCTCTTTACCTGTTCCGGACTCGCCAAGAGTAAGGATTGTCGCGTTAGATGGAGCTACGCGGTCGATCATCTTCATCAGTTGTTTCATGACTTCTGATTTGTAGACGATCGTCTTCGTGTCAGCTGAAGCCGAGCCCGTTGTGGCTGCAGCAACTTGGTTTCCGAGCTGCGTTTTCGCCGCTTCGTCGAGGTTTGAGCCGACTGGAAGAACTGATCCGCTTGGGAGAGAGCTGTCCAACTGAGACATACGTACCGCCTGGGTGGGTTAGGGTTTCGCGCTTTAAAATTCGACTGGGGCCGTTTGCGATACGACCTTCGTCTCGTTTTGAAACGCTGCGTCAACGGGGCTGAAACTACAGGGTCCTGGTAAAACGTGCAAGAAATTTTTCGCATCGCGTTGAAAAAGTTGTAAGAGGTACCAATTGCCACGCCAAAAAACGGCACCTTCGGCGGTTCTGAGTCTCCGCCCTTACATTCTTAAGTTCTTGGATTCGCTTGAAAATGTCGAATCTTACTCCGCCCATACCCTGCGTAGCTACCGCATCGACCTGGCTCAAGCTTTCGGGGTGCTGACGGCACCGGATCCTGAAATTTTACCTATCGACTTAAACGCTTTAGATGACTCCGAGCTGCTGGGATTCTGCCGAACCGCCCTCTCGGCCTGGGCGGCCTCGGGCCTTTCGCCGGCCGCGCGCAACCGCAAGGCCGCCTGCCTGAAGAGCTTCCTGAATTGGCTGTTCGAAAAGGAGCTTATCAAGAGGGACCTGGCTCTCCAGATCCATATGCCGAAGGTTCCACATCGCCTCCCCCACCATCTCTCGGTCGATGAGGTGACCGCGCTCCTTCGGGTTCTCGGCGAGGGCGACGGTTCGGAGGCTCGATACGACGAGGCTCTCGTGCTCTTACTTTATGGCGGAGGTTTGCGCGTCAGCGAAGCGTGCGGGTTGCGCTGGAGTGCCGTTGATTTCTCCGCGCGAGTCTTGCGTGTCTTGGGAAAAGGATCGAAGGAGCGTCTCGTGGCTCTCCCCGACCGCGTTTTGAAGTGTCTCTCGAAACTGCCTCGCACCGGAGACTACGTTTTTGGAAGCGAACCGCTCTCAACTCGCCGGGCCTATGATCGGGTTCGTGCGGCTGGCGCGCGTGCAGCGCTTTTGCAACCGCTTCATCCGCACGCATTACGACATTCGTTTGCCACCCATCTGCTGACAAGTGGAGCAAACTTGCGAACTCTTCAAGAGCTTCTCGGTCACAGCACTCTGCAAGCGACGCAAAGGTACACGCACATCGGCATCGATCAGCTTGCGAATACGCTCGAGAAATTTCATCCGCACGGAGTTGGCAAGAAGGCCCGCGCACGCTAAGTTGCCTGCAAATGAGTGAGCACTCGCTGCGAACGAGCGAAGCCGGAGGCGTAGCCAACGTATGACCAAGACTGTGTTTCTCGACCGCGACGGCACGATCATTATCGACCGCGTTTATCTCAATGATCCCGATCAAATCACGTACCTGCCGGGCGCCTTCGAAGCGCTTCGCGAGCTGCAAACCGCAGGCTACCAATTCGTGATCGTGACGAATCAATCAGGCGTCGCGCGCGGGATCGTTTCAATCGAGAATTTAGACGAAATTCACCGCCGGATCGCGGCCGCTTTCGCCGAGCACGGGATCGAATTTGCGAAGTTTTACTACGCGCCTTATTCGGTCGAGAGCAATCACCACTGGCGCAAACCCAATCCGGGCATGCTCGAAGCCGCGCATGCAGAGTTGGGCGGAGTCGATTTCGCTAATTCGTGGATGGTTGGCGACCGCATGAGT
>Ga0068856_100007853_pt1 | contig 10420 bp, 5 predicted proteins | sample KBSCornC62_FD_66595 | JGI IMG/M metagenome (GOLD analysis project Ga0068856, IMG submission 66595) | Corn rhizosphere microbial communities from Kellogg Biological Station, Michigan, USA - KBS Corn C6-2 | ecosystem: Host-associated > Plants > Roots > Rhizosphere > Soil ... | reverse complement strand
TGGTGGCGCAATCGGCGAGGCAACCGCAGTACATTGCGGCGCCGTTACCGGCCGCCCGTTCGGGTCGGTAAAATGCAGCACCGCACTGGCCGTGAACGTCCCGGCCGCGCTATAGGTATGCGTGGCCGACGCCGTCACGCCGTCGCCGTTGGGTGTCACACTATTCTGCGTGTTGCCATCGCCAAAGTTGAAGTCGGCGCTCGTAAATGTACTGCCATTCGGCACTGCCGTGACCAGGAAGCTGAATGCCATTTTATTGTCCAACGACGGCGTAGCTGTAAGTAGTTTGCAGGTCGGCACCACCACTTGCGGTGTCGGTGGCGGCGTTATAGCTACCGTTACCTGCTTTGTGCACATTACTACCGCGGGCAGCTGCGCATTTGGCTGGCCGGGCAAGTTTGCAAACACCGTCACGCTGGCCGTGAAGGTTCCGGACTTTGTATACGTGTGTGGCACTGGAGTGGAGCCGTCCGTTTCGGTCACGGTTGGCGAACCGTCGCCAAAATCGTATACAAACTTGGTTATTTGCGCACTACCCGTCTTCACAGCCGCTGCCGTAAAGTCAAATGTATTTGCCTGGGTTGGGTCGGCAGTCTTGTTCAGCACCTGGCAGACCGCAGTTGCTTTTACTTGGGGAGCTGGTTTTGACTCCGGGAACTCCGGGTTGCCACAGGCCGGCATAACCGCAAACTTAAACCCGCCGTTCGAGTCCAACAATACATACACCGGTATCTCATTTACGCCGGCAGCAAACGCCTGGCTGTTTACATTGCCAAAATACATATGCCCGGCAATCGATACGGAAAACGGGTTGCTCCCCTGGAACGACTCCAGCCGGCCGATACTCATGCCGCCGGTGCCCACCACTTTGCTATTCACTACAATTCGCCCGTCGCGCATTGCCTCTCCCTGAACCGCATGAGCTGCAAAGTTGCCATAGTCCGCCGAGCTAAGACCGTAGTGCGCATAAATTGCCTGCAGATCGGCCGTTCCGTTTACCCCGTTGTCGTTTGCCTTTACCTTGGCTATAAAGTCGCTGGGGGTCGTAAAGCCGCATTTCATAATATCGTTACTGGTACAGCTGGCAGCAGTCGTCCGGTTAACCCCGAATATCGCGATCCCCGTAACCAGACCCACGGCAACGGCCAGCCCTGTTACGAACGTTAGTGTCTTCAGACTGAATCCACCGAACCTGTGTAGTGTAGTCATGCTGCCTCCTCACACTCTACCGTTACTACAGTTACCATACGCCTCTTTCGGTGCAAGCACTTGTAAGCTTCCTTACATTATTCCGTGGGACGACCCAGCTTGCGGCGGGCATAGAACCGAAAGCCGAGCGCCCCTGCCGCCACAGCCATAAAGAACACGCCGATTGTATCGCGGGCACCGGTATTGGGAAGTTGCGCCGGAGTGGTTGTGGTCCCCGCCACGGGCGTGGTGGCTGTAGTAGTAGCCGCGGGTGCCGGGACTGTGGTGGTCGACGTAGTAGACGGAGCTGCTGTAGAGGCAGGGGTAGTGGTTGCTGCCGGGGAACCCGTTGACGTTAACTGCGATCCACCCGGCGAGATGGTCTGCACGCCTACAGCTACCAAGGGCGAAAACTTTACGGTACACGGAAGCGAGGTGTTTAGTTCGCCCTTAATGTTCACATAGTTAAACGACACATTTGTGTTCAAAATGCCCGCCGTCGTATAAACGTGCTGCGTGGTCGCCGTGGTACCATCACCATTCGGTGGCACGCCTATCAGGCTGCCGTCGCCAAAGAAAAAGGTAACCTGCGTTACGATTGCGGCAATCTTCTGAGAAGTAGCCGTGAGTGTGTACGTGCCCTGGGGTGCGTCTGGTGTCGGCTGTATGTCCAAGTTTTTACAGACCACATTGCCGTCTTCGGCAAACTCCGAGTTTGAGATCGCGGAGGGCACCGATGCCGGAGGTGTAACCGTCACCGACGGTGGTGGCATTTGCTGTACCACTGGTTGCGTAGCGGCCGACGGAGCCGAAGGAACCAGTGCCTGGACTGGAGGTGAAGCTGGCGGCGCGGCGGTCACCGTGCCATATTCCGGATTGCCACAGTTTGGTATAACCGCAAACTTCATTGTGCCGTCCGCGTTCAACAGCACGTACACCGGCACCGTCTGCACACCGGCGGCAAATACCTGACTGTTAGCGTTGCCGTAATAGGTCTGCCCGCTGATGGTTACCGTAAAAGGGTTAGTGCCCTGCGCTGTTTTTACCCGACCAATGCTCCGCGCATCTGTGGCCACCACTCTGCCGCTCACGACTATCCGCCCATCCCGCGTTGCTTCGCCTTGCGCTGCGTGCGCCGAAAAGTTAGCATAGTCGGCCGAAGTCAGGCCGTAAAACGCATACACCGCCTGCAGATCCTGCATGCCGTTCACTCCGTTATCATTCACCTGCACCCTGCCAATAAACTGACCGGGGCTCGAAACCCCGCATTTTATGATGTCGTTATTCGTGCAGCTGGCCGCACCTGTACGGCTTACTCCGAACAGGGCCAAGCCGGTCAATAGCCCGGTGGCTACCGCTAGCCCGGTCACAAATGTCAGTGTTTTCAGCCTCAGACTCCCAAAAACCTGCAGCATAGCCATATCCCCCGCACCTCAGAACCAGGACCACATGTTTACCATACTCCTAGGTATACCCCGTTGGATATGCCGCACGTCACACTACCCACATTGCCGTTTCGAATTGCCTGGTCCCGGTGTACAATAATAAGCGTAAGTATCTTAAGTGAGAGTATTCCTGTGAGCATTAAACAAAAACCGCTCTACACCTTCATGTGTCGTAATGTAACCTGGAGGTCCTTTTAGGTGGCGCGGCTCCCGAATCCCGGCGGCGACGACGGTACGTGGGGTGGTATTCTCAACTCGTTTCTACAGGTGGCGCACGACACTGACGGCTCGCTGCTTGGTAGCGCCATATCTCATGCCGGCGGCGTAACTACGGTCAATGGCAAAAGCCCGAGTACAGGCGCCGTCACACTCACTGCGACAGATATCGGCGCACTTTCCGCGACCGCTGCCGCCAGCGGCGACCTTTCCGGCAGCTTTCCCGGCCCCACGGTGGCAAAAATAAACGGTATAACGCTCAGCGGCACGCCCTCCAGTGGCCAGGTACTCACCGCCACCAGCGGTACTGCCGCCAACTGGCAGAGCGCATCAGCCGACCAGCCCTGGCAATTCCGTCCTGAATCATACGGTGCCAAAGGCGACGGCAAGATCGCGACCGACGTATCGGTAAACGGCACCAGCACGTTCACTTCTGCCACCATCGCCGCGGGTGCCACTACCGGCCAGTGGGTGATGATAAACGGTGGCCGCGGCACCACCGACACTGCCGCCATCGGCACAATTACCGGCATCAGCGGCAATAACGTCACCATCAGCTCACCGACGCTTGCCATAAATGCGACCGCCTCCGGCCTGAACGCCATCTGGGGCACCGACGATACTACCGCCATTAACACTACGATATCTGCCGCCAAAACGTATGCCGAAGCCCACGAATACCTTGCCGACGTGCTCTTCGGCAGCAAAATGTACATCGTTGCCGGCCTGACCCAAAGCAACGATGGCACCGCCCTTTTCAACACGCAAATCTTAGTTCCCGCTCCCACTAACAATAACGGCCGGCGGCTGGTCTTGGGCCTAAAGGGTGCAGGCAAGGTCGACCACCTGCAGTATTGGAACACCACCATTCCGCAGGCATCCGGCACCTGTATTATCTCCATGCAGACCGCCCCGAACAGCCTCGACCCGACATACGGCGTGCAGTCTGTTATCGGCACCCCGACCCCGCAGTCGGGAATGCTCGGCTCCATCAGTCCCTCATTCGTAAACCACAAGCCCGTCATCGAAAACATCATGATCGTCTGCCCTGTCTACACCAACATGACGGCTCTCGATTTTACCTACAGCTGCGGTATGTATTCGGATGGCTGTTCGGTCTTTGCGTTTGCGCAGCCGCTCGAGGGCAATGGCGTGCTGCTGAGCAACATCTGGGATGGTGCGAACGGCACCATCTTCGGCTCCAAACTGGGCGTGGGGATGCGCCTGCCGACGGGCGGGAACAATGCAGATGTCTACATACCGTCGTTTGCCTGCGAAGGAATCAACGTCGGACTGAATACACCGTCCGAACATGTAACCTGTGGCAACCTGAAATTCATTTACGTCGGTGTTGCGTTGCAGGTCGCCGGCACAAACACCGGGCATGGGCTCACCATTCAGCACGTCACCGCCGAAGCATACCAGGGCGGAATCCAGTATCAGTCTGGCGGGAGCAACAAGGCGGTGATCCATATCGCCTCGTGGAGTACCGAAGATTCTGCAACGGCTTACGATATATACGACCCAGGCAACTCGTTTTTCGGTGAAGTCCACTGGTTCGACACCGTAGACAACCGCGATCCTGTCATAAACGGCGCCACCAACCTCCGGGTCGTCAACGATTCACGCGGCATCGGCGTGTGGTCGGGCAAACCGTCGGTGCCCAGCTCCGGCACTGCGCAGCAGAACACCGCCTGGCGCGACGCGTCCGTCACCATTACCGGCGGTACAGTCAGCGGCATCGCCGTAGACGGCACATCTACCGGCCTTACTTCCGGCACCGTGTTCGTGCCGGCCGGTCACACCATTACCGTCACGTACAGCGCTGCGCCAACCTGGACCTGGGTCCTGCACTAATCTTCAATCAGCAAACAAAAAGCCCCTCACAAACGAGGGGCTTTTTGGTCAGAGCGGTCAATCGTTGCTCTTACCACTAACCACAGGGGCTAGCGGCGGGACACTTTGCGGCTCAGGTAGAACCGAGCGGCAACCGTACCGGCGGCAACCGAGGCTACAGCCAGACCAATCACATTACCCGCACCGGTGTTCGGCAGGGCAGCAGGAGTGGTTGTGGTAGCAGTCGGAGTTGACGGAGTTGTGGGCGTCGTCGGCGTTGTGGGGGTCGTAGGCGTAGTAGCCATGTGCACCTTCACCGTAGCGTAAACGTAGCCAGAGTAGTTAAAGCAGCCGTTGATGTCACCAAGCTTGGTGCCGTTGGCGCCAGCGATGTCATCGCTGAGGGCAACCGTCTTCTGGTTTACACCGTCAGCAGCGTGCTGGAACTTGGCAGAACCCTTTACGTATTCAAGCGTAAACGGGGTGTCAGCGTACACGCTCATGGTGTCGTTGATCATTGCCGGGTTGGCGTTGTCGGCCGTAATGAAGCCAATGATGTTTGTGTCTTTCTGGCTGGCCGTAGGGACAATCAGGCGGAACACGACGTTCTTGGCGACCGTCTTGGCCTCGCCGCCCATCAGGCTGGAGTCAGCATTGTTGTGGACATAGGCACGGACAACGATCTGGTCGCCGTCCTTCACCTGAATACGGTCCTGTACGTTAGCGCCGTTCAGGCTGCCTGCCAGGAACGGGCGCTCGTCACCGACAACCGGGTTATTGGTAAACGAGTCGAACACTACGTGGTCGGCACCAAGACAGTTGCTGGGTGTTTTACACGTGTAGGTCGGGCGGTTTGCCGGGTAGTAGCTGGCAAATGCCGTGCCGACGGTCGAAGCCACAGTCAGCAGCGTAATCGCGGCACTGGCGGCAACAGTAGTCTTTTTCATACTGGGTTTGCTTCCTTTCTTAAAGAAACGGATTACGTGTTTTTCTGGTATTGGTTTTGGTTTGTTTGCGAAACAGCAATCATAGCGACTGATACCACCTCTACAGTTGCCGTTTTTGTTCATCTCTATTCTAGCATAAACATAAAAATATGTCAATCTTATGGCATAACCATTATGCTTTGTGGGCTGCAAGTCAGATCATTACAAAACACGGCAAATCGAAAGTACTGAAGGTAGTGCGGTGGAGGTGACGAAGGTGACTGGTTAGTTTAGGGGCTGGCTCGAAAGCTCACCAATACTCACACAGTCACCATCGACCACCTCCACACGCGCTGTAACGCACCAGCCAGTCCGAAGACCGACTACCTTGTCTGTTTCCTTTCTTGTCGAGCCAAGCTACGAGCCGAAGATCAGCGTCGCCGTGCAGCCAGCCGGGAGGCTAGGTACAGGGATTGCCGGTCTGCGGGTCGTAGCATGCGTTCGAGCCGGGGTCACCGCTCGGGTCCGGAGACGGGTTCTGGCCCGGGGCAGAGTTGGACGGTTCCGGTGAGGGAGCCGTCGTTCCATCCTTGGCGCAGGTCTTACCGTTCCAGGTGTGACCCGGTGAGCACGACGGTGAGGGACTCGGAGAGCCACCACAGCCGCACTGGGTGTCGGAGGGCGTCGGCGACGGGCTGCCGGTGCAGTCACAGTGTGTCCTGGACGGGGTCGGCGTGGGCGCTGAAGTCGAAGTCGACGGGGTCGGCGTGGCCGTCGTCGGGGTCGACGAAGGCGAGCTCGCTGACGGGGTCGGCGTCGGCGCCTTCTTGGGGTGCTTGGCCGGGGGCGAAACGGGCGCCGGTGCCTGGGTGGCTCCGTTGCCGCATCGCGCCATGGCGTACACCGTCTTGGTTGTCTTGCTCACGCCGCTGCCGGAGACTGCCGCCGTAGTGACGATTCCGCTCGGCACCTCGATCCTGAGGGCCTTCCTGGACGCGTCGGTACCGCTGACGCCGGTCTCGGAGAGCACGGCACCAGACTTGGTGTACGAGTTGTACCAGTACGACGGCACGGTCGACGGCGTGACCTTAGCCTCGTTGAACAGCGACTGCAAGTGTGCGTCCAGGCTGGCGGCCTGCGGCGTCGCACACCCGTCGGAGTAGACGAGGTCGTCCGCGTTCGGCATGACACCAGTGAAGTCGAAGGCCGCGCGAGCGAGCTCCGACGGGTGCTGGCGGAAGCCTTGCCTCCAGACCTGCGCCGCCTGCTTGGCCTGCGCCGGCGTGTTGGCATCCTTGATGGCCTTGACGCCGCCCCTGATCCACTGGCCAGTGCTTGGCGTGGTCGACTTCATCGTCCACGTCGCAGCACAGTCGCTACTGGCGAACCCAGCCGAGGCCGGACCGCCGACAGCGCCACTGGCGTAGAGGCTAGCGCCAACAACAGCTACGGCAGCCGGGATGGCAAACAGCGCCAACTTCCTGCGCGGTTTCATACACCTACCTCCTGTAGGTATCGATCGGGTATTCGGACCAACCGAAAACCGTTTCCTTGCGGAAACGTTCTCCGGCTTTATGCACCACTGTCCCCGTTCTGAAGGACGTGACATGCCACAGACGAGTATTCATCTGCACTATGCCACGCCCTTCTCACCAGGGAAGTACAAAAAGGTATTGCGTTACAGCGTTCTGCAACGGAAGCAACCAAGGCCTCGCGCACAAAAGCGCGCAAATCCTAACAGATTGCTCGACCAGAGCAGACCGTCTGACATTAGACGGCTCATTTACCCCTGCTATAAGAGGAAGCCATGTAATATCAACCGGTCTGCTCTGATCTGTTAGTCACAGAATGGACATGGTGGTATACCTGAGTACGGGTTGGAGCAAGGAGCGGAGCCGTTCGCCCAAAATGTGCCAGGTAGGCCAGCATGTTCTGTAATGATCTGACTTGTCAACGAACCTCAGCCGCACGGTTCCCGGCATTTGTGCCGTGCAAAATGCACCAGCAAAAAACAACCGGTGACGGAGTTATCTCCACACCTTATTGCTAAGATGTTTCTAATATACAATATTTATGATCAAAAAGCAATATTATATCATTAGTGTAATGCTGCTTTAGTATCTGTTGCGCCCGGCGGCGATACCACATGTTTTGCCTTGTTGAACCGAAAGCCGAATGTGCTCCCCTTGCCTTCTTCACTTTCGAATATCAGCGCTCCGCCCTGCGCTGCCACTACTTTTTTGGCCATAAACAACCCCAGCCCGGTGCCGTCCGGCCGGGCCTTTTGGGCATTATCGGCACGGAAGAATTTCGAGAAAAGTTTGCGCTGCGCATCTTTTGGCACGCCAATACCAGTGTCTTTTACGGTATATTCCACGTAGCCGGGTGTTTCGCGCAGCGCAATGGTAACAGTGCCGCCCGAGGGCGTGTAGTATATGGCGTTGTCGATAAAGTTCATGACCACCTGGTGAATTTTTGTCTCGTCCAGCATCAAGCTGGGGAATTTGGCCGGCCGCTCGTACTTGAGCGAAATATTGCGCGACCGTGCGGTTTCCTCCAGCTGACCGACTTCGAACTGCACCAGTTCGCTTAAGTCCACCGGCGTCGGTTCTATAACGAACTTACCGGTGTTGAGCCGAGACAGGTTCAGCAGGTCGGAAATCAGGAAAACCATTTGCTGAGAGCTGCGATACGACTGTTCAAGCAGCTTGCGCTGGTTGTTGTTTAGTTCCCCGGCATCGCCTTCCAGTACCATACTCAGGTAGCCCTTCACACTGGTGAGCGGAGTACGAAGCTGGTGCGAGGCCATGCTGATAAAGTCGTCTTTGGTGCTGTCGAGCTCACGCAAGCGGTGGTTGCTGCGCCGCAGCTGGCTAGTAGCTTTACCTACACGCTCCTGGAGCAACAGGTTGAAGTTCTGAATCTCTTCAAAGTGCAGCGCATTCTGAAAACTAATAGCCAGTTCGTCAGCAATCGTATTCAGCAGCCGAGTATCTTTTTCCGAAAAGAGCTCCCCAGACTTCTTGGCCCCCAGGGCTATGTACCCAGGCTTGTCACGCGTTGTTCGCAGCTGCACAATCACCGCGATACCATCTTGCTTTAAGCGGTCAATTACCTCACGGTGGTTCAGCGTATCATCGTCTAAAAGTAGCACGTTTTGCGTAAACCCTTGGCCAAACAATAACTCCGCACGCTCTGCCGCGGCACTGCCCTCAAGCCAGAACTCGACAAAACTGACATTGAGCGTATCTATAATAATCTGCTTGCTTTCCTGCTGGAGGCGATCTGTCTCAATCGTATGCGCCAACAGGTTCCCGAAACGGTCAAGCACATCCTGCGGGTCGTAGTAGTTTCTGTAAAAAATATGTTTTGTCAGATGGTCGAACCAGCGGATTACGTAGCGGTAAAGAACCGCAAGAACCAACAGTACGATCGCAAGCTCAAATACTTCCGATACCGAAAGGTGTACATGGCTGAGCCGCGTAAGTACCCAAACGGCTGGCAGCGCATAAAACAAACTCACCAGCAACGTGGTAAATCCGTACGTAGCAGCACGCACTACAAAGAAACGTATATCAAACAGATGGTGCTTTAAAATTGCAACTGTGGTGAACAGAGCGAAAATGATAGAGAGCGCGGGAGCCGCTTCAACGCCCTGCGAATAGCCCAGGAGCGGAAGCACTGCGCTCAGCGTCATTGCTGGCACGACAGTTAGAATGGTGCCAAGGAGTATGTAATACAATTGCCGTCTCCGCATCTGCTTAGATCGTCTGTACTCACCCACCAACAACACGGTTCCATAAGTAAAGTAGGCCGTGAGCACCAAAAGCAATGCACCATATGCTATGCCCGGATTTATTTCCTTGCCATCCGGCGAGATACTTGCGATATACAGCTTTGTAGGCAGCGTCGCAAGGAGCAATGCCACTGGCATGTAGAAGCCAAGCCTCGTGACTCGGCTCAGCCTAGCCCTGGTAAAGCTCACGCAGAAAAACAGATACGTCAGCGGCAACAGGGCCGCCCCTACAAGTGTCAGCCGCGAGAAAAGCAAATTAGTTGATGCATTTGACGCATTATTAGCCAAGAGGTTTGCCAGAAGCCACAGCAATGCGCCTAGAGCAAAGCCGCCGAGCCATCTGTTAGAGGAGTTACGATAGTTCGCATACAAGACAACAACCGCCAGTATAGTAAATCCTAGGCAGCATACAGCGAGAATAAGGGTAAGCATTTCACTACCTATTATAATCTATTCGCCGGCTCCGTTATTCGTGGAGTGGCTCTTCGGTAAACCAGCCGTGCAGGTCTGGCTTACCTTCACGCATCGGCTCGAGACCTTCATAAAGGTTCATTACAAAGGCCGCGCAATTACCGCCTTGGTAGTACTCCGTTGGCCCAAGCTGCCTAAATGTAAAACCGTATCGCCGGTTCATAATTCGTACCCGCTGAGGCTCCATGATGATGCCCCAGTCCGTAACACCCCGGTCCCGCGCATCACGCAACGCCTGACGCCATAAGCGCAAATTGACGCCCTTGCTCCAAAATTCCGGCTCAACGGCGACTGTGCCAAGCTCTTCCAGTGTGCCTTCCTTTGCTTGGGCTTCGAAGGCAGACTTAGTTTCTTGATCGTCAAATGGCAGTTCCAGGAAAGGCGGTAGCAGGCCGTTCTTACCGCCAAACATACGGTTTACGCCGACACACCTCCCGGTTTCCCTATCGAAGGCCGCGAAGGTTCGACCCTGACTGATGTAATCGGTATAGCCTTCTTCTTCGAGGTCACCGTACTTTTTTAAATCCCATACCCGCTGTTCG
>Ga0068856_100007851_pt1 | contig 10420 bp, 9 predicted proteins | sample KBSCornC62_FD_66595 | JGI IMG/M metagenome (GOLD analysis project Ga0068856, IMG submission 66595) | Corn rhizosphere microbial communities from Kellogg Biological Station, Michigan, USA - KBS Corn C6-2 | ecosystem: Host-associated > Plants > Roots > Rhizosphere > Soil ... | reverse complement strand
CCATTTTAATTCTTTCGGTAGATGAGAGATTTTTATTGTCGTTTGTACTCATTTCGATATTCAGTGTTCAATTTTCAATATTCAGTTTTCAACCTACTATATTCACTACTCACCAATTAGTATACATCCTTTAGAAATCTTCCTTCCTCTTTCAAGCTATCAAGATATTCTATTGCCTGGGCGCTGGTTTTATTTCCAAAGCGTTCGATGATCTGCAAAATGGCATATTCAACATCTGTACTCATTGGATCTTTCGCTCCGCATATGTATATGTAGGCGCCATCCTGTAACCATTCATAAAAGGCAGCACTATTTTCGAGCATCTTATGCTGCACATATATTTTCGAAGCCTGATCTCTTGAAAAGGCCACATTTACTTTTGTAAGTACACCGGTTTGAACCCAGTTCTGTATTTCTGTCTGATATAGAAAATCCGTTGTGAAATGCTGATCGCCAAAGAACAGCCAGTTGCGGCCTGTAGCGGCTGAAGCATCACGTTCGGCAAGGAATGACCTGAACGGTGCAATACCGGTACCGGGTCCGATCATGATCACATCCTTTTCAGGAGCCGGTAATCTGAACTGGTTATTCTTATGTACATAAAATTCCAGGGCGGTATCTACAGACAGATCTGCCAGATAATTGGAGCACAACCCGTGTTTCACTTCTCCGTTCATTTTAAAATTATCTCTGGCAACAGTAATATGAACTTCGCCATCGTGTGCCTGCGGAGAAGAAGAAATTGAATACAGGCGAGGCGTGATCGGTTCAAGAATGCCAAGCACTTCTTCAAACTGTGCGGCATTATTTACCGGATATATTTTCAGCAGATCGAGTAAGCTGATCTTTGTTTCGGGAATATCCTGCTTAACGATGGCAGCATATTGTTTTACCACTCTTTCGGGTAAATAAGCAATATTAAGTTTCTTTTTAAGCAGTTCTATAACAGTATGCGATTCATTTCTGAACGACACTGTTTTTTTACCGTCGATCCGTGTTAAAGCTATGATTGAATCAACAACGGCTGATGCGTTCTCGGGAATAATACCAATAGAATCACCAGGGTGATATTCCAGCTCGTCTGCCGCAATTTCAATATGATGAGTTTGTTTATTAGAGCCTCTGTCGTTCAGGTTTATATTGGTGAGAATATTACCTGTATATACTTTTTTACCTGCCGGCTTTTTAGTCACTACTGCTCCTACACTTGCGGTGCCATTGCTGCTGGTAGTGGTAGTTAAAGAATGCAATACCTGTGAAAACCAACTTTCGGCATCGCCCTGATAATCGGTATCGCATTTTATTAAATTAACGATCCGTTGGCCGCCGAGTTTCTGCAATTGCTGGTCTACATCTTCACCGGCCTTGCAGAACAGAGGATATGATGTATCGCCCAATGCGAGCACGCCATATTTCATTTGGGGTAACTTAAACCCATTCTGATGAATGTGATCGAAAAATTTCTTTGCAGTAGCAGGTGGTTCACCTTCACCCTGTGTACTGATGATGGTAAAGAAGTATTCTTCCTTTGCCAGATCATTCAAACGATATTGATCAAGGCTTACCACTTTGGCCTGAATACCGCTCTTTTTTGCTTTACTTGCCAGATCGGTAGCCAGCTTTTTCGAATTACCGGTTTCAGTTCCATAGGCAATGGTAATTTTTGAAACGGCCGGTTTATCGTTTGCCGGTGCTACAGCCGGCGCAGCTGCCGGAGTTGCAGCTGCAGCAGGCGCTGCGACAGATGTCAGCGACGACTGATCATGACAGTTCATTAATACCCCGGCGAGGAATCCGTTTATCCAAACCAGTTCTTCTTTGGTAGAAGATCTAACTAAATCCTGTAATATTTTTAACTTATGCTCTGCTAACATGTTTGTTTACTTTTTCCGCATTTTCAGAATCAGGTTTCGAATTAATCAGTTTAGCCAGCGGCTTAAAATAATGTTCTGCACTGTTGCTGTTTTCAATCCATTTAAACTGCTCGTGCAAAGCCACTACTTTTCCGATTATTACAAGCGAGGGCGAAACGAAATTTCTGCCCTGCAACTGTTCCTGGTATTTATATATATTGGTTACATGTACATTTTGCAGCGGTGTGGTGGCCTGTTCAATGACTGCCAGTAATTTGCTGGCGTCAATTTTATTTTTAACCAGGTTCTCCACTACATGATCCAGTGTTTCAGACGACATATAAAACACGAGCGTATCATTGGTTTGTGCCAGTTCCTTCCAGTAATCTTCTGTAACTATATCCAGTTTATAGCTCGTCAAAAAACGAACGGATGTTGTATATCCCCTTGCTGTTAAGGGAATACCGGCGTAAGCGGCTGCACCAAGCGCTGCTGTTACACCGGGCACTATTTCATAAGGAATACCATGCTGTACAAGAGTATGCAATTCATCGAGTATGTTCGAGAACATAGATGCATCGCCACCTTTTAACCGAACCACCAGTTTACCCTGCTGTGCGTAGTGTACCATTAATTCATTAATAGTATACTGGGGAGTAGATGAACCGCGGCTGCATTGTTTTCCTACATAAACAATTTCAGCCTGGCTGTTTACATATTGCTGCAACAGCTCCTCGCTTACCAGCCTGTCGGCCAGTACCACTTGAGCCTGCTGCAGGTAACGCACGGTTTTAACTGTAACCAGTTCCGGATCGCCGGGACCTGCTGCAGCGAGTATTACTTTACCATATGTTGCGTTCGGTTGCATGTATATGTTTACTATTTAAATAAACCGTCGATTGATAAATAGCGCTCGCCGGTATCGTAATTAAATGTAAGTACGCGGGAGCCTTTTGGTAATTCTGCCAGTTTCTTTGCTACGGCAGCCAAAGCAGCGCCGGTAGAAATACCTGCCAGAATACCTTCTTCTTTAGCCAGGCGTTGGGCATAGCTGAAAGATTCATCTTTGCCAACGAGTATGGTCCCGTCAAGCAATTTTGTATTTAAAATTGAAGGAATGAATCCTGCACCCAATCCCTGTAAAGGATGCGGGCCGGGAGCGCCGCCACTGATCACTGCTGATAATTCGGGTTCTACAGCAAATACTTTCAGGTTAGGGAATTTTGATTTTAATACTTCAGCTACTGCGGTGATATGACCACCGGTACCTACGCCGGTAATTACATAATCCAAACCATCGGGAAAGCTGTTCAATATTTCCTGAGCTGTTGTTTTACGGTGTACTTCAAGGTTGGCTGCATTATCAAATTGCTGGGGCATCCATGAATTGGGCGTTTTTTCAATCAGCTCCTTTGCTTTTTCTATGGCGCCTTTCATGCCTTTTTCACGGGGCGTTAATTCAAATGAAGCACCATACAGTTGCATCAGTTGTCGTCTTTCAACGCTCATCGATTCGGGCATAACCAGAATCAATTTGTATCCTTTTACAGCTGCAACCATAGCCAAACCAATACCGGTGTTACCGGAGGTAGGTTCAATGATCACACTGTCTTTATTCAATATGCCTTTCTTTTCTGCATCTTCAATCATCGACAAGGCGATACGGTCTTTAATACTGTTACCGGGGTTGCTGCGTTCCAGTTTAATCCAAACTTCGTGGCTGTCGCCAAAAAGTCTGTTGATACGCACGTGGGGTGTTTGGCCAATAGTGTCCAAAATGCTGGAAGCTCTCATTCTTTGGTTGTTTTGGTTGTCAGTTTTATGTAATGTTTCTGTAATCATTGTTATATATTTTTAAATCACAAAATTCAGCGGTTCAGGAAACGGATTTTTGTCCCTTACCTTTACTTCACTTTTATGATACACTACCGAGAATGAGGGCACACTGTATGTTAGCCAAACATTGCCGCCAATGATACTATCGCGGCCAATCACTGTATTTCCACCAAGTATCGTTGCGCCGGAATAAATAGTTACATTATCTTCAATAGTCGGGTGGCGTTTCACAATAGCGCTTTCTTTCGAAACCTGTAATGCGCCTAATGTTACGCCCTGATATATTTTTACATTATTACCGATAACGGTTGTTTCTCCAATCACAATACCGGTTCCATGATCAATGCAAAACGCTTCTCCTATATGTGCGCCGGGGTGAATATCAACACCGGTTTTACTATGTGCATATTCAGTAAACAAACGCGGTAAAATTTCTACTCCCTGTTCCCATAACTGGTGCGACAAACGGTAAACCGCCGTTGCATAAAAACCGGGATAAGCTACCAGCACTTCTTCTACTGAACGCGCAGCGGGATCGAACTTTAATAATGCCTCCGCATCTTTCATCAGCTTTGCATACAACCCGGGAATGGCTTCAAAAAACTGGGCTGTCATAGCTTCGGCCTTGTCTTCTTTGTGTGCTACATCATATACAAGGCTTGAAAAATGACTTTTTAATAAACCCAATTCTTTTTCCAGATCGCCAGCCTGCTGATACTTTTTATTAGGCAGAAACAGAAAACTGAATACCTGATCAATGAATTGTTCAGCCAGTTCCTTATCAGGAAAAGCAGTGTATGCTTTTTTATGTTGTGCAAATAACTGTTGTATAAATGCGTTCGTACTCATAATCTTACTTTTCTATATTCAATAATTAATGATCAACTCATTTTTATTGAATCATACAAGCACCTACAGTAACATGGCTGGTTTCGTCGATCAGTATTGCTCCGCCGTTTTCGCGCAATTCTTTATATGAATCGTACGGGATGGGAGAAGCAGTTTTTATTTTTGCTTTAATTACATCGTTAAGGGTTGCAGTTGCTGCATCGGCGTGCAACAGCGTATTTACATCCAGCTTATATTCAATTTCCTTTACAATACTTCTTACTACTCTGCTGTTGATCTGCAATAAGTATTTATTACCGGGAACCAATGGTTTATTATCCATCCAGCATAATACCACATCCAGTTCCTGAGTTACCTTGGGTTGGTTATCGCTTTTTACAATAACATCGCCACGGCTGATATCTATATCATCTTCCAGGTGCAGAATGGCGCTTTGCGGAGCAAACACTTCTTCTACTTCTTTACCATTAAGCTCAATGGCTTTAATAGTGCTGGTAACACCAGAAGGCAGTATGGTAACTGCGTCCCCTTTACGATAAATACCGCTGATGATCTTACCGGCATAGCCACGGTAATCGTGCAGGTCGTCTGTTTGCGGACGAATAACATATTGTACCGGGAACCGTGCATCGGTAAGGTTAATATCTTTTTGTATTTCTACTTCTTCCAGAAATTCGAGTAAAGGAGTTCCTTCGTACCATGCGAGCTTCTCTGATTTGTCAACAATATTATCTCCGAAAGCAGCGCTGATAGGAATATAATTCACATCTTTCAGGCCCAGCGATTTGGCTACTTCTGCATAGTCAATAACTATATTGTTATAAACATCCTGCGAATAGTTCACCAGGTCCATTTTATTAATGGCTACCACCACGTGAGGAATGCCGAGTAAAGAAGTGATGATAGAATGGCGGCGGGTTTGCTCTACCACACCATTACGGGCATCAATTAAAATGATTGCCAGGTCGGCAGTAGAAGCACCGGTTACCATGTTACGGGTATACTGAATATGACCCGGAGCATCGGCAATGATGAACTTACGTTTGGGGGTAGAGAAATATTTATATGCTACATCTATTGTAATACCCTGTTCTCTTTCTGCACGTAGGCCGTCGGTAAGCAAAGCCAGGTCAATTTCACCCTGTTCTTTATTCTTGCTTTGCTTTTCAATAGCTTCGAGCTGATCGATCATTATACTTTTGCTGTCGTATAATAAACGGCCGATCAGTGTGCTTTTGCCATCATCTACGCTGCCTGCTGTTATGAACCGTAATAAATCCATGAGGGTTTGTTGTTTGTAATTTGTTGTTTGTTGTTACTCTGCCGTTTTTGTCTTTACTTCAATATTCATCATTCGGCATTCGATATTCAACATTAGAAATATCCGTTCTTCTTTCTGTCTTCCATAGCTGCTTCTGATACCTTATCATCGATACGTGTTTCACCACGTTCGCTGGTTTTGGTAGCAGTAATTTCACTTATAATATCATCGATATTTGAAGCATGTGATTCTACTGCTGCGGTACAGGTCATGTCACCAACTGTGCGGTAACGCACCTGCTTTTTCAGAATAACATCTGTACTGTCGAGCTTTATAAAATTGCTTACAGCAACCAGTTGTCCTTCGTGAGCGATCACATCGCGTTCGTGTGAAAAATAAATAGAAGGAAGAGCGATCTTTTCGCGGCGGATATAATTCCAGATATCCAGCTCAGTCCAGTTACTGATCGGGAATACGCGAACATTCTCTCCTTTTGAAATTTTACCATTATAGGTATTCCACAGTTCAGGGCGTTGCAGTTTCGGGTCCCACTGTCCAAACTCGTCACGCACTGAGAATATACGTTCTTTGGCTCTTGCTTTTTCTTCATCGCGACGGGCGCCACCTATGCAGGCATCGAACTTAAACTCCTCAATAGTATCCAGCAAAGTGTAGGTTTGTAAAGCATTGCGGCTGGCAAATTTGCCTTTGGGTTCTGTTAAGTGCTTTGCTTTAATAGTATCTTCAACATTGCGAACGATTAATTTTTCACCGATGTTCTTTGCCAGCTGGTCGCGGAATTCGAGGGCTTCGGGGAAGTTATGTCCCGTATCGATGTGTACTAACGGGAAGGGGAATTTGCCCGGGCGAAATGCTTTCAATGCCAGATGTACCAGGGTAATGGAATCTTTACCACCGGAAAATAACAAAGCTGGTCTTTCAAATTGCCCGGCTACTTCACGAAAAATATGAATAGCTTCCGACTCAAGGTGATCCAAATAATCTAAACTATACTTACTCATATATCAGTTTTCAGGAATTCTGTTAATTAATTATTGATGAACGTGTAAACCGCACTCTTTCTTTGAGGCGTCTTCCCACCACCAGCGGCCGGCTCTGAAATCTTCTCCGGCACGAACAGCGCGGGTACAGGGCGCACAACCTATGCTTACAAATCCTTTGTCGTGCAAAATATTGTAGGGCACATTGTTGTCGTCGATATATTTTTTTACCTGCTCAGTTGTCCAGTGAAGCAGGGGATTATATTTAATGATCTGGTTGGTTTCATCCCACTCGATCACGCTTAAATTCTGGCGGTCGGGCGAATGTTCTGCGCGTAAACCGGTTATCCATATTGCATTTCCTGCGAGCGCCCTTTTCAGGGGTTCTACCTTGCGGATGAAGCAGCATTGTTTGCGGTTTTCAACCGACTCATAAAATGCGTTCGGCCCTTTATCGGTAATAAACTCTTCAAGCAGGCGATAATCGGGATAATATGCAGCTATATGTGCATTATATTTTTCGTTTGTGTTGTTCCATACTGAATAAGTTTCAGCGAACAACCTTCCGGTGTCTAAGGTAAAAATATTTACGGGTAGTTCGTTGCTGAGAATTTCATGCGCAATTACCTGGTCTTCATAACTGAAGCTGGTTGAAAAGGTGACCTTACCGGGAAACTGCTCAACGAGCAACTGAATAAATTCACTGATGCTTAGTCTATCTGATTGGTGGGTTAAATCTGACAAGTATGACTGTAGTGGTGAGCTCATATTATTCATTCATTCAATTAAAAGAAAATGGAAAGCAAAGTATCGGACAAGTGGCTGGCAACTGAGTATTAACAACAGCAACAACAACAACGCTTGTTGCAACAGGAGATGTACATATATTCTATAGTGAAGGAGTGTAACATAGAAAGTCTACTCAAATTGTAGAACAAAGATAAGGCAGAAACTGTGATCTCAAAATTTTTTTCTACTGAAAAGGTGGACTAAAATCAGTCTTTAACAAATTAAGCTACAAACAATTGTTAGTTCGCTTACACACAGGTACTTTCAACAAAATGCTTCTTTTGCATGTTAGTCAGGGCGATAAGGGTACTTAAACCGTTTTTGTTACATACAAATGCCTTTTATACTGCTGCCTTCGCTAATAGCCCTGGCCTCTGCTAAAGCTTCAGCGATATGCGAATGTCAGCAACGCCGAAAAAGGCAAAAATGCCCCCCTTGAGGGTTAGGTGCGCTGCCTGTATTGCAGGCTTAAAAAGGCTGCTCCTGAAGATATTAGGCCAAAATGACTGTTTTTTTGTGTAGCACGGTATTTGGTTACCCACAAAGACTTAAATTGCCAACTCAAATAAAGGAAAAGTACTATGAATCTTGGAAAAGAATTTGAAAAATACGCGGTACACCACAGAGGTATTTCAAGCAATACCCTGTACAGTTACCAAAAACACCAGGTCACGGATCTTACTCCCAATATTATAGAAGAACGTCCGATGAATATTGCTGTAATGGACGTTTACAGCCGGTTAATGATGGACCGTATCATCTTTTTGGGTTACCCGATCAATGACGAAGTGGCAAACATTGTAACTGCCCAGTTATTATTCCTGGAAAGCACCGATCGCACACGCGATATTCAGATGTACATTAACTCACCTGGCGGAAACGTATACTCAGGTTTGGGTATGTACGACACCATGCAATATATCACTCCCGACGTGTCTACCATCTGTATCGGTATGGCCGCTTCTATGGCTGCCATTCTGTTATGTGCCGGTACCAAGGGTAAACGCACTGCCTTAAAGCATAGCCGCGTAATGCTGCACCAACCCAGTGGCGCCATCGGCGGTCAGGCAAGCGATATTGAAATAACCGTTCAGGAGATCAAGAAGATCAAAAAGAACCTGTACGACGCTATCTCGGCTCACACCGGTAAAACAGTAAAACAGGTTGAAAAAGACTGCGACCGCGATTACTGGTTAACTTCTGATGAAGCAAAAGAATATGGCCTGGTAGATGAAGTATTGCTTATTAATCCAAGAAAAGAGAAGAAGGAAAGCTAAGCTCATTAACCCTTCGATCCCTCGACTACGCTCAGGACGCTCAGGGCTATAAGCGAGATCCTTCGACTACGCTCAGGACGAATAAGGATTAAACAATTAATGAATTTCAAATAAAATTATCATGCACGTATATTCAAATCATTTGTTTCAGCCCTTCAGAATGGATGATGAAGATGAGCCAAAAGAAAACGGCAAAGAAGAAAAAACCCCCGACTTTGGTATGCTGGCCAAGAAAATGGAAAAGTTCTTTTTTGAAAAAAGAGCCGTATACCTGTGGGGTGTTGTAGAAGATAAATCAGCAAAAGATATAGTTACCCGTCTGTTATTATTAGACGCCGACAAACCAGGCGAAGAGATCAAATTCTTCATTAACAGCCCCGGTGGCGTAGTTACCAGCGGCATGGTTATTTATGATACTATGCGCATGCTGAAAAGCCCGGTTAGCACCGTATGTATGGGACTCGCAGCATCTATGGGTTCTATCTTATTAAGCGCCGGCGCCAAAGGCAGACGGTATATTTTTCCGCATGGCGAGGTGATGATCCACCAGCCCAGCCTCGGTGGATACATGCAGGGTGTAAGTGCCGACCTGGAAATTCAGGCAAAGCAAACCAGAAAAACAAAGGAAATGGGCGCCCGCATCCTCGCTGAAAACTGTGGAAAGAAATTTGAGCAGATAATGAAAGATTTCGATCGCGACTACTGGATGGATGCCAAAGAATCTGTTGAATACGGCATTGTAGATCAGTTAGTTGAAAAGTTATAAATACAGGTAAACCATTAATGATCCCAAATTCCGCATAATAATTTTCTGGTTAAGGAGTTTGGGATTTTTAATTGGGATTTGGACTTTCATTTAGATACCTTTGTAAGCGATTTTATACACAACATGGCTAAAACAACATTACATTGTTCTTTCTGCGGACGCAGCCGCGATGAAGTAAAGATTCTTATTGCCGGGCAGGAAGGACATATTTGTGAAAATTGCGTTGAGCATGCGCGAGAGATCATTGAACAGGAGCTGATGATCCGTCATGAAAGTGCCCCGCCAGCCACTTCTTTCAAACTGAATGTAAAGAAACCCGTTGAAATAAAACGTTTTCTGGATGAATACGTAATTGGTCAGGATGAAGCTAAAAAAGTTTTAGCCGTGGCCGTTTACAATCACTATAAACGTCTTCAGCAAAAGCCGGCGGATAATGAGGTTGACATCGAAAAAAGCAATATTGTAATGGTTGGCGAAACCGGCACCGGTAAAACCCTGCTGGCTAAAACCATTGCCCGTTTGCTGAATGTGCCTTTTGCTATTGTAGACGCAACCGTGTTTACCGAAGCCGGTTATGTTGGTGAAGATGTGGAAAGCATTCTCACTCGTTTGCTTCAGGTGTGCAATTATGACGTAGCCGCTGCCGAAAGAGGCATCGTTTATATCGATGAAATTGATAAAATTGCCCGCAAAGGCGATAACCCTTCTATCACCCGCGATGTAAGCGGCGAAGGCGTTCAGCAGGGTTTACTGAAACTGCTCGAAGGTACCGATGTACTGGTGCCTCC
>Ga0068856_100007848_pt1 | contig 10422 bp, 8 predicted proteins | sample KBSCornC62_FD_66595 | JGI IMG/M metagenome (GOLD analysis project Ga0068856, IMG submission 66595) | Corn rhizosphere microbial communities from Kellogg Biological Station, Michigan, USA - KBS Corn C6-2 | ecosystem: Host-associated > Plants > Roots > Rhizosphere > Soil ... | reverse complement strand
CCACGACGCCGCCGATGGCCGCGCCACCGACGTCGCCGGTGACGCCAGCGCCCACCGCAGTGCCGACGCCGGCACCGACCACCGTGTCGCGGTCGCGCTCGCTCATGCCGGCGCACGCGGCAACCGACGCGGCTAGGAGCGTGCAAATCAGTCCTTTGCCCGCGCTTCTCATGGTTGCCCTCCGTCGCGGGCACGACCGGCCCCTTGCCGGACGCCGACCCCGTTCGCGTAGCGATGCTTCGACTATGCCGTGGCGCGGGCGATGCCGTTATCGAGCGGCGGCCGAAAGCGCTGCCGGCCATGCGCCGACGAAGGGTCGGAGACGAGTTTTCGCGCCGCGAAAAGCCGTCCCGTTGGACGTCGGACCCCGCTTCCGTTGTTATTTCAGGTCATGCGGCGCGACGCGCGCGATCCCCATCTCGGCCAGCGCGTCGCCCACCGCGTTCACCGCCTGGCGCATTTCGTCGGGCCCGATCGCGCCGATGCAGCCGACGCGAAACGTCTCGACCTGGGTGAGCTTGCCCGGGTAGAGGATGTAGCCCTTCTCGCGGACGCGGTCGTAGAACTCGCGGAACGTGTAGCGCGGGTCGGCCGGCGCATGGAACGTGACGATGATCGGCGCCTGGATCGCCGGATCGAGGAACGGCCGGAATCCGAGCGCCCGCATGCTGCGCACGAGCATGTCGCAATTGCGCTCGTAGCGCGCAAGCCGCGCCGGCTGGCCGCCCTCGGTCGCGTGCGCGTCGAGCGCGGCGGCGAACGCCGCGACGACGTGCGTCGGCGGCGTATAGCGCCACTGCGTCGTGCGCTCCATGTACTGCCACTGGTCGTGCAGGTCGAGCGACAGCGACGTGCAATTGCCGGCCGCCGCGTCGAGGGCCGCCCGCTTCGCGATCACGAAGCCCATTCCCGGGGGGCCTTCGATGCACTTGCCCGACGCCGCGACGAGCGCGTCGAACGGCGCCGTGCGCGCATCGATCGGCAACGCGCCGAACGAGCTCATCGCGTCGACGATCAGCCGCTTGCCATGGCGCGCGACGACGGCGGCGATGTCCGGCAAGGGATTCAGGATGCCCGTCGACGTTTCGCAATGGATCAGCCCCACGTGCGTGATGGAACCGTCGGCCGACAGCAGCCGCTCGACGTCGGCGGGCGTCGTCGGCACGTCCTCGGCGGTCTCGAATACCGAGACGCGCCGGCCCATCATCTGCGCGAGCTTCGCGAGGCGCTTTCCGTACGCGCCGTTGATCAGCACGAGCAGATGTCCGTTCCGCGGCACCAGCGTGTTGACCGCAGCTTCGACGGAAAACGTGCCGCTGCCCTGCATCGGAACGCAGACGTGCGAGCCCTGCGCGGACACGATATCGAGAAGCTGCTCGCGGATCGTCGCCGTGATCGCATTGAACGACGAATCCCACGAGCCCCAGTCGCGCAGCATCGCGACCTTCGTCGCAAGCGAAGTCGTCAGCGGTCCGGGCGTCAGCAGGATCGGGTCGCGGCTTGCATTGGCCATTTCGATTCCTTTTTCGAAAAACGGTCAGCGCAGCGATGCGCGCGTCGGGATGTGCGACAGGCCGACCAGGACGATCGACGTCGTGATCGCGAGCACCATCGTGAGCGCAGCCGCGTCGAAGATCGCGCCGCGGTCGGACAGCGCGAAGATGCCGACCGGCATCGTCACCCAGCCCGGCGGATACACCATCACCGTCGCGCCAAGCTCGCCCATCGACAGCGCGAAGCTCAGGCTGAACGCGGCGATCAGGTACGGCGTGACGAGCGGCAGCGTCACCCGGCGCAGCCGATAGAACGGGCGCGCGCCGAGGCTTTCGGCGACCTGCTCGAACTCGACGGGCAGCCGCGCGAGGCCGGCGGACACGTTGCCGTACGTGAAGGCCGAGATCAGCACGAAATGGGCGATCATCACGATCGTCGTCGTGCCGTTCAGCAGCAGCGGCGGATGGCTGAAGGCGACGAGCAGGCCCAATCCGACCGACACCGATGGCACGGCGCTCGGAATGAAGAACACGACGTCGAGCAGGCGCTTCGGCACGCGTCGAAGCGGCCGCAGCGCGAGCGCCGCCCACGTGCCGCTCACGAGCGCGACGCCGCTCGCCACGAAGCCCGTCGCGAGGCTCACGCGAAGCTGCTCGAGCGATTCACCGCGCAGCGCGTCGACGTAGTGCTCGAACGTCATGTGGCTCGGCAGCACGCCGTTCCACTGTCCGCTTACGCTCGCGAGCGCGATGACGCCGATCGGCAAACCGTAGAGCACCGCGAAGAGCAGCGTCGCAAGCGCCCACGTGAACGCGCGGCCGGCGTTAGACCAGACCAGCACGGCGGCCCCCGAAATAGGCGACGACGAAACGGTACAGCGAATAGAGCGCGATCGACAGCGCGACGTTGACGACCGCGATCACGCAGGCAGTCGTGTAGTCGAACTGCTGGATCGCCTTGTCGTAGATCAGAAGCGGCAGCGTGATGACGTCCTTGGCGCCGATGAAGAGCACGATGCCGAACTCGTTGACGGTGAGCAGCAGGCACAGGCTGCCGCCGGCGATCAGCGCCGGCAGCGCTGCCGGAAAGATGATCCGTGACACGATCCGCAGCGGCCGCGCGCCGAGGCTCGCGGCAACCTCGATCTGCGCCGGCTCGATCAGCGAGAACGCCGCGAGCAGCGGTCGCATCACGAACGGCGTGTACACGGTGACCTCCGACAGGATCACGCCCCATTGCGAATACAGGAAGTCGACCGGCGGCAGCTCGAGGTTCAACACGACCTTCAGCGACTCGTTCAGCATGCCCGCCGAGCCGTAGATGAACGTGAACGCGAGCGCGACCAGGAACGTCGGCAGCGCGATGAACGTGTCGATCAGCCGCGCAAGCACGCGGCTGCCGGGGAACGGCGTGAACGCGATCAGCACCGACAGCATGAAGCCGAGGACGAGGCAGCCGGCGGTCGCCGACAACGCGATCGTCAGCGTGTTCCGGAGCGCGTGGTGGAATTCGCCGGACGCGACGACCGAAGCGAACTTGGCGAGCGACAGCGGCTGGGTGTCACCGCCGAGCGCCTGCCGCACGATGAGCGCCAGCGGAAACAGGAACAGCGCCGCGAGGATCAGAAGCGGCGGTGCAATCCAGACGTTGCCCGCCGGCCGCTCCGAGGCGACCGGCAGCGGAAGCGCAAGGTCAGCCACGTACGATGGTTTCCGGAACCAGTGTCGCCTGCGCAGCGCTGAAATGCACCTGGAGCGCCGCGCCGGCGGGCGGCGGCTCGTGCATCGGCGCGCACGACATTCGCAACACGTGACCGTCGACTTCGAGCTCGACGCTCTGCAGATCGCCCTGCCACTGGACGCTGCGAACCGTCCCGCTCAACGCGTTGCCGCCGTCGACGGGCGCCAGATGCAGATCGTGCGGGCGCACGCACAGCAGGCATTCGCCGCCGTCCGGAAGCCCATGGTGGTTGCGCGCGACGAGCGCGCCGTCGCGAAAGCGCACCCGCGCCATGCCGGCGCCGGCGGATACGAGCGCGCGCACCGGCAAGAGGTTCGCGCGCCCGAGAAATTCGGCCGAAAAGCGGTTCGGCGGATAGCGATAAAGCGATTGCGCATCGCCGAACGCGCACAGCTTGCCGTCGCGCATGATGCCGATGTGATCGGCGAGCGTCAGCGCCTCGGTCTGGTCGTGCGTGACGTAGAGCACCGTCAGCGACGGCAGCTCGCGGTGAAGCTTCGCGAGCTCGTCGAGCATCGAGCGGCGGATCTGCGCATCGAGCGCCGACAACGGCTCGTCGAGCAGCAGCACCTGCGGCCGTATCGCGAGCGCCCGCGCGATCGCGACGCGCTGCTGCTGGCCGCCCGACAGCTCGCGCGGATAGCGCTTCGCGTAACTCGCCATGCCGACGAGACGCAGGCACTCGGGGACGCGCTCGCGAATGACGTCGGCCCCGGCGCCGCGCGCACGCAGCCCGAACGCGACGTTCTCCTCCGCGCGCATGTGCGGGAACAGCGCGTAGTTCTGCACGACCATGCCGATGTTGCGCGCGTGCGGCGGCACGTTCGTCACGTCGCGGGTGCCGATCGTGATGCGGCCGCGCGCGGGCCGCACGAAGCCGGCGACCGCGCGGAGCGCCGTCGTCTTGCCGGATCCCGACGGACCGATCAGCGCGACGATCTCGCCGGGATTGACGGTCAGCGTCAGCGAATCGAGGACGACGAGGCCGCCGTACGCGACGGTCACGTCGTCGAAGCCGATGCCGCTGCTGCTGCGATCGGCGACGCGCTCGACGCCGCCGCGACGGGCCGCCGGAACCGCAGCCGCGGTTCCGGCGAGGTCGACCGGCATCACTGCGTCGCGATCGCCTTGTTGTAGGCGGCGACGTCGTTCTGCAGGTTCGAGAGCACGTCGTTCCAGTCGGGCGACCAGATCTCGACGCCCTCGAGCATCGCATTCATCTTCTTGAAGTTCTCGTCGGTCGGATGCACGTCGCTGCGCACCGGGAAGCCCTGCGCGACCGAGCTGACCTCTTCCTGCGCCGATTGGCTCAGCAGCCAGTCGATCAGCTTCTTGCCGTTGTCCGCGTGCGGCGCGTTGGCGACGAGGCCGATGTAGTACGGCAGCGCGAACGCCGAGCGCTTGCCATTCGGGCCCGCCGGGAAGAACACCTGCACGTTCGGGTTGTTGCGCATCTGCGCCAGGTTCATCTGCATGTCGCCGTTCGCGACGTAGAGCTCGCCCTTGTTGACGAGCGCCGTCAGCTTGCCCGTCGACGCCGAGGGTCCGAGGTTGTTCGCCTGCAGCTTGCCCAGGTACGCGAGGCCCGCCTCCTTGCTGCCGAAGGCGTGGAAGGCCTGCAGCATCAGCGCCGTCCCGTCGCCCGCCTGTCCCGGCGTCGAGTACTGAAGCTTCTTCTTGTACTTCGGGTCGAGCAGCTCCTCGTAGGTCTTCGGCGGGCTCTTCAGCACCGACGCGTTGTAGATGAAGGTCGGGTAGTTGTTCATCATCACGACGTACAGGCCCTTCGGGTCCTTGTCGCGCGCGGCCAGCTTGTCGGCGTCCTTGGGCGTGTACGGCTGCAGCAAGCCGTCGGCGGCCGCGCGTTGCATGAACGGCGGCAGCGTCGCGAGCACGTCGGCCTGCGTGTTCGACTTCTCCTTGGCGACGCGATCGACGACGCCGCCGGAGCCCGCCTCGATGTACTGCACCTTGATGCCGGTCGCCTTCGTGAACGCGTCGAACTGGTTGCCGAACCAGCTTGGATTACCGTCCTTCAGACCGTCGGCCGCGTAGATCGTCACGACCTGCTGGCCGAATGCGCCGCCGGCGAAAAGCACCGCCGCGAACGCGAGGATCGTCGTCACTTTCGACTTCATGGGTTTCCTCCTTCAGTCAATCGAATCGAACGTCGTCAATTGCCGTCGTGCGTTACCGGGCTTCGCGACGGCGTCAGCAACTGGGCGGCCATGTTAGCGCGTGCGCGTTGCCGCTGCATGACGCTTCCGGGGTTCCGGCCGACGGTTGATTGTTGACAATCTACAACCGACAGATTCTAATGGCAACCATGTTGAAGTCGGGCTCCGCCAATCCGGTGCGCGTGGCAGCGCGCGCGCGCGCCGGCTCGCCGCTCGGCGCGGCGGGCTCCGACGCGGTCCGCCCGGCGAACAGCGCGTCGATCGGCGGCACGGCCGCCGGCCCGCGGCGTCGGCTCGTCGCCGACGATCATCCGATCGCGCTGATCCAGGCCCACTCGCTGCCGGCGCTCGTCCAGTCCGAGCTTTCGCGGATGATTCTCGCCGGCGACCTTCCGGCCGGCGCGCAGCTTCGCGAGGCGGAGATCGCGTCGATGCTGGGTGTCTCGCGCGGGCCCGTACGCGAGGCGTTTCGCGCGCTCGAAGAGTCGGGGCTCGTTCGCCTCGAGAAGAATCGCGGCGTGTTCGTGCGCCAGATCGACATCGACGAGGCCGACCAGATCTTCGAGCTTCGCGCCGTGCTCGACGAGTTCGCGGGACGCCGGGCGGCGCAGCGGGCGACGCCGGCCGAAGCCGCGGAGCTCCGCGCGCTCGTCGACCGGATGGACAGCGCGGTCGCGCGCGGCGACGTCGACGGCTACCACGCGGCGAACATCGCATTCCACGACCGGATCGTCGAGCTCGCCGGCAACGAGAAGCTCACGTTCGTCTACCGGCGGCTCGTCAACGAGCTGAACCTCCACCGGCGCGCCTCGCTTGCGCAGGCCGGGATACTGCCCGTCTCGATCCGCGAGCACCGCGCGATCGTCGACCGCATCGCCGCGAAGCAGCCGGCTGCCGCCGGCCGCGCGCTGCACGAGCATGCGATGTCGAGCCGCGAACGCGTGCATCGCGCGAGCGCCGCACCCACCCGAGCAAGAAAGGCACGATGACGTCCGAAAAGTCCAGCCTCGTCGTCAATGGCCGCCGCTATCGCTGGCCCGCGCGCCCGCTCGTCGTCGTCTGCGTCGACGGCTGCGAGCCCGATTACGTGAACCAGGCGATCACCGCCGGCGCGGCGCCGTGGATGGCGAGCCTGAACGGCCGCGCGACGTGCCTCACCGCCGACTGCGTCGTGCCCTCGTTCACGAATCCGAACAACCTGTCGATCGTCACCGGCGCGCCGCCGTCGGTGCACGGCATCTGCGGCAACTACTTCTACGACACCGACGCGCAGGCCGAGGTGATGATGAACGACCCGAAGTATCTTCGGGCCGGGACGATCCTCGCCGCGTTCGCCGATGCGGGCGCGAAGGTCGCAGTGATCACCGCGAAGGACAAGCTTCGCGCGCTCCTCGGGCATCGGTTGAAGGGCATCTGCTTCTCGTCGGAGCATGCCGACAAGGTGACGCGCGAGGCGAACGGGATCGACGATGCGCTGTCGCTCGCCGGCATGCCGCTGCCGTCGGTCTACAGCGCCGAGCTGTCCGAGTTCGTGTTCGCGGCGGGCTGCGCGCTGTTCGAGCGCGAGCGGCCCGACATCATGTACCTGTCGACGACCGATTACGTTCAGCACAAGCACGCGCCGGGAACGCCCGCCGCGAACGCCTTCACCGGCATGCTCGACCGTTACCTCGCGCGGCTCGACGCAGGCGGCGCGACGATCGTGCTCACCGCGGATCACGGCATGAACGCGAAGACCGACGCGTTCGGCCGGCCGAACATCATTTTCCTCCAGGACATTCTCGATGCCGCGTACGGCGAAAACGCGACGCGCGTGATCCTGCCGATCACCGACCCGTACGTCGTGCACCACGGCGCGCTCGGCTCGTTCGCCACCGTCTACGTCGACGGACCCGCCGGCGTCGACGACGTGCGGGCCCGAATCGCGGCGCTCCGCGGTGTCGACCTCGTCCTGCCGCGCGCCGACGCCTGCGTGCGCTTCGAGCTTCCGGAGAATCGCGTCGGCGATCTCGTCGTCGTCACCGAGCGGCTCACCGTCGTCGGCAGCCGCAAGAGCCGGCACGACCTGTCGGGCCTCGATGCGCCGCTGCGCTCGCACGGCGGCATTTCCGAGCAGCGCGTGCCGCTGATCGCGAACCGCGCAGCACCCGACCTGCCGCAGCGCCGCTGGCGCAACTTCGACGCGTTCGACCTCGGCCTCAACCATCTCGCTTAACCGTCCCGAAATGCTCACTGCCGCCAAGCGCGCGTCCGCGCGCAGCCCCCTCACCGAATCCATGCGCATCGCCGGCGAACGCGTCGGCAGCGCGCGCACGCTCGACGTGCACAACCCGTATACGGGCGACGTCGTCGGAACGGTGCCGCGCGCGAGCGTCGACGACATCCGGCGCGCGTTCGCCGTCGCACGCACGTACAAGCCGACGCTGTCGCGCTACGAGCGCCACGAGATCTGCCGCAAGGCGGCAGAACTGATCGCGGCGCGCGCGACGCAACTCTCGGACCTGATCACCGCCGAGTGCGGGATCTGCAAGAAGGATTCGCTCTACGAGGTCGGCCGCGCGCGCGATGTCTTCACGTTCGCCGGCAACGCGGCGCTCCAGGACGACGGCCAGGTCTTCTCCTGCGACCTGACGCCGCATGGCAAGTCGCGGAAGGTCTACACGCTGCGCGAGCCGCTGCTCGGCGTCATTTCCGCGATCACCCCCTTCAACCATCCGCTGAACCAGGTCGCGCACAAGGTCGCGCCGTCGATCGCGACGAACAACCGGATGGTCCTGAAGCCGACCGAGAAGACGCCGCTTTCCGCGATCGCCCTCGCCGACATCCTCTACGAGGCAGGGCTGCCGCCGCCGATGTTCTCGGTCGTCACCGGCGACCCGCGCGAGATCGCCGACGAGATGCTCGTCAATCCCGACATCGACCTCGTCACGTTCACGGGCGGCGTGCCCGTCGGCAAGTACATCGCGGCGAAAGCCGTCTACAAGCGGCAGGTGCTGGAATTGGGCGGCAACGACCCCATCATCGTCATGGACGACGCCGACCTCGACGAGGCGGCGACGCTCGCCGCGACCGGGTCGTACAAGAATTCGGGACAGCGCTGCACGGCGGTCAAGCGGATGCTCGTTCACCACGGCGTCGCCGACGCCTTCGTCGAGAAGCTGCTCGCCCGCACGCGCGCCTGGACCTACGGCGACCCGATGGATCCGAAGGTCGACATGGGCACCGTGATCGACGAGGCGGCCGCGAAGACCTTCGAGGCGAAGGTCAATGCCGCGGTCGCGCAGGGCGCACGACTTTTGCATGGCAACCGGCGCGAGGGTGCGCTTTACTCGCCGACGGTGCTCGACGAGGTGACCCCCGAGATGGACGTCGTGCGGACCGAGACCTTCGGGCCGGTCTCGCCCGTGATTCGTTTCCGCGACATCGACGATGCGATCCGGATCTCGAATTCGACGGCGTACGGGCTGTCGTCGTCGGTTTGCACGAACCGGCTCGACGCCATCACGCGTTTCGTACGCGAGCTGCAGGTCGGGACCGTGAACGTTCGCGAGGTGCCGGGCTACCGGCTCGAGCTGACGCCGTTCGGCGGCATCAAGGATTCGGGCCTCGGCTACAAGGAGGGCGTGCAGGAGGCGATGAAGAGCTTCACGAACGTGAAAACCTATTCCTTGCCGTGGTGAGGACGTCGTAGCCAACTGATTCGGACGAGAGCAGGTTCACGCTTTCGTCCGCCGAACCCAATGCAACTGCTGCTGAACCTGCTGGCCGGCGTGTCGCTCCTGGTGTGGGGCACGCATATCGTGCGCATGGCGATCCTGCGCATGTACGGCGGCGAGTTGCGTCGCGTGCTCCGGCGCAGCGTGTCGAAGCGCGTGCCGGCGTTCTTCGCCGGACTCGGCGTTACCGCGCTATTGCAGAGCAGCACCGCCGCGGCGCTCATCGTCGCCGCGTTCGCGGGCCAGGGCCTGATCGGAACCGCGCCCGCGCTGGCGGTGATCCTCGGCGCCGACGTCGGCACCGCGCTCGTCACCGTGCTGCTGTCGTTCGACCTGTCGTGGCTCGCGCCGCTTTTGATCTTCAGCGGCATCATCATGTACCTGTCGAGCCAGGCGAACGCCGCCGGCCGCTTCGGCCGCATCCTGATCGGCCTCGGCCTCATCATGTTCGCGCTGCAGTGGATCTCGGTGTCCGCGCATCCGATCGTGCAGGCCGCGGGCGTCAAGGTCATCTTCGCGTCGCTCACCGGCGACGTGATGCTCGACATGCTCGTCGCGGCGCTCTTCACCGTCCTTTGCTATTCGAGCCTTGCCGTCGTGCTGCTCGTTGCGACGTTCGCGTCGCTGCACGTGATCGCGCTGCCCGTCGCGCTCGGGCTCGTGCTCGGCGCCAACCTCGGCAGCGGCATGCTCGGCATGCTGTCGACGATGCGTGCCGCGCCCGAGGCGCGCCGGGTCACGCTCGGCAATTTCCTGTTCAAGCTGATCGGCTGCATGCTTGCCGTGCCGCTCGCCGGTCACCTCGACCAGTGGATCGCGGGCATCGGGCTCGACCCGGCGCGCGAGGTCGTGCTGTTCCATCTGTTCTTCAACGTGACGATCGCCGCGCTGCTGCTCTTCTGGACCGAGCAGATCGCGAAAGTCGCCGAGCAGATCCTGCCCGCGCGGCCGGCGTCGGAGGACCCGACGAAACCGCGCCATCTCGATCCGTCGGCGCTCGACACGCCAAGCCTCGCGATCGCCTGCGCGGCGCGCGAGGCGATGCGCATCGGCGACGTCGTCGAGCACATGCTGACCGGCATGCTGACGGTGCTGACGACGAACGACCGGACGCTCGCCGAGCGGCTGCGCAAGATGGACGACGTCGTCGACGAGCTCTACACCGCCGTGAAGCTCTACCTGACGCAGATCCCGCGCGAGGCGCTCGAGCAGCGCGAAGGCCGGCGCTGGGCCGACATCGTGTCGTTCGCGATCAACATGGAGCAGGTCGGCGACATCATCGAGCGGATCCTCGG
>Ga0068856_100007846_pt1 | contig 10424 bp, 8 predicted proteins | sample KBSCornC62_FD_66595 | JGI IMG/M metagenome (GOLD analysis project Ga0068856, IMG submission 66595) | Corn rhizosphere microbial communities from Kellogg Biological Station, Michigan, USA - KBS Corn C6-2 | ecosystem: Host-associated > Plants > Roots > Rhizosphere > Soil ... | reverse complement strand
CGACGTTTATGTCTATCCACGTTTGCTTCAGGCGTTGCAAACCAATCGGACTTCCGCGTCTTCACTTCCACAAAACACAAAACTGGTCCGTCGTAAGCGACCAGATCAAGTTCAGCCGTGATGACTGCGTCGCGACGGTTTCGGCCGACGGGAAGCGTGAAGTTTGCGGCGACTAGGCGATAACCATTCTGTTCAAGATAAGCAGCCGCGAAGGCTTCACCGATTTTACCTAGATCGAGATGTTGGTGTGTTGAGGTATTCAATGAGGTGTTCATGGGAACAGTGTAACGTAGGTCTTGGATTATTTTTCGTTGATAACATCGTTCAATTACCGCGAAGCGGTTGCGTCCCAGAGCCCAGGGTTGCTTCAACCCTGGGACATTTAGAGTATTTCCTAACAACCCGGAACGGGTTGCGCCCGGGTGGACGCAACCATGTTGTGGGTGGATTCGTGTAAGCTCTTGCTCCTTCAACCTTGGGATATTGGTTCTCTTCTAACCGCTCGGAATGGATTGGCACGCGTGGGCGCAACCGCGTTGCGGTTGGGATTCGCGCAACATGCTCTCCCAGGGTTGAGGCAACCCTGGGCTCTGGGGCGTAACCGCTTCGCGGTAGATTGCGCGTGAGCTATTCCACCGTGTCTTTCAATCGGTCGAGAGCTTTGCCCCAATACGTTTTCATTCTCGATGCAGCCGTGGCGCTCGGCAATTTCATGTGTTGCACGACAACCTGGCTCTTGCCGTTGTTCTTCGCCGCAAAGTTGATCGATAGACTGGTCTTGCCATCCTTCCAGGTAATGCGCATTGACTTGTTCTTTGTAGCCTTACGTACCACGAGACCATCTTCTGCCAGCCAGGAGTTGCGAGCGTTCTCATCCGCGAATGCTGAATAGACAGACGACACCGGTATGTCCAATGTGCGGCTGACACTGATTTCGAAGCCGTCAGGTTTCTCATGGTTCTGGCGCAGACCAGTTTGTTGCTCATAAGTAACGGTCACCATTTGGCCCCACCATGGACCCACGTTGTGTTTGGAGTTGAGGAGCTTCACGATCTCCTGGTGCGTCATTTTCTTGCCGCCCGCTTTATCAATGATTGCAAACCATTGTTTCCAGTTCTTGCCGGTCTTCGTGGCAACTGCTTCATCGCTCATTCGTGGTGCTGATTTTGTTTTCTTCTCCATTGGTGTCCTCAGTGATCTGCGTTAAATAGGACCAATTGGACCTATAGGACCTATACAAACACACCAACTACACGTCGCGGTCGTAGGCGACTTTGAGCCAGTGTTTCACTTCGTCGTCAATATCAGACAGCGCCGTGATTGGAATTCGATGTGTAATTCGATCTTTCTTCGCGAAGCCTCCAGTGTCGATCAGGCGACCGGTTGGCTTCGTATCGCCCAGTGCGAAACCAAGGTCAATGCGTGAATTTGTGGTTGGCTTGATCTGTGCGAAGACGTGATTGCGATAAAGCGGAACGATCGTTTGACACGGACACGCTTTCGCTTCCTTACCAACCTTCAAGCACAACTTCAGAAGCGTATCGTAGAACGGTTTAAGGTGTGCCTTCGGACCCGCGTACATTTTGTCAACGTCGAGCTCCGCAGCCTGAAGATACAGATCCGGATCGCCTGACTCTTCACCTTTACCGACAGAACGTTCCGCCAACCACCAAGCGGTGTTTGTTCCGAGTTTGTGTTCGTCTTTGAGCCATTGCCTTCGGTCTTCTTCTCCTTTAGGCCCGGCTTTCTTGATGTGTTTCAACCACTCTTCGAGGGAACGCCCGGTCTTTGTCTTCAGTTCAGCGATCCATTTCTGGGTCATCAAGACTCCGGGATGGACGCTGTAAATTGACTTGCGTTGCGTTGCTGGAGGGGGCATGTCAGGTTCCTTTCCGTGATTGAGGTTAGCTTAGGGGCTGAGACTTTGCTTCTCCAAAATTGCTAATTTGGTTTGAGCGCCAACTTGGATGAGGTCAGTACCACCTCGCGGTAGCGGGTGGGTGCGTTCTTTGCAAGTTGAGTTTAGGCTGCGCACCCACCCGCTACCGCGAGGTGGTACTGACCTCATCCAAGTGGCAGTCATTAGTCCAACGTCGCCGTCGCCAAAAACTTCGGCGTCTGTCTTGCTTTGGTCGCTTGTTCGAACGCGTATGCAATCTTGATCAGTGTCGGCTCGCTGTAGGCACGCCCAAAAAATGAAATACCCACAGGCATTCCGAAAACATAACCGGCAGGAACTGTGATGTGCGGATACCCAGCGACGGCTGATGCTGAAGAATAGCCACCGGTAAAGTGATCTCCATTAATCAAGTCGGTTGGCCAGGCGGGACCTCCGGTAGGCGCAATTAGTGCGTCGAGGTGATGTTGGTTCATAACGAAGTCGATACCCTGCGTTCGCGACAACGTGTGGTTCTTCTTCAGCGCCTGAACATATTTCGGACTGGTCAGTGGACCTTTCTCCTGGGCCTTAATGAAGAGATCCTGACCAAAGTATGGCATCTCGTGATCGCGGTTCTTTTCGTTAAATTCGATCAGATCTTTCAGAGTCTTAGCCGGCGCACCTGGTCCCAGCCCGGCAAGATATTTATTCAGATCAGTTTTGAACTCGTACAACAGCACCTCGAGCTCGGAATCGTCGAACTTGCCGCTCGTTGGTATGTCAGCGGGATCGATCAGAATCGCGCCAAGTCTCTTGAGATCATCGAGACGTTGAGTCAGGAGTTTGTCAACACGGTCATTAAAGCCAAAGTATTTCCGTGCGACTCCCAATCTCATTCCCTTAACTCCATTTGAATCAAGAAAGCGAGTGTAATCAGTTAAAGTCTTGCCGCGGCTTTCGCGTGTGGTGGCATCGCGCTGGTCTTCTCCGGTTAGTGCCCCCAGGAGAATCACCGCATCGGACACTGTGCGAGCCATCGGTCCAGCCGTGTCCTGGCTGTGGGCAATCGGAACAATACCTGCTCTACTTACGAGCCCTAGTGTGGGTTTGATTCCAACAAGGGAGTTGGCGCTTGAGGGGCAAACTACGGAACCATCCGTCTCAGTCCCAATTGCTGCCGCGCACAGGTTCGCTGAGGCTGCGGCACCTGATCCTGAACTTGACCCGCAGGGGTTTCGATCCAGTGCGTACGGATTTTTTGTCTGACCACCACGACCGCTCCAACCGCTCGACGAGTGATTTGAGCGAAAGTTTGCCCATTCACTCAAATTCGTTTTTCCCAAAATAACTGCGCCGGCGTCGCGTAGTCGTTTGGCGACAAATGCATCCTGAGCAGGCTTTGATCCCACTAATGCAAGCGACCCGGCCGTCGTCATCATGCGATCTGCAGTGTCGATGTTGTCCTTTATTAATATAGGAATCCCGTGGAGGGGTCCGCGAGCACCACGTTCTTTTCTTTCACGGTCAAGGTTTGCAGCAATTGATTCAGCATCAGGATTAATTTCGATTACCGAATTCAGGCGGGGCCCATTCCTGTCAATGTCGTTGATTCGATCGAGGTATTTCTCGACGAGCCGACGTGATGTGTATTTACCTGATTGGAGCGCGCCCTGCAGATCCGTGATGGTTAGTTCGTCCAGGTCAGATCCCGCAACTGCTGATGCTTCGAATTCAGGAGCAGATATGGCTGAGACAGGATTAACGCTGGCAACGACACAGGTTGCAGCGGTTGTTTGGAGGAATTCTCTACGTTTCATAGTTTACGAGGCAGTCTCACGTGAAGGTGCAAAAACGCTAAGGCGCGAAGTGCGCAAAAGAAAACGACTCGATCTTATCCTTGAGTGCCTCTTTCGCGGTTCAAGGCACGCGAACTTTGAATGAATTAAAGAATCGATTCACGATAGCCGAATCGTCCATGCCTTTCGGCGAACCAATAACGATCTGATACGGACGGCGCCCCACAAGAAAAACTCGCGATTTAAAGATCCGGTCTGAAGTCTCGGCGGTAAACTCGAGCGCTGAATAACCGTCGATAGTTGTCGGATGGGTGGTCAAGAGTGTCGCATTGATGCCCTTCACGAAGTTATCGCGATTGGCTTCGAGTTCAGCCTGGCGGTTGAAGTTGAAGCTTGGATCATAATCCACCCATCCGATTAGATAAACGCTCGTGGTATCCCTAACGATGAACAGATGCGTCGTATACGGACCATGGGAACTATCGGCCGTTTCCGTTTTGTCCGTCGGCGTCTCCGGCATTAACACGGTAAAGTGTCCCTCATCAGAGTTGAACTTCACCCAACCACTGTCATCGCTTACGTTCGGCGCAGGGGTGCTGGTGGGAGTGGACGGCCTACTCGAGTGTTCCTGGGCACTCATGGAAAAGCTCAACCCGAGCGTGATAAGCGATATGGCCAAAAACCTTTTCATATTTTGACATCCCTTCGAGTTCGCGAGTTTTGCGTCGCCAGATTATAACCACAGATTTGCACGGATGACACCGATCTTAAGCGCCTGTAAGCTATCGCAATTATGTCAAACCTCGTCGCGATCGTTGGCCGGCCTAATGTCGGCAAGTCAACACTGTTCAATCGCCTAATTGGCGAGCGACGTGCAATCGTTGGTGACGAACCCGGGATCACGCGAGATCGAATCTACGGCGAGGTTGAATGGAGCGGCAAAACGTTCTCGTTGATTGATACCGGCGGAATCATACCTGACGATGATGCAGTGATACCTGCCCATATCTTCAAGCAAGCTGGCGTTGCAATTGACGAAGCTCACGTACTTGTTTGGGTTGTTGATGCGCGGATGGGAATAACACAACTCGACGAGGAACTCGCGGGATTGTTGCGGGGAACAGGCAAGCATGTACTGGTTGCCGCTAACAAAGTCGACTCCGCAAATTTGGAAGACGAGAAAAGTGAATTCTACAGATTCGGATTCGACGACGTACTGGCAGTTTCGGCTGAGCAGGGAATCGGAATCGGTGAATTGCTCGATGCGGTTGTCGAGTCGCTCGGAGAAGGGTTAGGTGATAGTGATCAATCTGCAGAGGTAGAAAGACCACGGGAGACGTTACTTGCCATCGTAGGTCGTCCCAACGTGGGCAAGTCGTCTTTGCTGAATCGATTACTTGGTGAGGAACGTGTCATCGTGTCACCTGTTGCAGGTACTACGCGAGACTCGATCGATACGCTACTCGATACGGAGGATGGCAAACTCCGTTTAATCGATACTGCGGGAATACGGCGCAAGGGAAAGACCGACGAGATGGCGGAGAAGTTATCGGTAGTTATGGCCCGAAAGAGTCTCGATCGAGCGGATGTTGCCATCGTGCTGATCGATGCTGTTGAGGGGGTTACAGCTCTGGACGCGACGATTGCGGGTTATGCTGTTGACGCAGGCTGCTCAATCATCATTGCGGTTAACAAATGGGACTCGATTGAGAATAAAGAAACCGGTACACCTTTCGAGTTCGAGAGGAAGCTGCGTGAACGGATGAAGTTTCTTGAATGGGCGCCAGTGATCACGATCTCGGCCCTGTTTGGCCAAAGAGTCGATCGAATAGTTTCACTAGTTTACCGAGCAAATGAGGCGCGGCACCGTCGTATTCCAACTGCCCAACTCAACGAGTTCTTCGAGAAAGCGATTTCTCAGCCACGAGGCAAGGTGGCTCCGGCTCCCGCAAAGGGAGGACTGTCAAGACTGAAAGTTCAATATCTGACGCAGATAAGCGTTCGTCCGCCGACGTTTGTTGTCTTTACCGCTGGTGGTAAACCGGGACTGCATTTTTCCTATCAACGATATCTTCAGAATCGGCTGCGTGAAGAGTTCGATTTCTTTGCGACGCCGCTGCGACTCATCGAAAAGCATAAGAAGAAAAGGAAAGGTTGAGTGTAAGTCCTGGGACCGCAGGCGTCCCCGCCTGCCGCGTTACAATCAGGGGTCGAGTTGGTAACGGGCAGGCGGGGACGCCTGCGGTCCCAGGACGAAGGTGTATCTGTGACACAAGATCTCTTTGTCTCATCACCGGCGTTGCGTTTTGACGTTCAGGCGCAAAACGGAGAAGCACGCGCGGGTGCACTCACAACCAGGCGCGGAGTAATCGAGACACCCGTATTCATGCCGGTTGGCACTGCAGGAACTGTAAAAGCAATTCGCTTTGAAGAACTCGAGTCGAAGGATCTGGACGCAAAGATAATACTTGGCAACACCTACCATCTCTGGCTGCGTCCAGGAATTGAAACGGTAAAGGCTTGTGGAGGTCTGCATCGCTTCATAAGTTGGGACCGCGCGCTGCTAACAGATTCCGGTGGGTTTCAAGTCTGGAGTTTGGGCGCCTTAAGAAAGATTACTGAAGAAGGAACTGAGTTTCGTTCGCATGTTGATGGCAGTCTGCAATTCCTTTCGCCGGAGGTATCGATGGAAGTTCAGGCCGCGCTCGGCTCCGACATCGTGATGGTGTTGGACGAGTGTGCCCCGGGAAATGCAGCGTATGAAGAGACAGAGAAAAGCGTTCGACTGACAGGTCGTTGGGCAAGGCGATCAAGAACGGCATTTGACCGAATGCAAGTGGATGATGCTGATACTGGACACATCGAAGCCCCTGGGCTCAGCGGCAGTCAGGCGTTGTTTGGGATCATTCAAGGCGCCGGTCACCTGGATTTACGTCGCGTAAGTCTCGAGGAAACTGTTGGCGTTGGTTTTGATGGTTATGCAATTGGTGGGTTGAGCGTCGGTGAAGAGAAGTCAGTGATGTTTGACGTAATCAGTGACCTTGCTCCGCGAATGCCTGCTGACAAGCCGCGTTACTTGATGGGAGTTGGAACCCCTGAAGATCTGATTGAAGCAGTCGCAAACGGTGTTGATATGTTCGATTGTGTATTGCCGACACGGAACGGACGGACTGGCCAGGCGTTCACGTCCCGCGGGAAGTTGAACATAAAGAATTCGCGCTGGGTTCGAGATCAGCGTGCGCTTGATGAAGATTGTCGTTGTATGGTTTGTCGCAGGCATACTCGAGCATATCTGAGACATCTCTATTTAGCAGGTGAGATATTGGCAAGTATCTTGTTGACCCATCACAACCTAGCCTTCTTCCTTGACACTATGCGAAGCGTAAGGCAATCTATCCGGTCTGGCGATTTCCCTAAATTCCGACGAGAGTTCACCGAGCGGCTGGATGCGAATGGTGAATAGTGGTTCGCGAACTGGCCGCTTCAGTTTGTTCGGGTTTTGAAGTTGAGTCCCCATCGTAACGATCGCATGGCATGAGGTCAGTACCACCTCGCGGTAGCGGGTGGGTGCGGAGCTCACTATGACGATCGATTGGACCCACCCGCTACCGCGAGGTGGTACTGACAGAAAACCAATGGAAACTTTTCTGAGCTTCTTTCAAGGTGGTCTTGGCGCGATAGGTTCAGTGCTGCCGATCGTTTTGATAATGGGAGTGTTCTACATTCTGTTGATTCGCCCTCAGCAGAAGAGACAGCGGCAGCTTCAGGACACCATTGCCGCTCTCAAGATCAACGACCGAGTTGTCACAAACGGTGGCATCATCGGCGTGATTACAGCGGTACGTGATTCAAGCTTCCTTATCCGTAGCGCAGACAAAACGATTCTGGAGGTGGCGCGCAGTGCAATAGCGGGTATCGACGAACCTGAAAAAAGTAGCTAAGCATTTAAGATTCCAGTAATGAAGAAAAAGAACCTCCTTCAACGCGCTATCATCATCGCGATTGTCACGATTGGTGGTCTGTACATCGTCATCGGTCCACGTCATAAACCGTCGCGTAAAGACTTCACGTGGTCAGGCATCAAAGCGACACTGGCTTCAAACATACATCTGGGATTGGATTTGAAAGGTGGTTCCCACCTTGTGATGCGGGTCAAGACGGAAGAATTCTTGAAGCATCTGGCAGAGGGAAATGCTGTTGCCGCGGAGAATGCCGCGAAGGATGCCGGATTTGAAGTAAAGTCCGCGAGGGCTGAGACCGGTGGTAGCACTTATCGGGTGATTTTGGAGGTCGCTGATCCTTCAAAGGCTGAAGCAGTAAGAGAGGCCGTTCAAAAGAAGATTGAACTTGGTGACGCAAATACGTGGGCCTATAGCAATTCAGGTAATCAACTGCGTTGGGATATTACCGGCGCTGCGCAACGCACGCTCGCCGACAACGCAACGATGCAGGCTTACAACATCATCGATAGTCGCATCAACGCCCTGGGCATCACCGAGCCCCTGTTACAAACGCACGGCGCACAAAGTTCACATCAAATCCTGCTTCAAATGCCGGGTGTGCAGGACCCTGAGCGAGTCAAGAATCTTCTCAAAGGAGAGTCCAGACTCGAGCTGGTGCATGTCGTTAGTCCTCCAAGTCCTGCTCCATCGCAGACTTACCCCACGGAGCAAGAGGCAATTGCCTCACTAGGCAGTGGCGGAACCATTCCGGCGAATCGACGAGTTTTACCGTACAGTGAGCGAATGGAGCCGACAGCAGAAGCTAATGCAGATCCAAATCAGCAAAAACCCAAGAAGTGGGTTGTTGTAGAGGCTCCCGCAATCGTCGATGGTAGCGAGCTTCGCAATGCGACCGCGATTCCCACTCGTGCCGGTGGCACTGAGGACTACGAAATCAACTTCTCATTGAAGAAGAATGGTGCTGATAAGTTTGGGCAGTGGACTGGTGCACACATTAATGAATACATGGGTGTGGTGCTTGAAAACGAGGTGAAGTCGATCGCCTACATCAAATCGCAGATATTTGACTCGGGACAAATCGAGGGTCGATTTACCAAACAGTCTGCAGAGGATTTGGCTCTGACTTTGCGCTCAGGGGCACTCCCCGCACCGATTGAGTATCTGGAAGAACGCACCGTCGGACCAAGCCTTGGCCAGGATTCAATCAATGCCGGGGTCAGAGCTTCACTTGTAGGTTTAGCACTAGTTGTTATCTTCATGTTGGTCTATTACAAGGGCGCGGGCATCAACGCCGTGATTGCTCTTTTACTAAACATGATTCTAATGATGGCCGGCTTGATTCTTTTCGGTGCGACTCTGACGCTCCCCGGCATCGCAGGTATCATTCTGACAATCGGTATGGCGGTCGATTCCAACGTTCTAATTTTCGAACGAATTCGCGAAGAGTTACGAACTGGAAAAACGATTCCGTCTGCAGTCGATCAGGGCTTCGGTCGTGCGTTCATCACCATCATCGATACCCACGTCACGACGATTATCTCTTCTCTATTCCTGTTTGTGTTTGGTACGGGGCCAATCAGAGGCTTTGCAGTAACACTCGTGATCGGCCTGCTCGTCAATCTCTTCTCGGCGGTTTATGTATCGCGCACAATCTTCATATGGGAATTGGGACGGAAAGAAAAAGTAGAGTCGTTAAGTATTTAGAGAGTTTCGTATGATTCAAATCTTCAAAGATGTTCGGATTGACTGGCTGGCGAACAGACGAGTGTTTATTGCCGTTTCAGTGCTACTGATGCTGGCTGGTCTCTTCTCGGCGATTCTCAGATTTGCAACACATCGTCAGCCTTTCAACCTGGGAGTTGATTTCAAGGGCGGCACCGTAGTCACCGTAAAGTTCAAACAACGTCCCGGCGACGAAGCAATTCGCGCAGCATTAGTCAAACAAGGTATTCACGACGCGGTTGTTCAGGCTACAGATAAGCCCGATACAATTCTGATCAAACTTCCGTTAGAGGGTCAGTCTCAAGCGGAGGTCGAAGCTGGAAGAGCTCTGGTGCGTACTGCTCTGAATACGTTTGGCGTCGAGGCCAAACCTCAATTGCACCTGGGTAATGACGCTAACGCTTCCTACGAAATCATCGGCACTGATGCAGTCGGCGCGGTTGCCGGTGCTCAGCTGCGAAATAAAGCAATTGCGGTAACACTGGCGGCGTTAGTTGGAATACTCATCTACATCGCACTCCGGTTTGAATGGACCTATGGAGCTGCCGCGGTTATTGCGGTGTTTCACGATGTCTTAGTTACGTTGGGATTCTTTTCTATCTTTCAATGGGAAGTCAGCCTCACAGTTATTGCCGCATTGCTGACCCTTGTTGGTTTCTCCGTTAACGATACGATCGTCGTGTTCGATCGTATTCGAGAGAATCGACGTCTCCACCGGCGTGACTCTCTTTACAAAGTAACAAACGATTCAATCAATCAAACCTTGTCGCGTACTGTTATCACATCAGGACTTGTATTTCTGTCAGTGCTTGCATTGGTGTTGTTCGGCGGTGAAGTGCTGCGAGGATTCTCGCTTGCGCTGCTGATTGGAATTATTTTCGGCACTTATTCATCAGTCGCCATCGCCAGCCCCATCATGGTTTGGTGGGAGCAACGTATTGAAGCAGCAAACCGAGCTGCAGCCGTGAACTTTAGTAAGCCAATCAGGGGCGGCATTCCATCGCAATCAAAGAGTGCGGCAGGTCGCGATGCGATGACTGCACAAGCTGGCAAACGGTCCCGAGG
>Ga0068856_100007838_pt1 | contig 10427 bp, 7 predicted proteins | sample KBSCornC62_FD_66595 | JGI IMG/M metagenome (GOLD analysis project Ga0068856, IMG submission 66595) | Corn rhizosphere microbial communities from Kellogg Biological Station, Michigan, USA - KBS Corn C6-2 | ecosystem: Host-associated > Plants > Roots > Rhizosphere > Soil ... | reverse complement strand
TCGTGAGTTCTCCCGGCAACGGCTCCAGTATCCACGTCGTACTGCCATGTGTCGCTGATATGGCTCGGACGAAAGACGCGCACGCCGCCCTCGCTCTAGAGGAACGCGGATCACAGACCCTCGGGAAGATCAGCATCCTGGTAGTTGAAGATGAGCGGGCACTGCTGCTCGCCGTCGCGACGCTGCTTCAGCGCAGAGGATTTTCGGTAACTCAGGCGAGCGACGGTTCCTCAGCATTGGAGCTGATTCGCACGTGCCACGGTCGCTTTGACGCAATGCTCCTGGATGTGACGTTGCCGGGCGCGTCCTCCCGCGAGGTACTCGAAGAAGCCGAGCGGCTCCGGCCCGATCTCGTAACGATCCTCACCAGTGCTTATAGTCACGAAAGCATTCGGGGCAACTTTACCGGACTCAGAGCGGAACACTTCATTCGAAAGCCGTTCGGTATCGATGACTTGGTGCGCCTTTTACATACACTGCTCGTGCGTTCCTCCGCGGCTCGGGCCGAATTGCCCGAAATCGGCAAAGCGGACATCCCCAGCGCATACCAACAATATGGCGCTGCTTAACGCGTCGTGATTTTGCTGTTTTCCTTGAGAAGCACTTCTGCGATCGAATTGGTGGCACCCGTTGTGCACCATCGACTCCGAGTTCACGGGCTAGGCATAGTATCCGAAAATTCAAACGTTATCCGTTTGGCTCTCACGTAACACTCGTAACGTCGAGGCAGCTTTGTTTTTGCCTGTCGCTTCAACTATTTATTCGCGAGAGAAACTTGTAGAGAAAGGGGTGCGCAGTACAGACGGAAATTACCTTCACGTAACGAGCGCCAAGGGAGCAAAGCGGTCGAAGGGAATCCATTTGGTAACGATGTTCGCTCAGCATGCTGGTCTCCGCGACAAAGAGATTTGCACGCTGCAATGGAACAGGCTCAACCTGATCAAGCGAATCATCACCGTCGGCGAGACCAAGTCCGATGCCGGCACTGGCCGCACGATCCCGGTCAACGATGAGTTGTTCTCGGACGTGGTCGAATACGTGAAATGGTATACGGAACGGTTGGGTACATCCAGGTCGGACTGATATGTCTTCCCATTCGGCGGCCCTGGCCGAAAGATCCGACACGGCCCCAAACCTCATTGAAACTGCGTGGCGCAATGCCCGCGCACGGGCGAATGTCGAAGGGTGTTTCCACGACAGTCGTCATACTTTCGTTACCGACTTGACCGAGAGTGGCGCCGGCGACCAAGTTATTCAGGATCTAGCGGGCCATGTCTCGAAGGACATCGAAGCACTATCCACATATCCGGACGGAAGCGAAGCGTCGGACTGTTGGGGCTCTGTCAAAACCGCCGGCGGCCGCAGGCAGGACCGACGAAGCCGAGAAAAAGCAAAAGTCAGACGCGGCAGCACAAGATTCCGCACAAGTCAGCCGTCCAAATTGAAAAAGGGGTCGATAGACCGCCGCTATCGTATTCATTATGTTGGCTCCTCAGGTAGGATTCGAACCTCTGACCTTTTGCTCCGGAGCCACAGGACTCGAATGGGTCGAGCGTAGATTCAACAGTTTAATTCGCCCAAGCGCTACCTTCAGCGGCCTTCATGAGGCTTCGTCGCCACATTTTGTGGGGCAATTGTGGGGCTGCTCTGATCCCATCGTCGGGGAGGTTGTCCACCCTTGTTTGCTTGGTTCGAGTGACTAGGCGTGTACAGGCCATGGGCAGATCTCGTTTGTGCTTTAGTGCGTTCGGGTGTGACGAGCGGAATCAAATTCTGGGCTCGGCGGAAACTCGAGGGTGAAAGGAAGGCTCTCGGATCTGTCCAGAAAGCATGCTCGTTGTGAAGTCACCTTTGCACATGTGGGCGCTATTTCACAGGGCCTAAATAACGATCCAGCCAATCCAGCGATTGCTTAATGAGTTCGTTTCTTGGGATCGTGTGTGCGGTGTCATAGAGGACGCGGCGCTTCTGTTCCTTCGGGGCTCCGAGAAGCCGAAACATAGGCACTTGTGAAGCCTCCACGGGATAGAAGAAGTCGTACTGGCCGCTCAACATGAGGACCGGTTGCTTCACGTGTGGTGCGAAGTTAATCTGGTCCACCTCAGGCCGTGCTTTTTGTAGGTAGAAGCCTCCGACTACAAAGATGCACGTCTTAATTCGCGTCTCGATTGCCGGCATCACTGCTCCCATAGCACCGCCCCAACTAAAGCCGAGGTATGCCAGCTTATTGTTGTCGATTTCCGGGCGACTCTCCAAATAATCTATCGATCTACCGAGATCCTTGGACCAGGCAATCACATGATCCCGCCAGACGTCTGTTGTGTTTGGATAATCCGAACTCAATTCATCGCCTCTTTCAAATGTTCCCTTGTAAATCGGATACATGAACGCGCGACCGCTCTTGAGTATGAACTCGTGAAAATAGGTTGATATTGTCGAGCTGGAACGCGCCTGAATAGCACTGGACCCCGGGAAGAAAACGATGGTTTGCAGCGGCGACTTGGACGTTCGTGGTAAATACAGATAGGCAGTAATTCGCTCGCCTCCGTAAGCAGCGGTAAACGTAACCTTCTCTCGTTTCCAGTCTGGATGGCTTTCATCGACAGATTCAACCACAGCATTGAGCGGACGCTTGTCGTATGAATAAAGGCCTTTATAGACCTGGAACAATGCATTAGATGCCGGCTTTTCGCGGCTGTAATCTCTGGCTGGCGAAGGTATGGCCTCGGTCACAACTACGGGCAGTGCGCTTTGTGCAGAGTAGCTTGCGCAGCGGAACCCAAATGTAGGTGCACGGTCGAAGGGCGAACGCGCATCAGCGTCCGTGAACATGTATGTGGGTTCGTCCCAGCCGCCGCCGAGGATGTAGCGCTTGCCCGCTCGGGCTTCGTTCCAGCACCATTCCTTTACGTTGCCGGCCATATCGAGGGTCCCGTAAGGGCCGATGCCGCGATAACTGCCCACGCGGGCGGGCCCGTGCCCGGCGAAATTGCTACGTGGCACGACAGCCGAACTTGTCCGTGTTCCAGCTGCGCGGTTCCAGTGATAAATCGTTGGAAGGAATTTCCGCACGAACTCAGAATATGCAGCAGCCTCAAACCAGCTCACGCCGGTCACCGGGTAGTCGTCCTGACCGCGGGGATACTCGCCTTGTACCCAGCTGGCCGGACCAGGCCTGTCGGTTGCATCGCGAAACAAAGACATCGCCTCCTGCCAGGACAGGAGCCGCCCATCCCGGCGAAACTCGTGCTTCCAGTACTCCTTCTTTTGGTAACCGCCGGTGTTCACGAATTGCTGATATTGCCTGTTGGTGACCTCGTAACGGTCGAGCCAGTAGTCTTCAAGACGGGCTTTAGGGAGATGCTCGAAACCCGGGATGTCGAGGGCCACTGGAGCGTTCCCCGGAGACACACGAACCATCCCGACGGGAGCTTTTGCCGCCGTGTCGAGATTTACCGAGAGGAGACGGGGCGCACTGGCGGCACCTGGGAAGATAATAACGTCGCTGCTATCTGCTGTTGCAAAGCCGGGTTTTACGATCTTCCATTGGAGATTGACTCGGGGAATTCTAATGTTTTTGAGCGGAGAACGTCCGGCATATTCCCACTTAGAATCCGTAGCGTTATACTCCTTCCGGTAGACTTCAGCTCCCGGTGGACTTGTCTCGATGGAAATGGTCATCGACAAACTGGGCCACAGCTTTGCGAGTATGGGATCTTTCGGAACCCGTCTCTCTGCCTCTAGGGCGAGCGAGTATGCGGCGCCCAATTTCTCCTGCTCGATCAGGCGTGAAATTTCGGGTAGCGCTTGATTTCTAACCCAATGCCCCTGATAGCTACGAACGCCAAACCAAGCCGTTAATAACAGCAGAGCAATAAGGGCGACACCGGCGGGAACGGCAAGGCGTGGCCTTCGTATGAGCGCATGAAGGCCGGTCCTGCTAGCCTTCAGATGAGCCTGACATTTCGCAAGATCTTGGTGCACCTCCGCCGCTGATTTGTAGCGTGCGTCCCTGCTCTTTTCAAGACATCGCGCCACGGTGTGAGCCAGTTCGGAAGGAATCTTATGGCGAATGTTTCTGGCGGGCGTCGGAGTGTCACGAAGTATCGCCGAAAGTATCGACATCTTTGATCCGCCAGAGAATGCTCGTCGGCCCGTCAGCATTTCGTAGAGCACTGAACCGAAACTGAAGACGTCTGAACGCGCGTCAAGGTCTTTGCCTTCCACCTGTTCGGGTGACATGTATGCGACCGTACCGAGGATGACTCCTTCCTGCGTTGTCGCATTCAGTGTCTGTGTAGGTAAGCCTTCCTGGGCGACGGGCGTCTGGATCAACTTGGCAAGACCAAAATCCAAAACTTTGGCCACGCCGGGACCGCATGGCGCCTGCTGCACCATGATATTGGCCGGTTTCAAATCGCGGTGGACGATGCCCGCGTGGTGTGCTGCGGCCAAAGCATCCGTGATTTGCAATGCGTATGTTACTGCCGTGTCTACATCGAGACCGTTTGGCGCGATCTCGTCTTCCAGCGTTTTGCCATTCACATATTCCATGGCGATGAAATACGTTCCGGCGTTCTTGTCGATGTCGTAGATGTGAACGATATTGGGATGGTTCAGGGCAGAAGCGGCTTTAGCCTCTTGCACAAACCGTCGCATTCGGTCAGGATCAGGGACCTTGTCCGCCGGCAACACCTTCACCGCTAGCAAGCGGTCCAGGTGTGTGTCATAGGCCTTGTAAACAATCCCCATGCCACCGCCGCCGAGCTGTTCGAGGACGCGATAGTGCGCCAATACCCGCCCTATCAAAATGGCTACTCCAAAACGCCGAAATGTCAGTTAAGTTTATCTCTCAGCACTCGGGCGAGCAAATATAGCCGACTCTGTACCCTTACGAGAACCAGTTGATGTCGCTTCCCTCGTTCCTGAAAACCTCGCGGTTGCGATATTGAACATGAGCGAGAATGTACTCGAATTTTTCGCGGTATCTCTGGGGAAAGGTGCATTGGTCGATGCGTAGCAGAGGTGAGTCCATCCACCGAAGACTAAAGTGGCTCGATTAGAGTCGGGCTTGGATTGATTTGTGTGGTCTCGAAACAGTCTTCAACCTTCAAGCCATAGCAGACGAGTCGGGACATGCCTTTGCGAACTCCGTCGCTCCGCATGATTCAAAGAGGCCCTGCGCGAACGTCTGTCACGCCGCCGGAGGTGAGTTGGAACAAATTCAATTCCTGCTCGGGCATTTGTCGGTTCAAAACCACGGAGAGATATCTTGGCTGCAAGCAGCGTATACGTGGAGCATGAGCTGCACGACACCAGGAACACCGATTGACGTGCTAATATCTCTCCGAATGCCCGACCCGTTTGAACAGTTTACGTATATTCCTAAGATCATTCTTCAGGATCTTTAGACGCTCGAATGAGAAAATGCGATCTATACTCACCAATGAATTGATGACTGGAGGGATTTCGGCACGTGCGCATCCTCTTCTCAGAGGAGGAGGAGCGGGAGTTTGCTCGAAGATGCTGGAGTTACGAAAGTAAAACGATCGACTCCATCGCCTTCCAGCAATTCCGACATCGCCACCGAATGATGAAGGGGAGTACCTCACTGTCCTTATTCAGCCAGGGAGGGGCCGTACGTAGTTCGCCCTAAGAGTGTTCGATCCCTTGGGCGGGCTGTGGGTCCACAGTTGATGTTGTCCAAGCGCGAGCAGATGAGGTGCGATCGTGGCGGTCTGGCGGGATTCCCAATTTTAGGTACTCTTGTGGAATGCCGACGACAGCGACGGCCAAGGCCGACCTTATTGACCTTATTATCGATTGGCCCGGCAGCGCAGGCATGCGCGTCCATTTAGAGCACGGCCACTACAGGCTGGGCCGCTCTTCGGTAAACGAGCTGGCTTTTCCTGAAGACCAAAAGTTATCTCGTGAACATCTGGTTTTCGAACGGACCGGTGATGGCTGGACCGTGCGGGACGTGGGCAGTCGAAATGGCACCCAGGTCAATGGAACAACGTTAATCGGAACCGCCTGTCTGTCTCATGGCGATCGAATCATGGCCGGTCGTCTCTCTATTCGCTACGACACGCGACGTGAGTTCGCGGATGCCGGGCTGAACGAGATCACATTTGTCGAGCAGCCGCTGGAAGGCTCTGCAGCCACTGTATCGGTCGACTTAAAGGCTGCTCTCGAAACGAGCACGGATATGGCAGGTCGCCCGACCTTGGAGAATGACCACCTAGGAGCTCTTGTACGAGCCGGCCGGGAGCTGGCCGGACATGGAGCCCTCGAGAAGCTCTTTGAATTGGTTCTCGACCTTTCCTTGAGGGCCGCGAAAGCGTCGCGCGGAGTTGTGATGACGCAAGAGGGCGAAGGAAATCTCATGAGCCGCGCCGTCCGCGGCGAAGGGCTCCGCATCAGCACGGCGGTGCGCGATCTCGTTGTGAAGGAAGGAAAGTCGCTACTGGTTCGCGACGCCCAGCTAGATCGGGACTTCGGGCCCCGATCCAGTATTGTGGCGCAGGAAATCCGAAGTATGCTGGCAGTTCCGCTGCAAACCGATGAACGAGTGATCGGCCTGCTGTATTTAGACTCGCCACATCTCGTTCGCGAGTTCACGCCTGAAGACCTGAATCTTGTCACGGTAATGGCTAATATCGCGGCCATCCGCATCGAACATGCCCGACTGATGGAGCAAGAGCAAGCAAGGAAGCTGATGGCTCGAGAACTCGAGCAGGCAGCCGAGATCCAGCGCCGCTTGCTACCCTCCAAAGCTCCGGAGATAGCCGGTTTCGACTTGGCGGGCTACAATGCGCCGTGCCGTACGGTTGGCGGAGATTACTACGATTTCCTGACCTACCCCGACGGACGCGTGGCGCTTTTGATCGGTGATGTCTCCGGGAAGGGATTGGGCGCGGCGTTGCTGATGTCGAGCCTGCAGGCCCGCGTTCACGTTTTGTTCGACGATCCGGAACTAGTTGCTGCGCAGATTTGCCGATTGAATCGCAGCGTTGCAGCGAACTGTCCCGGCAATTGCTTCATCACGTTCTTTGCGGCAGTGCTCGATCCGCGGACGGGGGACCTGGTGTATTGCAATGCTGGGCACAATGCTCCGCTACTGCTGCGCTGCAACGATGAAGTGGAGCCTCTCGAAGCTACGGGGCTTCCCCTCGGAATCAGGCGAGACGCCATTTATGAACAGAATCGCTGCCGTCTGGAACAGGGCGATGTGCTGATTCTGTTTAGCGACGGGGTGACGGAGGCATGTACGCCGGATGCAGATGAAGAATTCGGTGAACAACGCCTCGTTGCTGTTGTGCAGAGAAAACGTAACGATCCGGCAGCAAGCCAGATTGAAGGCATCAACGCAGAGCTGCTGTCCTTTACACGCGGAGCCGCGGCAGCAGATGACATAACCTTGGTCCTTGCCCGTCGTTGCTAGGTTTTGCGAATAAGAATTCGCGGTTGAGTTTCGGATGCGGAGTAGAATCTGAGGTTGAGCCTGTTATGTCAAATTCGGAAATTATTTGCGACTGACCGAACGTTATTTGCGAATGTACATGGAGACAAGAAGCCAGCGTCAATAACACGCTGGTCCGGCCGCTTGAGGCGTGATCACTCAAAAAAGCTGTGCGGTTCAACTGAGGGCTACAACAAAGGATATTGCTGCCCTCTGCGCATTCGCGGATTATTCGATCGTCATTGGGTCCGCCGGCAGCTCCTTTGTCGTCGTTAACGGCTCGCAGTATAACGCCACAGGAGTCATTAATGGTTCTGCTACGGGCAGTGCATGCCCCGTAACATATGCGGCTGTCGGTGATCCAGTTCCTGTACGGCTCTCCTTCAAAATGGCGCGTGTTGTAGGCAAATCCCTCAGTGCGCTGAGCGTTGCCGTCGCTGTCGACGGGAAACGGGATAGAGCAACCTTTCACGCTATCCCCTTGGGAAACTGATCGAGCAAATTGAGGGTCCTATAGTTCTAGAAGAAGTCGCTGAGCAGCGATTGGCAATGGATGCAGGGATCGCCTTCCACGATGGCGTTAAAGGCACAATAGACATTCGTTGTTCGCACTAGGGGCGTCTTCGTTTCTCCTCGAGAGCCGCTCAATTTTCAATCGCGTTTGGCCCGAAAATTCGCATTGGTGAGTTCCGTGCATATCGACGTCCGAGCACCGTAGCGATCCTTGCTGAGGATATTAAGGTTTACGCCTTCCAAAACACGCCCAAGCCAGCGACAGCCAAAGCCAAGGCGAGCGACCCGCAGGCGGCGTGAAACCAATCCCGTTGCATCGACTGGCCGGTGAATACGTCGTCATCTGGTCGAGCAATGAGGATTTTCTAAAGGTCGGCGAGAGGATCAATTTTAGCGATCCTCCGCCGCCAGGCCCAATGGGATCCGGTTCGAGACGGGCTCGAATGTACGCACATAACCGACGCTACGCGGCTCGGCTGGCCAAACGGCAAAAAGGAGAGCGTGATATAACGACTACCCACGAGCGAAAGCGTTCTCGATGAATTGCAAAATGGCATAACTGATATAAAAATCGACAGGCCCGGACCAGAAAGCGAAGTTCACCTCCTTCACAGAGTCGGGACAATGCCGATGAAGGCACTTGACCGCGCGGTCACGTTGCTCAGAGCAGCTAACGATCAGATTTCGACATCAACAATTGAAACGATTGATCCTCGCTTCGTCCTGACTCATGCGTGGTCGTTCGGTAGGTTCGAGGAATCCAAAAAGCTGATCCTCCAAAATTTCGAGAAGGACACGCGATCAATTCCCAGTATTCACTCTGCCTATATCCTCGGATTGCCACCATACTATTTGATGAGTTCGGGGGAAGCCCATGATGTTGTTGCCGCCCGCGTTCTTGGAAGGAAAGAGATCTCTGTCAACGTCCAAAGCTATTGCTACGCGCATCCAAATCGACTCCTAATCGAAGGAAATCAAGTTTACTACTGGGCCGCGGAATTAGACGACTGGCGGGGATTCGGCTCAGAATCGAACGACACCATCAAAATCCTCGAAGCCTTGGGCGTTGAGTCAAAGCAAACGGTCGTAAACAGGCTCAAGAGGATGTTCAGCAACTCCGACTAACTCGGTTCTGGCGGTTTTGGAATCTCCGTTATTCCAGCCGCCCTTTCCTTTGCCAGCCGCGCATCCCTTCGGGAATGCAGACACGCAATCACCAGCGAACCGTCTGCGTTCACCTTAAAATACATTGCGTAAGGAAACTTCCGCAGCAGCGCCTTGCGCGCTTCGCCAATAGCCGGAGCGTAGTCGCCAAGCCCCTCTTGCTTGTCTTCGTACCAATTGAAGGCTTGCTCAATGTCCCGCAGAGCAGATGCTGTGTACGCTATCAACTGCGGGGAGCCGGTTTGAGTTTGCGCCTGCGAACAATTTCATCCAGCGCATCGTCACCGCGCCGCGGTTCCTGATCGGCGGTCTTCAGCCGTTCGGTCACGAGCTTAACGTCTTCCGGATGCTCGCGTTCACTCGGATGCCTGGGCGAAGTGCTCATGCCTTCATTTTACTGGCTATTTACAGTTTGGGGAAGGCCGTTTATCGTTCCGATCCATGGCCTTCAGACACCACAACAGGGACATTACCGAACGCCGCGACCCTATTCAGGAATTCGCGGACAAAATCATTGCCGAGCTTGAGCGCGGCGTAAAGCCATGGTCCGTCCTTGGGACGCCGACAAATGTGCTGGCCCACAGGCTCCGTTCAATCGACAACGGGAGCCCGTGATCACGGCATCAATGTTCTGATTCTCGGCATGGATATCCGCGCCTCTCAAACCGGAGATCCGCGCTGGATGACCTATCAGCAGCCGAAAAGAAATGGCAAGTACGCAAGGGTGAAAAAGCCACCACTATCTTTTTCGACAAGCCGCTTGAGATCGAAGACGAGAAATCCGAAGACGGCGCGCGCATCATTCCGATCCTAAAGCACTACGCCGTGTTCCATGCGTCGCAAGTTGACGGAGTTCCGGCTTATTCCCCTCCATCGGTCGAAGAAACTCAGTGGAGCCGACCGGAAGCTGCCGATGTTATTCTGCGTAACAGCGGTGTGAAAATCACCGGCGGCGGCGATAGGGCCTTCTATAGCCCCACGCTCGATTTCATCTCCCTACCGCCCGAACATGCTTTCCGCGGCCCTCCCGAATGGGCCGCGACCGCACTTCATGAATTGGGGCACTGGACGGCCATCCAACCCGGCTGAACCGTGAAGAAGGCATGAAAGCAAATACGGATCAGCGGCCTATGCGATGGAGGAATTACGCGCGGAATTGGCCAGTGCATCGCCCACTAGACCGGAAGCCGAGACAAACACATTCTCGGCCCCGCGCCCCGCAGCTTAGATCAGGGCCAATTCGCAATTGGCGGAGCATTTCATCCCACTACCGACCTTCGAGTGTGCG
>Ga0068856_100007837_pt1 | contig 10427 bp, 8 predicted proteins | sample KBSCornC62_FD_66595 | JGI IMG/M metagenome (GOLD analysis project Ga0068856, IMG submission 66595) | Corn rhizosphere microbial communities from Kellogg Biological Station, Michigan, USA - KBS Corn C6-2 | ecosystem: Host-associated > Plants > Roots > Rhizosphere > Soil ... | reverse complement strand
TGTCGAGTGGCTCATCTCGACTCTCGATCGAAGCGATCGCGTTGAAAAGCGGCGCGAGTTCGCGAGGCACCTGCGGTGGGCAGAACGGCTGAACCCCGTGTTGATGCAATTGAACGGCAAGGCCGCGCTTGCCCGATTTGTTTCTCGTTCAGCGCCACCAGCGAGAGGGACCGAGAACCCTTCCCATTGAAATCGGAGCCGGCGCAATGGAAACGCCTCGTCGAAGGATCGTTATAGACGATGGTAGTCTGTCGCAAGATACCTTATCGCGTGACGCGGAAGCGAAGATGGTCCGCGCCGGCTCGACTACGATGGACGAGACGCAGGAGGACTATGTCAGCTGGAAAGGCTGGCAGGAAGACGACTTCGGCCGCTTCGATAGCCGCCATCGGCGTTACTTCGATTGGCATGTGAACCGTGCGCTACGCGGGAAGACACCCGCATTGGTTCTCGAGATCGGGTTTGGGAATGGCGCATTCCTGGGTTACTGCAAGCAGCGAGGGTGTTCCGCGTGGGGCATCGAGCTAGATCCGCGGTTGCGCGAACGCGCATCACGTGCAGGTTTTCCCACTCGTCCTTCGCTCGACGAACTGCCTACCGGACAACACTTCGACCTGATTGTTCTTTTCGATGTACTGGAACACGTGCCCACCGACGAACTGATTCCTTTCGTTAAGAAATTGCGCGAACGGCTTACGCGTGATGGGGCCGTGCTGCTGCGGGTGCCAAATGGAGATTCGCCCTTTGGCCGGCGCAATCAGCACGGTGACTTGACGCACGTTGCGGCGTTCGCAGAGTTCAAACTGAAGCAATTGGCTCAGTTGTGCGACCTCAAGCTCGTCGAGCTTGGCGAGGCACCGTGGCATTCACAGCGATTCGAATCTCGCAATTTGCGTTGCCTCACCCGCGCCGTGGCGCGTTCGCTCATCAACCGGATCTTTGGGTTCGCCTACTTCAATCGCGCGGTCGATCTCGATACCAATCTTGCTGCTGTGTTGGTTCCGACTTCCTCCCCCCGGCCAGCGTTTCCCTGAGATTCTCGCCCACCGAAGCGCCGTTGGGCCGGTGTCGCCCGTAGCACCGTTTCTTTTTTAGCGCTTTTTTGAGTCGCCGAAAGGCGTATTGATCGAAGGAGGGGGCATGGCGACTCGCTCCGATGCCGGCATCTTGGCTTTGATGACCAGGCCTGCCCCCTCACCGCGTTTGAATGTGCTGCGAAGTGCCCGAAATCATCGCGATCGGATTCCTTCGGGCGACGTCGCTGAACGGACCGAAGTTCGTCACGAACAGCGTTTCGCTTGACGGCAACTCCAGCGTTCTCGCGCCGGCCTTAAGCCGACTGGATGGCTGCCGCTACCAGTTTCGACAGCGTACGCAGGTTAGGCACCGTCGATGCAAGCGTTGCGGATACGAAATTTGATGGCATGAGCGCTGGGTCGAACGATTGCAACGCTTCGTGAACAGCGTGCTGATTTTATCGAGGGTACCGGCGCTTCCAAAGATTTGGATGGGACGACGCAACCGGACGGCCGCGTGCGATCGATTAGACGAACCAGACTGCGAGCGGCAATGATGATGCCCATGTTTGCTCTGATAAAGCCGATGCGGTTGGACCCGAACGGCCGGCTCATGCCTATTTTGTGGTGGGCTGATCGTTGGGCATCCTGCCACACGGCGCGGTGGGCCGAATGACACTGAACCGAAAGACGGCACAGCACCATACTCAGTACCACTAAGTGCATCATCGACATGGCGCCATTCGACGATGAGCGCAATGCACCGCAGTCGCGGACGTCAACTGATGCTGACGTTGCGTGCTGCAGCGGGCACGCGTTATCACGCGGTAAATACCCCGGTATGTGAAGAGGCGCGACCACCGCAGCCCGGCATCGACCGGTCGAAGCGCCGACAGGCGCGCTCGCCGAACTGCCAAATCCATGCCGCTCTTGAGCGATAAAAGGACCGGCTGGAAAGTTGTCCATTACAGCCTGATCACTCAGTCGCTCAAATAAAACGGCAGTTGTAAGCCAAGATGGTCAGGGGGCCGAACCGGGTCTCCGGGTGACTCTCGTTTCGCGGTAATTGCACACCCTCCCGCGGTGTGACGACCCCGCAGCGCATTGTAGTTTTCAAAATCAATGAGTTGAGTGAAGCGCCGGCAGGTGAAGCGTCGGCGCCACGGCGCTCGCCTTTTTTGGACCGCGCCGGCCTATGTCAATGGCATTTTTTATGCTGTTCGCATAAGATGGCAAAAAATTCGACGGCGGTCACCGTGTGGGCCGCCCCATTCTTCCGACGCAGTTGTTTTCAGAGGGTGCAATCCATGATCAAAAGGTTCCTGGCGGCTGCCGTTATCGTGTGGGGCTTCGGCCACGCTTTTATTGCAGATGGCGCGGGGCTTTCGTCACCGCCGTCGCAGCTTACGCCGGTCAGCGTGGTCGAGTTCTACAACGCCTCGCTCGATCATTACTTCATGACGGCCGACCCGGTCGAAGCGAACGCGCTCGATACGGGCGTCCACCTGGGCTGGGCCCGGACGGGTTTCGCATTTACCGCTTATTCCGTGCCGTCAGTCGGCGCCGCACTCAACTCCGTCTGCCGCTTTTATGGACGGCCCGAGGCAGGTCTCGACTCCCATTTCTATTCCGCCGCCGGAGACGAATGCCGTGCGGTCACGATGCAGTTCGGATTGAGCTGGTTGCAGGAATCCGCAAACGTGTTCCGCATTCAGACACCCGATCGCGTCACGGGCGCGTGTCCCTACGGGACTTCGCCCGTCTACCGGCTTTTCAACAATCGGACCGATGCGAACCATCGTTATACTGTAACTGTCAGCGAAAAGAGAGCGATGCAGGCCCGCGGCTACATCGCCGAGGGCTATGGTCCTGACGGCGTTGCGATGTGCGCCGTCGGTATGCCCACAACGCCGCCCGCGCCGACTACTCCCACCCAACCAGCGCCACTCACGGTCAACATCGTAGCGACGCAAGTGGCACCCGATACTTTCGATTTCGCGAGCTCGGCAATTCCGTCGAGCGGAGCCGTCATCTCTTCATATCAATGGGCATTCGGCGACGGTACGACAGGTTCGGGTCCGACTTCTTCGCACCAGTTCACGATATCCGGCGTTTATCCGGTTGTGTTGACAGTCACGGACAGCAAGGGCGTGCGGGGAACCTCGACCAAGAATGTGACGGTGACCGGTACAACGCCCGCGCCGGCGCCCACGCCGCCGCCGCCATCCGGTGCAAGCGTGATCAAGATGCCCCCCGCGACTTCGCTCACGAACAGCGAAGGCGTATGGACACTTTCCAGTTCGGGGCACGTCCTCCTCAATGGGAAGGATAACGTCGGGGCCGGAATTGCTTCCGGTGGATGGGTCGAACTCCTCGGGGACACCATCGCCCTCAACAATGGCGCCAATCCACCGCTGTATTACGTCCGATGGAAGGGGGCATGGAGTCAGTGGGCCAACGATCCGACGGTTGAGTATCTTGCACCGGCGCCTGCCTACACCGGCCCCAGCAATAGCCCTGACATCTGGTCGCTGGAGATGACCGACTACGCGAGCCTGCGGGCGCTCGCCGGCTACGATCTCAATGTCTCGGCAACCGACGGGGTGCACTATGCGTTCAACCCCGAATACGGCACTGACGCCACCGGCATCAAGTATCTCCGCTTCAGCAACAACCCGAACCGCATTGGAGCCACCGACGATACCGGCAGCACGCTGATCGCGTGGTTCCTGCCCATCAGACCGGGAGCGCCTCAAGCAGTCCAGCGCGACAGCGTTAATGTGCGCTATCTGGTATGGCTCGAAGACGATGTAGCGACTGCGTCCAACGACGTGGGAGTAAAACTGCCCGGACCGAGCGCGGAGTCCGGTTTCCAGGGCGATGCGGGCGAGCTGGTGAGCTGGCGCACGTTTCACAAGATTCCGGTGGGCAATACCTTCGCCTTCAGCGATTACCGCTACGATTACACGCAGTCGCTAACCGGCACCTATCCCTCACTGCCCAATTTTGGCGTCAGCTTGAGGACCAATCGCTGGTACGTGATTGAAGTGCGTTGCGTACTCAACACGCCGGGGGTCCCCGATGGCTACGGAGCGATCTGGGTCAACGGCAACAAGGTCTTCGAAACCACGACGCACGTGTTCCGCACCAGCTCGGCGACCAAGTTGCGCTCGTTTCATTTCAACTTTTATCACGGCGGGCACAACGCGCCGAAGGCGCTCATGCACTACCGCATCGCCAAGCTGGCGATGAGCTCGTCCTATATCGGCGTACCCAGCGAACTGATGTCCGCGGCGGCAGCGCCACCGGCAGCGCCCGCTGGAGCGCCCACGGTAACGCTGGCTACGGATCCCAGCTGGCGAAAGGTGATGACGCAGAAGGACAAGTTCCAGCCGATCGCGAACACTGCGACGTTGAATGGCTTGCCTGATGCAGGAGGTAGCACGACGCCGACCATTGTCGGCGGACAGTGGCAAGACATCGATACCTGGAACGGTTTCGCAGCCGACGCAACGAGTTGGTGGGGCGTCGCAATGGGCGGCCATGCCGGACAATGGTCGAATAAGGTGATAAAAATCGATTTCTCGGCCGACGCTCCGAAATGGACGATGGAATACGCCGGAAGTCCGTATTCTGCGGTGCCGAGCTACACGCAAATGGATTCCGGCAAGCTGGATTATTACTTTGACGGTCTGCCCACGAGCCGCCACACCTACTATGCCAACCACTACATCGGCAAACGCAATCGGGTGATGATGTTCTACGATGGCGCCTCTTATGGTGCCGCTTCTCACGCGTCCGCTGTCGTCGATGGGTATCGAGTGCAGGATAAGCAGTACGATCCCAAGGGAACGTGGTCGCCGAGCGGAATTTTCTCGGGCTCCGGCGCAAACTCGCGGGTGCCGACCGCCGCGAAGCATCCGATCACGGAGGACGTCTACGTTGCCAACAGTTCCGTATTTCAAAAGTGGAGCCAGGCAACGGGACAATGGTCGACTCTGCCTGTCGCCACTGCGGATACGTGGCAGTTCCATGGATCATTGATCGACGGGAAGCGAAACCGGTGGGTGTACTGCGACGGCGGGCTTCATTTCATCGATCTGACGACGTTGGCCTATTCATCCAAGACGGTCACCGGCGACAGCAACTTTGTCGCCGACGCCGGCGGAGACTACAGCACGATCGTTCACGATCTCGATAACGACCGTTATCTGCTATTCACCGGGAATACCGCTTCGGGCCCGAATGGCAAAGTCTATGCGATCAATCCGGATACGGCCGTCGCAACGCTCCTCGCGACGATCCCTGCCGCATACAATGGCGTGAACAATCGGGCGACTTATTTTCAGTCGCTCGGCGGGGTCGTCTATCTGCCCGAGTACGGGTCCAACGTGCTGTTCATGCCGACGAGGTAGTCGATCGACCGGCGGTGCGCGCTAACGGTGATAGATCCAGCTCGCGCGCACTGCCGATCACGACCGGTTCGGCCTGCGGTTGAGGAAGCCGCATGAGCGCAACGAGCAGGACGATTTCGAAGTAGTACACGTCCCAATATGCGATGTTGACGGTCAGCCCGCCGACAAGAAAGCCGACCATGCTGACCTGGAGCGCTCTCGCCATGTCGGCACGCCATGACACGTCCGAGCGCCGGCTTGCTCGGATCACCCGCGTTCCCGTTCGCCACATCAGCAATGCGATGAGCAGAAACAGCGCAAGGCCGATGAAGCCGTGCTGGCCGAGCACCTGAAAATAATTGCTGTGCGCCGAGTGGACGTCGACCGGATTGGGTGCGTACATGGCGAACACGTCCGGCACCTCCACCATAAAACCGCCTCCAAAAATCGGACGGTCCAATGCCAGATTCCAGTTCATTGCCCAAGCGTTGAATCGGCCTTGGATCGACTGATCGGCATTCTCGACACTGATTGTCTGCATTCGCTCCCACCACTTGGCGGGCATCGCCATCAGCCCGATGGGGATGGTCAAAGCGGCGAGCAGCAGGATTGCAAGGCGACGGCGGCTCTTGAGCGCGAGCAACGCGAGCATTGCGCATCCCGCCACGAAAGCGCCGCGCGAATAGCTCGCGATCACCGACACCGCACAGAGCAGGATGGACACGAACATTGCGACCTTGCCGATGGTCTGCTTGATTTGGCCCTGGAGAAAAACCATGAGCGGGATCATCATCAGCAGCGCGACCGAGATATTGTTGTTGTCCTCGATTTGGCTTCCCGGCGGTCCCCAGACGCGGTTCTCGCCACCAGTGAGGAGCACCCAGATCCCGCCCTTTACACCGAAGTAGGCAACGCTCAAGACGAATACCCATAAAAATATGCGGATCTGCCGCTCGGTGCGGACAACCGCGAGCGCGACCAGCGTCATGATGAGCGTCTTGTTCACGCGCGACCATAATTCGACGCTATCCTCGATATGGATGGCGAACGGCATCGTTATGTTGATCCATAGCCAGAAGGCAATCAGCGCGACCGTGACCGACGTGAAGGGAAAGCTGACTTTTTTGTGTGAAACGATCACGCTCAACAACGTGGCAATCGCCGCCGCCTGGGCGAACGGAAAGTCGTACGCGAAACCCCAAGTCAGCCGATGAGGGTTCATCACGCTGAGCCAAGTCCATAGCAGAACGCCGGCGAAGGGATTCGACAGCGCCGCCAGCAAGCAAAACGCGATGAACGTGGTGAGGACGATGTCGCGCATACGTGACCGGCGTCAGACCTTAGTCGTCGACGTTGCGAGTCGGGCGGCGGTCACTCCGCCCACTGTTTTTTTGCCTTGAGCATGTTCTCGAGTCCCTGCAACGGGAAGCCGAGTTTCTTCGCGACCAGGGCCTCCTCTCGCGCGCCGGCATAGTCACCGACTTCGAAATACGCGAGTCCGAGGTTGTAGTGCGCATTGGCGTTATTCGGCGCCGCTTCCAGCACTTCCTTGAAATCCGCGATGGCGTCCTTGTATTTATGCTGCATCGAATAGTAGATTCCACGCAATTCGCGCACTCCCGCATCGTCAGGCTGAAACCGTATCGCCCGCTCGAGATAGCAATCGACGGTCCATTGCGCGCCCTTCGGTTGCGCGGTTTTGTCCCGTCTTCCCAAGCGAATCATCGCAAGGAGGGCCTGACGATGATTGGGGAACGCCCGCAGCGTGTAATCGAGATCCCCGCCTAATGATGAGGTGTTGCCGTGCTGGAGCATCTCGACGGAATGAGTAAAGTGGTATGACTCGACGATATGCTTCTGGGCAGGCGTGGCGATCCGGTAATCGTAGGGACCATAGCCGTTCTCGAGGCTCCCGCAATTTCCCAAATCCTGCGCCGTCGCCGGGGGCATCATGAAGACCGCCATTGCAATGGAGAGCAAAGCCGAATGCACTAAGTGTGCCGAAGGGAAATGCATGTTCATCGAAGAATCCGTTAAGGCGGTGGGGCTCCGGGCTGACGGGCGGTTGGTGTCCTGCGGTTTTGGAATAACTCCCGCGACGTAAGCTACAAACTCTATACCACCGAAAAATGCGACCGCGGTGCAACTCGGACTGGATAGCCTGATAACATTATAATTCCATGCCGTTTCCTGAAATGCCGCAATCGCGCATGTCGAAAGAACGCGGAAGCTTCAATGCATAACTCGGCAGCCGCCTGGCCGGTGATGGTACTGGCGCACAACGAGGAAAGGCACATCGGCGCATGCCTCGACAGCATCTTCGCCGCCGACCCCGGCGCGCCATTCGAAGTCTTCGTGATGGCCAACGGATGCACCGATCGCACCGAGGAAATCGTGCGGCGCTATCAACGCGAAGAACCACGCGTACATCTCATATCGATCGCGCTCGGCGATAAATGCAATGCGTGGAACGTGTTCATCCACGAAACCGTGCCGGCGAATTGTCCGAATTCTGAAATCTACTTCTTCATGGACGGTGATGCGCGCGCGCTGCCGGGCTCGTTTTCCGCGATGGCTCGCGTCATGCGGGAAGAGCCAAAAGCGCATGGGGTAGGGGCGCCGCCCGCATCCGGACGGAGCCTCGGTCGCGACCGAGAACAAGTGTTGAAGGAACGGCACATGGTCGCAAACCTGTACGCGCTCAGAGGCGCTTTTGTCGAGCGATGCCGTGCGGCGGGGGTCCGAATACCGCTGAAGCTCGAGGGTGATGATGGCCTGATCGGTGCGCTCGTGCGTTGGGATCTGAACCCGAAGCAGGAGATGGACGTGGAGCTCATCGCGCCGTGTCCCGATGCGGGATTCACGTTCGAATCGTTCAGCATCTCGCGTCTGTCCAACTGGCGAGCCTATTGGAAACGAATGGTGCGCTACGGACGCCGTCGATATGAGTTCGCTCTTCTCGGTCCGCGGCTCAAGGCCGGTGGACTTGCGGCGATGCCGCGCGACATCCGCGAAATCTACGGTGATTCAATGAAGCTCGCCTTGCGCTGGGACGGCGTTTACACGATAACGAATTGGTTCGCATTGCGCGAGATGCGGCGGCTCGCTCGTTCGGCGGAATAGATCGCGTCGCTGCCGGTGGGTTCGGATCGTTTTCTCCTGGTTGCGCCGGAGTCGCCGTTCGAGGATGCATCCGGAGCGCACCAGCGCAGCCGATTGATGTACGACGCCTTGGCGCGGCTGGGAAAGGTCAACGTCGTCATCCTCGAACCGGCTTCGAAAATTGCGGCGGAGCGCATGACGCAGTTTCCCGAGCGCGTGGTACGCGCATCGGCTATAGACCGCCTTAGCCATGCGCGATTCGCGCCCGATCCCAAACTCAGTGCTGCGGTGGAACAGGCGCTGGGATTGCCGCTCGACGCTCATCGCGCGGTCGTGGGCCGCAATCTTTGGGCGACCACGCAGATTGTGGTTCCCTCGAAAGTGCCGCTGATCGGCGATCTCGATGATTTCCACTATCGCTACAGCAGCGACGCGTCCGTTGCGCCCAAAGTGTTGCTGGAGCGGTTGCGGAAGGCGCTGTCGTTTCGATTGGCTCGCCGTCAACTGCCGCGCATGAAGGGCGTGTTCTTCGCGACCGCGCGTGATCGCGAAGAAAATCCGGAGGTCGAAAGCGCCGTCCTTCCGAACATCGCGTACCGCATCCCCGAGACTGTGCGAGTCGATCCCATCGGCGAGCGGCTGCTGTTCGTTGGATCGCTTTGGTATCGGCCAAATCGGGAAGCCCTCGACTGGTTTGTCAACAACGTATGGCCGCGGATCAGGCGAAGTCATCCAAAAGCGGAGCTCAAGATAGTCGGCGCCGCCTCGGAGGAGGTGCGAAGAAGATGGACGCGCCACTGCAACGTCTCGGCACCCGGATTCGCGAAGGATCTTTCGGCAGAATACGCCGCGGCGTCGCTCGTGATTGTGCCGATTCAATCGGGTGGCGGGACCAACATCAAGACCCTTGAAGCGCTTGCTTACGCCCGGCCCTGCGTAGTGAGCGCGTTTTGCCACCAGGCCTTTTCCGACACATTGCGCGATGGGCAACATCTCCTCGTGGCCGCCGGCGTCGAGCAATTCGCTGCCCAGTGCGTGCGCGCGCTTGAAGATCCACAGCTTTGCGAACGCATCGGGCGTGCCGGACGCGCGGCCGTTTGCAATGCATACTCGACTGCTTCGTTCGGTGCGATCGCAACAGATTTCGTCGAACGCATTTGCGCGAAAGGCCCGGAGGAGCGCACTACCCGCGTTTCAATCACCGGCTAGTGGCGTTCTCCTGCGCAAGCAGCCACAGTTCGAGCATCATCAGGATCCACACCATCTCGCCGTAATAACCGGGCGCTTCTGCCAGGTGGCGATCGAACAGCGCGGACACGAATTGCGGTCGTACGACCCCGCGACGTGAAATTCCCTGGAGCGCATCGCGCACGAGATCCCGAAGATCCGCATGCTCGAGCACCCAGAATCCGAACGGCAGCCCGAATCCGTGCTTTTTCTTGCGCAAAATCGCTTCTGGCAGGAAATCGCGGAGCGCTTCCTTGAAAAACCAACGGAGCTTCAGCCCTTTCAATTTCCATTTCGGCGGAATCGACAGCGAAAAATCGGTGAGCGCACGGGAAAGGAACGGATATCCGACGCTGACGCCGGCGAGCCTCGAAGCGCCGCGAACTTTCGGAAGATCGCTGTCCGCAAGTGTGAATTTCCAGTCATAGGCCAGCATCCGGTTCGTCAGCGTTCGCGCATCGACCGCATCCCAAATCGCCTTTTGTTGGTCATAAGGATGATGCGCATCGATGTTCGCTGCAAAATCGGACTCGAGCATCGACTGCATCTCGGGCTGATGGAGAAGATTGAATGTCTCGAGCCGGGCGGGCATCGTCACCATCGAATGCCGCACGTATCCACCGACTTGGCGAAATCCCGGCACCCGCTTGAAAAGTGGCCAGCTCCGTGCGGGCGGCTCCAGTAGCGT
>Ga0068856_100007833_pt1 | contig 10431 bp, 9 predicted proteins | sample KBSCornC62_FD_66595 | JGI IMG/M metagenome (GOLD analysis project Ga0068856, IMG submission 66595) | Corn rhizosphere microbial communities from Kellogg Biological Station, Michigan, USA - KBS Corn C6-2 | ecosystem: Host-associated > Plants > Roots > Rhizosphere > Soil ... | reverse complement strand
GCTTAGTTAAATGAAAAATAAGAAATTAAAAATGAGGAATTAAAAAGTGCCCCCCTTGTATTAATGTCCTTAACTTTCTCATTTTTAATTTCACATTTCTCATTTTTCATTTCCCTGCCAATCTTCGTATCTTTGCGCCGCTGATATGAATTTGCAGGTGCTGCTTGATGCTTATAAAAATAACCCCCGCCTTTTTCAACTGGCGGACAGGCTGACTTTTGCCCAACCCCAACGCATATTTTGTAAAAACCTCCATGGAAGTGCTCCGGCCTTTGTAATAAGTACCATTTTTCAACACGATGCATGCAGCCAGCTTAATCACGTTATTATATGTGAAGATGCCGAATCCGCTGCCTACATGCACAACTCGCTGGAGAATCTGACCAATGCGCTGAACATATTTTTCTTCCCTACCTCTTTTAAGAACAGGAAAAACTTCAGGCTGCTTAACTCGTCGCACGTAATGCTGCGAACTGAAGCGTTGACCAGATTTTCTTCTCCCCCTGCCGGCAGTAATCGGGTAGGGGCTTTGGTTACCTATCCCGAAGCTCTGTTTGAAAAAGTAGTATTGCCAAAAACGCTGGCCGGTAACATTATTTATTTAAAGTCGGGCGACAGCCTTGATGTGAACGGATTGCTGCAGCAACTGGTTGACTATGGTTTTTCATCTACCGATTTTGTATATGAACCCGGTCAGTTTGCCCTGCGTGGCGGTATCCTGGATATTTATTCGTTTGGCAATGAAAAGCCTTACCGTATAGAGTTATTTGGAAATGATGTGGACTCCATCCGCATCTTTGATCCCGAAACACAATTGAGCGAACGGAAATTATTACAGGTAAGCATCATCCCTAACGTAGAAACACAGTTTGAAGAAGGCGATAAAATATCTCTCTTCGATTTTCTTCCCGAAAACACAGTATACTGGGTTCAGGACTGGGGGCTGACCAAAGAAAAATTACTTACCCAGGAAGAAGATCTGCATTTGTTTTTGGATCTGCAGGCAAATAGTACCCTGCCCAAAGAAGCTGCTGAGGAAGATGATAAAACGATAAAAACGACTGTCAAACCCGATGAATTTATAACGGCCGCTTCTGCAAAACAACAGCTGCAGAGCCGGCATATTGTGGAGATCGGTCATTCATCAGGGTTTATTGAAGATACACCTGCAGGCGATACATCATTCGCCATTCACGATACTCCGATAGTCATTTCTTTTTCAACCAAAGAACAACCGGCTTTTAATCGCCAGTTCGATCTGCTGATTAAAGATCTGAAACAATGGGAGGCAAAGAAATTCAATCTGTATCTTTTTGCTGAAAATCCCAAACAGCTCGAAAGGCTTAACAGTATTTTTGAAGACTTAAAGGCCGGTATACAATTTACACCGGTACCTGCTTCCATTCATGAAGGATTTATTGATGAAGATCTGAAAGTGGTATGCTATACCGATCACCAGATCTTTCAGCGCTATCACAAATACAAGGTTAAACAGGCCTATAATAGAAGCAAGGCCTTAACCCTTAGGACCCTGCGTGAATTGCAGCCGGGAGATTATGTTACTCACATCGATCATGGAGTAGGTGTATACAGTGGTTTGCAAAAACTGGAAGTAAATGGCAAACTGCAGGAAGCCGTTCGTATTATTTATAAAGACAGCGATATTTTATATGTGAACATTAACTCACTGCATAAAATATCAAAATATACCGGTAAGGAAGGTTCTGTTCCAAAGGTTAATAAGCTGGGTAGTGATGCCTGGAATAAACTGAAGGAGAAAACCAAAACAAAGGTTAAGGAAATTGCCTTTGACTTAATTACGCTGTATGCGCAGCGTAAGGCGCAACAGGGTTTTACGCATACCCCCGACAATTATATGCAAACGGAGCTGGAAGCCTCGTTCATATATGAAGATACTCCCGACCAAAGCAAGGCTACAGCAGATGTAAAAAAAGATATGGAATCGCCATCCCCCATGGACCGGCTGGTGTGTGGCGATGTAGGCTTTGGAAAAACTGAAATTGCTGTAAGGGCCGCATTCAAAACCTGTATCGATGGCAAGCAGGCAGCTGTACTGGTGCCAACTACCATTCTTGCGTTTCAGCATTATAAAACATTCAGCGAGCGCCTAAAAGATTTTCCGGTAACAGTAGATTATATCAACCGCTTTAAATCGGCCAAAGAGAAGAAGGAAACATTAAAGAGACTGGAAGAAGGAAAAATTGATATTATCATTGGCACCCATGCGCTGTTGGGTAAAGAGGTAAAATATAAGGATCTGGGCATACTGGTTATAGATGAAGAACAGAAGTTTGGTGTAGCGCATAAGGAAAAGATCAAAACACTGCGTACCAATGTAGATTGTTTGACACTAACGGCCACACCAATTCCGCGAACATTACAGTTTAGTTTGATGGGCGCCCGTGACCTTAGTATTATCAATACGCCACCGCCGAACAGACAGCCCATACAAACCGAAGTACAGGTATTTAACCAGGATTTTATTCGGGATGCTATTTATTTTGAAACAGAACGCGGCGGTCAGGTATTCTTTATTCATAACCGGGTGCAGGGATTGGCCGAAATGGCTGCACTTATTCAGGCTCTTTGTCCTGATTTGAGCATTGGTTATGCCCATGGTCAGCTTGAGGGGCATGTGCTCGAAGAGCGTATTCTTGATTTTATTGATAAAAAGTACGACGTACTTATTTGTACCAATATCGTTGAAAGTGGTGTTGATATTCCCAATGTAAACACCATTATCATTAACAATGCCCATCATTTTGGATTAAGTGATCTGCATCAGTTGCGTGGGCGTGTGGGCAGAAGCAATAGGAAAGCGTTTTGTTATTTGCTTGCTCCGCCTATGAGCACATTACCTGCCGATTCAAGAAAGCGTTTGCAAACACTGGAGCAACACAGCGAACTCGGTAGCGGTTTTCAGATAGCCATGCGCGACCTGGATATACGTGGCGCCGGTAACCTGCTTGGTGGTGAACAAAGCGGCTTTATGGCTGAGATTGGTTTTGAAATGTATCAGAAAGTTCTTGAAGAAGCCATCAAAGAATTAAAGCGAACCCAGTTCCGCAATTTGTTTAAGGAAGAAATTTCGAAGCAGGAAGATTATGTGCAGGATTGCACTATCGATACTGATCTGGAAATACTCATTCCCGATACCTATGTGGAAAGTATTACAGAACGGTTGTCGTTATATACGCGGTTAGACAATTGCGAGAATGAAGAAGAGCTGCAGGCATTTGCTCATGAGCTGCAGGACCGGTTTGGTCCTATACCTCAGCAGGTAGAAGACCTGTTCAACACTGTTCGTTGCCGTAAGCTGGCTGTTGAACTGGGCTTTGAAAAAATGTTGCTGAAAGACGAAACGCTGAAGTGTTGCTTTATCAATAAGGCAGATTCACCGTATTTTGAATCGCCCATATTCCATAATATTCTCACCTTTATTCAAACGCAAACCAATAAAGCCAGGTTAAAGCAAACCGGTAAATTGTTCATGCTGGTAGTAGAAGATGTAACCAGTATGCAGAAGATGGTGCGTTTTCTTTCGCAAATGAAGCAGTTTGTTGATAAAAAGGAGACGGCCTAGAGGATTTGTTTTGAGGAATAATTATGCTGTTTTCGCTTTTAAATCTACTTCAAAATATAAATCATTGAAAGGAAGGTTGTAGTCAATTGTTCTTATATAAACGACTGATGTTGGATCTTCCAGAGTTTCGATTTTCCACATATCGATTGTTTGGCGGCGATAAACAACAACGAATTTTTTTCGCGAATCAATTAATATATACTCCTGTAAAGAAGGGATGCGCTGATAGTATAAAAATTTATTACCGCTATCGTATTGACTAGAGGTTTCGGACATTACTTCAAATATAACCGCCGGGTTTTTTGCAGTATCAAATTTGTCGTCTTCCATTTCGGGTTTGCCGCAAATAATAGTAGCGTCGGGATAAGTATAAGAATTGGCGGAAGGAACGCTTATACGAAGATCGCTTGGACGTATTTTACACTCTGTACCTTTTAAAAAAGAGCCGATTTCTCTTAAAAGATTAGCCACTATGTCATTATGCGCCAGCGTAGCTCCCGCCATGGCAACAATTTCGCCTTCAAAATATTCATGTTTTGTTTCTGAAGCTCTTTCCAGTTTCAGGTATTCTTCAGGCGTGACATATTTAATTGCAGGTGCACCCATATCTATTATGTATTATTGCTAAAATACGAAAAACTATAGTATTGTTTGTATCAATACAGTTTAGGTGTGGGGCAACAGTATAAGAGTTGAAACCTAAATAATCTTACTCACAACAACTTCTCCATTACATAATGCGGAATAGTTACCTCTTCGAATTCCTGGCCGCACACGCGGTAGCCTAGTTTTTCGTAGAAGCCAACGGCTGTTTTGCGGGCGTGCATGGTAATTTTTTGAAAGCCGCGGTCGCGGGCGATATTTTCGGCAAACTGCATAAGCGCGCGGCCGATACCTTTTCCCTGCAGATTATTTAGTACGGCCATCTGGCGAAGGCGTACCGAAACCGGGTCCTGCTTAATAAGCATACAGCAGCCCAGCATTTTCTCTTCTTCAAAAGCGCCTATTAAAATTTCTTCTTTTTCCTTTTCCAGCTCATCGGGAGTAAATATTAAACCCAATGGCCTGCGTAATATGTCATTACGCAACTGTACCATTTGCTGGTACTCGCGGGAACCATGATCTATTATTTTTAAAGCCATGCCTAATTGGGTAGTGGGCTGCAATATAAGGATTTACCGTATATCAGCCCCATTCCCTGAGTTGAAAAAACGGCGACAAACGAAGATTTTGCCGATGTTTGCAACCGTTTGGCAGGTAACAGGGGGTGGATAGTACTACAAAACTGGTAAATCACAAAATATTCACAAGATTAATTAAAAACCAGCCTTTTATTGTCATTATGCCAAAATCTATATTTTTGCAGCCGTAACTAAACTTTACAAAAATGTCAGACATCGCAACAAGAGTTAAAAAGATCATTGTTGATAAGCTTGGTGTAGAAGAAGCAGAGGTTACCAATGAGGCTTCTTTCACCAATGATTTGGGTGCCGATTCTCTCGACACCGTGGAATTAATTATGGAATTTGAAAAGGAGTTCAATATTTCCATCCCTGATGAACAGGCCGAAACAATTACTACTGTTGGCCAGGCTGTTGCTTACTTAGAAGAGCATGCTAAGTAAATTGAATATTTCAGATCAGGTGCAATAAATTAAATCCGCTTTCGGTAGCTGGGCGCATGCTGCGAAGGCGGATTTCTTACTTAAAAACTCCCCTCTGGCAAGTGCTATGCAATTGAAAAGAGTTGTTGTAACCGGTATTGGTGCTCTCACACCAATCGGAAATAATTTACAGGAATACTGGAACGGACTCATTAACGGAGTTCCCGGTGCTGACTTTATTACCCAGTTTGATGCTTCCAAATTCAAAACACGCTTTGCCTGCGAGTTAAAGAATTTCGACCCGTTGAATTACCTTGATCGCAAGGAAATCAAAAGAATCGACCGTTTTACCCAAACTGCCCTCATTTCAAGTGACCAGGCCGTTTTGGATGCCGGCATTAATGCCAACAATGTAAATGTCGACCGTGTAGGCGTTGTATTTGCCAGCGGTATCGGCGGTTTGATTACCTTTCAGGAAGAGGTGATGAATTTTGCAAAAGGCGACGGAACACCCCGCTATAATCCTTTCTTCATTCCTAAGATGATCCTGGATATTGCAGCCGGTCATATCTCGATGAGACATGGGTTCCGCGGTCCTAATTTTGCCGTAGTAAGTGCCTGCGCATCTTCTACTAATGCCATTATGGAAGCATTTAACCTCATCAGGTTAGGCAAGGCAGATATCATTTTAACCGGTGGCGCTGAAAGTGTAATCAGCGAAGCCGGTGTAGGTGGTTTCAATGCCATGAAAGCCCTGAGCGAGCGCAATGATGATCCTAAAACTGCCAGCCGCCCCTACGATAAAGACCGCGATGGTTTTGTTATGGGTGAAGGTTCAGGTGTGCTGGTTGTAGAAGAATTAGAGCATGCCCTGAAACGCGGTGCAAAAATTTATTGCGAAATTGCCGGTTGCGGAGCTACTGCCGATGCGCACCATATTACAGCCCCGCATCCCGAAGGACTGGGCGCCAAAAATGTAATGAATGTTGCTTTACAGGACGCCGGAATGGTTGCCGAAGATATTGACTACATCAATACCCACGGTACATCAACCCCCCTGGGCGATATCGCCGAAGTAAAAGCAATTACCGACGTATTTGGCGAACAAGCCTATAAATTAAATATCAGCTCTACCAAATCCATGACAGGCCACTGCCTCGGAGCCGCCGGTGTAGTAGAAGCCATCGCTTGTATCATGAGCGTGGTGCACGATATTGTGCCTCCTACTATTAACCATTTTACCGACGACCCCGAGCTGGATACACGTTTAAATTTCACCTTTGAAAAAGCCCAGCAGCGAACTGTTCGCGCTGCCCTGAGTAATACATTTGGGTTTGGAGGTCATAATGCCTGTGTGATAGTAAAGAAATATAAAGCGTAACTTTATACAGTTCCGTATTATTTGCTAATGGTTTTTGTGTGGCTGCGGACTCCTGGCCCGATTTGATTTTTTGGCTTAATGAAAAATTTGTAGATTGACAATTGTGGGAATCCTGGACCGCTTTATAGGCAAAGAAGATAATGTTTCTTTTAAAAAGAATCTGCGAAATGTACTGGGTTTTACCCCGGGCAAACTCGCATTATATAAAGCTGCCCTTACGCATCGCTCCGTTCGCGATAATGCCGACGAAAATAATGAACGGCTGGAATACCTCGGAGACGCCATTCTCAGTGGTATTGTAGCCGATTTTCTTTTTAAAAAATACCCCTACAAAGAAGAAGGCTTTCTTACCGAAATGCGCAGTAAGATGGTTAACCGCAATAAACTCAATGAGATTGCCATCAAAATGGGGTTAAAGAAGATCACCTTCTATAACAAATTCGACAATTCGCTTAAAATGAGCCAGATCTTTGGCAACACCCTCGAAGCAGTGGTGGGCGCCATCTATCTCGATCGCGGATTTAAAAAAACCAAACAATGGGTGTTTGAAGCCATCGTTATACCCCATTTATATATGGAAGATCTCGAAAACCTCGAAATCAACCATAAGAACAAATTATACGGCTGGGCCAATAAGAACGGTAAAAACCTCGAATTCGAAACCCTCGACGAACGTATTGAAGGAGGCCGCCGCCTCTTTACCATCGGCGCCGTTGTAGACGGAGAACTCCTCGCCGAAGGAAAAGCCTACAATAAAAAAGACGCCAGCCAGATAGCCGCCGCTATCGCCATCGATAAACTCGGTTTGAATAAAACAGAAGCCCCCGAGGAAGATTAGAAATATCGAATTCCCAATAATCAATATTCAATTTCCAGGTTAAAACCCGGGCATTTTGTATTTCCTTCAACATTGGACATTCAACATTCGACATTCAATATTCACAAAACCTATAATCCTTTATACCCAATTCCCCCGACCATACCTGAAAACTTTCCTGTACTGTCCTGCCGTCTTTCCTGTATTTTTCTCTAAATAGTTCCCTGTATTGTACAAATTTTCCATATATGGGACAAATTCTGCATTTCTGCCACTGATTACGCCAAATGGAAAGAATATTTTTTTGAGAAAGAATTTAGCTCCTTAACCAACTTGATTCACATCAAGTTAAAGGGGAAATAAGGGTAATATTTAGCAGCTTGTAATGGCCTTTTTTACCCATGCCAAAAAAAACAGGTATGTGTATTGAAAACTAAAAGGCAAATCTGTTACCTAATGAAGCAACTCTACATTACCCTTTTAACCCTTTTGGCAGGGATAACCGCCTTTGCCACTACCGATAAAGCCGTGGGGAATAATCGCACCTGGGATGGTTCCACTACCAGTACCTGGAATCTGGGCCGCGTACCACAAGATAACGATACGATTCTTATACCTGCTCATGATACCATTGATGTTGCTGACCCCAACATACAATTGAACGGTGTTGTAATTATGGTATATGGTGCACTGACCTTCAGCAATGGAAAATTAAAACTGGATAATAACAGCAGAGTAATTGTTGAACTCGGTGGCGAAATAGTCGGCTCCGGCGCGAATGATCAGATCTCTATCGGAGGCGTTTTTAAATTTAAAGGAAATGGAACTCCCGTAATAGGATACAGCTATGCGGATAATACAACAGGTACTTACCCCAATGGTTTTACGCCATCATCTTCTGTTGCGTTGCCTGTTATTTTTCAGTCATTTTATATTGCCCGTGAAGGAAACAATGTTCAACTCAGCTGGTCTACCATCAACGAGTTAAACAATAACCATTTTATAGTAGAAAAAAGTACCAATACCCACTCCTGGAGTCAGTTGGCCACTATACAGGGCGCCGGCTCTTCTGCTTCGGTTAATTCTTACGCATATACCGATAAAAATATTGCCGATGCAGTTGTATATTATCGCATACGCCAGGTTGATATGAGCGGGAGTGCTTACTATTCTGCCATCCGCTTTATGAATAATGATGGTATTGAGAAGGCGGCAAATATTTATACCTCTTCAAAACAAACTATTATAATCGACTTCAACAGTGAAGTAAAAAATAATGTTACCGTGCAGATTGTAAATATGAGCGGACAAGTTATTGTTCGCCAGCATTATGGTCAGGCTTCTTACCAGCTCACCCTTAATATGGTGGGTGCCGGCTCCGGCGTGTATGCAGTAAAAGTTAGTGATGGCAATGGCTGGAGCGAGGTTAAGAAAATAGCAATGTAGTTTAAATGGTCCTCATATTAGGTAAACAGTAACGTTCCGCTGTGTCTACAGCGGAACTTTTTTTTTAAATAATAGGTATTTATTTTTTGCATAACCGTCACAGTTACAAAGGCTTCGAAATTCAGTCATTTATAGCTATGGTTTATTCCCATTTCTTGTATTATATTCACTAAATTATGCTGCCGTGTTTGCGATACCGGATTTGATCCGAAATTCAAACTCAGCAACGGTTTCATTATTTTTATAACAATTGCTCTGGCCATGTCGGCATTTGATCCGGAACGTCATATAACCAATATTGACTATAAGATTGTTGCTGCTTTGGAAAAAATTTCTGAGGTGTTCAGGGTATTGCTATGGACCGAAGCAAAAGAACATAAGTTAAGCCCCATTCAGCTGCAACTGCTGATCTTTCTCAAATATCATACTTCCGAAAAACATCGTCGTATTGCCTCCATGGCCAGAGAATTTAATCTTACAAAGGCCACTATCAGCGATTCAATAAAAGTGCTGGAACAGAAAGGATTGATACACCGCGCCGATGATGAATTTGACTCCCGCAGTTTTAATTTTTCGCTTACTGAAAAGGGTATGAAGCTAACCGGTATGATCGAGAATTTTACGCTGCCGCTCGATGGCGCTATTGCCGAGCTGTCGCCACAGCAAAAAGAATTCTTCCTGTTATCGGTGCTTGATCTTATTTTTCGCCTGAATCAAAATAGCATTATTTCTACCCAGCGCATGTGCTATAACTGCTTTTATTATGGTGGCGACAGACAGCAGAACCACTTCTGCAACCTCATGCAAAAGCCATTAAAAGTTGATGAGTTACGTATTGAATGTCCCGAGCACACAATGAAAGAGAAGAGTACTCAACAATAGCAATCCCCTTCATGAGTTCATGTTGGAACTCGTCAGGTCGTAAAAGGCAATATGTTTCGGGGTTATCCCTTTACTTCCATGCACAGCTCAACCAGCACACCATTCGTATTTTTAGGATGAAGAAAGCAAATGAGTTTGTTATCAGCGCCGCGTTTAGGCTTTTCATTCAGCAAAACAAATCCTTCTCCCTGTAGCCTTTTCATTTCGGCTTCAAGATCTGCTACTTCAAACGCAATGTGATGAATACCTTCTCCTTTTTTTTCAATAAAACGCGCAATTACTCCTTCGGCACTGCTGCTTTCGAGCAATTCAATTTTTGTATCGCCCGTTTTGAAAAAGGCAGTGACAACCTGCTCGCTTTCTACCGTTTCTGTTTTATAACAATTTGTATTTAAGAGCTTTTCGAATAAAGGAACCGATTCTTTCAACTGGCGTACAGCAATTCCGATGTGTTCAACCTTGAGCATATTGTTTAATGTTTTAAACCTATAATTAATTATTGCCGCCCGACAATCAAGTTGGCAGTTTGCAGTTAGGCAGTTAGCTTCGAATATAGGCTTTAAACTGCCAATTGCCTACAGCGAACTGCTTACTGGCACTGCCTTTAAAATAGAACCATTTCGGCTAATTTTGTGTTTATTGAACGGGCAGATGCAAACAGGTTCAACATGCTGAAATTACCGATATACCTCGATTAT
>Ga0068856_100007829_pt1 | contig 10434 bp, 19 predicted proteins | sample KBSCornC62_FD_66595 | JGI IMG/M metagenome (GOLD analysis project Ga0068856, IMG submission 66595) | Corn rhizosphere microbial communities from Kellogg Biological Station, Michigan, USA - KBS Corn C6-2 | ecosystem: Host-associated > Plants > Roots > Rhizosphere > Soil ... | reverse complement strand
GTGGGGGCACTGCCCGAGACTGTCGTCGACGCGCTGAAGTGGCTCGATTGGCTGTCACAGCCCGGGCTGTATCCCGACCGACTCGGGCCGCTCAACGAATGGCTGAAGGCGCACCCGCTCGCCACTCCTGCAGTTCCCTCCCAGGGAGCGGGGACGGGAGAGAAGCGATGAGCGGCGCGGTGACTTATCGGACACCGCCGCTGCCGTGCCCGTTCTGCGGTAGCACCCCGGTCTGGAGCCACAACTCAACCGGTTCGATGCCTGCTTTCACCGAAGGAATCGAGCGCGTCTGGAGGTGGCAATCGTCACTGTTCTGTCGGGGATACCGCTGCCCGCGCCCTCATGTCAGCGGCTTCGGACAAACGGATTGGCATGGCGGCAACGCCAGTGCGCAGCAGTACGCCATGGCCGATGCTTTGGAGGTTTGGAACCGTCGCGTCGCTACCGGAGAACAAGCATGACCAACACTACCCCACAAGCCGCCGAAGCGGCGAGGCTGGCGGAAGAGGCGAAGCTGCGCGCCGATGCCTACATGGCCGCGTCTTCGTTCCGCGGTGGTGACGCGATTTGCACAGCGGAACGCGACAAGATGCACGCCGCCATCGACCGCCTCCGCGACCTCGCCAGCAGGGCAGGTAGCCCGGTGGGGAAGGCGGCCGGCCTGCCAATGAAAATGGTCATCGATCCGACGATCCCCGCCGGAGAGGCCCGCGTCATGCAGGACGGAAAGCGAGTCGCAACGATTACGGGCCTCGCAGTCGATGCCAAGCCTACGGCCGCAGAGGTGACGGGAGAGGCGAAGATCATCGCGTGGCGTCCAGCCGTGAAATGCACACCTGAGATGGGCTTCAATGCCGGCGAGCCGAGGAAGGCCGATGTCGACTACTGGCAGTCCGTCGGTGCCGGAATCGAATACGCCTATGACCGCCCCAGCGCATCTCACAGCGAGGCGCAGAAGGCAGTGGCGAAGGTCGAAGGCGGCGTGCTCGTGAGCAGGAGCCTCCACCGGGACGTGCGTTACTGGCGAGCGATGCCCTGCCTGCGCCGCGGTCGGCGGCCATTTTGAGACCTGCGCTCGCCGCCACCGTGGTGAAGCTGGCATGCTCTATCTGGCGCCGCCAACGAGCGACGCAAAGGAGATGACCTACGGCCCCATCGACCTGTCGAAAGTCACGATCGGCCGTCAGCCATGACCACCTACAAGACCGCTGAGCTCGAAGGTGCGTTGCTGGACGCCGCTGTCGCCAAGGCAGAGGGCTTCCCTTCCTTCTGGATCGACCCAGGCGACGACGCCCGCGGGGAAGCCTGCGTGCTCGGCCCGGCGCGCGCAAGGGATGACCGCTTCGACTGGTGCCCGTCTACTGCATGGGAGCAGGGTGGCCCGATCCTCGAGCGCGAGCGGATCACAACCATCGATATGGTCGCTGACTGGTCAGCATACATCGGGCTGGAGATGTCCAACGGCGAGATCGAAGGAGCCAAGGCGAGCGCCAGCGGCCCTACACCCCTCATCGCCGCCATGCGCGCCTACGTCGCCTCGAAACTGGGCGAGACGGTGGAACTGCCATGAGCAACAGCCTTCCTGAGAAACGCGTCCTGCTGCGACTCCTGGCGCGACGACGCGACCGCCGCTACCGTGACGAGGATGGCCTCCTCGCGATGCTCGTTGTTGAGGATCAGATCCGTGCGGCTGGCGCTGGCACGCTCGCCAAGCGTGAGCGCGAGTATCGGCCTCGCGGCGAAGTCTACCGGCGCAAGGAAACAAGTTTCACCGGGCTGGGCTACAAGTACGTCCTCGGAGTGAATCGGCCGGCACACCAGGAGCGCGAGTGGCCCGAAATGGCCTCGCCTGATTTCTCATCGTTTGCGTCTACAGCGTCAACGATGACGATCCGCATCGCCACGATTCCTGCAGTCGTCATGGCGATCAATGTCAGCTACTACAGCCACGAGAAGCGCGACCGCGTGGCCGCCAAGCTTTGGGAGGCGCGGCGCCAGTTGCGTCAAGCCATCGACCGCGCGCGCGGCGACTAGGTCGTCCACCGCGGGTCATAGGGATCGAACGCCTCCGGCTCGTCCTCGTCAACCACCCGCATTTCCATCGTCCCAGGCAGCGGCACGGCATCAGGATCGGCCGCCTTGGCCTGCCGCTCCGTCATGAGCTCACTGGTGACCATTCGGCCGGGGATGGTCTGGCTGCGCATGCGCCAGCGGTAGTGGGGAAGGCGTTCGAGTGGCATGCTGTGATTATATACAGCACTGGCCGGATGGCCGCATAGCGCTTGGGCTCCAGAACTCGGCTGGGCACTCGAATTGCTTGACGGAAGGTTTTGCCGCAGGCATAGTAACCAGCGCAACCATAGCCTGACAGACGAACCAGGCCAGAATAAAACGCAGACTCCGCTTAGTGGCGGAGCCATCTGCAAAATCTTCCACCCGAAGCCGCCATCGAGCGGCTTTCGTCGTTTCTGGAGCCGCCATGAAAGTCACCCTCACGCTCGCCACCACGACGACGGAGCTGGCCTCCGGAGTCTCGTTCGGGTTCTACCGCTTCAAGGTCACGGGCCAGGCGGACGTCGACACCAAGCAGACCATCGTCGAGTACGACCTCCCGGCCGGCGCCTACAGCGGCTCCTGTCAGGCCTACGACACCGATGGCGCGCCGCTGGGCTCCGCCTCGATCGAGTTCACCGTGCCGGCCGACGCGCCTCCGCCGCCCCCGGTGACGACTTACGAGGCCCCTGCCGGCCTGAACGTCACGTTCGGCTGATCCATGCTCGTCTGGATCGTCCGGGTGCTCTGGCGCCTGCGCCGCGAGCCGCGAACCTACCAGGCGCCCCTGGCGCTGGGAGTCCGCGGCCCGGGCATCACCTGCAAGTGAGGGCACCAATGCGCCGCACCATCACGCGCTTCGCTGCTGCCTTCCTCTTCGCGATGGTGGTGACCCTGGCCCAGGCCGTCGAGCCGGCGCCGCGTGACGAACTCGATCTGAACCTGCACACGTTGGCGTTCATCGTGGGCATGTCGTTGCTGGGAGGCCTCGTGAGCTGGATCGCCAAGGTCAAAGCCGGTGTCGTCCCCGGCTGGAGCCTCATGCACCTGATCGGAGAGCTTTGCACATCGGCCTTTGCCGGCTTCCTGTGCTTCCTGCTCTGCGACGCCATGGGCGTCTCCCTGAAGGTGACCATCGGCCTGGTCGGCGTCGCCGGCCACATGGGCACGCGGGCGATCAACGCCTTCGAGGCCTTCGCCGAGAAGAAGTGGGGCGTCCTGGCCGGACCCACCGGAACCAAGAAGAGGTAGCCCCTTGCGCCGCCAGCCCGTCTACGCCGAGCCCCAGAAGCCGGCGGATGACGCGCCGCGGCCGGAGCCGTTCGTCACGTCCTGGATCGCCACGTTCCGCCGCGGCGTCGCCCAGGAGTCGCGCGAAGCCCTCGCGCTTGTTCGCCAGCTCGGATTGGAGACGCCATGCGCACGACCGACGACCTGAACCCCGAACGATTCCAGCCGCTGGGCGAGAAGGTGCAACCCAAGCCGACGCAGCCGGCCGAGCCCGAGTGGAAGCAGCGCCCCGGCGCAGCCAAGGGTGTCGAGGAGAACCGCGACGGGCAGCTCCGTACCAACATCCCGCAGAACTACGGGTGCTTCTGATGAACATCGAACGCCTTGAAAAGCTGAACGCGCTCAGCGAGCGCATTCGCGGGCTGGAAAACGAGTTGCAAGCCATGGCCAAGCGCCGCGGCGCGCGCTCCGAACTCTCCTACTTCTACTGCTCCCTCGCGTCCGAGGACGCCTGGCTGCGTGCGCTCAAGGTCATCGAGCAGGATCTGGAAGCGCAGCTCGCCCAAGCCAAGCGCGAGTTCGAGGCGGCCTGACCATGCAGTACTCCCGCGACGGCCTGCATCTGACCGAGTCCTTCGAGGGCTGCCGCCTCGACGCCTACCAAGACAGCGTGGGCGTATGGACTAACGGCTACGGCAACACGCACGGCGTCGTCCCGGGCTCGACCATCACCCAGGAGCAGGCCGAAGCCGACCTGCAGGCGAACGTCCAGAACGCCGTGAACACCGTCAACCGCCTGGTGAAGGTGCCGCTGACGCAGAAGCAATTCGACAGCTTGGTTGACTTCGTATTTAACGCCGGCGCCGGCAACTTCGCGTCGTCCACGATGCTGAAGGATCTCAACGGCGGCCGATTTCTGCTCGCCGATCAGGAATTCAAGAAGTGGGACATGGCCGGCGGCGCCCACCTGGCGGGCCTTGCGCGCCGCCGCGCCGCGGAAGCGGCCATGTTCGCCGACCAAACCACCTGAAGGAGACGCCATGCCGCTGACCATCACCCCCGCCGACCTGATCTTCATGCTGATCGGCTTCATCCTCGGCGTCGCCGTCGCCTGGGTCGTCTACAAGCGCCGCGGCACCACCCGCGCCGACGCCCTGAAGGCCGCGCACGCGCTGTTCTCCGCCGCCATGAAGCTGCCCGGCGCCGCCGACGCGAAGGCCGAGATCGATGCGCAGGCCGCGCTGGAGAAGGTCGCCATGCAGCAGATCGCCGACTCCATCAACAAGACGACGGGGCAGGGCGGGTGACCCTGCCCGGCCTCCCGCTCGAGGCGAAGCTGATCGCCTGCGCGGTCGCGCTCGTCGCCCTCATCGCCGGCGCCCTGGCGCTGGCCAACCACTTCGAAGGCATCGGCGCTGCGCGCGTGCAGGGCGAGTGGGACAAGGCGAAGGCGGCTCAGGTCATCGCCGATGCCGCCCAGAACGCCAAGAACCGCGCCCTCGAGCAGGCGCTCGCCCAACGCACCCAGGAGGTCGCGGATGTCCGTGCCCATGAACAAGTTCAGGTCGCGAGCACTCGCGCTGCTTTCCGCGCTGATGCTGACCGCCTGCGTGGCTCCCTCTCCGAGTCCCTCCGCAGCGGTGGTGCTGCCCAGGATTCCCTCGCCGCCTGTGAGCAGCGAGCCGCCGCCGCCGGGGATCTTCTGGGCCAAGGTCTGCAAGTACAGGCAGAGCTTGCAGGAGACGCTGAATCTCTCGCTGCCGACCTTCGAGCAGTGCGCGACCCCGGCTACCTCCGCGCCCTCAACGCAGCCCTGAACGCCGGAGCCGCCCCTTGACCGACCTCCTGCGCCTGCCGCCCAAGCCCGTCTTCGACCCCGCCGCCGACGGCAACCCGTTCGACTGGATCGTCCGCACCGCGCCGAAGGCGCGCGCCGAGGCTCAGGCCGCCATGGAACTTCACCGCATCCGCCTGCAGGTCGCGCGCCGTTGCGCCATGCCGCCGCTGGTCACCCGGGCCGACGCGAAATGAGCTACCCATTCCGCATCGGGATCGCCGCGGTGATGGTCGTCGTCGGGTTGGTCTTCCTCCTGCTCGGCGCCTTCGAACTCGTTGACCCCATCGACCAAGCCGGCAAGGCCAGTCACCTGTTCTTCAGCCTCGCAGCCATCTGCGGCGGCGCCGCGGCCTGGGTGGTTTGGGCATGAAGCCAGACGCTGCGTCGATCAGCGAGTACTCAACTCTGCTCGCGGAGCAAATGCGCCGCGCAGGCGATGCCGGCGGAGTTGAGAAGGATCTCGTGCGCATCTTCTGTGCTCAGTTTGCTGCGGGGAAGATCGATCCAGCGCTGCCGCTGGGCGCTGCCGACACCTTGGTCTTCGAGATGTCATTTCGCGTGGGGCGTGCGGACATCGTGGTGTTCCACGCCGATGGCAGCGCCACCGTCATTGAGGCCAAGGACGGCGCCAACGGCGCCACGCACGTCGTCGCCGGCATCGGCCAGGCCACGCTGTACGCAGCGCAGTTGGGGATGTCCCGCGCTGGCATTCGCAAGATCCGCAAGTGCGTCATGTGGTCGTCCACGGGTGACCTCGCCAAGGATGCCCTGATCGACCATGTCATTGAAGAGGCGGGGTGCATCTCCCTGTCCTATCCCACCATTCGCCTGCTTGTCGCCTGCGAGCGGGCCACCCTCACGCTGTTTGCGGCCGCCGCCGAGATGGCGCCCACGCCATGAGCCTCACCCCCAAACAACAGGCGTTCGTCGAGCAGTACCTCGTCGATCTCAATGCCACCGCCGCCTACAAGCGCGCCGGCTACGCAACGACCGGCAACGGTGCTTCTGTCGAGGCCTACAAGCTACTCAGAAACCCTAAGGTCGCCGAAGCCATCGCCGCCGCTCAGGAGCGCCGCGCGATTCGCACCGAGATCACACAAGACCGCGTGCTCAACGAAATCGCCCGCGTGGCGTTCGGCGACAAGCGCCGCCTCATGAAGTGGGGCCCTGGTGGCGTCAGCCTCCTCGACTCAGAGACGCTGACCGATGACGACGCTGCGCAGGTGTCCGAGGTGTCGGAGACCATCTCCGCGACCGGCGGCTCGATGAAGCTGAAGACGCACGACAAGGTCAAGGCGCTCGAACTGCTTGGGCGTCACCTGGGCATGTTCAACGACAAGCTCGAGGTGACCAAGCCCTACGAAGAGCTGACCGACGAAGACATCGAGAAGCGAATCCGTGAACTCGAATCCCGCGCTGCGCCGCGCACGGAACACTGACTACCTGGCGCTTCTCGAAGAACGAGAGCGCCGAGTCGCCCGCCGCAAGTTCTACACCTACTTCCCGGACACGGGCCCGCTGCGTCGCGAGCTCTACCAGCAACACCTCGAGTTCTTCCGGCTTGGGGCCACCCACAAGACCCGGTGTTTCATGGCCGCCAACCGGGTCGGCAAGACCGAAGGCGGCGGCGGCTTCGAAATGGTCTGCCACCTCACCGGGCGCTATCCGGCGTGGTGGGAGGGACATCGGTTCGACCATCCGATTGACGCGTGGGCGGCCGGCGACACCTCCGAGACGGTGCGCGACATCATCCAGAACAAACTGGTCGGGCCGATGGAGGCGCCAGGCACCGGCCTGATCCCGGGCGACGATCTGGTGCAGATGGTCAAGCGCATGTACGGCAACGGCTCGCTCGACTACATCACCGTCAAGCATGTGTCGGGCGGCCTGTCGCGGCTGGGCTTCAAGTCCTACGACCAGGGCCGCAAGGCGTTTCAGGGCACGGAGAAGCACGTCGTCTGGCTGGACGAGGAGTCTAACGAAGGCATCCGCGCGGAGTGCGCGCTGCGCCTGATGACCACCGACGGCCTGCTGATGGAGACGTACACGCCGCTGCGCGGCCTGACGCCGACGGTGCTGGTCTACCTCGGGGCCGACGCGGAGATCCCACAGGACCGGGTCAAGCGCTCGGCCGACGTGGCGCTGGTGATGGCCGGCTGGGACGACGTCCCACACTTGAGCGAGACGCAGAAGGTGCGGATGCTCGCCAACTGCGAGCCGCACCTGCGCGATTCGCGATCGAAGGGCATTCCGACGCTGGGTTCCGGCGTCATCTACCCGATCCCGGAAGACGCGATCGTGGTGGACGACTTCGAAATCCCCAAGCACTGGCCGCGCGCCTATGGCCTGGACGTGGGTTGGAACTGCACGGCGGCGGTGTTCGGCGCGATCGACCGCGACTCGGACATCGTCTACCTGTACTCGCTGCACTACCAAGGCCAGCAGGAGCCCAGCACGCACGTCGCCGGCATCCGCGGGCGCGGCGAATGGATCCCGGGAACGATCGACCCGGCCAGCCGCGGCCGCAGCCAGAAGGACGGCGAGCAACTGCTCGAGATCTACACGACCTTGGGCCTGAAGCTGACCTGCGCCGACAACTCGCGCGAGTCGGGCCTGTACGAGGTGCACCAGCGCCTGGCCACCGGCCGGCTCAAGGTGTTCCGCAGCCTGAAGCCGCTTCTCAGCGAATACCGGATCTATCGGCGCGACGAGAAGGGCCATGTGGTCAAGGAAAAAGACCACGCGATGGACGCGATGCGCTATCTGATCGTCTCCGGGCTCGACCTGGCGACCGTCAGCCACGGCCCCGACGCCGAGAAATTCCGCCGCCTGCGCGGCCTGAACTGAGAGAGCAACGCCCATGAGCATGAATCCCGTCCAAACCGTCCGCAACGAGGGTGCCGTCGACACCTATCGTGACCGGGCGAAGGGCGGCTATTCGCTCCGGCAGCTCGAGCGCATGCTGGCCGACTGCGAGCAGCAGCCGGCTTGGCGGTCGACGGCTGACCTGTGCTGCGCCTACGTCGACGGCAAGCAGCTCTCGGCCGAGCAGCGTCTGTGGGCCGAGAAGAACAAGCTCGTGCCGCGGGTCACCAACCTGATCGGCCGCACGATCCGCAGCGTGCTGGGCGCCGAGGCCAAGAACCGCCGCGACGCGCACCTGGAGCCCGACGACGACCGGTGGGCCGACGTCTGCGACGTGATGAGCGTCAAGCTCAAGCAGGCGCAGCGCGAGTCGCTGACCGACATGGCGATCTCCAACGCCTATGCCTCGCAGGTGTCGGCCGGCCTCGGCTGGGTCGAAGTCTCCCGGGTGTCCGATCCGCGGCGCTTCCCGTACCGCGTGCAGGAAGTTCACCGCTCCGAGATCTTCTGGGACTGGCGCGCCAAGCACATCCTGCTGCGCGACGCCCGCTGGCTGTGCCGCGCCCGCTGGGTCGACCTGGACGTGGCCAAGGCGAGCATGCCGCAGTTCGCCGACGTGTTCGACCTGGCCATGAACAACTGGCAGGGCGCGATCGCCGACTTCCAGTTCTCGTTCGAGACGCGCTTTCACCAGGCCTACAACGACTGCCAGAACTTCGGCGTGCGCCGCTCCGAGTGGCTGGACGGCATCCGCCAGCGCCTGAAGTTCTACGAGGTCTGGTACCGCGTGCCAGCCGAGATCGTCATGATCCGGATCGGCCCGCGCTGGGTGCGGTACAAGGAAGACAACCCGTACCACGTCGCCGCGGTGTCGCGCGGCACGGTGCAGATCGAAAAGAAGGTCACCGACCAGGTGCGCATGTCGCTGTTCGCCGGCCCGTTCCGGATCATGGACGTGGCGACGACCAAGCTCGACTTTCCCTACATCCCGTTCTTCGCCTTCCGCGACGACCAGGACAACACCCCCTACGGGCTGGTGCACGGGATGCTCGACCCCCAGGACGAGTACAACGAGCGGCGCCTGCGCATCCAGTGGATGCTCAAGGCCCAGCAGATCCAGGTCGACTCGGATGCCCTCGACGACAAGTACAACAACATCGCCGACCTGGCCGAGAACGCCATGCGCCCGGACATGCTATTGGTCACCAACGCCAACCGCAAGCGTGACGACGGCATCAAGATCGGCAACTCGATGCAGCTCCAGCAAGAGCAGTTCGAGGTGATGCAGGACGCCAAGCAGTTGATCCAGGACGTGCCGGGCGTCTACGCGACTCAGCTCGGCAACGCACCCGCCGGCGTCACGTCGGGCATCGCGATCAACTCGCTCGTGGAGCAGGGCCAGATCGCCATGGGCGAGCTCAACGACAACTACGGCCTGGCGCGCAACACCGTGTTCGAAGCGCTCCTCGACCTGATCGCCGAGGACTGCATGGAGCCGAACATGCAGGTCGCCATCGGTGCCGGCGACTCGCGCCGCGTGGTGGTCCTGAACACCTTCGAGCCGCTGGTCGACCAGAACGGCCAGCCGGTGGTGGATCCGCGCACCGGGCAGCCTGCGCTCGATCAGTCCAAGCCGATGAATCAGGTCAAGGACATGAAGCTGAACGTCGGCCTGTCCGAGGTTCCGGCATCGCCGGCCTACCAGATGCAAGCCAGCCAGCAGATCGGCGACATGGTGCGCGCGCTTGCCGGAACGCCCCAGGCCACCGTGCTCGTGCCCATGTGGGTCGAGAACAACACGACCCTGGGCCCTGGCCGCAAGCAGGCTGCCGACGACATGCGCCGGATGGCGGGTCTGCCGGTCACGGGCGATCGCGCTGGTGCGCAGGCCTGGCAGCAGCAGCAACAGCAGGTCGCCACCCAGCAGGCGGCCGCCGCGGCGCAGGAGCAAGCCGCCAAGACGCAGGCGCTGGCCGCCAGCGCGCAGCACGACCAGGCCAAGGCTGTCCTCGACTCCGCGCAGGCCGAGCTCGCCAAGTCCAAGGCGACGCAGATCAATCTGGACGTCGCCCACCAGTTCCACGGCGGCATCCCCCAGCCGGCCGACCCGTACCCGGGCGCTGCCGACCCCGCGGCCAACCAGCCGCAGGAGTCCGACCTCATCAACCAGTCGCTGGCCGAAGCCGCCGCCTGACCCCATAGCCGCTGCCCGACCGGCCTCGCCGGGCAGCGTGTACGCAGAGGCAGCCGCAGCAGGGCGTCGTCCGACCCCGCCGCGTGAATCCATGGACGGCAACGCGAAGCCCGCTCGGAGCAATCCCAGCGGGCTTTGTCGTTTCGGGCCGCGCCCGTCACAGCGCACTGAGGAAGCCAAGAGCAAATGACCACCACCCAGCAGGACTACGGCGATGACGACTTCGCCAAGGTAATCGAGCACATCCGCCAGCACG
>Ga0068856_100007826_pt1 | contig 10435 bp, 7 predicted proteins | sample KBSCornC62_FD_66595 | JGI IMG/M metagenome (GOLD analysis project Ga0068856, IMG submission 66595) | Corn rhizosphere microbial communities from Kellogg Biological Station, Michigan, USA - KBS Corn C6-2 | ecosystem: Host-associated > Plants > Roots > Rhizosphere > Soil ... | reverse complement strand
TTCACGCCGTCAATCGCAGGGCGTTGGACTGTATCAGTAGTTATCAATTCGTCAATAACTGATTTTCGCAATCTTTCAATGCCCGTGTCATTGAGCAACGCATGGGAAACGCAGGCCATCACGCTCTTGGCACCCTTCGTCTTCAAGATCGCCGCCGCCGAGGTCAACGTGCCCGCCGTCTCGGTCAAATCATCCACAAGCAGGACGTTTTTGCCTTCGATTTCGCCGATGACCGCCATGGATTCCACTTCCGTCGCGCTCTTGCGGCGCTTGGCCACGATGGCCAGTTCCGCGTTCAAGGTCTGCGAATACGCGTGGGCCATCTTGATGCCGCCGGCATCCGGGCTGACCACAACGAGGTCCGTCAGCTTTTTCTTCTTCAAATAGTCATACATCACCGGCGCGGCGTAGAGATGATCCACCGGGATGTCGAAGAACCCCTGGATCTGCTGCGCGTGCAGGTCCATCGTCAGCACGCGATTCACGCCGGACGCCACGAGCAGGTTCGCAACGAGCTTCGCCGTGATTGGCACGCGCGGCTGGTCCTTGCGATCCTGGCGCGCATAACCGTAAAACGGCAGCACCGCCGTGATGCGCATGGCACTCGCCCGGCGCAACGCATCAATGATGATGAACAACTCCATCAAGTTGTGATTCGTCGGTGGCGACGTGGGCTGGATGATGAAAATATCCTCGCCGCGCACGTTTTCCTCGATCTTCACAAACGTCTCGCCATCGGGAAACGGCGTGATGTTGATCTTGCCGAGTTCGCAGCCGATGGATTTGCAGATGGCGAGGGCCAGGGTCTGGTTGGCGGTTCCGCTAAATACTTTCACAGAATAAAATGGTGCTGGTTAAAAAAGAAAACCCGCCGGACTGGCGGATGAATCGGGTCAAATCGTAACAACCACCCTGCCCTGCGCAAGATGAAATTGAGCGGCAAGGCCAGACCAAGCCGCCGACGGAACGGATTTTGAAGCTGGCCGGCCGATGAAATTTGGCTGGCAAGCGCGTGGTTTGTCCCTGCGGGACAATCTGACAATAGCCCGGCGTTTGAACGCCGGATGTTAGGCGCATGACCATCAGTCCCACAGGAACGGCTGAACGGACGACCCGATGACACCAACATCATCAATCATTTTGTTTTGGCAAGCCCAGTCGTCCCTCCGGGACTTGAAATCATTTTCTGTCTTAAAATGCCGGGCTAGTGTCATTCCGTCGCGCCACGACTCCGAAACACCGCCAACTCAGTTCGCCCGAACCAAACGGATTTCGTCAACGACTTTGAAGCATCCGCACCAAAGCAAATTGCCCAAGATGAAATCATCTTGGGCAAATGCTGTTTTAATTTGAGTTTGTCGGTTTACAGGCCGTTCAGCACGTCAATCAACTGCCGGAGCCGGCCGTAGTCGCGGCGGTTGAAGTTGAAGGCGATGCGCGCGAGTTCGAGGCGGTCGTTGTCCTCCACTTCCTCGGGCGTCGGCGGGATGGCCTTGATCTTGCCTTCCATGACGATGTCGGCGAAGTCTTCATTCATCGCGGCGATGGAGGATTCGCTCGGCGCGTGCTTGAGGCGAATGATAAAGAGATCCTTCACAAACCGTGTGGAATGGAAATTCCGGTAGAAGCGATTAACGATTTTCACTGCTTCATCGGTGTTATCGGTGATCTGGTAGAGGTTCAGGTCATCGGGCGAAATGAGCTTGTCGCGCAGGAGATGTTCGCGGACGTGCTTGTCCCAGGTCTTCCAATACGTGCCACCGGGTTTGTCCACGAGCACGAGCGGCATGAGCTGGCTCTTGCCAGTCTGCATGAGGGTGATGGCTTCGTAGCCTTCGTCCATGGTGCCGAATCCGCCGGGGAATAGCACGATCGCATCCGAGTGGCGGATGAAGATGAGTTTGCGCGTGAAGAAATATTTGAAGGTGATGAGCTTCTTGTCCTCCGCGATGACGGGGTTGGCGGATTGTTCCCACGGCAGGCGAATGTTCACGCCGAAGCTGTGCTCGGGCGACGCGCCTTCGTGTCCGGCCTGCATGATGCCGGGACCGGCGCCGGTGATGACCATGTAACCGGCCTTGACGATCTTCTTGCCGAATTCGACGGCCTGCAAATATTCGACATAATCGGGTTTCGTCCGCGCGGAACCGAAGATGGTGACTTTGCGTTTGTCGTTATATGGGGCAAAGACGCGGAAGGCGTAACGCAATTCCCGAACCGTGGTCTGGATGACGCGCACGTCGCCGGTGTCTTTGACGTCGTTGAGGATTTTAAGGGCATTTTCAATGATGTCGGCCACGCCGTCTTCATTGTAACCGCCGCCTTTGTATTTGATGAGTTCCTGGATGCGCCGTGTCAGTTCGGGATCCACTGGTGTTTTTTCTGTCCTTTTCATGTTTTATTTAAGAGGCAAAGAATAGTCCGCAAAACGCAAAAAGCAACAAGGGCGTCGGGAATTGGCGGCGGCAGGGAAGATTCTGAACAGACCCATCAACTGAATTTATCAACCACGGATGGGCACAGATGGACACAGATGGACACGGATCAGGGAAGGTTGGTGGGGCGAGACTCCCGGCGAACCGTCAGTCGCTGGTTGGCGATGGCTAGCGAGGACGCTCGCCCCACCAGCCAAAGACTTAATTCATCATCCTTGTTTATCCGTGTCCATCCGTGGTTGGAAAAAAAAATCCCCGGATCGTCAAACGCGGGTGTAGTCGGGATATTCCGGCCGGAACATCTGCGAGCGGATATAGCCGGGCAAATCATCGGGACGCGGCAGATTGTTCAGATGTTGCGCGTAAACTTCCTCCGCCACCGCGATGGCGATCGCGAGGGAAACTTCGTGGATGCGCGTGAGCGCCGGATAAACGCGGCCTTCGGCAAGCTCATCATCGCGGGTGAGCGACGCAAGCGTGCGGGCGGCCTTGATGAACATGGCATCGGTCACGCGGCGGGCGCCGGTGCAAACGACGCCTAGGCCGACGCCGGGGAAAATGTAGGCGTTGTTCCCCTGCCCCGGAATGAGCTTGCGTCCGCCGATCTCGAACGCCGGGAACGGACTGCCGCTGGCAAACACCGCGCGGCCTTCCGTGCCGGTATAAGCTTCCTCGGCGGTGCATTCGGCTTTGGACGTGGGATTCGAAAGCGCAAAGATGACGGGATGCCGGTTGTTGGCGCCCATCGTCTGGATGATTTCAGGCGTGAACGTCCTCGCCTGACCCGACACGCCGATCAACATCGTTGGCTTGATGGATTTCACGGCCGAGAACAGATCGCCACACGGCGCATGGTCGTGGGCGTAATGCAATTTGTGCGAGGTGAGCTGTTCGCGGCCTTTGACGATGAGACCTTTCGAGTCCACGAACCAGCAGCGTTTTCTCGCTTCGGCCGGCGTGAGCCCTTCTTCGATGAGGCAGGCGACGATGTTGTCGGCAATGCCGATACCGGCTTCACCCGCGCCGAGGAACAGCACCCGTTGATCCGCGAGTTTCTGATTACTGATGCGTAACGCGGACAAAATTCCTGCCAGCGCGACCGAGCCGGTGCCCTGGATGTCGTCGTTGAACGTGCAGGCGCGGTCGCGGTAGCGTTCGAGCAGGCGGAAGGCGTTGCGATTGCCAAAATCTTCAAACTGAACGAGCACGCCGGGAAACAATTTTTCGACGGCGACCATGAATTCCTCAATGAGCGCGTCGTAAGTTTCGCTGCGATCGCGCTTCTGGCGCAGGCCGATGTAAAGCGGATCCGCGAGCAAAGTTTCGTTGTCCGTGCCGACGTCAATCGTGATGGGCAGGCATTGCGTCGGATGAATTCCCGCGCAGGCCGTGTAGAGCGACAGCTTGCCGACGGGGATCCCCATGCCGGACGCACCGAGATCGCCGAGGCCGAGAATGCGTTCGCCATCGGTGACGACGATGACTTTCACATCGCGCGTCGGCCAGTGCTGGAGAATTTTCTCCACCTTCCCGAGGTCGCTACTCGTAATATACATGCCGCGCGAGCGACGGAAGATATGGCCGTATTCCTGACAGGCCTTGCCCACGGTCGGCGTATAAATAATCGGCATCATCTCCTCCAGATGATCCATGAGGATGCGGTAGAACAAGGTCTCGTTGCGATCCTGCAAACCGACGATCTGAATGTAGCGTTCGAGGTCGCTCGATTTGCTATGAAAGTTGGTCATCACGCGTTGGATCTGTTCATCCATTGTCTGGACGTGCGGCGGCAACAGGCCGCGCAGTCCGAGCGCATCACGCTCCGCCTCGGTAAAGGCCGTGCCTTTGTTGAAGATGGGGTTGTTCAGCCAGTCCACGCCCTTGGCCGGCATGGCGCGGTTGGAGTGGTTGGATTTAGTGCGTCCGGAATGGCTCATAGTATTTGCGAATGCGGTTTGAATCACGTTTCTGCCCGTTGAAAATAATTCCAATCAACTAAGCTGACGTTTACACAGTTAGCGAAACCGCCGCCAGCCCGCTGGACGATTCTTGGCAAAAAGACACCACTGAATTGCCTGGCGTTCGTCGGGGTTTCCGCCAAGCGCAGGTTGCCATCGCGACTTGCTTCAGCGCCTCCGAGTGTGGCTAAATGAACGGCATGAACAGTTCTGGAATCCTGCCCGCACGCTTGATTTTGAAGCGATTCGTTGGCCCAGCGTCGGCTGATTGCCATCCATAATCATGTTCGCTGGAAGAAAAATTCCCGGTTTCGTGATCGCTGCCATTTGTTTTTTTGCCAGCGGCGCAGCGGCTTTTGCCCAGCGCAACGCCCACGAGCCCAAGCCGGTGCCGATGAAGTTGCCGCCCGCCGCCACGAACATCGCTCCCTGGCATTGCGTCCACTTCACGCCCAAAACCAACCTGCCGCCCATCCATTTCTACAACAAACTCAACCCGATCTGGTGGGTGCAAAACGCCGATGAACCCACCCCGCCAAAATGGTATCGGCCCGACGACCCGCACCGGGAAACGAAATGGAGTTTCCGGAATCCGTTCCACAATTTTTGTTTCTACGTCATCGGCGTGGCGGATAAAAAAATCGTGCGCTGCGGCCGGTATCCGGAGCGCAATTCCAATCCAAACGGCGGCTGGAACGTGGCCATCACACGGCGTATCCTGGTGCTGTTGCCGTTCGTTTCCTATGAGCGGAAGTGGATCACGTTCTATCTAGGTTGGCGTGAACGCGGAGCATTCGGCGCTGAATTGAGAATCCATCGCAAGCCCAAGCCCAAAGCGGAGGAAAGCCAGCCGCCGGAAACGCCACCGGTCGAAGGCGCAAAATAAAATTCACCAAACTCGGCGGCTTGGAAAATCGGTGTTTCAACCGGACTTCATTTGTGGCTTAATACGCCGCGTGAAAATCGTTGGCATCATCCCCGCGCGCTATGCTTCCACCCGCTTCCCCGGCAAGCCGCTCCATCTCATCGCGGGCAAGCCGCTCATCCAACACGTCGTCGAGCAATGCCAAAAGGCAAAGTCCTTGAGCGAAATCATCGTGGCCACGGACGACACTCGCATCTGGGAGGTCGCGCAAAATTTCTGCCGCGTGGAGATGACGCGCCCGGAACATCCGAGCGGCGGCGACCGCATCGCCGAGGTTGCGGAGCGCTGCAATTGCACGGCCGTGGTGAACATCCAGGGCGACGAACCGCTGATTGATCCGGCGGTGATTGACGCCGTCGCTTTCGCACTTGCGCAGAATGAAATGTCCACGGCGGCCACGCCGATCAAGCATCTTTCTGAATACGACAACCCGAACGTCGTAAAAGTCGTTGTCAACGCCGCCGGTCGCGCATTATATTTCTCCCGGCGCACGATTCCGTATCTGCGTGATGCCGCCAGCCGTCCGGTGAACGAACAGTTGGCGGCGTTTCCTTTTTTGAAGCATCTCGGCATTTACGGTTACCGGCGCGAGACGCTATTGCGCCTGGTGAAATTCCCGGTGTCGCCGCTGGAAAATGCGGAAAAGCTGGAACAGTTGCGCGCCTTGGACAACGGCATCGGCATCGCGGTCGTGAAAGTGGATTACGACAGCATCGGCGTGGACCTGCCGGAAGACGTGGCGCGGGTGGAAGAGATTTTAAGAAAACTTTAGCCACAGATTCACACAGATGGACACAGATAAAAATTTTGCTGTGTTTGCATTTTTAAAATCTGTGTTTCATCTGTGGCCATCTGTGGCAAAAAATAATTTAAGATGAAATTCATATTCGTAACCGGCGGTGTGGTGAGTTCGCTCGGCAAAGGTTTGACCGCGGCCGCGCTCGGCACGCTGCTCGAAAATCGCGGCCTCAAGGTCGCGCTGCAAAAGTTTGACCCGTATCTCAACGTGGATCCGGGCACGATGTCGCCGTATCAACACGGCGAAGTCTATGTGCTCGACGACGGCGCGGAAACCGACCTCGACCTCGGCCATTACGAGCGGTTCACCAGCACCAAGCTCACGCGGATGAACAACCTGACCAGCGGCCAGGTTTACCAGACCGTCCTCAACAACGAGCGCGAGGGCAAATATCTCGGCAAGACCGTGCAGGTGATTCCGCATGTCACGGACGAAATTAAAAATCGCATCCACGCCCTCGCGGAAAAAACCAAGGCCGACGTCATCATCACCGAGATCGGCGGCACCACCGGCGACATCGAGGGGCTGCCGTTCGTCGAAGCCATCCGCGAATTCGCGCTCGAAGCCGGCATCGGCAACACCTGTTTTATCCACGTCACCTACGTCCCCTTCATCAAGGCAGCGGGCGAGTTGAAGACCAAGCCCACGCAGCAATCTGTCGCCAAGCTTCGTGAAATCGGCATCACGCCGCACATCATCGCGTGCCGTTGCGAAAAGCCGCTGGACAAGGAACTGCGCCAGAAAATCTCGATGTTTTGCAATGTCCCCGTCGAGGCGGTCATCGAGGCCAAGGACGTGGATCATTCCATTTACGAAATGCCGCTCATGCTCCAGCGCGAGCGTTGCGACGACCTCGTCTGCCGCATCCTGCATCTGGAAACGCCGCCGGCCAAGATGGCGCATTGGCAGGAGATCATCCGCAAGCTCATCGCGCCGCAACACCGCGTGCGGGTGTGCGTCGTTGGCAAATACATCGGCCTGCAGGACGCCTACAAGTCGGTTTATGAAGCGATCATCCATGGCGGCATCGGCAACGATTGCGGCGTGGAGATCGTGCAAGTGGACGCGGAGGAGATCGAAAAATTCGGCGCGGAGAAAATGTTGCACGGCATCGGTGGCATCTGTGTGCCTGGCGGTTTCGGCGAACGCGGCATCGAAGGCAAGATTGCCGCCGCTAAATACGCGCGCGAAAATAAAATCCCGTATCTCGGCCTCTGCCTCGGGATGCAGATCGCGACGATCGAATTCGCCCGCAGCATTTTGAAACTCGAGAAGGCACACTCCACCGAGTTCGATGAAAATTCACCGCATCCCGTCATTGCCCTGCTTGACGCACAGCGGAAAGTGACGAAGAAAGGCGGCACCATGCGCCTCGGCGCGCAGCCCTGCCAGTTGGCGCTCGGCACGAAAGCCGCGCAGCTTTATGGTTCCTTCGTCATTCAGGAACGCCATCGCCACCGCTACGAATTCAACAACAGCTACCGCGAGAAATTTGAGAAAGCCGGTTTCGTTTTCAGCGGCACCTCGCCCGACGGCAAGCTCGTCGAAGTCATCGAACTGAAAGACCACCCGTTTTTCATCGCCAGCCAGTTTCACCCGGAATTCTTGAGCAAGCCGCACCAGCCGCATCCGCTGTTCAAAGGTTTCATCGCCGCCGCGCACCAGTATATCCATCACAAGCCGCTGTGAATTGAGCGGCGTCACATGACTTACGCCGAAGCCATCCAGTTTCTCTACGGCCTGCAGATGTTTGGCGCGAATTTCGGGCTGGCGACGCCGCGCCGGCTGGCGGCCCTCGTTGGCAATCCGCAGGAGAAACTTCGCTTCATCCATGTCGCCGGCACCAATGGCAAAGGCTCGACCTGCGCGATATTGGAAAGCATTTACCGCGCGGCTGGATTGCGCGTCGGGCTGTTCACTTCGCCGCATCTGGTTTCGTTTCGCGAGCGCATCCAGGTGAACCGGCAGTTGATTCCCGAAAGCGAAATCGTGAGGCTAGTCAGGGAAATTCGCCACGCCAACCAAGCACACGAAGCCACACTGTTTGAATTCGCCACGGTGATGGCGTTGAAATATTTCGCGGAACAGAAATGCGACCTGGTCATCTGGGAAACTGGCCTTGGCGGGCGGCTCGACGCGACGAACATCGTCACGCCGCTCGTCAGCGTCATCACGAACATCGCCTTTGATCACGAGCAATGGCTGGGCGATACGCTGGAGAAAATCGCGGCGGAAAAAGCGGGCATCATCAAACACGGCGTGCCGGTGGTGACGGCGGCGGCGCAGCCGGAAGTTTTGGCGGTGATTGAACAGGCTGCCAAATCGTTCAACGCACCACTGACCCGCGTCGCTCCATCTTCCACCTGCCATCTTCCATCTTCGCTGCCCCTGTTTGGCGAACACCAAAAACTCAATGCGGCACTTGCCTTGGCTACGGTGGAAGTTCTGCAAAGAGAAATTCCCGTCAGCGATGAACACATCCGCACGGGGCTGGCGACCGTAAACTGGCTGGGACGGCTGCAGCTTATCGAAAAGCCCAACGGCCAGAAAATCCTGCTCGATGGCGCGCACAATCTGGCCGGAGCGGAAGCGTTGCGCGCCGCGCTGGAGAACGATTTCCCCCAAACGCGTCCGCTGCTCATCTTTGGTGCGTTGGGAGACAAGAATTGGTCGGGTATTTGCCGCCTGCTCGCACCGTTGTCTGCAAAAATTATAACCGTGCCGGTTGCCAGTGAGCGCACCGCCGATACGACGGAGCTGGCCAACGCCTTCCGTTCCGCGAATCCCGTCGCAACTGTCACAGCGGCCGCCAATTTGTCCGCAGCGTTAAACGACAGCAAAGACGAGCCTTTTGTCGCGATCACCGGCTCGCTTTATCTTATCGGCGAGGCGCTGGAACTACTTGATCTTTCACCGGCAAATACGGACGAGCGCGGCTTGAACGAATGGACGGCATCAAAAAAGCCGCGATAAGCGCGCAGCAAGTTGAATCGAAGCGCTACTTATTCCTCCGCAGCCGCCCCGCTGGCGCGTTGACGTTTGGCGAAACCTAACTACTATTTTCGCTGATATGGATTACGCTGACACCTTACCCAAGCAACGCCCGTTCGGCGGCACGACCCGTCCCGATGCCTGGTGGCTGCAACCGCTCGTCGTCTTTCTCGGATTTTCCGCCTTCATCATCTACTCCACCTGGGCCGCGTTCCAAGGCGTGAGCGACATGAAAGCCGGCGTGCCGAGCTATTGGTTTGGCGGCAATGGCGCGAATTATCTTTCGCCGTTTTATTCGCCTGAATTTTGGGGCATCTCGCCCCACGCCATCGGTAAACTGCCGTCGTGGTGGCCAAGCTGGGCGCCGTTCTCTCCGGCCTTCCTGATTCTGTGGGCACCGGCTGGCTTCCGTTTCACCTGCTATTATTACCGCGGTGCCTACTACAAGTCGTTCTGGGCCGACCCCATCAACTGCGCCGTGGGCGAACAACGCAAAACCTACCTCGGCGAACGCTATTTCCCGCTGATCATCCAAAACGTCCACCGCTATATGTTTTATGTGGCGGCAATCTTCATCGTGATTCTTTCCTACGATGCGTGGCTGGCCATGTGGTTCAAGGATGCGGCGGGCAAGGAACATTTCGGCATCGGCGTGGGCACGGTGGTGATGACGCTCAACGCAGTTTTCCTCGGCCTTTACACCTTTGGCTGCCATTCGCTGCGGCATCTGATTGGCGGCTTTCTGGATTCCAAGTCCAAGGCCCCGACGTGCGGCAAGGCTTACAACTGCGTGAGCTGCCTTAACCGCAAACACATGATGTGGGCGTGGATCAGTTTGTTCTGGGTGGGCTTCACGGATGTTTACATCCGCCTCTGTGCAACGGGTCACATCAACGACTTCGTCTTCTTCAAACTCTAAACTCCGAACCGAAAGATTCCTGTGGCTACCAATTACGAAACTCACGAATACGACGTCCTGGTCATCGGTGCGGGCGGTGCTGGTTTGCGCGCGGCGATTGAAGCGTCAGCGGCCGGCGTCAAAGTCGGCCTGATCTGCAAATCGCTCCTCGGCAAGGCGCACACCGTGATGGCCGAAGGCGGCATGGCGGCGGCGATGGGCAACGTGGACGACCGCGACAGCTGGAAGGTCCATTTCGCCGACACGATGCGCGGCGGCCAATACGTCAACAACTGGCGCATGGCCGAGCTGCATGCGAAGGAAGCTCCGGCGCGCGTTCACGAACTCGAAGCCTGGGGCGCAGTGTTTGACCGCACCAAGGAAGGCAAAATTTCCCAGCGCAATTTCGGCGGCCATCGTTATCCGCGC
>Ga0068856_100007824_pt1 | contig 10436 bp, 9 predicted proteins | sample KBSCornC62_FD_66595 | JGI IMG/M metagenome (GOLD analysis project Ga0068856, IMG submission 66595) | Corn rhizosphere microbial communities from Kellogg Biological Station, Michigan, USA - KBS Corn C6-2 | ecosystem: Host-associated > Plants > Roots > Rhizosphere > Soil ... | reverse complement strand
CAACGTGGTTTCGTTACGCTTGCCGTCGCGGATGTATACGACCTTCACGCGCTCGCCAATCTTCAGCACATCGAGCGCGTACGTATAGTCGTAGATGTTGGTGATCGTCTGCCCCGCGATTTCGACGATCACGTCGCCTTTCCTCAGGCCGGCCTGCTCCGCAGGGCCCCCGCCAATCACGCCGCTCAGCATCAGGCCCTTCACGTCGGTGGAGTAGTCGGGGATCGTCCCCGTTGTCACGCGCACGCCGGCGAGGCCGGGGCCGCTTGATGCCTGCTGCTCGACTTTCGTGAACGTCAACGGCTCCGCGCCCTCGAGGCGCCGCACGATCGCGGTCGCGAAGTCGGCGACACGCGCGAGATCGTCGTAGTCGATTTTGTCGGCCGTGTCCGACGGCTTGTGATAGTCGGGGTGCGTTCCCGTGAAGAACGCCAGGCTCGGTACGCGCGCTTCGTTGAAGCTCGCGACGTCGGTTGGCTGATACGGATCCGGCTGCAGCACGAGGTCGAATCCCGCCGCGACGTTCGCCTGCTCGAGAATTCTCGGCCACGCCTCGCTCGATCCCGTCGCCTGCACCGTGAGCTTGTTGTCCTGCATCCGGCCCACCATGTCGAAATTCAGGTACGCGTCGATCTGGTCGAGCGGAATCGGCGGCGTTTTCACGAACGCTTCGGACCCGACGAGGCCGAGCTCCTCGCCCGACCAGAAATCGAGCAGCACGTTACGCGCGCGCGATTCCTTCGCAAGGGCCTCGCCAACCAAGAGCACAGCCGCGTCGCCCGATGCGTTGTCATCGGCGCCGTGATGGATTTTTCCCGCGTCGTCTTTCGTCGCGAGCGAGCCGCCGGACTCGCCGTGGCCAAGATGGTCGTAGTGCGCGCCAAGCGCGATCCACGGCTTGGCCGCTGCGTTCGCGCCGCTCGCCGGCAGAAACGCGACCACGTCGTTGCCGGTTTTCTTTTCGCGGACAACGGCGGTGTGGATCGTGATCGCGCGATCCGCAAGCGCGAAGCCTGCGACGTGCGGATTCGCATCGTCGAGCGCGTGCTGCGCCTGCTCGAGCGTCTTGCCCGACTCGCTGAAGATCGCGGTCGCGACCTGCGCGCTGATGCTCGCCGCGACGATGCCGGATCCCGACAGCGCCGTGTCGAACGTCATCGGGATCGTTTCGCCGGCGTTCGGCGAGTGCGGGCCGGTCACGACGATGAGCGCCCTGGCGCCGTGCTGGCGCGCGGCGAGGGCTTTGTAGCGCAGGTCGGCGTACCGCGCGAGGATGCCCTTCGTTTTCTGATCCGCGTCTTCGGGAAAGTAGCGAAGGACGAGCACGATCTTGTCCTTCACGTCGAGCGTCGCGTAGCTGTCGTAGCCGAAGCCCTGGCTCTCGGGGACAACGATGCCGTAGCCTGCGAACACGACCGGTGCGGTGACCGTGCCATCGTCGGAGAACGAGAGCGCCTGGACGTCGCTCTTGCCCTGGACGTCCGCTACCGGCGGGCATGCTTTGCAGTTGGTGGCCACCGTGATCGTCGAACCGCCGTCGCGGCCGCCGGCGGTGAACTGAAACGGAAACAGGAAATTCCTGCCCGGCAGCGGCTGCGCGCCGATGCGGGTGAGCTCCCCGATGATGAAGTCGGCCGCTCGGTGTTCGCCTTCGGTGCCGGTCATGCGGCCGGCCATTTGATCCGACGCCAGGCGCGTCACGTCATAGCGCGCGCGCCCTGCCGCGTCGGACGCCGTGGATCCGTCAAACGGCGTCTGCCCCGTGTCGACGAGCCGCGCATCGTGCCGGACGATCGCGCCGATTCCGACGAGCGCCGCAATCGTGATGATCCACTTGATGAAATCAGGAACGCGTCGCGCGTAGATCGTCATCTATTTTTTCTTGGCAGGAATGCGTGGCGGCGCATTGCGCAGCGCCTCGAGCGCCTTCTCGTGGTTCCACTGCGCAAGGTAGATCTGGCCTTGGTCGCCGCCGCCGCGCGTCGAGGTCCACGACAGCTGCTTTCCGTCGGGGGAGTAGACAGCCAGGCTGTCGAACCCCGGCGTCGTCGTGACGCGCACGGGCTCCTTTGTACCTGCGGCGTCGACGATGAACAACTCGAAGTTTTCGAAACCGAACTTGTTGGACGAGAAAATGAAGTACTGGCCGGATGGATGTTCGTACGGCGACCAGCTCATCGATCCGAAGTCGGTGATCTGCTTCACATCCGTCCCGTCCGGCTTCATCGTGTAGACGTCGGCGAGCAGCCCCGTTTCGTCGAAGCGGCGCCAGACGATGCGCGCGCCGTCGTGCGTGAAGAACGGACCGCCGTCGTAGCCGGGCGTGTTCGTGAGGCGCTTCTGGCCCGAGCCGTCGGCGCGCATGATGTAAATCTCGGCGAAGTAACTCGGGTCGTTGTCGAGCTGTTTTTTCTCCGCGGGCGAGAGCGTTCTGTTGTACGCGTCGCGCATCGACGTGAACACGATCCACTGGCCGTCGGGGGAATAGCTGCCTTCCGCGTCGTAGCCGCGCGCGTTGGTCAGTTGCTTCATCGCGTGCGTTTTTTCGTTCACGGAGAAGATGTCCATCTCCGGGTCGTAGTCCCAGGAGTAACGACGCGTTTTCCCCGACGCACGGAATTTCAGCTCGTCGTCCTGCAGCTGCTTCGATTTCGGATCGAGGTGCGTGGACGCGTACATGATTTCATCCGTGCCTGGGCGGAAGAACGAGCACGTCGTTTTGCCGACGCCCGACGACACGCGCTTCACGTCGCCGGAGGTGAGATCCATCGTGTAGATCTGGTAGAAGGGGTTGCTCGGCTCACGCTCGCTCTGAAAGACCATCCGCTTGCCGTCTGGTGAAAAATATCCCTCGCCCGACCGGCGCCCTTCGACGGTGAGCCGACGGATACGGCTGAGGAAGTCGCGTTCCTGGAGCGCTCCCGGCTTGGCTGCCGGCGTTTGCGCGCGGCCCGACGCGACACACGCGGCGACAACGGCGGCGCCGGCGAAAAATGTTCGAAGTTTCATGGGAACCCCCCGTGAAGGGGCCTCGTCTAACGACATTATCTCCCTTTCCAGCGTGATATTCTCAACGACCAGCCGGCTGCGTACCGCAGCCAGGAGAAGATGATGAACCGACTGAAGATTTCCGGCTTCGCCCTCGCCCTCGTCGCCTGTGCTCCGCTTGCGGCGTTCGCGCAGAGCGCGGCCGGCGCGTGGGACCTCAGCGTCGAAACGCCGCAGGGCGCCACCACGATGAACGTGGCGCTCACCCAGGCCGCCGACAAACTCACGGGCACGCTTTCGAGCCCGCTCGGCGAAGTCCCCATGACGGGTACGTTTGCCAACGGCGACGCCACCGTCGCGGCCACCATCGACGTGCAGGGCATGTCGCTCACGCTGACCTTCAAGGGCAAAATTACGGGAGACACGTTCAACGGCACCGTGCAGTTCGGCGAATTCGGCGAAGGCCCGTTCACAGGCAAGCGCGCCGGCGCCGCGGCCCCTGCGGCGGCGACGGCTGCTGCGCGTCCTGCGCCTGCCGCGTCCGCGGCCTCCACGGCTCCTTCGTCTGGCAATGCGAGCGGAAAGTGGGACGTCATCCTGAGCCTCGCCGGCGCGGGCGATTTTCCGATGACCGCGACGCTGACCCAGACCGGCGCCAACGTCACCGGCATGATTAGCAGCCAGGCCGGCGACGTTCCGGTAACGGGCACGCTGACGGACAACGCGCTCAACGTGAAGTTCACGGCGCAAACGCCGAATGGCGACATTCCCGTCATCTTGACGGGCACGCTCGCCGGCAACACGTTCACCGGCAAGGCCACCATCGAAGGTCTTGGCGAAGCCGACTGGACGGCGAAGCGCGCGCAGCAGTAAAACAGCTCATGCAACGCTGGCCGTCTGCGCTCGTCCTGGTGCTTCTTGCGCTCGTCGCGTGGAGGCCCGTGTCGGCGCAGCGCGCCGGCGCGGCCAACGCCACCCAGGCAACGCTCAATCGCACGGCCGACGCGATCCTCGCGCTCAAGAGCACACGGTTTTCGCTCAAGCGAGAAGGCGCGCCCGCGTTTCTCGACGAAAAGACCGGCATCACGTTCACAGCGGCCGATTGTATTTATGCGGCGCCCGATCGGGTGTCGTGCGATGTCAAGGTCGCGCTCAAGAACGGGACGATCCTGCAGCTGACCCGCGTGTGGGTGCCGGAAGGCACGTTTCAAACCAATCCGCTCACGCGGCAATGGGCCAAGGTGCCGCCCGACGCGAATTTCAACGGCGCGTTGCTCTTCGCGAAGGCGGGCATCGCCGATCTTCTCCGAACCTCCGTTCAGAACGCTCAATCCGTCGGCAAAGAAAAGGTGCTGAACACGGATACGCAGCACCTCAAGGGAGAGGTGAGCGGCCAGAAACTCAGTCCGCTCATCGGATCCACGATCAGGCCGGAGGCAACCTATCCGGTCGATCTCTGGATTGACGAGAAGTCTTCGAACGCCGTCCAACTTCATGTCGCAGAGCCAGACGGCAACGGCTGGCTCATCGAGCTCTCCGGGGCGAATGAAGCCGTGGACATTCCAACGCCAAGGCTGCCGCCGCCCCCGCCGGGCAGGCTGTAGCCTCGATGTCGCGCGCGCAGCACTATCCGCGACTGATTCTCGCGCTCGTCTGCCTGCCGGTTTTCATCGGCGCGCTCGATCTCACCATCGTCTCAGCTGTACTGCCCGACGTCATCAGGTCGCTCACGATCGAAATCCAGAAGCTGGATGTGGCCGGTTGGGTTGTCACCGGCTACTTCGTCTCATACGCGATCAGCATGACGTTCATGGGGAAGGTGTCGGATCTGGCCGGACGCCGCGCGGTGTACCTTCTCTGCCTCGCGATCTTCTTCGTCGGATCGTGGCTCGTCGCGGTGTCGACCGGATGGCCAACGACGGTCGCGCTCCGCGTGATGGCGCTCTTTCACGATCATTCCCCGGCGGGCTTCGCATCGCTCTACGCGTTGATTGGCGGACGCGTCGTACAGGCGTTCGGCGCGGGAGCGATGGTGCCCGTGAGCATGGCGCTCGTGGCGGATCTCTTTCCGCCGGAGAAGCGAGCCCTGCCGCTCGGCGTCGTCGGCGCGATCGACACAGCAGGCTGGGTGCTCGGACATCTCTACGGCGGCATCATGGTGCAGTTCATGAGCTGGCCGTATCTGTTCTGGATCAATCTTCCGGTCGTGTTCGTGATCTTCTGTGCGCTGTGGTGGGGATTGGCCGGCCTGCCTCGCACCAATGTGAAAGGCGGCATCGACTGGATCGGGGTGACGCTTCTTGGCGCGGCGTTGATTCTTCTCAACATCGGCCTCGGCTCGCCCGAGATCCGCGACGACGCCGCGGCCGTTGCTCCGTCACATACTTTTTACTGGATCGTCGGCGCCGCGGTGGCGTTCACCCTGTTTCTTGTCTGGCAGCGACGCACGCGCAATCCGATTCTCGACCTGCGGATCTTCTCGAGTCGCAACGTGTCGGCCGCGAGCGCGGTGAATCTGCTCGTCGGCTTTTGCATCATGGTGGCGCTCGTCAGCGTGCCGATCTTCATCAACGTCGCGGGCGGCGCGGACACGATGAAGGGGGCGCTCGTCACCGGCTACCTTCTGTGCGCGTTCACGATTCCAATGGCGCTCGCCGCGATTCCGGGAGGATGGCTGTCGGAACGCCTTGGCTATCGCATGTCGGTTATCGCGGGCCTGCTCGTCAGCATGGCCGGCTTTCTGTTGATGAGCCGTTGGCACGCGGACATGGCGCCGCAGGCGGTCGCGTTTTTCGATCACCTGCGGTCCGGACCGTCCTCCTCCGACGCGCGAGGGACGTTGTTCATGGCGTCGGGCCTGGCACTGGCCGGCGTCGGCGTGGGTTTGACGATCGCGCCAATCGGAACCGCCGTCATCAACGGCGTCGGCGAACACGATCGGGGAATGGCCGCGTCGCTCGTCATCATCCTTCGTCTGGTCGGGATGAGCATCAGCATGAGCTCGATGACGGCGTACGGCTTGCGACGCATGACGGTGCTCAGCCGCGAGATGCTCTCGCCCGACGACGCGATGGACCTGGACAAGACGGCGCGGGTGGCGCTCGATGCCGTGACGAGGGTCACGAGTGAGATCGCGCTTGTCTCCCTGGCGGTTATCGCGGCGACTGTATGCGTCGCTGTTGTCCTCAGGCGCGGCGACGCGGCGCTCGCGAACTAGCTACGCACGGAACTGCCAACGCTCGGAGATTACCGGGATCGGCTCTCGGCGACAATCGGGACGCGGAACTCCATCGTGCGGCCCTGGCGGAAGATCTTGATGGCGGCGGTCGTTCCGATTTTCGAGTCGCCCATCGCGCGAATCAGCTGCGATCGATCCTGAATCGGCTGTCCGTTGAAGCCGACGATCACGTCGCCAGGCCGGATCCCGGCGTTGTACGCCTCCGAGTTTCGCGTCATGCGTGCGATGAGCGCGCCGTTGGTATTGGACATGCCGAGCTCCTCCGCGACCTGCGAGGAGAGCGTTTCGATCGTCACGATGCCGCCGATCGATCCGCGGCGGACGTCGCCGTACTTCATGAGATCGTCGGCCACGTGCCGCGCGAGGTTGCTCGGCACGGCGAAGCCGATGCCCTGATAGCCTCCGCTCTGACTGAAGATGCCGGTGTTGATCCCGATCAGTTCGCCGCGCGTGCTGACGAGGGCGCCGCCGGAGTTGCCCGGATTGATCGCCGCGTCGGTTTGAATGAAATCCTCGTAATCGGCGAACCCCAGATCGGCGCGGCCCGTCGCGCTGACAATGCCGGCGGTCACCGTGCGGCTCAATTGGAATGGACTGCCGATTGCCAGCACCCATTCGCCAACCTGCAGCTTCGACGAATCGCCCCACGCGATTGTCTGCAGCCCCTTCGCCTCGATCTTCAGCAGCGCGATGTCGGTTGCCGGATCGGTGCCGATCACTTTTGCGACGAGCTCGCGTTTATCGGGCAGCGAGACTTTGATCTCCTGCATGTTCTCGCCGACGACGTGATTGTTCGTCACGATGTAACCGTCGGGGGAGACAATCACGCCCGAGCCGAGGCTGTAGGAGCGCTGCGTGCGCGGCGCGCCGTACAAATCCTGGTTGCCAAAAAAATAGCTGAAGAACGGGTCGTCGAACGGCGAGCTCCGGCGCTGCACGACCTGCAGCGAGGAAATATTCGCCACGCCTTTGATCGCCAGGCCGGCGACGCGCGTGAAATCCGGGCCGCCAGCCGACAGTTGCGCCGCAGCCGGCGCCGCTCCTTGCGGCTCAGCGGACGGGGCAGTTGCGGTTGCGACGGGCCGCAGCGCGGCCGACGGTGGCGCAGCGATCGAGTCCGACGTCGAGTGCATTGCGCCGGTGAGTACGAGGCCGCCCACGAAACCCGCGCCGATGAGTGAACTGGCAACGATGAGCCGTCGCAGCATGGGGATCAGCCAAATCGTAACATGGCGGTTTTGCGGTGTGCTACGATGACCGGCTCACGTATATGGCATATTTCATTCAGGCGACGCGGCTCCGCAAGGGCAACCTCATTAAGGTCGGCAACGACCTGTTCCGCATTCTCGAGCTGCACCATCTGACGCCCGGCAACAAGCGGGCGCACATCCAGGTGCGGATGCGCAACATCCGGACGCAGACGCTGGCGGACGAGAAGTTCCGCGCGGAAGAGGACGTCGAGCGCGCGACGCTCGACGAACGCGAAATGCAGTACCTCTACAACGACACGGACCATTTTTATTTCATGGACACGTCCACGTACGAGCAGATCCATATTTCCTCGGAAGCGATGGGCGATTCGAAAAACTATCTGATCCCCGACTCGGTGATCCGCGTCGAGTTCTACGATACCGAACCGGTCGGCATCGAGCTGCCGCCGACGGTCGATCTCGTCGTGAAGGAAACCGTGCCCGGGATCAAGGGCGCGACGGCGAGCGCGCAAGTGAAGCCGGCTACGCTCGAAACGGGCATGGTCGTCACCGTCCCGTCGTTCATCAATGAAGGCGACAAGATCCGCGTGAACACGGAAACGGGCGAGTACCAGGCGAGGGCCTGAACTGGCGATGTGAGGATGTGAGGATTTGAGGATGTGAGGATTTAGTGGAAATCACGCGCCTGACCGATTCGCCCGTCACACGGCTTCCTCCCCGCGGCTGGATCGAAGTCATCACCGGCAGCATGTTCAGCGGCAAGAGCGAAGAGCTGATCCGCCGCCTGCGGCGCACCCAGATCGCGCGCCAGCGCGTGCAAGCCTTCAAACCGCTCCTCGACAACCGCTTCAGCCAGAACGAAATCGTCTCGCACAGCCACATGCGGATCGACTCGCAGATTGTCGCGAGCTCCGACGCGATCGTCGCCGCCGTGGCGGACGACACGGAAGTCGTCGGGATCGACGAAGCGCAGTTTTTCGATCTGAATCTGCCGGCCGCGTGCAACACGCTGGCGGACCGCGGCAAGCGCGTCATCGTCGCGGGGCTCGACCAGGACTACCTCGGGCGGCCGTTCGAGCCGGTGCCGCAGCTGCTGGCGATCGCCGAATACATCACCAAGACGCTCGCGATCTGCATGGTGTGCGGAAACCCGGCCAACCACACGCAGCGCCTCGTGGCGAGCAGCGATCGCGTTCTTGTCGGCGCCGGCGGCCTCTATGAAGCGCGCTGCCGGCAGTGCTTCGACCCTCAACTCGCCGCTCCCGAAAAAAAGTTCTAAGATTCGTTTCGTGAACGTGTTCTCCGCCACGCTGCTCGTGCTGGGCGTCGGCTTCCTCGTCGCCAACGCGCGGCTCGTGCTCGCGTACAGCCGGTACCTCAAGATCCGTAGCCACGCCCTGCTCACCTGGCCGAGCCCCAGGCCGCCGTATTACGGCCTCACGCTCGGCATCGGCGTCTTCGCCGGCGTGCTGGTGTTCGTGAAAATCGTCTACGCGCACCAGCAGGCGTTTGGCGAGACGATGATGTTTGCGTACTACGCGTACCTGGTGCCGCTCAGCCGCCGCATCGGGCGGGGGTTTTACGAAGAAGGCATCTGGTCGGACGCGAGCTTCATTCCGTACAACGAAGTGGGCGGCATCAGCTGGCGCGAAGAGGAGCACGCCGTGTCGCTCATCGTCATCTCACGATTGCGCAGTCTTGCACGCCGCCTGAAGGTGCCGCTCGAACACTACGGCGCCGCGCGCCGCCTGCTGCGCGACAAGATCGGGGAGCACGAGATCCACTTTCACGGGACCGGGTTGGATCTCGGGGCGCACGATGAACGAGATGAGGCCTGAGCCCTGAGCCCCTAAGCCCCGAGTCCTGAGCCACCGATAGGCACCTGTATGGCAGCACGCGCGACATGGAAAGGCCACCTCAAGATCAGCCTGGTGAACATCCCGATCAAGGTGTTCCCGGCCACTGAGTCGAGCGGGACGATTTCGTTCAACCAGCTCCACGGCGAGTGCCGGACGCGGATCCAGCAGAAGCGGTGGTGCCCGCAGTGCAACCGCGAGGTGCCCAACTCGGAGATCGTCAAGGGCTACGAATTCGAGAAGGGGCACTATGTGGTGCTCAGCGAGGACGACTTCGACAAGGTGCGCACGGAGTCGACGCGGGTGATCGATCTCGTCCAATTCGCGGACGAGGATTCGATCGATCCGATGTACATCGACCGCGCGTACTATCTCGCGCCAGACGGCCCGATGGCGGCCGAAGCGTTCGCGGTCGTGCGCGAGGGGATGAAGGGGAAGGTGGGCGTCGGCAAGGTTGCGCTGTACGGACGCGAGTATCTCGTCGCCGTGCGCCCGAAGGAGCGCGGCCTCGTCATGTACACGCTGCACCACGCCGGCGAAATCCGCAGCATCGATGCCGTCGAGGAGCTGGGCAGCGTGCCATCGAAAGTGAAGCCGGACGAAATAAAGCTCGCGCGGCAGGTGATCGAAACCTTCGAAGCGCCGCTCGATCTGAAGACCTACAAGGACGAGTACCGCGAGGGGCTGCAGGCGATCATCGACGCGAAGATCGCGGGCCGGGAAGTCGTCGCGCCGTCGGTTGAAGCGCCGGCGCGCGTGGTCAACCTGATGGACGCGCTGAAGAAAAGCCTGGATTCAGTGAGCGCGGGCAAGAAGAAACCGGCGAAGGCGGCTGCGCCCGCCAAAGCGGTCGCCAAGCGGAAGCGCGCCTAGTTGAAGAGCAATCCCAACAGCCCCTGGCCAGAGGCCATCGGATCGCCGAGCCAGTCGGGCGGCGTGAGCCAGACAAACGCGAGGATCGCGATCACCCACATGTCGTAGGGAAGCGTCGCCCGCTCATCGGTCCAGAAGAACGCGCGGTTGAACAGGCCCGCGGCGCCCTCCTTCGTGGGCATCGGCAGGCCGTTCAGCGCCAGAAACGTGTAGTAGATCCTGTTCGCCACCGTGAGGATCGACAGCACGAGAACGACCCACAGCACCGCC
>Ga0068856_100007821_pt1 | contig 10438 bp, 7 predicted proteins | sample KBSCornC62_FD_66595 | JGI IMG/M metagenome (GOLD analysis project Ga0068856, IMG submission 66595) | Corn rhizosphere microbial communities from Kellogg Biological Station, Michigan, USA - KBS Corn C6-2 | ecosystem: Host-associated > Plants > Roots > Rhizosphere > Soil ... | reverse complement strand
CTTGTAGACGGTCATCGTCTGCCAGCCCGAGATGATGTTCTGCACTCCGGCTGCGGTTGCGTCCTGCCCGCTGAGCGCGAGCGGCTTCAGGCGCTTGGCCTTCAGCGTGGCGACGACGGCGCCGGCGATGTTGTCGTTCGCCGCGACAACCCCGTCGATCTTGTTGTTGGTCTTGACGAGGAACTGCTGGAAGTCCGTCGCGGCGTTCTGCGCGAGCCAGCCGTCCACGAACTGCTGCGGGCCCTTCGTGACCTTCCCGTTCTTGAACAGCGGGTTCAGCACCGCGTCGTTTCCGCTCTTGAACAGGAAGGCGTTGGCGTCGGTCTGCCCGCCCCAGAGCTCTGCCACGACCGGCTTCGTCTTGCCCTTGAGGCCTCCGAGGACGCCCTTGGCCTGGAGCACGCCGACCTGCTTGTTGTCGAAGGAGACGTAGACGGAGCCGGTGCCTCCTGCGACCTGGCGGTCGTAGTCGATCGCCTTGCCGCCCTTCGACGTGAACGACTTCTCGATCGCCGCCGCGGATCCGGCGTCGATCGCCGTCTCGATGACCACCTTGGCGCCCGCGGCGAGGCACGCGTCGGCCTGCGCCTTCTGCTTCTGCGCGTCGCCCAGCGCGTTCGTGATTGACGCCTTGACGCCTGCCGCCGCGAACGCCTTCTTGAAGCCCGGTGCGTCGAACTGCACCCAGCGAACCGAGGTCTTCGTTTCAGGCAGCAGGACGCAAACGTCGATGCTGGCCGCCTTCTTTGCCGAACCTGCCGTCGCGACCGTGACGGCGACGGCAAGCGCGGCGATCACGGCAATAAGCCCGACCGCGATCACCTTGCGAGAAACCTTCTTCACGTGCTCCTCCCTCTCTTGTGCTGATGAAAGAACGTGCCTGCGGTGGCGGGCTTTTCGCCCCTCTATCGGACGAAAGACTCCCGGAACGGTTGGCATTCGTCAACTGGGACCGGCACGGCCGCCCGCGATAGGCTCCGCCGCGTGAAGACGAGCCTCGGGATCTGGGCGCTGAGCTCGATGGTCACCCGCTTCGTTCCGGGCGGGTACCAGCCCGAGCACGCGGGCGAGTCGACGGTCGATCGCGTGCGGCGCGCCGTCGACGGCCTGGGCGACCTGGTTGACGGCTACGAGTTCCACTACCCGCAGGAGCTGAACGAGGAGAACGCCGACGCGATCCGCGACGTGCTCGGCTCCGACCACGACGTCTACTGCCTGGCCGGCGGGTTGCACCTCGATCCCCGGTTCGGCCGCGGAGGGCTCGTCAACCCCGACCCCGAGGTACGCGGCGAGGCGGTGCGGGTCGCGGTCGCCGGCGCGAAGCTCTCGGGCGAGCTCGGCGTGCCGATGATCGTCTGGCCGGGGATCGAGGGCTACAACTACCCGTTCCAGACGCCGTACGCGGACAGCTGGGGGTGGTTCATCGAGGGCCTGGCCGAGGTGGCGGGGATGCTGAAGGACGCAGGACAGGAGCTCTGGCTCGAGCACAAGAACTCGGAGCCGGCGATGAAGATCCTGATGCGCAACATCGGGATGACGCTGTTCGTGATCCACGAGCTCGCCGAGCGCGGGCTCGACAACGTCAAGGTGAACATGGACTGGCAGCACCTGATCATGAACGGCGAGTCGCTGGCCGAGTACGCGGCGCTGCTCGCCTCGAAGGGGCTGCTCGGACACCAGCACGCGAACTCCGGCTGGGGCACGTTCGACGACGACAACATGGTCGGCGCGACCGCGTTCATGGAGACGCTCGAGCTCGCCGTCGAGCTCCAGCGGGCCAGGTACGGCGACGACGGCAGGCGGCTCGGCTTCGACCTCTACCCGTACACCGAGGACGCGGTCGAGGCAGTGCGGCGGTCGGTGCTCCAGTGGCGCTTCATCGACGGCGTCGCGGCGAAGATCGACGACGCCGCGCTGCGCGAGGCGCAGTCCCGCAAGGACGCGGTGCGGGCGTACGAGCTCGTGTACGCCGCCCTCGGCGCTTGAGTCTCGTCGGGCTCGACGTCGGCACGACCGGCGTCAAGGCGATCCGCATCTCCGAGACCGGTGAGGTAATGGCCCGGCACGAGGAGGAGTACCCGCTCTCGATCCCGCAGCCCGGCTGGGCCGAACAGGACCCCGAGGACTGGTGGCGGGCGACGGAGCGGGCGCTGGACGCGGTCGGTCACGACGGACCGATCGGCCTGACCGGACAGATGCACGGCCTTGTGCTCCTCGACTCCGGCGATCGCATCCTCCGTCCGGCGATTCTCTGGAACGACCAGCGGACCGGCGCCGAGTGCGCCGAGATCGAGGAGTTGGTCGGGTTCGAAAGGCTCGTCGCGTTGACGGGCAACAGGGCCCTGCCCGGTTTCACGGCGCCGAAGCTGGTTTGGGTGCGAAAGCACGAGCCGGAGGTCTGGTCGCGGGTCGCGCATGTGTTGCTGCCGAAGGACTACGTGCGTCTGCGGCTGACCGGCGAGCGGGCGATCGACGCGGCCGAGGCGTCGGGAACGCTCCTGTTCGACGTCGCCGGCAGGCGCTGGAGCGACGAGGTCTGCAAAACGCTCGAGATCCCGCTCGAGTGGCTGCCGGACGCGCACGAGTCGACCGCGATCGGCGGCGCCGGCGACCAGCAAGCGGGAGCGCTCGGGGTGGGCGTGGTCGGCCCCGGCCCCACAAGTAACACAGTGTTACAAGCTCCCCAGAGCGGCCCGGCAGGCCGATCGGGAGCAAGTAACACAGTGTTACAAGGCCAGTTGCTCTCCGTCGTGCTCGGCACCTCGGGCGTCGTCTTCGCTCCGCTCGCCGGCTTCCGCGCCGACCCCGAGGCGCGCGTCCACGTGTTCTGCCACGCCGTTCCGGACACCTGGGAGGCGATGGGCGTGATGCTCTCGGCGGCGGGCTCGCTGCGCTGGCTGCGCGACGTGGTCGGCGGCACGTACGACGAGCTCGCGCCGGAGGCGGCCGCCTGGCCGCCCGGCACAGAGGGACTGACCTTCCTGCCGTACCTCCAGGGCGAGCGCACGCCCCACGCCGACCCGGCCGCTCGGGCCATGTTCGAGGGACTGTCCCTGCGGCATGACCGCGGCGCACTGGTCCGTTCGGTCCTCGAAGGCGTCGCCTACGGGCTGCGCGACTCACTCGAGCTGCTGCGCGAGCTCGGCGTCGAGCCGAGCGCCGGCCGAGCGTCGGGCGGCGGCGCCCGCAGCGAGCTCTGGCTGAGGATCGTCGCGTCGGTGCTCGGCATCCCGATCGAGCGCACAGCGGTCGAGGAGGGCGCCGCCTACGGCGCGGCACTGCTTGGCGGCGTCGCCGCCGGGACGTTCGCAACCGCGCAGGAGGCGGTCGACGCCTGCGTCCGCGTCCGCGACACCGTCGAGCCCGAGCCCGAGTGGCAGCGCGTCTACGACGAGGGCTACGAGCGCTTCCGGTCCCTGTACCCCGCGATCAAAGGAGTGGCATGAGCTTCGAAGGACGGGTTGCGTTCGTCACCGGGGCGAGCGGCGGCATCGGCGCCGCGGTCGCCCGTTCCCTGCACGATGCCGGCGCCTCGGTTGGCCTGGCGTCACGCCGCGGCGACGACCTGGAGCTCGAGCGCGGGCTCGGGGTGGCCTGCGACGTCCGCGATCCGGAAGCCGTGGACGCCGCGGTCGCAGCAACGGTCGACCGCCTCGGCGGGCTCGACATCGTCGTCGCCAACGCCGGCGTCGGCGCGTACGGGCCGTTTCTCGACCTCTCCCGCGAGCACCTCGAGGAGATGATCGACACGAACCTGAAGGGCACGCTGTACGCGATCCGCGCCGCCCTGCCGCACCTCCTGAAGAGCGACGCCGCCGACGTGGTCACGCTCGCCTCCGAGGCAGGCCGGCGCGGGTTGCCGTACGAGGCCGTCTACTGCGCGTCGAAGTTCGGCCAGGTCGGCTTCACCCGCGCGCTCGACCACGAGCTCCGCGAGCAGGGCGTGCGCTGCACGAACGTCTGCCCGGGCGGCGTCGCCACCGAGTTCGCGCTCGACGAGGGCCGCGGCCGGACCCCCGACGCGCTGCCGGGGATGATGACCGCCGAGGACGTGGCCGAGATCGTCATGTTCGTGCTGACCCGGCCGCGGACGCACCGCATACTGGAGGCCGCGATCCGCCCGATGACCGAGACGAGCTGGGGGTAGCTACCCGGATCCGCGGTAGCGGGGAGTGGCGGGTAGAGAGACGTCCTCCCTGACGCTCAGCATGGGTGTTGCGACACATCCAGTTGGGCGACAGGGAGGGACTCTTGAGGGTGAAGGTAACAGAGCGGTCGGCGTTGGTCGGGGTCGCCGCCCGACGCAGCAGTTCACGTCTCACGCGGGCGCGAGCTGGCCGGCCGGCTTGGCGTTGGCGGGCTGCTCGAGCGGGTGACGGTGAAGAAGCGCAATCGCGGCTACTCGGCCTCGCAGGCGGTCCTCGGGTTGTGCGAGACGCTGATCGCAGGCGGCGAGTGCCTCGAGGACGTCGCGTTGTTGCGGGCGGACTCCGCGCAGGCGCTGTTGCGGGGTCATGGTCTGCCCGACCCGACCACGATCGGCCGGTTTCTGCGCCGCTTCAGCCTGGGCCACATCCGCCGGCTCGAGCGCGCGCTCGACGAGCTGTTTACGCGCGGCATCCTCTCCTCGAGCGGGAGACGGTGACGCTCGATCTGGACGCGACCCTGGTCGAGCATCACGGGCCGGCCGGCTCGCGCCAGGGCACCCACGGCACCTATGCCGGCGAGATTGCTTGGCATCCGCTGCTCTGTTTTGTCGGCGAAACCGGCGAGTGGCTGCACGCGAAGCTGCGCCGAGGCGGCGCTCACGCCTCGAACGGCGCCGCCGTTTCCTCGGTCAGTGCATGCGCCGCGTCCCGGCCGGAGCGCGGGTCTTTCTGCGCGCAGACGAGGGCTTCTGGGGCCAGCACTTCTTCGCCGAGTGCGAGCGGCGGCGGATCAGCTACGCGGTCGGTGCACCGCAGATCGGCTCGTGAAAGCGCGGATCCAGGCGATCCCGGGCGCCGATTGGCGGCCGTCGAGCTACCGGGCCGGCAGCGAGGTCGCGAGCTTCAGCTGGCAGCCGAAGACGTGGGAGCGCGAGCGCCGCTTCGTCGTCCGCCGCGACCCGGTCCGTCCGGGCGAGCAGCTGACCCTCGAAGACGGCGACTTCCACTACCACGTCCTGGTCACCAACGACCACGACCGCTCAGCGGACGAGCTCGAGCGCTGGCACCGCGCCAAAGCGAACGTCGAGAACCGGATCAAGGAAGCGAAGCTCGGACTCGGCCTCGACAACCTCCCCTGCCGCAGCTTCCACGCCAACTGGGCCTACCTGCTCTGCACGCTGCTCGCCTACAACCTGCTCTGCTGGTTGAAGCTGCTCGCCCTGCCCGAGCGTGAACGCTCAAGCTACGCAAAGCGGCTGCGCTTCCGCTTCATCGCTGTCGCCGCCACCGTCGGCCGCAGCGGCCGTCGGGTCGTCCTCCGGCTCGCCGCCGGCTACCCGCTCCTCAATGACTTCGTCGAGGCGCTACAACGCATCCGCCAACTCGCAGAGCGCCCGGCTGAGCCGACCGGACGCCCCAGCAGCTGACCTGAGCGTCCTCACTCGGCGGAGCTACCGCTGAAACCGACCTGCGCCCGGACGCGACAGACAGCAGCGCCACAACATACCGCCGGGCATCGCGCCCGTCCCCGATGCCGCCAAAAACGCGGCCAAACAGCCGCATCAACCGCTTACCGCAGGATCCGGGTAGCTACTTCCGCGTGCCGAGGACGAGCAGGTACTCCCGCGGGTGCTCGATCGTGTCGCCGTTGCGGTAGTTCGACTCGAAGAAGTCGACCCAGGACCGGTGGAACTCCTCGCGCCGGGCGTCGTCGAGCGACGCGGCCAGCGCCTTGGTCGGGCCGTAGCTGGTCACGAACAGTTGCCAGTACTCCTCGCCGCTCCCGATCGAGACCGGCGAGACGCGCTCCTCGATTTCGAGGTCGTAGTCGCCGCCGAGCAGGGCCTCGACCCGCTCGGGCTTGCCCCACTCGAAGGGGCTGGGCACACCCTCCGCAGGCGGCGGCATGAACGGCTTCATCACCGCAAACAGCTCGCCGACCCCGCCCTCGGGGGTCCAGTTGACCATCGCCAGGCGACCGCCGGGCTTCGCGACCCGCCCCAGCTCCGACGCCGTCGCCTCCTGGTCCGGCGCGAACATGGCGCCGCACGTCGACGTGACGATGTCGAAGCTCGCGTCGGGGAGGTCGAGCGCCTCGGCGTCGCCGACTCGGAAGTCGATGGAGAGCGCCGCCTCGGCGGCATTGCCCTTCGCCGTGTCGATCAGGCCCGGCGAGAAGTCGATCGCGACGACGTCAGCCCCGCGTGTGGCCGCCATCGCGGCGAGCTCACCGGTGCCGCACGCGACGTCGAGCCAGCGCCGCCCGTCGGGCGGGCCGACCGCTTCGACGATCACCTCGTGCGCGTCGGCGAGCCCCGCGGCCACGTTCTCGAACGGCGCGTCTCCCCAGACGACCGACTGCCGCTCCTTCAGCTGCTCGAAGGCCATCGGCCGCGAGTATGACGTGTTTGATGAAATGAGAGTCGTGGATGCGCGCGGGACGCTGACGGTCGGATCCGAGACCTACGAGATCTTCCGGCTCGACGCCCTCCAGGACCGCTGGGACGTCGCGCGTCTTCCCTACTCCTTGCGCGTGCTGCTCGAGAACGCCCTGCGGGCGGGGAGCGACCACGACGCGGAGGCGATCGCCGGCTGGGTCGCGAGCGAGGAGCCGAGCCGCGAGATCTCCTTCCGGCCGAGCCGAGTCATCCACCAGGACTTCACGGGCGTGCCGGCGATCGTCGACCTCGCCGCGATGCGGAACGCGATGCAGGACCTCGGCGGCGACCCGGGCGAGATCAACCCGGTGATCCCGGCCGAGCTCGTGATCGACCACTCGGTGCAGGTGGACGAGTTCGCCACGCGCCTGGCCTTCGGCCGCAACGTCGAGCTGGAGTTCGAGCGCAACCGGGAGCGCTACGCCTTCCTGCGCTGGGGGCAGCAGTCGCTGGCCGACCTGAAGGTCGTCCCGCCCGGCACCGGCATCGTCCACCAGGTCAATCTCGAGTACCTCGCCCGCGTCGTCGAGTCGCGCGACGGGCGAGCGTTCCCGGACACGCTGGTCGGCACCGACTCGCACACGACGATGGTCAACGGCCTCGGCGTGCTCGGCTGGGGCGTCGGCGGAATCGAGGCGGAGGCGGCGATGCTGGGCGAGGCGCTCTCGATGCTCGTTCCGCAGGTGGTCGGCTTCCGCCTCACCGGCGCGCTGCCGGAGGGTGCGACGGCGACCGACCTCGTCCTCACCGTGACCGAGATCCTGCGGAACACGGGCGTGGTCGGCAAGTTCGTCGAGTACTTCGGCCCGGGTCTCTCCTCCCTCTCGCTCGCCGACCGCGCCACGATCGGGAACATGTCGCCGGAGTACGGCGCCACCTGCGGCTTCTTCCCGGTCGACGACGCCACGCTCCAGTACCTGCGGCTGACCGGCCGGCCCGACGAGCGCGTCGCGCTGGTCGACGCGTACTGCAAGGAGAACATGCTCTGGCACGAGGCCGATGACCACCCCGCTTACTCGCAGGTGGTCGAGCTCGACCTCGGCACCGTCGAGCCGAGCCTCGCCGGGCCGCGCCGCCCGCAGGACCGCGTCCCGCTGAGCGAGGCGAAGCACGCCTTCCTGCACGAGCTGCCGAGCTTCGGGGTCGACTACGGAAACGCGAAGGACGCCGCCGTCGCGGAGAGCTTCCCCGCCTCGGATCCGCCGGCGTACAGCGAGCCGGGCTCCGAAGAGCCCACGCCGGTGCCGAACGCGGTCGCGGTCGCCGAGGTGGACACCGAAGCGGCCGCCGCCCACGTCCAGCTCGGCGACCTCGAGTTCGAGCTCGAGCACGGCTGCGTCGTCATCGCCGCGATCACGAGCTGCACGAACACCTCGAACCCGCAGGTGATGGTCGCCGCCGGGCTGCTGGCCAAGAAGGCGGTCGAGCGCGGCCTCGACCGCAAGCCGTGGGTGAAGTCGAGCCTCGCGCCCGGCTCGCGGGTGGTGACGGACTACTACGAGAAGGCCGGCCTCACCCCGTACCTCGAGGCGCTCGGCTTCCACACCGTCGGGTATGGCTGCACGACCTGCATCGGGAACTCCGGCCCGCTGCCGGAGGAGATCTCGGCGGCGATCGCCGAGACCGACCTGGTCGTCTGCGCCGTTCTCTCCGGCAACCGCAACTTCGAGGCGCGGATCCACCCGGAGGTGAAGGCCAACTACCTCGCCTCGCCGCCGCTCGTGGTCGCGTACGCGCTGGCCGGCCGGATGGACCTCGACCTGAGCACCGAGCCGATCGGTCAGGACCCGGACGGGAACGACGTCTTCCTGCGCGACCTGTGGCCGTCGAGCACCGAGATCGACGAGACGATCGCGGGCTCCGTCTCCGGCGACCTGTTCCGCGGCCGCTACGCCGACGTCTTCACCGGCGACGAGCGCTGGGCCGAGCTGGAGGTACCGAGCGGCGCCCTCTACGCCTGGGCAGAGGACTCGACCTACGTGCGCCGGCCGCCCTACTTCGACGGTATGTCGATCGAGCCCGGGACGGTCGACGACTTCGACGGCGCCCGCTGCCTGGTCATGCTCGGCGACTCGGTCACCACCGACCACATCTCGCCGGCGGGGTCGATCAAGCAGGACGGCCCGGCCGGGGAGTACCTGGTCGAGCACGGCGTCGAGCGCAAGGACTTCAACTCGTACGGCTCGCGCCGCGGCAACCACGAGGTGATGGTCCGCGGCACGTTCGCGAACGTGCGCCTACGCAACCTGCTCGTTCCCGGCAGCGAGGGCACGTGGACGGTGCACCTGCCGAGCGGCGAGGAGATGTCCATCTTCGAGGCTTCCGAGCGCTATCTGGCCGAGGCCACGCCGCTGATCGTGCTGGCCGGCAAGGAGTACGGCACCGGCTCCTCGCGCGACTGGGCGGCGAAGGGGCCGAAGCTGCTGGGCGTCCGTGCCGCCATCGCCGAGAGCTACGAGCGGATCCACCGCTCGAATCTGCTGATGATGGGGATCGTCCCGCTGCAGTACTCGGACGGCGAGAACGCCGAGTCGATCGGCCTGACGGGTCGCGAGACGTTCTCGATCAGCGGGATCGACAACGCGGAGGCGACCGAGGTCACGGTCCGCGCAGACGACACCGAGTTCACCGCCCGCGTGCGCCTGGACACGCCGCGGGAGCGCGAGTATCTGCGGCACGGCGGGATCCTGCCGTTCGTGCTGAGGAGGTTGCTCGCGGCCTGACGGCCGGCTTGGTCACCTCGCTCGGCGGCCCGAGCTCCCGAGTCACCCGCGTCCGCCCCGTTCCGGCCGGGCGTCGATAATCCGGCGCATGGAGACGCGCTGGCGCCGGCTGATCGACGCGGGGATCGCCGTCACCTCCGAGCTCTCGCTCGACGGGGTCCTGCAACGCATCCTCGAGACCGCCGCCGAGCTGACCGGCGCGCGCTACGCCGCCCTGGGCGTGATCGACCGGTCCGGGCGGGCACTCGAACGCTTCCTGACCACCGGCATCGACGAGGAGACCCGCGAGCGCATCGGCGAGCTCCCGCATGGCAGGGGCATCCTGGGCGTCCTGATCAGCGACGCGCAGCCGCTGCGGCTCCACGATCTGACGGCGGATCCGAGGTCGGTCGGCTTTCCGCCGAACCACCCGCCGATGCGGACGTTCGTCGGCGTCCCGATCCTCCTCCGCGGAGTCGCCTACGGCAACCTCTACCTCGCCGAGAAGGAAACCGGGGGCGACTTCACCTCCGAAGACGAGGAGGTACTGACGCTGCTCGCCGCCCAGGCGGCCGTGGCGGTGGAGAACGCGCGCCTCTTCGAGTCGGCGACGCGGTGGCTCGCCCAGCTCGAGTCGCTCACCGAAGTCGGAAACGCGCTCGCCGGCGAGACGGAGGTCGGTCCGCTGCTCGACCTGATCGCCACGCGGCTGCGCGACCTCATCGACGCCGACGCCGTGCTGATCATGCTCCCGGCCCCGACCGGCGACCTTCGTGTCGAGGCAGCCGAGGGGCCGGAGGCCGAGGAGCTCCGCGGGACGTTCCTGGCGCTCGGCGGCTCGAAGAGCGGCCGGGTGCTGGAGAGGCGGCGAACCGAACGCGTCGACTCGCCTCTCGACGACCCCGAGATCGACCGCGACGTCGCCCGTCGGATCGGCATGCGCTCCGGCCTGTTCGTGCCGATGATCGTCGCCGATCGGCCGATCGGGGTGATCGCCGCCCACAACAAGCGGACGGACGACCCCAGATTCACCGACGACGACGTCCGCCTCGCCGAGACCTTCGCCGCCCGGGCAGCGGTCGCGGTCGACCTCGCCGACCGGGTCGCACGCGACTCGCTGCGACGCGTCGTCGACGGCCAGGAGTTCGAG
>Ga0068856_100007820_pt1 | contig 10439 bp, 6 predicted proteins | sample KBSCornC62_FD_66595 | JGI IMG/M metagenome (GOLD analysis project Ga0068856, IMG submission 66595) | Corn rhizosphere microbial communities from Kellogg Biological Station, Michigan, USA - KBS Corn C6-2 | ecosystem: Host-associated > Plants > Roots > Rhizosphere > Soil ... | reverse complement strand
TGCGCGGCCAGGCCGCTGAAGCGCTTGCCGTTGACTTCCAGCACCAGGCCGGCATTGCCCGGCGTCAGCTCGGCGGCGCGCCGCTTCAGAGACGTGCAGGACTCGTCCTCGTCCTCGGGCTCCAGCGTGATGTAGTTGATCAGCGGGAAGAACAGCGTCTTGCCGGCCGGCACGCGGCAGCTGCGGATGGTGCGCGCCGACTCGTAGGTGCCGGCGAGGAACCAGACCGGGCCGGTCTGGCCGTTGGCGCAGTGGCGGCCGTCGGTATCGGCGATGGGGCTGTCCTCTTCTTCGAAGGACAGCGCCCATCGCCACCAGCGCTTGGACCATTCCTCCTGCGACACGCCGGCCACCGGCTTGGCCGGCGCGATCAGCGTGACGGCGGGCGCCGGCGCGGCCGGGGCCTGGCGGGTCTGCCCCATGGCCGGCAGCGCGGCGGCCAGGCCGAAGAGCGCTGCGAGGGCGAACATCTGACGCATCCTGTACTCCCTGTTCATCGACGCTGGCCGGGCCGCTCCATGGCGACCTCGGACCGGCGAAAGCCCAGCTTTTCGTAGAAGGCCGGCACGCCGTCCCGGCCCGCGCGCAGCACCCAGGTGATGCGCTCGTTGCTGCCCATGGCCGCCTGCACGAGGGCGCTGCCGATGCCGCGGCCGCGGTGCGTCTCGGCCACGACGACCATCGAGATATAGCCGTTGAAAAGCCCGTCCGTGAGGGCGCGCAGGAAGCCGACGACCCGAGCGCCGTCCATGGCGACCAGCGCCACCTGCGACCGGGCCAGCAACTCCTCGAAGACGGCCGGGTCCTGCACGCGCAGGCCCCAGCCGTTGTCGGCCAGCAGCCGGCGCGCGGCCTCGATCTCTTCGGGCTGGATGGAACGGATCTCCAAGTTCAGCCTCCGAACATCATGCGGCGGGCCAACGCCGTCTTGAGCGGCGTCGCCAGCTCCAGGCCCGCCAGCGCGATGCCGCGCAGGGCCGGCATCCCGGGCAAACGCCAGGCAAAGCTGCGGGCGAGGAAGTCGGTCGCGGCAATCATGGGCCAGCGGTCTGGCGCGCGCTGCCAGTCGATGCGGGCCAGCGTCGCGTCCAGGCCGGCGCCGGTCTCGGCCGCCTCGCGCAGCGCGTCCACCAGCGCCTGGGCGTCGCGCAGGCCGAGGTTGAGGCCCTGGCCGGCCACCGGGTGCAGGGTCTGGGCCGCGTTGCCGATGCGCAGCGCGCGGCCCTGCAGCAGCCGCGTCTCGGCGTTCAGGCCGAGCGGGAAGCACTTGAGCGGCGAGATGCCGGCGAGGCGGCCGGCCGCCGCGGGCAGCTGCTGCTGGATGACGGTCAGGCGCTGGGCGTCGTTCAGCGAGGCGATGTCGTCCTCGGCCTGGGGCAGGCACCACACCAGCGCGGCGCGCGGCCCTTGCGCATCGTCGGGCAGGGGCAGCAGGGCCAGCGGCCCGTTGCGGGTGAAGCGCTCCACCGCCACGCCCTGCAGGCCCGGCGCCTCCAGGCGCACGGTGCCGACCCAGGCGTTCTGGTGGTAGTCGCTCGTGATGGCTTTCCGATCCTGCTCGGCGAAGACGCCGCCCTCGGCGACGACGGCGAGGTCGAAGCTGTCGACGACGGGGCCGTCGCCGCAGTCGAGTTCCACGCCATCGCCGATGGAGCGGATGGCGTGCACCGCCGTGCCGAAGCGCGTGAAGAGGCGCTGCGGTTCGCGCCCGGCCAGCTCCAGCCAGCGCTGCTGCAGCGGCGCCACCAGCGCGCCATAGGGCAGCACGGCGCCGAGCTGGGGTGCGCCGAGTTCGGTGGCGCGGATCCACACCTCGCCGGCCACCGGCGAAGGCGGCGCCTGGCTGACGTGCACGGCCTGGATGGCCTGGGCGGCTTGCGGCCGCCAGGCCGACAGGCGCTGGAGCAGCCGGATGCTGCCGAGGTTGAGCGCCAGCGTGCGCGCGTCGCCGCTGACGTCACGGTCGAGCGGCCTGGTGTCGAAGAGGTGGATGCTGGAGCCCGGCAGGCGCTCGGCGGCCAGCAGGGCGAGCGCCAGGCCCGCCGGGCCCGCGCCGATGACGGCTAGGTTCATGCCCCCAACGATACCCGGGGCAGCGCCGGGCGCTTAAGCTGCCGCGCTTTCCCTTCCCTTTCCGCTCCCCCTAGCCTCGACAGGACTCCGCCATGCAATACCGCCGCCTCGGCCGCGCCGGCCTCCAGGTTTCCGAACTCTCGCTCGGCTCCTGGGTCACGTACCACAACCAGGTCGACACCAAGGCCGCCACCGAGATGCTGGCCGCCGCCTTCGACGCGGGCATCAACTTCTTCGATAACGCCGAGGTCTACGCCCAGGGCGAGAGCGAGGTCGTCATGGGCCAGGCCTTCAAGGCCCTGGGCTGGAACCGCCTGGACTACATCGTCTCCAGCAAGTTCTTCTGGGGCCTGCAGCGCGACGGCGTCACCACCAACCGCAAGGACACGCTGAACCGCAAATACCTGATGCAGGCGGTGGACGGCTCGCTCAAACGCATGCAGTTGGAGCACCTGGACCTCATCTACTGCCATCGCCCCGACCCGAACACGCCCATCGAGGAGACCGTCTGGGCCATGAGCGACATCATCCGCCAGGGCAAGGCGCTGTACTGGGGCACCAGCGAGTGGAGCGCGTCGGACATCCGCGCCGCCTGGGAGATCGCCGAGCGCCATCACCTGCACAAGCCCGTCGTCGAGCAGCCGCAGTACCACCTCTTCCACCGCCGCCGCGTGGAGCAGGAGTACGCGCGCCTGTACGAAGACATCGGCCTGGGCCTGACGACCTGGAGCCCGCTGGCCTCGGGCCTGCTGACCGGCAAGTACCGCAACGGCATCCCGGCGGGCAGCCGCGGCGCGCTGGAGAACATGAGCTGGATCCGCGAGCAGCTGCAGGACAAGGCGCGCAACGACGCTGTCGGCAAGCTGTCCGAGATCGCCGCCGAACTCGGCTGCAGCACGGCCCAGCTTGCCATCGCCTGGATCAACCGCAACCCGCGCGTTTCCACCGTCATCCTGGGCGCCAGCCGCATCGAGCAGCTGCACGACAACCTTGGCGCCCTGGCCGTCACGCCCAGGCTGACGCCTGAAATCGTCGAGCGCATCGAAGCCATCACCAAGCCGCTGGCCCAGTGAGGTCGCCCGCCCTACCCGCCCGGGTGGGGACCAAACCTTACGTCTGAGGGCAAGACCGGGCGGCCCGGTGGCTGCCCGTGCCCGAGAATGCCGGCATGAGGGTCTTCATAACAAAAGGGTGCGCAGCCCTGCTGATGGCGGCGGGCCTGGCCTCCGCGGCGCTGGCCGTGGTGCCGCGCTTCGAGTCCATCGGCGAGCCGGGCGCCGTGCGTGACAACGTCGTCTCGGCCCTGGCCCTCGACGCGCGCGGCATGCTGTGGGCGGGCTCTCCCGAAGGCCTGCTGCGCTTCGACGGCTATGCCTTCCGCCGCTACGCGCTGGCCGCGCCCGACGGACAGCTGCTGCCCGAGCAGTTCGTGCGCGCCATGCTGCCCGACCCGCGCGGCTGGATCTGGGTGGCCGCCGGCAACAGCGGCCTCGTGCGCATGGACATGGACAGCGGCCGCTGGTCGCGCTGGGCGCGCGACGGCCACTCGGCCGACGAGACCGCGCCGGCCGCCAACACCGTGCGCACGCTGGCCCTCGAGAAGGACGGCACGCTCTGGATCGGCGGCAGCGGCGGCCTGGACCGCTTCGACGTGCAGCGCGAGCGCTTCACCCACCACCGCGGCAAGGAAGACGGCCTGCCCGACCCGCGCGTGCAGACCCTGCTCGTCGACCGACAGGGCACACTGTGGATCGGCACCTGGCGGGGCCTGGCGCGCAAGGCGCCCGACGGCCCCATCGAGACCCTGGACGTCGGCCTCTCCGACCAGCTCGTCACGCTGCTGACCGAGACGCTGGACGGCCGCATCATTGCCGGCACCGCCCAAGGCCAGTTGCGCGCACTGTCCACCAGCGGCCAGGCCCTGCCCTTCAGCGCCGGCGCCCCGCCGGGCGCGACCTCGGGCGTCTCGCCCGTCATGGCCATGGCCCAGCCGGATGCCGACGAGCTCTGGTTCGGCGACGCGTCGGGCGTGTCCCGCCGGCGCGCGCTGGACGGCGGCCTGATCGAACGCCTGCCCGCCACCGGCGCCGGCACCGCGCCGCGCAGCGACGTGCGCGCCCTGCTGCGCGACCCCTCCGGCACCGTCTGGGCCGGCAGTTACGGCGGCGGCCTGATGCGCCACGTGCCCCCGCTGCCGGGCCTGTCCATGGTGAGAGACGCCATCGAGCTCGGCCCGGGCGGCCTGGACGTGCGCAGCATCCTGCAGCTGAGCAACGGCGAGGTCTGGCTCGGCACGCTGGCTGGCGGCATCGAGCGACGCGACCCGCAGCTGCAGCCGCTGGGCCGCATCTCCCCCGGTTCCGGCGGCCTGCCGCCCGGGCGCGTGAACGCGCTGGGCCAGAGCAAGGACGGCTCGGTCTGGGTCGCCATCGACACCCAGTTGCTGCGCTTCGACGCCCAGGGCCACTGGAAGGAAACCCTGCGCAGCGGCAACGCCGTGCCGCGTCGCTTCCAGGCCACCGACGACGGCGCGCTGTGGATCGCCACGCTGGACGGCGTCATGCGCTGGACGCCCGAGCACCCGCAGATGCGCGCCATCCCGACCTCTGGCCTCGTGGGCGGCACCGGCGAGGTCAACGCCTTCGCCGTGCTGCCCGACGGCAGCCTGTGGGCCGGCGGCGCGGCGGGGCTGTTCCGCGTCGCCAAGCCGGGCTCGGAGGATCCGGTGGCCGAATGGGTCGAACCCAAAGGCCTGACCGGCCAGACCGTGCTCGGCATGGCCGTGGACCTGGCCGGGCGGCTGTGGGTGGACACCGGCACCGGGCTGCACCGCATGATCGACAGCGACGGCAAGCGCGCCCGCTTCGAGGTCGTCGGCGCCTCCGACGTGGGCGGGGCCTTCGGCGCCAACCTGCTGTTCGACAAGCAGGGCCGCGTCTGGTCGCAGCGCAACATGTACGACCCGCGCAGCGGCGAGCGCCGCGAGCTGGGCGCGGCCGACGGCGCCGACCTCGGCACCGGCTGGTTCCGCGCCTATGCCAGGCTGAACGACGGCCGCATGCTCTTCGGCGGCGCGCGCGGCCTGCTGGTCATCGACCCCGACCGCTTCATGCCCTGGGGCTACAAGCCGCCGCTGGTCATCTCGGAGCTGCGCGTGGATGGCGAGGAGCGCGCGCTGCCGGGCCATGCCGGCCCGCTGGTGCTGGCGCCCGGCGAGCGCGCCTTCAGCCTGGCCTTCGCGGCGCTGGACTACAGCCAGCCCGGCCGCAACCGCTACCGCTACCGCCTGGACGGCCTGGATGCCGGCTGGACGGACGCCGGCGCGCTGAGCCGCACGGCCACCTACACCAACCTTTCGCCGGGCCACTACAAGCTGCATGTGCAGGGTAGCAACCGCGACGGCGCCTGGAGCCCGAGCGAGCTGCAGATCGAGGTGGAGGTGCGCGCCGCCTGGTGGCAGACGCGCTGGGCCATGGCCCTGGGCCTGATCACCGTCGTGCTCGTCGTGGGCGGCATCGTCAACGTGCGCACCCGGCTGCTGCTGCGCCACCGCCGCATCCTGGAGGCCCGCGTGCGCGAGCGCACCGAGGCGCTGGAGGTGGCGACGGCCGAGCTGCACCGCAAGTCCGTCGAGCTCGAGGAGGCCAGCCTCACCGACCCGCTGACCGGCCTGCGCAACCGCCGCTTCCTGGACCGCCAGATGCCGGCCGACGCCGCGCTGACGCTGCGCCACTACGAGGCGCTGGCCAGCGGCCGCGAACAGGTCGAGAACGAGCAGGAAGACCTGCTCTTCTTCCTCATCGACATCGACCACTTCAAGCGCATCAACGACGCCCACGGCCACATGGCCGGCGACACCGTGCTGGAGCAGATGCGCGGCCGGCTGGAGCAGGTCTTCCGCGCCACCGATTACCTGGTGCGCTGGGGCGGCGAGGAGTTCCTCATCGTCGCGCGCGGCACGCCGCGCCGGCGCGCCGCCGAGCTGGCCGAGCGCGCACGCCAGGCCGTCTCCGCCCAGCCCTTCGACCTGGAAGGCGGCTTCCGGCTCACGCTGAGCTGCTCGGTGGGCTTCTCGGCCTTCCCGCTGTGCCCGAGCCGCCCCGCGGCCCTGGACTGGCACGCCGCCATCGACCTTGCCGACGCCGCCCTCTACGAGGCCAAGGAGATCGGCCGCAACGCCTGGGTCGGCCTGCTGGAAGCCGAGGCCGGCAGCGACGAGGAACTGCGCCAGGACTCCCGCCGCCGGCTGGACGAATGGGTCGAAACCGGCCGGTTGACGCTGAAGACGTCCACTGCCGAGCGGATGAAGCTCAACCAGGGCTGACGCGGGCGGCGGGCGGGCGGCCTAGCATCCGCGCCATGCAGCCTGCCCAGAAGCTCTTCTTCGGCCACGACCTGCGGGCCCAGCGCATCGTCGACGAGCTGGTGGCCAGCCTGCTGCCCCAGGCGGGCAGGAGCACCGAGCCGGCCCGCGTGGTCGGCGTCTTCGGCGAGTGGGGCGCCGGCAAGAGCGTGCTGCTGCAGGCCGTGGCCGAGCAACTGCCGGCCAGCAAGGACAAGAGCGAGCTGACGGTCGCCGTGCCCTTCAACGCCTGGCGCTACGAGCGTGAGGAGCACCTGCTGGTGCCGCTGCTGCGCGTGGCGCAGCAATGCCTGCGCAAGGCGCTGGAGGAGGTGGACCCCGACATCCGCCGCAACGAGGCGCTGTCGGACCGCCTCGTGCTGCTGGGCGACCTGGCTCGCACCGTCTACCAGCACGGCGGCCGCGGGATGCTGCAGACCGCGCTGGCGGCACAGGGCATCGCGGTGAAGCTGCCGGACTTCAAGCCCGAGCCCGACAAGGCGGCCGAGCCGCCGATCTGGAAGCGCGGCGAGACGCTGAGGCAGGCCCGGCGCCTGGCCCTGCCGGCCGACGCGCTGCCCAGCCTCTACTACGACTTCCTGGAGCACCTGCGCGCCGTCACCGGCCGCAACCCTGCGGCTCTGGCGCCCCACCGCAAGCGGCTGCGGATGCGTGGCGCGGGCTGGTGGCCCTGGCTGCGATGGTGGGCGATGCGCGCCCTGCCCACGCTGCTGCGCACCGGCAGGCTGCCGCCCGACGTGGACCTGCGGCTCAACCTGATCTTCCTCGTCGACGACCTCGACCGCTGCCTGCCCGACAAGGCCGTGGAGGTGCTGGAGGCGATCAAGCTCTTCCTCGAGGTCGACGGCTGCGCCTTCGTGCTGGCGCTGGACGAGGAGGTGGTGGAGCGCGGCATCGCCCACCGCTACCGCGACTACGCGCTGCAAGGCCGCGAGGGCATGACACCCATCACCGGCGCCGAATACCTGGAAAAGCTGGTGCACCTGCCGGTGCGCCTGCCGCGGCCGACGCGGGCCGAGGCCGAACGATTTCTCGCCTCGCTGCCCCAGCATGCCGAGCTGTTCGGCAGCGCCGGGGCCGCCAACGATCTGGCGCGGCTGGTGGCCGCCATCACGCCCCTGGTGCCACGCAAGCTGCTGCGCATGAGCGACCTGCTGAAGATGGCGGATCAACTGGCCGCACCCGTCGTCGGCAAGGAAGCCGAGCGCCGACAGTGGCTGGCCATCGTCTGCGCCCTGCAGTTGTTCGCCCCCGCGCTCTACCGCTACATCCGCCTGCATGGCGCGACCTTGCTGCTCACGCTGGCCGAATGGCGTGCCGACGTCCGGCTTCGTGACCTGGACGGCCTGCGTGAGCAGCTCGCCCGTGAGGTTCGCGAGGTGGCATCGGCGGCAGAACTGAACTACCGCCTCGTGTTGCTGCGCCTGCCCGACCTGTGCGCCGCCGTGCTGCAGAACCGCTCGGGCTTCAACCTGCTGGAGTTGCTCGCCCAGGTCGGCGAGCTGAGACAGCGCGCGCCGTTGACGTCGACCCAGTTGGGCGCCCTTCTGGCCTTCACGGACGCCCAGCCGGACGGTCGGCCCGAAACGGCCGAGGCCGCGCCGCCCATGCCCGCGGCAGCGCCCCCCGAAGCTGTGATGCCCGCGGCACCGGTCGAACCAACGGCGCCGTCCATCATCCTGCCGACGGCGGCTGCCGACCCCCCGCCCGTTCCCGAGCCCGCGGTCACCGCCGTGGCCGCGCCAACGCCGGAGCCCGCTGCGGCTCTCACCAGCCTCGCCACGGCCGACGTGCGCCTGGAGGACGAGCGCGGCCTGCTGGAGGCGCTGGTTTCGGGCGACCCGGAACTGGTGCGCTTCGCGCTGTCGCGCGAGGGCGGCGCGCTGCAGGGCGGCAGCCTGCCGGTGACCTTCTGGAACCAGCTGTGGGCCTCGCCCTGGGTGGCGCGCATCGAGGCCTGGGTGAACGAGGGCATGCCCGCCGGCGCCGTGGAGCAGAACCTGCGCGAGCTGCGGCCTCATCTGTCGCAGGCGATGGCGATGCAGATGCTGCTGCGCTTCGGCGAGGCGGTGCACGATGTGCTGCACCGGCCGAGCTGGGCGCGCCAGGTTCAGGTGAAGCCGACGGACAGCATCGCGCTGCGCCCCGGCGCGCCGCCCCTGGTGAGCGCCCAGACGGTGTGGCTCGCCACCCGCGACGCCGACACCGCGGCTGGCTGGCGCGTTCCGCGAGGATGGCGCTGCCCCACCGAGACGCTCTGGACCAACACCTACGAGGAATGGCTCACCGAGGTGAAGCTGGGCTCGGACGAGCAGTTCGGCGTCTTCGCGCTGCTGACCCTGCGGCGGCACGGCGTGCCGCGCCCGGCCACGCAGCGGCTGCGCTGGATGGAGCTCGGCAGCTTCCTGATGGGCTCGCCCGCCAACGAAACCGGCCGGCAGCCGGACGAGCGCTCGCCCGTTGGCGTACGGGTGGCGGGTTTCTGGATGGCCGACACGGCCTGCCCCCTGAGCCTGTGGTGGACGGTGATGGCCCCGGACCCCGACGCCGTCTGGGACGGCGACGGTGCCGACTACCCCGTGACCGGCATCACGCCGGCCGAGGCCCTCGCCTTCCAGGAGCAGCTCGGCCGGCTGCTGCCGCCCTGCGCGGTGCGGCTGCCCAGCGAGGTGGAGTGGGAGTACGCCTGCCGGGCCGGCACGACGACGCCCTGGGCCTTCGGCGCGGACGTCAACAACAGCCTCGTGCACATGCTTGCCAACGGGCCGCGCTCCGTGGCCAGCCTGCCGCCCAACCCCTGGGGGCTGTACGAGATGCACGGCAACGTGGCCGAGATCTGTTCGGCCTCCAGCCAGAACCCGGTCGAAGTGCTGGGCGGCGCGCCCGAGCGCTTCGTGCTGCGCGGCGGCTCGTTTTCCGACCCGCCCGCCGCGACGCGCTCGGCGGCCGCGCAGCCGGTAGCCGCCAGTGAGCGGCGCTACGAAGCCGGCCTGCGTTTCACGCTGCGCGCCCGCACCGAGGCGCCGCCTGCCTAGGCGCCGCCTTCCAGCGCCGGCCCCCAGCCGAGCGGCGCCGGCAGCGCCGCCAGGATGCGCTGGCGCAGCGGTGCATAGGCCTCGTCCACCGGCCGGCCCGGGCGCGGCGCGAGCGGGTCCTGGTGGCTGCCGAAGGCCTCGTCGAGCTCGGCCCAGTCCTCGGCGCTGAAGGCGGCGATGGCGCGGGGCAGCACCTCGGCCTCCTCGCGCTTCATGTGGCGCAGGTAGCGGGCCGCGTACACCTTGAGCTGCTGCTCGAACTTCTCCCGCCGCGGCTCGCCCATCTGTTCCCAGGCGAGCAGGCTGTGCTGCAGCTCGCGGATGGCGCGCTCGCCCTGGGCGTGGTCGGCGTCCAGGTCGTCCAGCGTGTCGCGCAGGGTCGGCACCCGTGCGCGCAGCTTGGGGAACAGCAGTTCGCTTTCTTTTTTGTGATGCAAGCGTTCAGGAAATTCGTCGACGTAGAAGAGCATGGCCCGCAGCGCGGCGAAATCCGGCAGTGTGCCGGCGCGGTACTGGGCGTCCAGCAGCAACGGCACGGTGCGCAGCATGGCGGCGAGCGCGTCGTGCTCGGCGCGGATGACGCGCACGGACAGGGGCAGGGATGACAGCGACATGAGGCCGCAAGCGTCGCGCGGCGGCCCGGCACCGGTCTTGCGCTGGATCAAGGCCGAAGGGGCTGCTGCAAAACCACCCCCGTAAAATCCCGCGTTTTGCCCCTCCAGCCCAAGGAAAGCCCCGGCCATGACTGCATCGACCGCCTCCCCCACTCTCATGGCCAACGCGATCCGCGCTCTCGCGATGGACGCGGTGCAGGCGGCCAACTCCGGCCACCCGGGCGCGCCGATGGGCATGGCCGAAATCGGCGTGGCGCTGTGGGCGCGTCATCTCAAGCACAACCCGGCCAACCCGCACTGGGCCGACCGTGACCGCTTCGTGCTGTCCAACGGCCACGGCTCGATGCTGATCTA
>Ga0068856_100007818_pt1 | contig 10439 bp, 8 predicted proteins | sample KBSCornC62_FD_66595 | JGI IMG/M metagenome (GOLD analysis project Ga0068856, IMG submission 66595) | Corn rhizosphere microbial communities from Kellogg Biological Station, Michigan, USA - KBS Corn C6-2 | ecosystem: Host-associated > Plants > Roots > Rhizosphere > Soil ... | reverse complement strand
CTTCGGTGAACTGAAGAGCCGGTCGCGGTGTCCCAAGACGTCATCTTTCTGAGAGCGTCCCAAGCCACAAAGGAGGAGAGATCTTGCCGCCGCCCGCATTGCAACGTCCTTGCGACCCGATTGGTCCGACGGGCGCCAACCGACTTCTGCCCGATCTAGCAGCCTGTCGGACTGAGCAGTTTTGCGCGGCACTTTATGCGTAGGTTCAGCGGTCTTCTCGGTGGTCGGGGCGACTCAGGTCGCCAAGACGAACATGCGCTTGATGTTCCAGCTCATCGCTACCAGCTTCCACTCGCCTTGTACCCTCTTGAGTCCTCGCAGACTGAACTGCCGGAACCGCATCGCGGACTTGATGATGCCGAAGACTGGTTCAGGAGTGCATTTGCGCAGCGCGTACTGCGCCCGCCCCTCGGGTGTCTTGAGCCGATGAAGCATGCGCGCCAGAGCATCGGCGTCCTCAGGCAGGGGCGGAGGTCCGCAATGTCGCTCGGTCCAGTGTGCATGGTGAACCTGGCGATCCATGGCGATGAGAGGCATGAGCTTGAAGCGCTCACAGGCCTCAACGTTGACAATGCTGAAGTAGCCGGCGTCGGCGAGCAGCGTCGTCCCTGCACCCAACCCGGCGGGTATCGTCTGCAGCTCCTCAAGCATCGGCTCGAGTTGGCGCCTGTCGCTGCTGGTGTCGATCAGACGCGCACCAAGGATCAGATGCGTCTTGACGTCCACGGCGGCCTGCGCATTGTAGGCTTGCTCGAAGGTGCCAGCGGCGCACTTCATGATGCGCGAGTCCGGATCGGTCAGATTGAGCTGATCGCGCTCATCGGGACCGTTGGCGGCAGGTGGATCGGGTGGTCGCCCCTTACCCTTGCCGCTGCGTGCGTTGCGCGCGGCGAGCTTGCGCTCATACTCCTGGCGCTCCTCGACCAGACGCTTCGCGGCGCGTGCCTCGATCTGCTCGCGCGCCTTACCGATGGCCGCAAGCCGCGCTTCACGCCGCGCGAGCTCCTCGGGGATATCCAGAGAATCGGGGATCGGCACATTGTCGGCCTGCTCGGCCAGCAGGAGCAGCTCGTGCACCTCTCGGCGGAGCTGCTCTTCGAGCTTGAGCGCATGCCCGTGCGAGAAGGCAGCGTGCTTGGAGGCATTCGCCTTTATCTTTGTGCCATCCAGCGCAATGGTGCCCAGCTTGAGCAGCCCCAACGTCTGGCCAACCTGCAGCACCTGCACAAACAGGCCCTCGATCTGCGGCAGAAAGCGTCGTCGAAATGCCGCCAAAGTGTCGTGATCGGGATGTTGGTTCGCGGCGATGAAGCGAAAGGCCACCGAATCGTAGGTCGCCCGCTCGATCTTGCGACTCGAGTACTCGCCCGTGGCATAGCCGTAGATCAGCAGCGCAAGCAGCATCGCCGGGTGATACGCCACCGTGCCGCTGCCGCGGTAAGCCTGCGTCATCTCCCTCAGGTCCATCTGCTCGACGGTCTCTGCCACGAAGCGCGCCAAGTGTCGCTCCGGCAGCCACTCCTCCACCGAGGGTGGCAGCAGGTAACTGGTGCCGCGATCAATCGGTCGAAAGTTGCTCATCAACCGCCTGCCGAGTTGAACCTATGCCCGAATCGTATCCGAACTCGTTAAGTCCGACAGGCTGCTAGGTTCCTGCGTATAGTGCCGGTGCTGAACTGACCATTGCGAGGCTTTCGGATGAGTTCCCGTCTTATGTCGGCGAGGGTGTTCGCTTGGCGCACGCGTAGCAGCCTTGACTGAGGTCGGGATCGGACGCGAGGTATCGATGCGATCCATCCATTCGCTTATCGGAGCCTGCGGCTACCTGTGCTTGATGCTCGCCGCTTGCTATTCCGTGCTGACGCTTATTGCCGCAGCGGTTTGGCGCCACCGAGGCATTTCCGTGCCTTCGCCTCAACTGCGGCCTGCAACCGTGCTCAAGCCACTGTGCAACGATGAGCCGCACCTGTACGAGCACCTGCGTACATTCTGCCAGCAAGATTTCACGACCTTCCAGCTCGTGTTTGGCGTGCGCGACGTGACCGATCCTGCTCTGCGGGCAGTTCGCCGACTGGTAGCGGAATTCCCATTGCTGCAAATCGACGTCGTCGTCGATCCGGCGTTGCACGGCAGAAACTACAAAATCAGCAACTTGATAAACATGGTCGGCCACGCTCGCTACGACGTGCTGGTCATCGCTGACAGCGACACCTGGGTTGGCCCGGAATACCTGGCGACCGTAACGGCGCCGCTGCAAAACCCCGCCGTGAGCCTGGTCAGTTGCATATACCGCGACGTGCCGACGGCGCGAATTTCTTCACAGCTGGGCGCAATGTATGTCAACGAATGGTATATGCCCTGCGTGCTGCTCGCCCAGCTGTTCGGCTTTCAGGGCTACGTCTCGGGTCAAACTTTGTGTTTGCAGCGCGATACCCTCGAAGCCATTGGTGGTTTCAAAGCGATCGCGAATCATCTGGCAGACGACTACAGGCTGGGCGAGCTGGTGCGCGCTTTGGGCCTGAAAATCGTCATGTCGAGGTATCTGGTTGCGGCACAACACCATGAGGTGAACTTAACCTCACTCTTCCGGCACGAGTTGCGCTGGATGCGTACCCTGCGTGTCCTGCGGCCGCGTAGCTTCCCCTTACTCTTTTTGAGCTTCAGCTTGCTGCTGGCCAGCAGTGGCCTGCTGCTCTGCCTCGCGCAACCGGTCGTTCCCCTGGGCGCAGAGGTGCTGTTCTGGATCACCGTCGTTGCTCGACTGCTGCTGCATTTTATGCAGCGCGCGCCCGCTGAACGACCGCTGTTAGGCGACTTGTGGCTCCTGCCGCTGCGGGAGCTATTGATTTTCGCAGTATGGTGCGGGTGCTTTTTTACCTCGCGCGTCCTGTGGCGGGGCCAGGCGTTTGATGTCGATGCCGACGGCATCATGCGCTGAGCCTGGGGGGCGGTTGTTGGCCCAAATTTCTCGCGTTTCGCTGACGGCGGCAACAGTTTGAAAACAGCATTGCGTATCGGCGCACTGCTCGGTCTCGCCATTCTGGTGGCGCTGGCGGTCCGCGTGGATCTCGCCGCCATGGTTCATACCCTGGCTCTGGCAGGGTGGCCACTTCTTTGGTTGATCCCGTATCGCGCAGTGTACTTTCTTCTCTACGCGCTTGGCTGGGCCAGTCTCCTGCGCGGTATCAATCGTGAGGAAAGAGTCGGCCTCGGTTACCTGTTTTGGGCCACTACGGTACGCGAAGCGATCGATCGGCTGTTACCGGTAGCGAGTGTAGGCGGCGGTGTGATCGGGGTTCGATTATTACGTTGGCGCGGTGTGCCTGTGGCACCGGCAAGTGCAAGCATCATTGTCGAAATTCTGATAACGCTGTTCGCCCTGTACCTATTCTTCGTTGTGGGGGTGTTGCTGCTGTTCCAGCGCGGCGTTGGCGTCCATGAGCATCCGGGTTTGCTGCTTGCTCTGCTGTTCACTCTCCCGGTTCCGCTGGCGACGGGATGGCTGTTGCGTCACGGCTCAATCTTTGAGCGCATGCACGCCTTCCTGCTGGCGCTGGTCGGGACCAGCCCACTATCGGAAGGCGTGGCGTCTCTCGATCGAGAGGTGCGCGCCTCCCTGAGACGCCATCGCCCGCTACTCTTTGCTGGCACGTTACAATTCGTCGCATTGCTCTTAGGGGCATTCGAAGTCTGGTTCGCCCTGCGGCTATTTGGCCATCCAATGGATTCCAGGGTGGCGCTGATTCTTGAGAGCATGACTCAAGCCATCCGTCATGTTGCCTTCGTTGTACCTGCGGGCCTGGGAGTGCAGGAAGCAGGCCTGGTGCTGTTTGGGCGGCCGCTCGGCATCGACGCGGAATTAGCGTTGGCCGTTTCCATGGCCAAGCGGCTGCGGGAAGTGCTGTGGGGTGTGCTGTCGTTGCTGTCGTGGCAATGGATGGAGGGTCGCCAAATTCACAGACAACAGCGGAGGTCGGGCGTAAAGGGTGAGGGCGGCGCGCCGCCCTAGCTGGAGCTGGGCGCTGCAGTCCGCCAACCACGAATTTCTACCGCTACCCCCCGTCTTTAACGCGCACGGTACTCCACGAGGGATTCGTTCCTTCAAGGCGTGTCGTGGCGCGTGCGCAAAAAGCGGAAAAATTCGGCGCCCTCGCGCAAGCGGCGCTTCATCATTTGCGGGCTGGCGATCATTTCGGCCACGATAGCTGCGATCTTCGTCGGCCGGAAATAGAACTTCTTGTAGAAGTCCTCGACCGAGTCAAAAATCTCGCCGTGGCTGAGATGCGGGTAGCTCAGCGGCGCAATCTGCGTTCCTTCCTGAGTGAGCAGGTCGATTTCCTCGTTATAGAGCCAGCCGTTCTCCTTTGCCTGGCGGTAGAGAAAGGTGCCGGGATACGGGGCCGCGAGTGAGACCTGAATCGTGTGAGGATTCATCTCCTTGGCGAAATCCAGCGTCTGCTGGATAGTCTCTTTGGTCTCGCCGGGCAGGCCCAGGATGAAGGTGCCGTGAATTTTGATTCCGAGCTCGTGGCAATCCTTGGTGAAGCGGCGCGCGAACTCTACCCGCATGCCTTTTTTGATGTTGAACAGGATTTGCTGATTGCCCGACTCATAACCCACCAGGAGCAGACGCAGGCCATTGTCCTTCATGATCTCCAGGGTTCTGCGCGGAACGTTTGCTTTGGCGTTACACGACCAGATGACACCGAGCTTGCCGAGTGCCTTTGCCAGTGCCTCGACACGCGGCAGGTTGTCCGTCAGCGTGTCATCGTCGAAGAAGTATTCCTTCACCTGCGGAAAGGCATGCATTGCCCACTGCATTTCCGCGACGACGTCTTCGACCGAGCGCACACGATAACGATGTCCTCCCACAGTCTGCGGCCACAGACAAAACGTGCAGCGTGATTTGCATCCGCGGCCGGTGTAAAAGGAAATGTAGGGATGCTTGAGGTACCCGCCGAAATAGTTCTCGATCGTGAGATCGCGCTTGTAAACAGGCGTCACCCAAGGCAGGGCGTCCATGTTTTCGAGAACTTCGCGGTCATCGTTGTGAACGATGGCGCCTTCCTTGTTCCGGTAGGATATGCCTTTAATGTCGCTCCACGCTCTACCGTCGGCGACCTCTTTGATCGTAAAGTCGAATTCGTTTCGCGCGACGAAATCGACAGCCGGAGCGGCGACGAGGCTCTTCTCGGGCTCAACCGCGACCTTGGCACCAATCAAGCCAATTTTGATGTCCGGTTTGAGTGACTTGATCATCTCGGCGATCTTCACGTCCGAGTTGAAGGAGGGCGTCGACGTGTGCATCACCACTAGGTCGCGGTTGTGCACTTCCGGTGCGATATCCTCAAATTGCAAGCGGTGCGGCGGCGCATCGATCAATTTCGAGCCTTCCACAAGCGCCGCCGGTTGCGCGAGCCAAGTTGGATACCAGAACGAGCGCACCTCGCGCTTCATCTGATAGCGCGCGCCGGCACCCCCGTCATAACCGCCGAAGGAAGGGGGATGCAGAAAAAGCGTTTTCATGGTGGAGATTCTCCGGCGCAAAGCCCGCGGATGCACTCGAGCACGCTCCATTGTACGCGACTCCTGAGGAGGCGGTGCCGCGATGGGTGCTAGGGGTACCTGCGCGAGAACTCGGGAGATGGCTGCTCTGGCAGGGCTGTACGCGCTTGTGGCGGGTGCGCCCATCCCAAGATTCTGGTACGCCCCGACTTTCTCCGCACAGGAAATCAGATTGCTGATGTCATCGGCGGGATGCACAAGCGCACGCTCCAGCGTCGCCTGAAGAAGACTGGAAGCACTTCGCGATCCACTCGAGGAGATTCGTTCCGATGTCGCCGAACGCTATGTCGCAGCGCGGCAGCTGCCGCTCACGAAAATCGCGCTGCAGTTGGGGTTCACGATCAAAGCGCATTCAACTATGCCTTCCAACAGCAGTTCCGTTTCGAATGCCGGCGTGATAACCAAACTCGTCACGCCGGGAATGCGGCATGGGCTGCAGCTGACGAATCCGCGCCGCGCAATCGAGAGCGGTGACTATTTACGTGGCGCCGATCGCGCCCGCAGTGGAGGCAAGAAGACCGCGGCATTCCAGGAGTCGACCTTCAGGGAATTCCTGGAGATCGTTTCCCGCATCGGCCTGGGTAGACGATAGTGGTCTGCTCCTGATGCTGGAAGGCCATTGGTTTGACGGAAGGAACACGGTCTTGGAGGGCATTGCTCCTGGAGCCGACGGGGCTTGACCCAACAGCGAATCACGTGGTGCTTGGCGCCGGGCCGAAAACCTGTCACAGCCACGTCGCACCGCCCACTAGCGCGCGGGAACTATGAAGTCCGATGCGCTGAGCTCGTGTTTCTTCTTAGTATCGATCATTTCGAACACCTTGACCTGGAAATCGATGTATTCGTCGTGCGAGACGTTGCTATCGCCATTGGCGTCAATCTTGCCAAACATCTGTTGCGTTTCTAGTCCGTGCGAATAGCCGCCGGTCGCAAACGAAATCGGCTTGGGATGGCCGTAGAACTCCTCCGCGTCCAACGAGCCGTTCCCGTCCTTGTCCAGCGCCTTGAATACACGCTCCTGGTAAGCGACCCATTCATCTTTGGACACCATCCCGTCCTTGTTGGTATCGATCATGTGCATCATTTCCATGGTACGCAGGCCGGTCGCATAGCCTCCACTCGCGAACGAGACCATGTCGTCAGCAAATGCCGCGGTTACAACAAATCCCGCTGCAGCGAACCAGAGTCGCCATGATGATAGGGTACCGGATGTCCTCATGTGTTAGCCCTCCAAACGAGTGGTAGAAGTACAGATACGAGCAATACCGGTCAGGCGTTTATCCCGGCGCGAGCTGACCAGTCGGCGGATAGAAGTTTTCCTTGATGGCAGCACGAACTGCATGAAAGAGAACACTGGATGTCTGCGTTGTCGCTTGAGTGCGCGACGCCAGGATCTGCTACCCACGCCGCTCATCCATTTGAGACCGGGCTGGTAGCCGGCGCAGACGGTTGCGTTGAGCTCAGGGCCTGGGCGCCATGTCGCTGCGTGCGGCGGTAGCCAAGGTGGGCGATGTCAGGCGGAAAGAACATCGCCCAGTTCCACTCGAGGAACAGGCGTGTCTTGCGCGCCAGTGTGGGAATTCTCAAGAGATAGAGGCCGCGCCACATCAGCCAGGCGATAAAGCCCGAAAGCTTCATGCCAAACACCTCGGCAACGGCTTTGTTATGTCCAACCGAAGAGAGCTGCCCTTTGGGCCGGAATTCAAAGGGGCGTGTCGGTTGGCCGGCAAGATGCGAGACAATGTTGGTGGCTAGTTGTCGCGCTTGGGCCTCGGCAAATTGGGCAGTTGGCGGACTCACCTTACGATCTAGCGCGTTAATGACAGCCGCACAGTCGCCGACGGCCCATACTCCTTGAAGACCCGGAACTGACATATCGGGATTGACCACAAGGCGACCCCTGCTTTTCATCGTCGGAATGGAGTCCAAAAGCGCATTGGGTTGTGTACCTATGGTGCATACAACGGTGCCGCCCGGGATGATCTCGCCGCTCTCCAAGTGTACGGCACGATCCGTCACGCGCACGGCGCGGGCGTTGAGTCGAACATCAACCCCTCGGGCCATCATTTTCCGAAGGGTGAACTTGCCCAGGGATGGTGAAAGCTCCTGCAGCAGTCGGTCGCCGCTGTGCAGCAGGACAATGCGTAAGTCCTCGCGGCTGACCCGCTTGTAAAACTTCAAGCTCGCGTAAAGAAAGTCGACCAACTCCCCGGCGGTCTCCACGCCGCTGAATCCGCCCCCGACGACGATGAAGCTCGTCAGCCAACGCCGGTGCTCGGGATCGGGTTGCAGCTCCGCCTGCTCCAGACGCGCGATAATTCGATTACGCAGGAAGAGAGCATCGCCAAGGGTTTTAAGGGGTAAAGCTACTTGAGCCATCCCCTTGACGATGTCGAGATTCGCGTTCGTCCCGCACGCCAGTACGAGTTGGTCGTATCGCAAAGTGCCCGGACCCTCACCGAGGTGGCGTACCACGCGTTCGGCAGTATCGATCTCGAACACCTGCGCCATGCATACTTGGCTGCAATGCAGCATCTGGCGATGAGGGGCAATCACGTGGCTTGGCATGATCGATGCCCCCACGACCTCCGGAAGTAGCGGATTAAAGGTGATGAAGTTCTCCTGACTAATCAGCGTCAGGGTCCAGTCCGGCGGCAGCGCGTGTTCCAATAGCTGAGCGGTCTTAGTTCCCGCGAATCCCCCGCCAACGATGACTAGGTTCTTGTACATGGCGTTCCCTCCCCGATCAGGCTCACATGTCCGTCCGGATCGCGCGTAATGAGAGCGCTGCGCCAGCCGAGCTCAGCTTGCGGTAACGCAGTAGCGGTCGAAATCAATTGGAGGTGAGATTCTCTGAGTGAGGATTCGAACGCCGCAGGCCGACTCGCGCACAGATTGATCTGCCAGTACCAAAGATCGGATGCCTGTGTGTCTGCGGGAAGAGGTCGCCCGCTTCCCGGTGCCAGGTATTCCAAGAACTCGATGCCTGGGCCGCGCGCGGCACGCAATGCGGTGATGCGCAGGTGGGCGCCAAAGACGTTGTTCAGATGTTCCTGCTCAGTGCCATAGTTCTCGCTGGAACCGGCCACACGCATCCCCAGTGTATCCCGGTAGAAGTGCAGACTCCGCTCCGTGTCACTTACGACGATGGCCGTATGGTCGATTCCCAGGAACAGTCGCGCGTCGCGTTTGTGCCACTTCGCCGCGCCTTTGCCCGCAGGAAAGGCGAGCACCTCGAGATTGTGTCCGTCCGGATCACGGAAATAGAACGCTTCGATTCCGCCCGCGTTGGGATTCCAGTCCGGAAGACGCTGCGGACCACTCGAAGCGTGCATGACGTTGAAGGTGCGCAGGCGAGCGTACGCAGCGTCCATATCACTCACGATGATCGCCACGTGCTGAAACCAGCGATCATTGCTGCGCGAATCGACGGGAATCGCACGTCCACCGGGGGCGAGAAACTGCAGCAATTCAATCTGCTCCTCGCCCAAGCGCATGCGCACGGCACGCACGCGCAGGCCAAAAACGCCCCACAGATGCTCGTAGGTCTCGCCCGACACCTCACGGTCCGTGAGCTTCTCGAAGGTCAGCACGCGCGAGTAGAAATCCACAGCCCGGTCCACATCGCTCACCGTCATGGCGATGGATTCGACCTCGGTTACCGTGGGCGATGCACCGGCTGAGAACGCGGGAGCTGCGCAGCTCAGGAGTAATGCGACTAGCGCTTGGGCCGCCGACCTGAGTGTCAAAGCCAGGTGCTCACGCGACATAGGCGGTCTCAGATCCGGCGTGGGACCGAGCGGGCGGTTCGGGCTGGAACCCGCGAACGAGCGAATCGGCAACCTTCAGACCCCAGGCGTAGATCGTTAATGACGGATTTACCCGACTGGAGCGCGGCAGCACACTGCCGTCGACTACATAGAGTCCCCTCATACCGTGAACCTGTCCGTTAGCGTCAACCACGGAGTCGGCCGGGGTGCGGCCGCAGACTAAGGATCCGCAGACGTGCGCCGTCCCCTTGAGGCCGATGCGTTTCGTGAAGCTGATGAGCCCCGCCTTCAGAAGCGCAATTTGAAATGCGCGGGTGAAACGCCGGTGCTCCCGGGTCGCGCCAGGTAAGCGAACTTCGTCATAGTCCAGCACCGGGGGCGTTCCCAGCCGGACGCGGTTGTCGCCGTCGGAGCCGTCCTCGGTCTGCAAAAAGAACCCGTAAGCCCGTTTGGCCACTTCCCGGCGTACCACATGGGGTAGAAACCGCGGCATCAGGGTGGCAATGAGCTCGCTGTCGAAGCCGAGAGGCTGAACGCTTGAATGCGGAAACTGTTCGTTGATCAAGACGGTCGTTTTTCGGATCAGGTCCTTCTTGATGCCGAAGGACACCGAGACCATCGCCGTCAACAGGTGCAGCTTCACGTAACGTCCCACGAGCGCGGCCGCCGGCAGCACGGATTCCAGCCCGTTCTCGAGGACGTAACGGGACAGCAAGCGGGGCGAATGCAACGCGCCCGCCGCGAGCAACACGCGCGGCGCGCAAAAAGTGCGTCCGTCGCGCAGTCGTACGCCGCTCGCCGTCGCAGGAGAGCCAGGCTCACCGAGCAGTCCCTCGACTTCGGCATTGACCAACAGAACGAAGTTGGTACGCCCTTGGAGTTGCGGAAGAATCGAGTTCTCGGCTTCGCCTTTCAGATTCTTGACCGATGCGAATCCGTCAAAGTGAGCTGCTTCGTTGGGATGGCTCGCGATGTCTGCGGCGAGGCTCATGGGCATCGGCGAGCTTTGCCAGCCGGACTTCGACGCCTGCAGCCGGTTAACGATCCGCCCCAGGTCCGGTTCGCAGTCGAACGTGCGCACGCCCAGCAAGTGCTCTGCCTGTT
>Ga0068856_100007816_pt1 | contig 10440 bp, 7 predicted proteins | sample KBSCornC62_FD_66595 | JGI IMG/M metagenome (GOLD analysis project Ga0068856, IMG submission 66595) | Corn rhizosphere microbial communities from Kellogg Biological Station, Michigan, USA - KBS Corn C6-2 | ecosystem: Host-associated > Plants > Roots > Rhizosphere > Soil ... | reverse complement strand
ATGCCGTGATGCGAGGGCTCCTCGTTCAGGCGATGGATGGGCATGATGGGGAACAACTGCTTTACGGCCCAACTATCCGGCATGCTTTGGAACAGCGAGAAGTTGCAGAAATAGGTGTCGGAGAGCAGTGAGTCCAAGCCCTCCAGTTCTTCTGGGAAGTCATCCAGGTCTTTCGCGAGCTTTTGAATGCGGCGGCAGATCACCCAATAGACGCTTTCCGCCCAGCTTCGCTGTTGTAGCGGCAGATAACCCAGGCTGAACAGGTTGAGCGCGGAATCCAGCGCCTGTTGCGCGTCGTGAAAACTCTCCAGCAAATTCTTGGAGCTCAAGCCGCGCAGCGTGTCTTTTAGGTCTAGTAAAGGTTGCTCGACGTCGTCTGAGAATTCGGGCAGCGTTTCTTCTTCGCCGAATCCGGTCACGCCCAGGACGTTGAACACCAGCACGCTGTGATAGGCCACCACGGCGCGTCCGCTTTCAGAGACGATGGTCGGATGCGGCACTTCGGCTTCATCGCACACGCTTTGGATGTGATACACGATGTCGTTGGCGTATTCCTGCAACGTATAGTTGACGCTCGATTCGAAATCGGTTTGTGAGCCGTCGTAGTCGATTCCGAGGCCGCCGCCGACGTCTAGGTAATTGAGGCCCGCGCCGGAGCGGCGCATCTCAACGTAGGCGCGCGCGGCTTCGATCACGGCGGCTTTGATCTGGCGGATGTTGGTGATCTGGCTTCCCAAGTGGAAGTGCAAAAGCTGCAGGCAATCTTCCATCCCGAGAGCTTTTAATTGTTCGAGCGCGCGCAATGCTTCGGTTACAGTAAGCCCGAACTTCGAACGATACCCGCCGGAGGACTTCCAACGTCCCGAGCCGCGGCTCGCTAGCTTGATGCGCAGGCCGATCACCGGGCGCACGCCGACGCGCGCTGAATGTTTCAGGATCAAATCGAGTTCGGTGTACTTCTCGACAACGGGGATGATCTGGCGTCCAATCTTTTTGGCCAGCATCACCATCTCAATGTATTCGTCGTCCTTGAAGCCGTTGCAGATGATGGGGGTCTCGTTGTCAGCGATGGCCAGCACGGCCAACAGTTCGGGCTTCGACCCGGCTTCGAGACCGAACTTATATTTGCGGCCGTATTCGAAGACCTCTTCCACAACTTGGCGCTGCTGATTCACTTTGATGGGATATACGCAGCAGTAGGTGGACTTGTAATTGTGCTCGGCGATGGCGTTCTGGAAGGCCTGGTGCATCTCGCCCAGGCGATGCTTCAGAATTTCACCGAAGCGGATCAGGATAGGCAGCGAGATTCCGCGCAGTTGCAGGTTGTCGACCAGTTCTTTCAGGTCGATGCCGCGCGCGGGGTCTTTGTCGGGACGTACCCAGACGTGGCCGTTGGGTTCAACGGAAAAGTAGCCTTTGCCCCAGCTGGCGACATCGTACAACTCGCCCGCTTCGGCGATCGACCAGCGGTCAGCCGGTTCGCGAACCGGTGCGGTCTCGTTGGCTCTTACAGTTGCCATGAAGCTTCAGTGTCCTTCGATTCGCCCGGCACCGCAAGTGAATAATTGATGACAGAGTTGCGCACTGATCACATGGTATATTGAATGTGATTGCTCGTGTGGGCGGCTAGCTCAGCTGGGAGAGCACCGCGTTCGCAATGCGGGGGTCGGGGGTTCGAGCCCCCCGCCGTCCACCAACTTCCTCTCCCGTTTTGTTGCAGCGTATTAAGGGCAATACCCAAGCGTTCGGCATATTATGGAAGAGTGAGCTTCGGACGTTCCGAATCCTTAACCAAGTCCCAGCAGCTGGAAAAAATGCAGCGCGATTGGGATGAGCGCGCGCGAGAAAACGCCCGTTATTACGTGGCCACGGGCAATACCAATTGGTCCGATGAAGAGTTCTTTGCGTCCGGCGAGAAGGCCATTGCCGACGACATTCTCACCGACATGATCAACATCTGCCAGGGTAAAGATCCCAAGGATATGCGGGTTTTGGAGATCGGCTGCGGCGCCGGGAGGCTGACGCGAGCACTGGCGAATCTGTTCGGCGAGGTGCACGCCGTCGACGTCAGCGGCGAGATGATTGCCCGCGCGCGGCAGGCGCTGGCCGATAAACCCAACGCCCACGTCTACCAGAACAATGGATACGACCTGGCGGTGGTGCCGTCGTTCGCGCGGAATCCGGGCGACAAGCCGTTCCGGCTGCCACGGTGGCTGCGCGGCATGGCGCCCGATGGTTGGAAACGCGAGTTCGATTTCGCGTATTCCAACATCGTTTTCCAGCACATCCCCAGCCGCGAGGTAATCGAGAGTTATGTGAACGAGGTCCACCGGCTGCTGCGGCCGGGGGCGCTGTTTAAGTTTCAAGTGCAAGGTTTTCCCCTGGAGAACCGGCCCGATGATACCTGGAATGGCGTTTCGTTTTCAGACCAGGAGGCCTGCGCGATGGCCGAGCGCAACGGCTTCGAGCCGCGCCACCGGCATGGCGCGGACACCCAGTATTTCTGGCTGTGGTATTTCAAGAAGCCGTAGCGCTTGAGCGAAAGTCATATGATGGAAGCGTGATGATCCTGCGCGCGCTGGTAATGGCTACGACATTGGGCGTCGCTGGGCATGCTCAGGCAATCATCGATTTCGAATCCGCCGGTCTGAAGTACAAAGCCATGACGCGGGGCGGCGTCACGGTTATGTTCTCGCTGCTGCCTATGCACATTCGCGACTACGCGGTCGTGCAGGTGGCGGTCTCCAACGGCTCGCCGGTTTCCTGGACGGTGAATGCGCAGGATTGCAGTTTCCAGAAGCCCGACGGCCAAATGATCCAGGCGCTCTCCGCCCGGACGGTGGTGGGTACCTTGAGTGAAAAGGGCAAGCGCGGCGATGTGATCAAGCTGATTGCGGCTTACGAGGCCAGCCTGTTCAACAACGCGCGGATTCATTCGACGAATGGCTATGAAGCGCGGCGTCAAAGTGCTTTTGCCGATTTGGGGTCGTCGAAATTAAAGGCGGCGGCGGCGGCTTCGGCGATCGCCCTGGTCACTACCAAACTCGCGCCGGGACAATCGACGGATGGCGCGGTGTTTTATCCCAACCAAGGCAAGCCGCTGGGGACAGGAAAACTAATTATCAATATGGCGGGCGAAACTTACGTTTTCCCGCTCGAAGAAGCCGCGAACACGCGCTTAGAGCACGACCGCACGCGCATCCCCTAGGCGCATTTCGGTGCCGGGTTCGGCGAACTGGGTGCGCACGTAGGCCAACGCGGCCACTTTCCCGAGCGCCGGCGAGAATATAGCACTGGCAATTTCTGCGGAGTCGGCGTCGCCGGATTTGAGTCTGGTGCCGGCCGGCGGTGGCTCGTTGGCGTCGATGGCCAAGCGGCGCAGCACGCGATGAATCTGCGCGCGACTGCGGACTCGCTCTACGATTTCTTGCCCAAGATAGCAGCCTTTGCTGAAGCTCACGGCGTTGATCTGCGCGGTTTCCTGGACGAGATAGCGCTCGGTGATTTCTTCGCCGTAGCGCGGCTTACCGTGTTCGATGCGAACCATGCGAGCGTCGTTGGGATTTCCTTCAGCGAGCCCTGCGGCGGCGAGCGCCCCTATTAGTTCCGCTTTCTTTATTGGCAGCAGGAAGATGGAGTAGCCGCCGGCGCCGGTGGAACTCACGCGGGCGACGATGCTTCCGCTCCATGAGCGTGTAGCGTAATCGGCGTCGGGCACCGGTGCGCCGAGGCGCTCAAGAACCGCGGCGGACTGTGGGCCTTCGATGGCGATGGTGGCCATCTCGCCCGTCACATCTTCTAAGGTGACGTCGTCGGCGATGATGTAGCGATCGATGTGGTCGTAGAGCTTCTGGCGGGTTTCAGGCTCGGTGTCGAGCAGGAAGGAATCTTCGCGGCAGAAAATATTCGCGTCGCCTAAAATGCGGCCTTGCGCGTTCAGGAAGAAGGCGTAGCAACCCCGGCCGGGGGTGAGCGCTTGCACATCCTGCGTGGTCATGGCGTGGAGCAGGCGCGCGCGGTCCTCACCGGTCACGCGGATCTTGCCGCGAGCGGAGAGGTCGAGCCAAGCGGCACTTTCGCGCAATCCATCCATACTTCTACTGTATACTGAGGCGAAAAATGATCCATGCAATCCTCCCGGTGGGCATGCTGCAATGCAATTGCTCAATCTTCGGCGACGAGCAATCGCACGAGGCTATCGTGATCGATCCGGGTGACAACATTGACGAAATTCTGGCGATTTTGGAGAAGCATGCGCTGCGCGTGAAGGAGATCGTGATCACGCACGCCCACATCGATCACATTGGAGGGGCCGCTAAGCTCAAAGCGGCCACCGGCGCCCCCGTTCGTATGAATTCGGATGACCAGGAGCTGTACGATCATCTGGACGTGCAGGCGTCCTGGCTGGGCATGGAGCCGCCTACGCGGACCGCGATCGACGATGTGGCACGGGATGGCGACGTTCTCACGCTGGGTCCGGCTGAGTTTCGCGTGCTGCATACGCCGGGCCACACACAGGGCAGTATTTCGCTGTGGATTCCAGCGGAGGGCAAGCTGATCGCGGGCGATACGCTGTTCCGCGACAGCATTGGGCGCACGGATTTGCCCGGCGGGAATCCGCGCCAGATCTTGCGCTCGATTGCGAACAAACTGCTGCAGCTTCCGGAGGAAACAGTGGTGGTCCCGGGGCATGGGGCGAACACGACCATCGGGCGCGAAAAAGAGCGCAATCCGTTTTTACAAAGCCTCTGATTTCTTGCGCTGAATTTCGGTCATGACGGTGGTAATCAGCTCTTTGGCGTCGGTCAGGCACTGGCTGATGATCTGCACGTCCATGGCGGGTTTTCCGGGCTGGCGGGCGCTCTGGCAGTAGACTCCGTGCTGGCCGACGAGCACTAAGGCGTCGGTGAGCAGGTCCATGGTCACCGCCAGGCGGCCGCGTTCGAGGCCCATGCGGAACTCATATTCTTCGAGAGCTTGTTTGCGGTCTTCGTAGACGGACATGTGTCTTCATGGTATCGTCCAGGCGCCCCGCTGCACCCAGCCGGAGTTGGTGTTGGGCTCGTTGGCCTGTAAGTATACGGATTTGGCGCCGTGGTAGTTGAGGAACACGGTGTTAATGGTGAACGATACGGAATTGCCGGAGTTGACCATCACTGTGAATCCCACCGCGCACTGCGTGTTGAACAGATTGGCGGAAGATCCGATCGGCTTGGTGCTGAGTACGGTGCCCGCGTCGTTATAAAGGCCAATGGTCGTGGTGACACGGTTGTAGACCAAATAGCAGGCATTAGCCAAGTTCGTGGGTGCACCCGATGTTATCAACATGGACATGCCGGTGATGTTCAGCTGCGACGTCGAATCGCTGACGGTGAAGGTGAAGTTGGGTGATGTGCCGGTTCCCGACGCGGGCAATACGGAATCGGCGGTGGGTGCGCCGCCGGTTACGGTCCAGCCTCCCACGGTGACGAAGCCCGAGTTGACGATGGTTTCCGACGCCAGCAGGTAAGTGTTCTTGGCGCCAAACCAATTGGCGTTGAAGGTAAGGTCGACAGTGACGACAACGGAGGTGACGCCGATCACCACGGTGGTATTCGCCCCGTTCAAGCTGCACTGGGCGTTGGAGACGACGGTGGGCGAACCGGGTGTCACCGGAGCCGCTCCGTTGGCGGGATTATCGAAAGCCAGCGAGACCACGTTGCGCGTGCGGTCGTACACCATGCTACAAGCGTTCGTGGTGCTGAGCGACGTCGACAGCAGCATGGCCATGCCGGTGATGAAGCCGGAGCCTCCTTGATCGGAAGCCGTGAAGCTGAAGCGCTGTGCGGGTCCTGAGCCACTGGTGGGGACGACCGAGTTTGCGACGGGCAGTCCCCCGGCAGCCACCAGGTAAGTGCCGCGCAGCACCCATCCGGTGTTCAGGCCCGCGTCGGAACCGAACATGTAAATGTTTTTGGTCCCGCTGAAAGCGGCCGTGAAGGTGATGGAGAGGGTGATGATCTGCGAGAGTCCGGAAGCGGCTGCGGTGGCGGCCCCCACTTGGCACTGGCTGTTTTTCAACACTGCGGGGGAACCCAGCGCTTTGGGATCGGAGCCGGCGCCGCTATCCCAAACCAAGGCGACGGTTCCGGCGTTGCGGTCGTAGACGATGTCGCAGGAGTTGGTGACGCTAGCGCTGGAGGTGTTGAAGAGCAGGGCCATGCCGATCAAATTCGTAGCGTTTTGATTGTCGGAAAACACAAAGGTGAAAGTCTGGCTGCCGCCGCTGGAGCCATTGGGCGACACGGAATCGGCGGAGGGCTGCGGCGGCGGGATGACCACGGTCCAGGCCCCGCGTGCCACCCAACCGGTGTTGGCGCCGGCGTCGGCGGCGTACAGATACGTCGTCTTGGTACCGGCGAATCCGGGAAGGAAGGTCAGTGAAAGATTGAGGGTCAAGGTGCTGCCGGCGAGGCTGACGGAGCTGCCCGCGCCATTGACGATGCATTCGCTATTCTGCTGGCTGCCGCCGCCGAAGGTTACAATCTGCGATCCGGTGGCGGGATTATCGTTGGCCAAGGTTAGTAAGCCCCCAGCGGCGGTGTAGGTCACATAGCAGGCTACTGACGTGGAGACGCTGCTGCTCACCAGCAACGACACGGCGGTCAGCGCCGCCGCGCCGCCGGAGTCGGTATATTGCGCCGAGAACACCACGGCGTTTCCGCTGCCGGAAGCGGGCGTCACCGATACCGCGGAAGGGATCTGCGGCGGCGGAGCTGTGACGCCGATGCGTGCCAGCCAGCCGACGCTGCCTCCGGTGTTGGCGGATTGAATCGCGCTAACCAGCGGCAGATTTACGGAATTGGTCTGGCCGCCCAGATACATGTTGCCGCTGGAGTCGACAGCGACGGCGTTCGCTATGTCCGATCCGCCGCCTCCAAACCAAGTGGAGAAGCCCAAGGCGTTGCCGGTCGCGTTCAATTTCGAAACGAAGGTGTCGTACAAACCCCCGAACCCTGGTTGCGTGGGGTTGCTTTGCGGAAAGTCGCCTGAGGAGGTGTAGCCTGCGACGTACGCGTTGCCGCTGCCGTCGATGCCGATGGCGGAGCCCCAGTCGAGATCGGAGCCGCCCAGGTAGGTGCTATAGAGCAGCGCGCTGCCCGTGGGATTGAGTTTCGCCGCGAAGGCGTCCGAGACGCCCTTGAATTGAGTTTGCAGGACGCCGGCGGTCACCGGAAAATCCAGCGAGTTGGTCACGCCCGCCACATAGGCATTACCGCTCGCGTCGACCACGATCCCATTGGCTTGTTCGGACGCGATCGCGCCGCTGCCGCCAAGGTAGGTGCTGTAGGAAAGTGCGGCCCCGCTGGCGCTCAGCTTGGCGATGAAGGCGTCCTGCGCCCCGTGGTTGGTGGCCTGGATGGCGCCGGCAACCGGGAAGTTGGTCGAGCTCGTCCCGCCTGCGATATACGCGGCGCCGGCCGTGTCCACCGCGATTCCGCCGGCATGATCGTTGGCGGAGCCGCCCAAGTAGGTGCTGTACGAAAGCGCTCCCGCGGAGGTCAGCTTGCTGACGAATACGTCGGTGCCTCCACCGGAGGCCGCTTGGAATCCGCCCAATACGGGGAAGTTGGTCGAGAGCGTGTCTCCTGCGACGTAAGCGTTTCCCGCAGTGTCGACGGCAATCGCCGTGCCCAGGTCGTAATTGGTTCCTCCCAGGTAGGTGCTATACAGCAGCTGATTACCGGTCGCGTTCAACTTCAGGACGAAGGCGGTCTTCGCGCCGCCTAAAGTGGATCGCAGCGGCAGCAGCAAGGGAAAGTTGGGGGACGCTGTCGATCCCGTGACGTAGGCTTGCCCACTCGCATTCACTGCAATGGCCGCGGCACGGTCGTCGCCCGAGCCGCCGATGTAGGTCGCGTAGAGGAGGGCAGTGCCGGCCGGATTCAGCTTGACGACAAAGGCGTCGACACTGCCTCCGCTGGCGGCTTGCGCGGCTAAGACGATGGGAAAGTTGAGCGCTTCTGTCCAGCCGGCGGCGTAGAGATCGCCGGCGCTGTCGATGGCTACGCCGGTGACGGCTCCCAAGCCGGTGCCACCCAGATAGGTTGCGTAGGAGATCACGGGATCGATTACTAACGGGAGGGAAGCGTCGTAGGCGTCTATCTCGAAACCGACGGTGTGGGCGTCAACCAGGTGATATCGGCCCGCGACGCTGGTGCGGCCGGAAGGTTTGTCCTGGTAGATCTCCGGAGCTTCTTCGGTCAAGTCCGCGGCATGCAAACATCGGCTGGCATCGATCCAGAGGTTGGCTGAGTATTCGACGCGGATGTCGGCGGGGCGCGCGCCCGGGGCGACCCTGTACTCAGATTTTACGCGGCCTTTCGTGCCAGAGTAGATCAGGTCGATCCCCGGATACAGATTGGAATAGAGAATCTTCTGGAACGTCGGCAAACCCGTCCGCCACAGGTGCTGGTCTTGGCCGGCGAGGAAGTTGGCGCTTCCCATGGGATCGAGACCGTGCAGATCGCCATGGGCGCCGAGGAACCTGGCGTAAACCGCCTGAAATTGGGTGCCCTCAGGACTGAAGACTGCAGTCACTCCGGGAACCCGGATCAGGTAGCGGTCCGGCGAGTCTTGAATGAAGAAGAGTGGACTAACGGACTGGCCTGCCAATCCTAACGCGATGGCCAACATCAACCCTAATAACCGCATGTACCTGTCTATCGATCAGGCCTACGGAAAAGGGGAGGCCCGATAAAACCTACGCCCCTATGTAGCGGGCGTATAGGCTGCGGGCGACTCCGACGTCGGTGGTGCCCTTGATGATGGCGCGGCCGTCTGGAAACACAGTGAGTTCGTAGGGATCGAGCGCGACGCGCAGCGCGAATTCGTTGGAGCGGACGGTCGCCACTGCAGCGAGGCGTTGGGCGAGCGCGGGGAGATCGACGGGGCGGGAACGCTCGTGAATCTGCACGGCGTTGCGTCCGCACAGGCTGATCGGCGCGCGCCGGGAACCGTCGAGATACACGAACTCGCGGCGCACACAACACGGGCACTTGGCATCGCGCGTGGGAGGAGCGAGTTGCCGGATGGTTCCGGTCCACACGTCGATGGTGGTGAGCCGGGCTGTTATTAAGTCCACTCCGAGCGCCAGAATCTTCAGCGCATCGGCAACTTGTAAAGAGGCGATAGTGGCGGTCACTGGCGCGAGAACCCCTTCGGTCTCGCAGGTGGGCTGCGCCCCTTGCGGGGGCTCGGGGTAAACGCAGCGGAAACACGCCGTGTGCCCGGGGACGATGGCCAGCTTGATGCCGTAGCTGCCAACGGCCGCGCCGTAGATCCACGGGATCTCGCGATCGACAGCGGCGTCATTGATCAAAAAACGAGTCTCGAAGTTGTCGGTGCCGTCGAGGATCAGGTCGATGTCCTCAAACAGGTCTTCGACGTTGGCGGCCGTGAGATCGGCGACCATGGGCTCAACCTTCACTTCGGAGTTCACGCGAGCCAAACGGCGCGCTGCTGCGACGGCCTTTGGCAGGGCCTCGACCGCATCGGCTTCGTCAAATAAAAACTGGCGCTGCAGGTTGGACCACTCGACGAAATCGCGATCGATGATGCGCAGGCGGCCCACTCCCGCGCGAGCCATGGCTTCGGCTTGCACGGTACCGAGCGCACCGCAGCCAACGATAGCGACGCTTGCGGCGCGGATCTTGGCTTGGCCTTCGGCGCCCAACGGGGCGAAGCGAGTCTGGCGGGAGTAACGTGATTCGGCGGGGCGCATCAAACAGTCGGAAGGCTCCGTGGGCCTCCTATTGATGGTAGCAGCAGGACCCCAGCGCCCTTTGCAAAGCACGTTATCATTTAAGAACGTGCGTCCGCCGGTGTTGATGTTTCTGCCGCTGCTGCTCGGCGCCGTAGCGGCGTCGGGTCAGAATGCGCAGATTGCCCCGGCTCAGAATCTGGAAGGCCGCACCATCCAACGGATCGATTTCGATCCCCCCGACCAGCCGCTACCCCGGGACGAGCTCGATCGCCTGCTCCTGCTGCACGTCGGCAGCCCGCTTCACCAAGCCGACGTCCGCCAGTCCTTACAAAAGATGTTCGATACCGGGCGCTTTGCCGATGTCATCATTGACGCGGAGCCGATGGGCGCGGGCGTCGCGCTACGCATCGCGACGCAACTGACCTACTTCGTGGGCGGCGTAAGCTTTGAAGGTGTCGCTGATCCGCCCAATCGCAACCAGCTTCTCACCGCCACCAAGCTCGAACTGGGGGCCCCCTTCAGTGAATCGGAGCTGAAACAGTCGATCGATAACCTGCAAGAACGGCTGCGCGCCAACGGCCTGCATCGCGCTACCATCCGCTACGAGCTGGACCCTAACCCGTCCACCGAAGAAATGGGCATCCGCTTCCAGTTGAACGCAGGGCCGCGCGCGCGCTTTGACGGCGTCGATCTTA
>Ga0068856_100007811_pt1 | contig 10442 bp, 5 predicted proteins | sample KBSCornC62_FD_66595 | JGI IMG/M metagenome (GOLD analysis project Ga0068856, IMG submission 66595) | Corn rhizosphere microbial communities from Kellogg Biological Station, Michigan, USA - KBS Corn C6-2 | ecosystem: Host-associated > Plants > Roots > Rhizosphere > Soil ... | reverse complement strand
GAAGCCGATTCACGTCGCACGAACCGCAAGTGCAAGCGGTATAGTCCAAAGGCGATTAACCAAAGTGTTAGCCCTGCGCCTATATTTACCGCGCGGCCTGTTCCTCCTGGTTGGACAAGACTCGCAGCAACGAGCAACAGACCGGTTCCCGCCGTGATCCATGCAATGATGAAGAAAGGGGAAAAAACTTCGCCGGCCGCTGTCGCATGAGTAGCCGCGGCATCGACTGGCGTCGACAAACGCTTAAAGAACTCATCTATCCTGACGCGCTCCTCCCGCGGCACCTTTTCAAGTGCCGTAGTTAGCGCCATCGCACCAATGGTCACTGCAAAGTTGGTCAGAATACTTATCGCTTCGTAGTCGTATCTCAACCAATTTGGATCGATGCCGGGTCTTGTAGACAATACAAAAGCTTTGTAGAGATACAGCGTTAGACCCGAAATAAATCCCGTTGCAATTCCAGCGGCGGCACCGCGCCAGGTGACACGCTTGATCAAAAGCCCCGCAAGCATGGGGATCAACATCGGGCCTACGAAGAGACCAAAGACGGTCACCATCACTTCAAACAAACCCTTGCGTGCTGAAGTTATTAGGCTGATACCAATGGTTATGGTCAGGATTCCAACAATGAGAGTGGCGACTCTTCCTACAATCACGAGCCGACGCTGACTTGCCTCTTTGTTTATTAGTCGCCGGTAAATGTCTTCAGTAATTACGCTCGCCATGACGTTGTAGTCACCACTAAGCGTCGACATCGTCGCGGAAAACATCGCGGCAATCATCAGACCCATCAGGCCCGCAGGAAGAAACTTCAGAGATAGCGCAGCGTAAGTGTATTGAGGCGAATTGGGTGGTTGCAGTAGTTCAGGCATCAAACTGCGCGCGGCCATCGCAGGCAAAATGAAGAGTGGTGGACCAAGAATTTTTAGGGCTACAGCCAGCAGTCCAGCTTTTCGCGCAGCTCGTTCGTCCCGCACGCTGTAGAATTTTTGTGCGAAAGCCCAATTGCCGTTGTAACTGAGGATGATGAGCAGATAAAAAGCCAGAATGTAAAAAAGCGGGAAGGGCTCACTTACCGGAGACAAAAATCCAGCCGGTGCTCCTCGCGTGAAAAACTCGATCGAACTAACATGCGAAAAGACAAGTGGAAAGAGCACCAACACTCCCAAAGTTAGAATGATGAACTGTATAAAGTCGGTAACGACTACGGCCCACAAGCCTCCCATAAACGTGTAGAGCAACATCACGGCGCCGCTGACGAGGACGCTGGTTTTAAGGTCATAACCAAGACCAACCGAAACGAACACACCCGTCGCATAAATCTTCAGACCGTCGTCAATGATCTTCAGCGGCAGTCCTGCCCATGCCAGCACCTGACGAATGGCTGTGTTGTAACGCGCCTCAAGAAACTCAATTGGACTCACGATGCGCGCACGTCGCCAGCGTGCGGCCAACAGGAAGGTGCCGATCACCATACCCACTGCCGAACTCCAGGCCAATGTCACGGCAACGAAACCAAACCGATAAGCCATTTCGGAATATGCAACGAACGTGAAAGCGCTAAAGCCGGTCAGATAGAAAGAGACTCCCGCGAGCCACCAGGGAATTGCATTTCCGCCGGTAAAGAAGTCGCGCACGTGCTTCATGCGCTTCCAGAAATAGAGACCAATCAACGTGAGCAGCGAAAAGTAGCCCGCGATGATTATGTGATCGGCTGTATGTAGACCGGTTTGCATGGTGCTCGATAAGACAGTGCTCACACTGCCCAGTAGCCAGTGAAACCATTACTGCTGGGGAAAGACTTGCTTGCAGCTTCCTTCGTGTTAGTTCGTGTGAATTCGTGGATCGTTCGTGTTGGGGACACGACAGAGACGATCCACGAAATCACACGAACCAACACGAACAAGAACCTGGCTGTTCGGGTTTTCGTGTTTGTTCAAAGCGTAGCGAATCTATCCTCACATCTTCTGCTGCATCCTTGCCGGCGCAATTTTTTCCGTCTGTCCTGAAACCAATGAGCGACTGATAGCGTCGAGGACAGCGGTAACCTGTCGCCCGTCAAAGGCGGTAACTTTTGGTTCTGTCTGATTGATTATTGCGTCAAGAAAATCCGACAGACACTCAACAAACGCACCTCTCAGTTTTCCAAAAATCTCTTGAGTAAGAAAAGTCTTTGGAAACGAAAACTGCTTAGGAGTGCTCATCTCAATCGATTCACGCTTGCGGTCAAAGTGCAGGTGACCTTCTGAGCCAACAACTTCCACAAACGAATCGACTATCGTGGGAAACGTATTCGGATAAATCCAAGCGGATTCGATTGTCGCAATGGCTCCGCTCACAAATCTGATCTGAGCCTGAATCAGATCGTAAGTATCGATTCCACGTTGGGCGAGCACTTTCTTCACGCCGTAGGCCCGGGCCTCAAGCGGCTCGCTGCCAAAAAACCAGCGGATCAAATCGATGTCGTGGGCTCCCAGGAAGTGAATGGGTGAAGACTGACTCGCCCAGTCAATCATCTCGGTCGAGACATAGATGGTGTCATTCTTACGGGCGTAGCCCGCAATTGGATCGCCAATCGCCCCTGACCTGATACTGGCGAAACCTTGATAGTACGAGGCGAGCCATCGATGGTTCATTGCTACCTGAAGCTTGAGATGATCACGCTCGTTGCTCAAGGCAAGCAGTTCATCCGCCTCATTGAGAAGAGTCGTAAATGGTTTTTCACAAAGTACATGCTTGTTTGCAATCAGCGCAGCCTTGACTGGCGCAAAGTGGGCAAAGTCAGGCGTGGCCACACAGACAGCATCAACATTCTTCTGGGCTAGCAACTCCGCATAGTCAGTGAATCGATTCTCAATGCCGTACTTTGATCCCATCTCTTCAAGCCGTTCACGATTACGGGTGCAGATGGCGGTCACAATGGCAAACGGATGTGCATTGTAGATGCGCACATACTGTTCGCCCATAATGCCAAGCCCGATAACTCCGATGCGAACTTTCTCCGTCATCTCGTGTCGTGAATCAATACCCGAAACGATTTAGTCAGGCTGCCCGTCGGTCGCGAAATAATTCCTGCGTCAGACCAACTACCTTCTCAATCAGCACATCGGCCGCCTCGGGGCGGCATTTCGACGAAACTACTTCGTAACCGCCAACACTGAAAGCTTCGGGTGTAGGCAGATAACCAATATAGCCATTGGCAATGCCCACAATGAAGACTTTGTGCGGCACGCGGCTTTTGACCTGCAACCCGATCTCGACAAACACTTCCGCCGGCACGGCTACAAAAGCGGCATCGCCGATCCGAACGCCTTGAAGCTCAATAGACACGTTCCCATTGTGCAGAGCTTGCGCTTCACGTGTGTAGAAATTTGTGATCGAGGCGTAAAGCCGTTCGGTTTTAGCAGTCATCAGTTGCTCAGGCGTCGGGTCTTCAGCTGAAAGCCTGGACAGTTGATCTTCGGCCCGTCTCAAGTTCTCGCTGGCTTCTTCAATTGAGGGAAATCTCTTCATGGGTAATTCCACCGGAATGCTGAGCGTGGCTAGCTCCCGACAATCATCCGTTGCTACGGATGGCAACTCAGCGAGTGTCGCGTCCGCAAGCAAGTGTCCGAGCTCGGCGGCACGTTCAAATGTGCGCCCCGGAGTAATAACACCGATCGCACTCAGCTCGGATGAATGGCCCATGCTGATATTGCCCTGCGTGCCGTTGACGAACATCGCGAAACCGTCGGTCCCGATGTTTCTCTCAATCTCCTCAATGGAGAAATTCGGAAAGTCACCCGTTATCAGTAAATTGTTCGGGCCGAGCACGGTCGGGTGGCATGAATAATTGACCAATACCGCTCGCGTCACGCCAGCTGCATCGTCAATCTTGATTATTCCGACTTCTTCATCAACGGGAAGCTGGTCGGGACTGCGACGATTGACGCCAACGCCAGCGACACGGCCCATACCAACACCGACTCGGGCAGGAAACCGGCTCTCCCACGCAGCAGCTACTGCCTGCTCAATGCTCTGCGCGAGCGAATCCATGTAAGAGCGTTCCACACTCTCGTCGGGATTGAAGAAGGTTGTAATGGTAACCGGGCCTGCATGAGTGTGGGTCGAAGCGATCATCACCGATTGGGGAGAAAGACCGGTTGCTCGCTGAATTCCGTCCCGCACGCATTTGATGAAATCGCCTGACAACGCCAGCAGGTCCACACTGACCAAAGCCATAGCCGCCTCTCCGTTTGCCAGCACGAGGGCGCGTGCAAATAGATCGTCGTGGATTCCCTGAGAGACACCCTGTCGAGCGGCAAACCCAGCGAGGGGCGCACCTATGGGAGGTGAGATGCAGACTTTACTGTATCCTGCGGTTAGCAAATTGAAACTCACCTTCCGGTCTTTGCATCGCCTCCACCCGACGGCAAACAAGTCGTCAGGAGTCCACTTAAGAGGCGCCCACGAGCAGCTGAGAGAAAGACCTAGGCCCAGGCTCACCCAACATTTTCGTGGTGAGTGGTTGTAGCGGAAGGCGCGCAAAAGCCCTGCGCCCTCCATGCGGTCATTGTCTTAGAAGGTAAATCGTCCTCCTACCTGAAGTATGTAGGGTATGAAGAAAAGATTTCTTCCAGGAATGCTTCCTACTGTCAGTGGATTGGTAAGAGCGGTAAGAGCCGCAACGGAGTTCGCAATACTGGGGCGATGCAATACTTCACGTGTCACATCAAACATATCAACGCGAAGTTCAAAACGCGCGTTCTCACCTAGCCTGGTGACCTTTGCTAATGAAAGGTCTAACCTGCGTCCGTAAGGGGTCCGAAAAGCGTTGCGTCCAATATTCCCGCCTGTGCCAGGGGCATAGTTAATATTAATCGTACCCGGTTTTACGAAAAACAGGCGCGCCCCTTTATTCCATGCCGCCAGCGCCGCCTGCCACTCCTCGGATGTATATGGAGTCACATTTCCATAATCGCCGCGCTCAATCACACTGATGCCCGTGTTTGTGAAACGATTACCTAAAATAGAAGGTTGGAAAGGCATTCCTGATTGGAGCGTGAAAATACCCGATAAGCGCCAACCACCGATTAAAGCATCAACGACTCCCCCTTGATTCAAAAACATCTTTCCTTTGCCAAACGGCAAATCATAACTGCCACTGGTAACCCAGCGATGTGGAACATCATAAACGGAGACACCACGATTGGCGTTGAAGTTATTGTTATCGGGCAGGAAAGCGTGATTGGAAACGACCGAGAAAACTTCTGCTCCCTGGTCCAGGGCCTTAGACCAGGTATAACCTGACAAGAAGCTATAGCCTTTCGAGAAACGCTTTTCCACCTTCAAGGTCATCGCGTTGTAATTTGATTTCAATACATTGGCAACGATGTTTGAGCCGATCGTGAAGTTGTCGAATTTTCTTCTCAAGTACGGATTAGCTGCCGGGTCTAAACTCTGGAAGTTAGGTGCCGTTGCGCTAAAGGTTGGCTGATTAAAAAACCATTGCAGCGGCAGATTTCTGGACGATGCGCCTTTATAGCTGAGATCCAAAACCATATCTTTCAGGATTTCCCGTTGCACCCCGAAACTCCATTGTTGTGATTGCGGTGTTTTGTATGGACCAAGGCCAGAAATTGATATCACGGGCTGATTATTTAGCGCTGCCGGATTCACTCCGGCCGGGGTACCGATAAATATCCCGCTACCCCCGGGAGGGCTGAAATTACCGATTGGAAATGGGTCATTTAATGTTGCGCTCGGAGTTTGAAAGCTTGCCAGGGCCGGTGTGAAACTACCACTTTGTAGCGGCACATAATACAACCAGTGAAAAAACTGTGAAGTATCGGCGTAAAAAAGTCCATAGCCCGCTCGCACTACAGTGTTGTCTTTCTCGAAAGGACGATAAGCGATGCCGATACGCGGACCAAAATCGTTCTTGTCGGTATCAACCACCCGAGAACTGGTACAGCACACCACCAATGGACTGTTTGCCAATCTCGCGACTTCCGGGTCAGCTACAAGAAGTCGTCCCTCGCCTGTCAAGTCTACCCTTCTGCCGCCAAGATGTTCGTCGCGAAAAGGCTGATGAAGCTCGTAGCGAAGCCCGAGGTTAAGTGTGAGCCGGGAGTTGATGCGCCAGTCATCTTGAAAATAAACCGCCCACGGAGTTTGGCGCACAAGCGCTGCATTAGGAAGATTTAATGTTTCGCTGCTTATATTACCGAGCAGAAAATCGGCAATCGAATTAGGACGTGATGCATTGCCACCCAAACTACTATTGCCGACACTAAACAATCCATTGAAATTAAGTAAGCCGGGTGATTGGATCCGATCTATATTTTTGAAACGGTTGTGATCCGCTTTGAATCCGACTTTGATGTTGTGCAGCCCAAATGTAAGCGATAAATTATCAGCAAGCTGATAAGTGTTCTGCTTCGTTTCGAGAAGCGACGCAGTAAATCCACCATAAGTTAACTGTCCACCCGATGTCAGAAAAATACCGGGGATGGTGTTACCGGTTGTATTCTTGACCCCAAACTGAGTCGGGTCAATTTCCGAGATGCTCTCGCCGTAAATGCCTCGCACATAGCCCAAACGCAATTCATTTACGAGGACCGGACTGAAGATATGCGTCCAGGACGAATTGAATACAATACCCTTGCCCCGTAAGCTTTTGGCTTGAAACGGCAAGACAGATTCGGTGTCGCGTACGTTGTTCTGGCGAGTAAATCGTCCGTAAACACTATCATCATCTGAAATCTTATGGTCTATCCGGATTGAGTATTGATTGTTTAGAAAGTTACTCCCTGCCGGGCCGGCAAAATTCAAGTCTGAGGTTGAAACAAAATTTGGGAGTGATTGTTGGATGTTAATCAACGCCGTTGCGTTAGAGTTAATTCGACCAGCTGGAATCTGGTTGTTTGCAAAAGGCTGCCGAATAAACTGCGGATTTAAAGCTGATTGAGCTTGACCTGCATTAAACAACGGGTTCGCAACAGTTGTTGCCGGATCGAATATCTGTCCGGCACGAATGCAGTTTCCGGAAGGCGTGCCATTCGGATTAAGCAGCGGCACGGGCGTTCCACCCGCAGTAATGCACGAGCCCAGGCTCGCGGAAAAATCGCCGGTGCGTTCCGCTTGAGTCAAAACTCTTCCGAACGCCAAAGCACGCTGATTGTTTCTCAACCCTTCATAGCTGAAGAAGAAGAATGTACTGGGTTTGTAGAGAGTCGGACCGCCTTCACCAAATCGCGGTAACCAAACGGGACCGCCAATGGTAAAGCCGAATTGGTTGTAACGCAGTTTGTTTTTGCCGGGTTTTCCGCTCTTGTCTTTAGCAGCAAGTGGATTACGCGGCTCAAAGAATGAGTTCTGGGCAAACTCAAAAAGTGAACCGTGTAAGCGATTGTTACCACTCTTCGTCGCGACATTGACCTGCGTAATGCCCTCAAACTCAGCCGAATAAGCGTTGTTCTGCAACTTGAATTCTTTCACGGTATCCAAAGATGGAGTGATTGTAGGCGTCCCAAAGGTCGGGTCATTATTCGCCTGTCCGTCAATTTTGAAAGTTACAGATGAAGGTCTCGAGCCGGCTACTGCGAACGAACCACCACTTTCCAACCGAAAGGCTTCGGCATTACCAGTAGGACCGTTATTGACTGTCGAATCAAGCGTCAAAAAGCTATAAATATTGCGATTGATCGACGGCAGTTCGGTCAACTGTTTGGCGGAAACCACCTGACCGATGCTGGCATTTTCGGTTTGGAGCAAAGCGGCCGACTCCTCCACAGTAATGGTCTCGTTAACTGAGCCGACCTTCAATTCGAGATCAGCACGTACGCGCGACCCGACGGATACAACAATGTTCCTGGCAATGGCTTTCGCAAATCCTGGGGCGACTGCCAGAACGTCGTATGTTCCGGGGTTAAGAAACGGCGCACTATAAATTCCGTCGCTGTTTGTGGAAAACCTTAGCGTCGTTTTGTTTCCCAAATCCGTAATGGTAACAGTGACGTTGGGAACCGCGGCGCCGTTGCTGTCAGTGATGGTGCCGACGAGTGCGCCCTTCTCCGATTGAGCAAACAGCAAAACTGGCGCAAGCAGAAGGAGGGCGATGGCGAGAGATACTAATGTTGATTCTTTTCTCATGGCACTAATCTCCTGAATGCCCGCAGCGGGCTTTGGATTCCGGGTCGAATTCTTAAAGCCGACGTCGAAGGTATCTCAACAACGGACTGCCGAATGATCGGGGTGTCCAACGGAATTAATCGAACAATGTGCGTTTCGCAACGCAAGAAGCATCAGGATGTATAGACATATTGCAAGTACCGCACTGTCTAATAGCGCTTCTTCTTGACTGCTTCTGAGGTCTTCTTAATCAAATCTAAACACCCTTCGCCAAGTGTCACGGCGACCGCCACAGAGAGGACGTCAAGAACACAAAGCTGGGCGATTCGTGAAGTCAGCACCTCACCTCCAAGAGGGGATTCATGCGATGCTGTAAGCAGCACCACATCAGACGCCCTCGTAATCGGAGAGGGACTAAAATTTGTAATCGCAATCGTTGTAGCTCCGGCCTTTCTCGCCACCGCCAACGCGTCGACTACATCCTTCGTACTGCCGGACTGGGAGATGCCGATCGCAACATCGCTCCTTCGAAGCGAAGCTGCCGCCATCGCCTGCAGGTGCGCATCACCGTAAGCGTCTGCAATCATGCCGAGTCTGACGAATTTCAGCTTCGCATCGAGGGCAGTAAATGACGAATAGCCGACGCCATAGATGTCTACTCTTCTGGCCTGGGCCAGTGCCTTAGCTGCTACCTCTATCATGTCGGCGTCGAGCGCCTTCATCGTGTCACCCACCGCTTGAATGTTTGTTTGGAAGACCTTTTGGGCAAGGTCAGAGGTGCTATCGTCGAAGGTGATATTTTCGTGAATGAACTCGACCGGCTCAACCAAATCCTGAGCCAACCTAAGTTTGAATTCCTGATAGCCCTTGTAACCCAGCGAGCGGCAAAAGCGAATGACGGTTGATTCACCAACACCAATGTCACGCGCGGCTTCAGAGACGGACATCTGCATGACTTGCTCAGGATTGGCGAGCACAAATTCCGCGACCGATCTCTCCGCGGGCTTGAATATCTCCGAAGCAGTCTTTATTCGAAGCAAACATCCTGCTTTCGCTGGTGCAATATGCCTGGTTTTCGGCATTGCCTGCCTCCTCGACCTGCTGGTGTAAACCTTCATCTTGGCTTGAAGTGGTGGTGTTTTACTCCGAACCACTTCCTCTGTCAAGAAAAAAGTCATCCTTCCTGGAGTGGTGACCTAATGCCGCATCGCCGGTTGACCCTTTAAAGTTGAACTATGCGACAACGTTTTTGTTCGGTGGTTATCCCGTACGCTTTGCCTCAAAAGTCAAGTTTCATTGGATTCGGCTTTGCCAGCTGTTGTGAGGCATGGCTCTGCCCTGCCGTAAGCGAATTTAATTTAAGCTACGCCTTCCGGCTCTTACATTCGAACACATTGAGGGCGCAGCCCAAAACCAATTATCGATCGCTTACGGCAGGGCAGAGCCATGCCTCACAACAGCTGGCAAAGCCAAATCCAACGAAACTGGACTTTTTAGGCAAAGCCTATCCCGTAAACACAACTGTAGAGAAGATGGACCACGTTGCCTCTATCGGGCATCAGCAAGCAGAAACTGCGAGAACTTTACGAAGACCAGGAGTTCATTCCTTCGCGACCATTAGGCCAAATAGATCCTTTTCTAGAAAAACTTTCGCGATTGTCAGATTTGCGCGCGGAGGTCTAGACACGTGGATAGTTTTGGCGTAACTTCGCGGTACTTTCACGGAGCCTCACGGCACAGCACCAATTCGCAGATTGCCAGGCGAGGCTCGATTAAGACGCACTGACGAGTTACCTGAGCAGAACTTCATGAGCGATGTTTTCATCAGCTATGCGCGCGAGGACCGGGACAAGGCTGAAGGTCTGGCCCGCGTATGTGAGCAGCAAAAGTGGACGGTGTGGTGGGATAAGGTAATTCCACCCGGCAAGAAATACGCTGACGTCATCGGTCAAGAGCTCGCCAGCGCCAAGGCTGTCGTCGTCCTCTGGTCGCGCGCGTCCGTGGCATCTGACTGGGTAAAGGACGAGGCTCAGGAAGCCGCGAACCGCGGCATTCTCTTCCCTGCGCTTCTTGAGAAGGTCAACCCGCCTTATGGCTTCAGGCAGGTCCAGACTGCGGACCTCTCGGAATGGGATCGTTCGTCGACATCGACGGAATTGGAAAGTTTTGTACGCGCGATCGGCGGTGTCCTCAACAAGCCGGTCAACGATTCTGCCCTTTCGAGCGATCACACTGATTTAAGCAATCGACGAACCCTTCTCTATTTAGTGGCTGGAGTGCTCTTGGTCCTAATTCTCGGCTTCGCAGCTTATCGTTTCCTATTCGATGGG
>Ga0068856_100007809_pt1 | contig 10446 bp, 9 predicted proteins | sample KBSCornC62_FD_66595 | JGI IMG/M metagenome (GOLD analysis project Ga0068856, IMG submission 66595) | Corn rhizosphere microbial communities from Kellogg Biological Station, Michigan, USA - KBS Corn C6-2 | ecosystem: Host-associated > Plants > Roots > Rhizosphere > Soil ... | reverse complement strand
TGCCTCTAATCTACATCTATGGAGCATTTATGAAAGCAATAACTAGACGCGACGCGATCTCAGGAATCGCCGCCACCAGTGCAGGTCTTGCTCTTACGTTTTCACGAAATGCGCTCTCTGCGTCACCGAACGAAGATGCAAAAGGTGATGTTTCGACTGCTCGTGCATTTCGTGGGCAACACCAACCGAAACCATTAGCTTTCGACCCGACAAAGCTTAAAGGACTCTCAGAAAAATTGATCCGTTCGCACTGGGAGAATAACTACGGCGGCGCTGTTAAAGCTCTTAACACCGTCGAGCTGCATCTTGCAAAGCTACTCAGCGATAGCGAAATTCCACCGTACATGTACGGAGATCTGAAACGCGAAGAGTTGATCCGCACCGGCTCAGTGGTACTTCACGAACTCTACTTCGGCAATCTCGGTGGCGATCCGAAACCCGGCGGGAAAGTTCTTGACGCGATCAAGGAATGGTTTGGCAGTTACGAACAGTGGGAAGCGGAATTCAAGAAGACCGCAAATGCTCTCGGCGGCGGTTCAGGTTGGGCAATCTTTGCCTGGAATTCACACAGCGGCGAATTCCATAATTACTGGGCCTGGGATCACATGCACAACGCGCCAATGTCCAGACCTCTACTTGTACTCGACATGTATGAACATGCTTATCACATCGATTACGGCGCAGCCGCCGCGAAGTACGTCGACACGTTTCTGCAAAACGTCAACTGGGAAGAAGTGAATCGCCGGACCGAAGCGTTACCAAAAAGCTGACCACCACTGATATCAACAGGGATCGTGCTGGGACCGCAGGCGTCCCCGCCTGCCCGCGCCAAGAAGAACCAGGAACAATTAGCTGAGCCTCTCGATGATACGAGTTGGTTCTTCTTGACGCGGGCAGGCGAGGACGCCTGCGGTCCCAGCACGATCGTTGTTGATTGTTTTCCGCTTCTCTTGAATTTGTCGTTACATCGACATGACACCTGCTTATCATTAAGAGTTTGCAATACAGCAGACACGTTTAGCGCACGTCAGTTGTCTAACGTCCTTCTCGCGGAATCATTTTCAAGGGGGGAAGGTAAATGAGTACAAGGGAAAACAACGACGAAACTAATCGAGCAGTGCCTCACAAATCAAATAAACAAAACGGAACACAGCACGGCTTACCATCAGGTAATGCGAAGCGCCTCGCTGCAGGACTAGGCTGGTTTAGTGTCGGACTCGGGCTGGCCGAGCTGCTGGCGCCTAAAGCGATAGCCAGGATCACAGGTGTCTCGGAAAAACGTACGGGACTTATACAACTGTATGGTCTTCGCGAACTCGCTGCGGGCGTCGCAATATTTAGTCAGAAAAATCCGGCGGAAGCTGTCTGGTCGCGCGTTGCCGGCGACGTGTTGGATCTAACCAGTCTAAGCCTTGCCTGTCTATCGCCGGATGCAAAACGCGGGCGCATCACTTTTGCGACAGCCAATGTGCTTGCGGTAACCGCACTGGATGTGATGTGTGCAAGACAACTAAGCAACGGGGGACACAAAGGCATTCAGGCAAAGGCTGCGTGCATTGTTAATCGCGAGCCTGATCAGGTTTATGCGTTTTGGCGTGACTTTCGAAATCTCTCGCGCTTTATGAAACATCTCGAGTCAGTCGAGGAATTTGCGGATGGAAGATCCCATTGGATTGCTAAGGGACCGGCAGGTATGAAAGTGGAATGGGACGCCGTGATCGTCGCCGATGAACCGGGAAAAGTCATCACGTGGAGATCGCTGGAAAACTCGGATGTCGATCACGCAGGCGCAGTTCAATTTCAACACGCACCAGGCGGACGTGGAACGATCGTGAAAGTGAACTTTCAATACAATCCACCCATTGGAGTGGTCGGTGCGGCTGTTGCAAAACTTTTCGGCGAAGAACCCGAACAACAACTCGACGATGACCTCCGACGTTTCAAACAAGTCATGGAAGTTGGAGAAGTTGTCGTCTCCGAAGCGACACTTCTTGGTAATGGATACATGGATCAAAGGCCAGGACGGCCTCCTGATGCGAGCGAACTGGAACAGGCTGAATCGGTGCCAAGCCAGATTCCCACGAACTACGAATCAACTGAAGGGAGGGCAAACCAACGATGAAAGCAAATTGCTGGTATGGGAAGACTGTCATGCGCGTCGAGGAGGTACCAGATCCACAAATCCTCAATCAGCGCGACGCGATCGTGAAAATTAGTTCGACAGCTATCTGCGGCTCAGACCTTCATCTTTACAATGGGTTCATTCCAACTATGGTCAAAGGGGACATTCTCGGTCATGAGTTCATGGGCGAGGTCGTCGAGGTCGGTAAGCAGGTAACAAATCTAGCGGTTGGCGACCGCGTTGTGGTTCCGTTTCCGATTGCTTGTGGCAACTGTTTCTTTTGTAAGAGTGAGCTGTTCTCACTCTGCGAGAATTCAAATCCCAATGCCTGGATGGCGGAAAAGATGTTCGGCCATTCTCCAGCAGGTCTTTTTGGGTATTCTCACTTAACGGGTGGATATGCCGGTGGCCAGGCAGAGTACGCGCGCGTGCCGTTTGCAGACGTTGGGCCGATCAAGGTTCCCGATCATCTGACTGATGAGCAAGTGCTTTTCTTGTCAGACATCTTCCCGACCGGCTACATGGGTGCTGAGATGTGCAACGTCAAAGGTGGCGACACCATTGCGATATGGGGATGCGGACCGGTGGGGCAGTTCTCCATTCGCAGTGCATTTCTCCTTGGCGCCGATAGGGTGATTGCCATTGACGAAGTTCCAGCTCGGCTCAAGATGGCGGAAGAAGGTGGAGCAGAGACAATCAATTTCCGCGAACAAAATGTGTATGAAACGCTGATGGACATGACCGGTGGTCGTGGTCCCGATGCGTGCATTGACGATGTCGGTATGGAGGCCCATGCGCCGGGTATCCTCTTCGCTTACGACAGGGTGAAGCAGGCGATATTGTTGGAATCAGATCGGCCGCATGCACTGCGTGAAGCGATCATGTGTTGTCGGAACGGCGGCACCGTTTCGGTGATTGGAGTTTACGGCGGATTCATTGACAAGTTTCCGATGGGCTCAGTTATGAATCGGTCACTCACAATAAAGACTGGGCAGGCACACGTCCAGAGATACCTGAAACCTTTGTTGAACTTAATCGAGAACGGGGACATCGATCCCAGCTTCGTCGTGACACACACTATGAGCCTGGACGATGCGCCGAGAGGCTACGATATGTTCAAGAAAAAGGAAGATGGCTGTATTAAGATTGTGCTGAAGCCAGACGCAAATGGAAATGGCCACGCAAGCGTACACTAAAAACTGAGAGGCGGCTGTAATGGCCGCCTCCCATCCACAAAATCGCCGTGTCGCGAGCGTTTAGCGTAACTGGTAGAACAACCTCTCATATGTCGACCCATTGATCTCGACGGGTTCGGTGAGATGAACGCCCAATCCAACTGTCGTTACACCTCGGTCGGTTGGACTCTCTTTGTCAGTGCGCGTAATGAAGACCCCCTCGAATTGTTCTCGAGTTCCGTTCTGGTAAGCCTTAGTGGCGGTGAGTAAACCCGCTTCAATCCTTCCATTCTCCAGGGTGAAATTAACTGAGCCGTTTGCATAACCAACTCCGGTGACTACTCCGTCGTTCCCCACGCGTACCTCAATGACGTAACCTAAGTCAGAAGCCTCGTAGACGCCGGCGTACTCTTTAGCGCTTTGCCGGACAAGTGCTTCACAGTGCACGTCCTTGTACTTTTGTTTGGTGATGCCATACTTCGTCTTGGACATGCTCTTAAACTTATTGAACGAAGCAGCCAGCTCTTGAGCTCTCGCAGCGGCAGAGGGCGTTTGCGCAACCAGGCTGCCGGAAAAAACAACAATCACTGCAAGTATGAAAAGACTACGCATCATTTCCTCCTTGTGGTATCCGCCGCGGGCTAAAGATCGTAAATAGTTCTTAATAGGTAAACACCACCGGCAAGTTAATTATGGCAATAGAGGCGCGCTGTCCTTTGTCACGAGTTCTTTTTTTCTCTGAAAGTAATCAGAGACCTCGGTCCTGGGAGCGCAGGCGTCCCCGCCTGCCTACGTCGCGCGCGACCCTGATCAGTATGCAACTTTTTGCTAAGCAAGGTCGTTGAAGAATCCACTTGGTTATGTTCGACGCGGGCAGGCGGGGACGCCTGCGCTCCCAGGACCGAGGTCTCTGATTATTTTCACAGCTTCTGCCATGTAGGGAATTTGCTCTTTTGTGCAAAGCCACGCTCACAAAGAACAAAGCACAAAGACCAAAGTCCAGCTCGTCATCGTATGACTGTGATCTCTGTAACCGGATGAAGCTCCCACGCGGTCGCGCGCCAGTTGTTTGGATTGTGAGGACTCGTATTCTCAGATTCTTCGGCGTGACCAGCGTCGAAGAACAGCCAACCAGCAAATTCGCACCAGTGTCCTATTAGCTGCGTTCTAAGACTGCCCTCTGTCCAATCGATTCCTTGTTTCGCAGCCCAGTCTCGCAGATTGGGAGTGACTTCCAGCACAACTTGCTGGTTCTTCCGTGCTGGCTTTTGTGTTGCGATCAAAATGTGAATATCACGACGACATGGACTAAAACAGTTGGTTGCTTCGGGTCGCGCGTACGCAACGTCAATCACCTCGCCTTGAATTCTGGCAGCATGGTTTGTCTGCCAGCGATCCTTATCATCACCTGATTGAAGCAATGAGTTGAGCGTAACTCCAGAATCGAAATCAGAAGACTTCGGGAATGCAGTTCTATTCTTCAAGATATGAAGCTGTCGAGCGTTTTTAGTGAAAGCAATCCCTGCGTTCGGACAATTCCGCGCGAGTATCAACCATAGTGTTATTAGAACAACGACGATTAGGATCGATAGAAATGTGCGTCTTCTTGTAAACATCAATTATTGAGCAGCAGATTGACCGTGTTTTTCGCTGCGCATCCGCTGCGATCTCTGCGTCTCTGCGGTGCTATCAACTTACTGTAAACCGCAGAGACGCTGAGGTCGCAGAGGAGGCGCAGAGGAATCTCGGTAACAACACTTTTGGTTGTCGGCTTGTCTGTTATTCACGTATGATCAGGCGCGTCCACACCTAAATTTGGAGTTCGAAACATGAGTGACCGCAAATATCGTCAGCGCGGCTACATGGAAAATGATCGCGAGCCGCAAAAACCGAAGCCACAGACCGGTCCACGGCCAAGCCCCAACAGATACGAACCTCGGGATGGCCCGCGTTCACCTCGGATGATGGCATTCGGCGAAATAGTCAAATGCACCTCATGCGGAGCAAAGGCCCCAACCCACATCTTGTTGGATACCACTTGTCCAAAATGTAATGCTGATCTCCACTCGTGTCGTCAGTGCAACTATTTTGATCCTGGCGCACACTTCGAATGTGGTAAATCAATTCCCAAACGCATCGTGAACAAGAATTCGCGAAACACGTGTGAATTGTTCGCGCCCCGAACTGTCGTAGAGCGCGAAACCTCCTCAGGCGCTCCGAAAGATGCGAAACAAGCGTTTGCGAATCTGTTTAAGAAGTAATGAGAGTGTCCGATATGCTCGATATGCTTTAGCTTGTCGTGAGGTGACAAACAGGCCCAGTACGAATTAAAACCAGCATTCGCATTGGTTATGTCACGACAAGCTAAAGCACATCGGACATTGCTTCACCCAAGCTGCACCTTCAACAAATAACGGCGCTCATCGTACAACTTCAATATGAACTCCCCAAAGATCGTGTTAGCCCACGCAAACCACGACCGGGTAAATTTCTTTGGATCGTCCTTGTCAAACGCTTCATGCATGAAACCGGTGCCTCCATGCGTGCGCTTCAGCATTCGCAAACAATAAATTATTTCCCTGTCATTGGTACTTGTTAGGGCTCGTATGATTATTCCCAGCGGCCAGATCATGTTCACACCGACATGTGGCCCACCAATCCCCTCTCCCGCTCCGCCGCGGAAGAAATAAGGGTTCTCGGAGCTTAGAATTAGAGCCCGCGTTCGATGGTAAACCGGATCGTTTGGAGAACAACAACCAAGGTACGGCAACGACAAGAGACTCGGCACATTTGCATCATCCATCAGGAGTTGGTTTCCAAAACCATCAACCTCGTACGCATAAACCGATCCTTGTCGCTTTGATATCGCTTTGCCGTAAGTATCGACAGCCTCAGCAACCTGTTGAGCCAGGGTTCGACACTCATCAGCAAAGGCTTTATTCGAGAAGACCGCGGAGTGAATCTCAGCAAGCTGTCTGAGCGCTACCACTGCAAATAGATTCGCTGGAATCAGGAACGGATAAATGCAAGCGTCATCTGACGGACGAAACGCAGAGTGAATCAAACCAATTTTGCGTGTGGGGTTACCCAAACCATTGAACGGTGGAGTGTCTATTGGATTGTCGGTAGTTCGTTGAAATCTATAAGGCCCAGGTCCATTAAGTCTTTGCTGTTCACGAAAAGTTTTGACGATGAGTCCTGATGCTTGCTGCCAGTCCTTATGGAAACACGATGTATCGGCCGTCAACTTCCAGTATGAGTATGAAAGACGAATCGGATAACAGAGTGAATCGATCTCCCATTTGCGCTCGCAGAGTTCGGGACTCAGGCGCGGTTTGTCATTGACTCCCCAGGGACATGCCTTCGCCCCAAAACTAAATGCGTTGGCATATCGGTCGAGCAAGATGCAAAATGTCTGGCGATTGATGACGCCGGCAATCAGCTCTTTAAGTTGCTTGTCTTCGCGCGCGAGGAACAGGTAGGGCGTAACCTGGGCGCTTGAATCTCGCAGCCACATCGCGTTGATATCTCCAGTCACAACGACGGTGTCTGGTCGATTCTCTCGCGTACCGAACACCACTGTTGTATCAAGCGTGTTGGGAAAGCAGTTCTCAAACAGCCAGGCTAACTCGGGATCGGCTATCGCTCGTTTCACTTCCCTTATCTTTGCCTCGACGGCCTCGCTGACGAACTTCCTCTCCGAACGTACTGGACGAACCGTTTGCAAGTCATGTCTTGCGAACACCGAGGATTTACGCCCCAGCGTAGCTGCGGTCGTGCAGAAAAGGGCCTTCAGAAATGTGCGGCGATGATTCACGATACTCCTCAGGGCCTCGTCGTGACCTAATTTGAAATTCTGTCTGTGCTACCTCTGTGTTCTCTGTATCTCTGTGGTGATTAAGGCTTCATTTCTAGCTCACCACAGAGACACAGAGAACACAGAGGCAGCACAGAGAAATCCAAAATAGGACGCTCCTCAGGGCCTTCTAAAGTTTCGGCTTAGGCGAACTCCAAATATAATGCGGATTTGTTCTTCCTTTTCCGGAAAGACTTCATGCTAACGACGAATTGTATGCATCGCCCTGATTGATGGCTACAGGATGACGCGATTTTCAGCAAGGCTTCATGTAGTACTCGCCCGTGACGCGCCTGTGGGCGTGGTCTTTCGGCGCGGTCCATCTAAACAAGTCTGCACGATTTTATGGGATAGGAAGACTGACAAATTTTCCGTGGGCCAATGGTTGAAAGGTCGTATTTACGAGCGTCGTAGTGATATCTCTCAGGACGGAAAATACCTCATTTACTTTGCGCAGAATGGCAAGTGGGGTTCCGAGGTAAAAGGCTCGTGGACTGCAATATCCAAAGCTCCCTATTTGAAAGCCCTGGCGATTTTCCCGAAGGGCGATTGCTGGAACGGAGGCGGGCTATTTACCAGCGCGGTCCGTTATTGGCTCAACGACGGCTGCGGTCATACTGTTCTTCGCAATACCACGCTGGTGCGCCGTGATCTCAAATTCAAACCAGCAACAAATTATGGTGGCGAGTGTTTGAGTGTGTACTACCCGCGGTTAATTCGTGACGGATGGCAACACATCGAACACGTCCGGCGCGCGCAGTGGAATAACCTTGACTACTTTGAGAAGACATTGCCGCACGGCTGGGCAATGAGAAAGATCGCGCACGCGGAAATCGGGGCACCTCCTGGAAAGGGATGTTATTGGGACGAACACGAGCTTATTCACGCTGCGTCGTCGCAGTGTGTATCGTATGCTGATTGGGAATGGGCTGAAGTCGATCGTAACCGTCTTGTGTGGGCGCAAGCGGGAAAACTATTTGCGGGGAAGATTGCGAAGCAAGGCTTAGTGAATGAAGTCCAGCTCTTCGATTTTAACGACATGCAGTTTGAACCGCTCGAAGCGCCATACTAACCAGGCCGCGAGCAGCTTTGCCTCAAAAGTCTGATCCGATCGCGAATTTCATACGAGGTTCACTTCTTAACCTGCGGAGCAGGTGAAAGCATAAAGCCTGGGGCGTGAGCCCCAGGAAGGCAATCAGGTTAGTTAAAAGCCCGCGAATGCGGGCGAAAGCCGAGATAAATAGAGTGCTATCGCCCGTTATCACGGGCTGGCAAATTGGTCGCACCCACCCTGGGGCTAACGCCCCAGGCTTTACGCTTGCGCCTGCTTTGCAGGCTGAGAAGATTTTTGAGGCAAGGCCAACGGGAGCTTTGCCGCGATCGTAAAACCAACTCTGAGCAAAACTCTGCAAAAGAGAACAATGGAGAATGATCATGAACCACAGTATCTCGCGTCGTACTTTCTCAAAACTGATTGGCGTAACCGCTGCGTCTGCTGCTGTTGGATCGTTTCCAATCGTGGACTTCTCGCGAAGGGCAACAGCAGCACCTGCGATCGTCCGCCTAAGTTCTAACGAGAATCCCTACGGACCATCGCCCGATGCGCTGAAAGCGATGACCGAGGCTTTTAGCCTGGCATGGCGGTACCCGGACGAAAACGCCGATTTGCTGACAGACGATTTGGCCAAACTGAATTCTGTTCCAACGGAACAGATTCTGCTCGGCGATGGCTCGGGCGAGATCTTGAAACTCTGCGCTGTGGCATTTACGGGCAGGGATAAAAAGGTTGTCGTCGCGAATCCGACATTCGAATCAATAGCTCGACATGCAAGCGTGGCGAACGCCGAGGTTGTGAAGATCGATTTGACGCCCGACTTTCGACACGACCTGGATAAAATGCTGGCCGCAACTGGCAACGCCGGTCTTGTTTATATCTGCAATCCAAATAATCCAACTGCCAGCATCACTCCCAAGACCGAGATATCACAGTTTCTCTCGAAGGTGCCGCGCACAACGACAGTGCTTGTCGATGAGGCATATCACCATTATGTTGATTCTAAAGACTACGAGAGTGTGATTCCGCTGGTGAAGGACTATCCAAATCTGATCGTGGCGCGCACGTTTTCAAAGATCTACGGGATGGCTGGTCTGCGCTGCGGTTATTGCGTTACTCAGCGCGCAAACATTAGCGCGATGAAAACACACCAGGTATTCGATAGCGTAAACATCATGGCGCTCGCGGCGGCGACAGCTAGTTTGAAAGACACGGAACACGTTGCACGCGGTCGCAAACTAAACAGTGACGTCCGAAAGATGGCTTGTGATGAACTCGAATCGCTTGGTTATCGGTACATCCCGTCGCATGCTAACTTCATGATGATTGATCTCAGACGCGAAGTGAGACCGGTCATCAGTGCGTTGTTTAGTCGCGGAGTTGAAGTCGGACGTGTCTTTCCCGCTCTACCGAATTACATGCGCGTCACAATTGGCACCAGCTCTCAGATGAAATCCTTCATGACGGCATTTAGAGAAGTAATGGCTTAATCCCGGGACCGCGGGCGTCCTCGCTTGCCCCCGTCGAAAACAGGCCATGATCGGTGCCACGGGCAGGCGAGGACGCCTGCGGTCCCAGGACGAACAGATGCGAACCGTTAACGCAACAAGATATGTGACACCACTCCGTGAAGGCGGATCACTTCCCGCGATCGTCGAAGCAGACGACGATGGCCTGTACGTGCTCAAGTTTCGCGGAGCTGGACAAGGAACGAAGGCCCTGATTGCGGAAGTAATCGCTGGCGAAATTGCAAGGACTGCGGGCCTGCTCGTTCCTGAACTGGTCTTCGTGATGCTGGATCCCGACATTTCAAAAACAGAACCTGATCCCGAAATACAGGACCTGATCCGAGCAAGCGGAGGACTCAATCTCGGCCTTGACTATCTTCCGGGTTCCGTAACGTTCGACCCGGTTGCGGAAAAACCAGATGGCGAACTCGCTTCGCGGATCGTGTGGTTCGATGCTTACGTAACCAACATCGATCGGACAGCGCGCAATGCGAATCTCCTGATGTGGCACAAGCGACTCTGGTTAATCGATCACGGAGCCGCGCTCTACTTCCATCATGGTTGGACCGATATGGCGCAACGTGCGAAGGACCCCTTTCCGTTGGTCAAGCAACACATTCTGCTTCAATTTGCCAACGACATTGAGACCGCTGACCAGGAAATGAAGTCGAAGATAACTGACGCTGCGATTAGAGGAATCGTTGAGCTCGTTCCAGACGAATGGATGGATG
>Ga0068856_100007805_pt1 | contig 10451 bp, 8 predicted proteins | sample KBSCornC62_FD_66595 | JGI IMG/M metagenome (GOLD analysis project Ga0068856, IMG submission 66595) | Corn rhizosphere microbial communities from Kellogg Biological Station, Michigan, USA - KBS Corn C6-2 | ecosystem: Host-associated > Plants > Roots > Rhizosphere > Soil ... | reverse complement strand
CTCGTCGTCCTCGGCGACGCGACCGGCCACGGCATCGCGCCGGCACTGTCGGTGACGCAGATGCACGCGATGCTTCGCATGGCGTTTCGCCTCGGCGCCGGCCTGGAGACTGCGTTCGCGCAGGTCAACGATCTGCTCGCGGAGACGCTCGCCGAGGACCGTTTCGTCACCGCGTTCATCGGCGTGCTCGACCCGGGCACGCACGTGCTGCGCTACGTCAGCGCCGGCCAGGGGCCGATCCTGCACTTCCACGCCGATCGCGGCGCGTGCTCGCGCCACAAGCCGACCAGCTTTCCGCTCGGCGCGATGCCGCTCGTGCGTCCGCCGCGGGTGGTCGAGACGACCCTGGCGCCGGGCGACGCGCTCGTCCTGCTCTCCGACGGGGTCTACGAATACGACAACGGCTCGGGCGAGCAGTTCGGCGAGGACCGCGTCGAGCAGGTCGTCTGCGGCCACCACGCGAACGGCATGGCAGCGCTGTCGACCGCGCTGCTCGACGCAGTGCAGGCGTTCGCGCGCGGTGCGGCGCAGCAGGACGACATCACGATGGTCCTCGTCCGGCGAGGCCTTCGGTGAGTGAAAGCGCATCGTTCGCGCGGCGCATCGACGCTCTGGCCGAGATCGTCGCGTTCACGGCGGCCGCGTTCGAGCGTCAGGGCATTGCGGCCGCGCTGCGCACCGAAGTCGATTTCGTCATCGAGGAGCTGTTCACCAACATCGTCAAGTACGGCCGAGGCGAGGCGCCGGTGACGATCGAGATCGCAGCCATCCCCGAAGGCGTCGAGGTGACGTTGACCGAACCCGACGCCGACCGCTTCGACGTCACCCGGGCGCCGCCGGTCGACATCACGCTGCCGGCCATCCAGCGGCAGCCCGGCGGCCTCGGCCTGCACCTGATCGCCCGCCTGGTGGACTCCGTACAGTACGCGTATTCGGAGGAGGAACGATGTGGCCGCGTCGTCTTCCGCAGGACAAGAGCCGATCCGTCACCCGACGCGACGGCTGCGAGCGAGGACGAGCGATGCTGACGATGGAGGGAGGCGGCGAGACGCCGGTGATGCTCTCGGGGCGCCTGGACGCGACACAGGCCGCCTCGGCGCAGTCGTACCTCGACCGCCTCCAGGGCGTCGTCACCCTCGACTGCAGCGACCTGCAGTACCTCTCCAGCGCCGGTCTCGGCGTATTCCTGAAAACCCACAAGCGGCTCCTGGCGGGCGGCGGGCGGCTCCGCCTGACGGCGGTCAATCGCCACCTCCAGGACATCTTCAGCTATTCGGGCTTCGACCAGATCCTCGAGATCGAGCCCGCCCGCTGATGCGCTCGCCAACCTTTGCCGCGGTCGCGTGTACTTCGGACGAGGACGATGATCGGGTGCTGGTCGAGCGCTACCTGAGCGGCGACCGCGACGCGTTCACCTCGCTCGTGGTCCGCTACCAGCGGCCGATCTACAACGCCGCGTTCTGGGTCCTGCGCAGACATGAAGACGCCCACGACATCAGCCAAACGGTCTTCCTCAAGGTCGCCGAGCGCGCCGACGAATACGACCCGAAATACAAGTTCTTCAGCTGGATCTACCGGATCGCCGTCAACGAGTCGCTCAACCTCCTGCGCCGCAACCGCCACGAAGAAGAGCTCGATGACGACGTCGAGGCCGCTGTCGACGAGCGCGCCGGTCCCGAGCGGCAGGCGAGCGCCGCTCAGCTGGCGCGCCAGTTGCGCAGCGCGATGATGACGATGGCGACGAGCGACCGCCTGGTGCTGACGTTGCGCCACTTCTCGGAATGCAGCTACGAAGAGATGGCGCAGATCCTCGAGATCGACGAGAAGACCGTGAAGTCGCGCCTGTTCGAGGCGAGGCGGCGCCTGCGCGGCCTGCTCAAGGATTGGAAATGAGATGACCGCGAAACACTCCCCGCTCACCGAGCTGATGCACGCCGTCCTCGACGGCGAGGCCAGCGCCGCCGAGGCGCGCGAGCTCGAGCTGCGCCTGGTCGCCGATCCGGCGGCCCGCGCCGAGTTCGACGATTGGCAGCGCCTGTTTCACGCCCTGGGCGAGGTGGCCCAGGAGCACGCCCCGGAAGGGCTGGTCGCTTCGGTGACGGCGGCGTTGCCGTCGCCGCCGCGCACTGCCGGCGATCGAGGCCAACCTTTTCCCGATCGGCGTGTACTTGGGCACACGCGGTTCGGATTCCCCCGTCGAGTCTTGGGCGAGTCGCGAGCGATGCAGCCATCGCGCGTCGCGCCATCCACACCCACAAGGAGCGTCACGATGACCCAGCAGAGCAGAATCTTCGCCCATCGCAAGGCCTGGCTGGGAGCCGGCATCGCGGCGGCCGCCGCGGTCGTCGTGGCACAGGTCGCGTTCGATTTCCCGGTCGCGAAGGACGTGATCGGGACCGTTGCGCCCGCTGAGCGCTATCGCGCGGCGCCGAACGGCAGCGAAGACGTCAAGCTCGGCGTTCCGGCGGGATCGACGGCGAACAGCACCGCGACGAACGAAGCTTCGCGCTCCGTCGCCGAGAAGTCGGCCGAGCTGACTGCTCAGCAGAAGGCGGACCTCACTGCGCAGCAGAGAGCCGACCTGACTGCTCAACAGAAGGCGGACCTGACCGCGCAGCAGACGGCGGACCTGACCGCGCAGAAGACGGCGGACCTGACCGCGCAGAAGACGGTGGACCTGACCGCGCAGAAGACGGCGGACCTCACCGCGCAGAAGAAGGCAGACCTCACCGCGCAGAAGACGGCAGACCTGACCGCGCAGCAGCGAGCTGACCTCACCGCACAGAAGAAGGCAGACCTCACCGCGCAGAAAACCGCAGATCTGACGGCCCAGAAGACCGCAGACCTCAATGCTCAAAAGGCCGCGGACATGGCGATGCAGCGCTCGGAAGCCGCCCGCGCCCAGACGCAGCGTTCGATGGAAATGTCGACCAACCGCTCCGCCCCGTAAGCGTTCCAACTGCACGCAAGCCGCCGCCCGCAAGGCCGGCGGCTTTGTCTTGTCTGCGCGGGCAAGTACCCTTGCGCGCCGCCAACCCGGAGGAGCCGCGTGCGCCTGGCGAAGTCGTTGTGTCCGCTGCTGTGCTTTCCGTTCCTTGCGCTCGCCGGTCCCGGTCCGCTCGGCATCTCGTTCGTCGACACCGATGAGTTGCATCTGCTCTATGCCGACCCGAGCCTGAGCTACCTCGTTCCGCACGCTGCACGGACGTTCAGCAACGCATTCGATTGGCAGCGTCGGATCTTCGGCTGGGAGCCCTCGGAGCGGACGACCGTCTGGCTGCGCGACTTCGCCGACTACGGCAACGCCGGCGTCTCGCCGGCACCCGACACGCTGCTGCGGGTCGACGTCGCGCCGGCGGCCAACGCGTTCGAGACCAACCCCAGCAACGAGCGCATGTACTCGACGATGAACCACGAGATGGTGCACGTCGCGACGACCGACATCGCCTCGAGCGAGGATCGGCGCTGGCGCGGCTTCTTTCTCGGCAAGGTCGCGCCGCAACCGGCGCACCCTGAGTCGCTGCTCTACAGCTATCTGACGATTCCGCGTTTCACGGTTCCGCGCTGGTATCTGGAAGGCAGCGCCGTGTTCATGGAGACGTGGATGGCGGGCGGCCTCGGCCGCGCCCAGGGCGGCTACGACGAGATGGTGTTTCGCGCCATGGTGCGCGACGACGCGCACTTCTACGATCCGCTCGGGCTGGTGTCGCGCGGCACCCGCGTCGATTTCCAGGTCGGCGCCAACGCGTATCTGTATGGCGGTCGCTTCTTCACTTGGCTCGCCTACGTTCACTCGCCGGAGAAGGTCGTTGCGTGGCTGCGGCGCGACGAGGGCAGCCGACGCCACTACGCCGACCAGTTCGAGCTGGTGTTCGGCATGCCGCTCGATCGAGCGTGGCAGGACTGGATCGAATTCGAGCACACGTTCCAGCGGCGCAATCTCGCCGAGGTGCGCAAGCATCCGATCACCCCGCAACGCAACCTCGCGACGACAGCGATGGGCTCGGTCTCGCGCGCGTATCTCGACGAGGCAAGCGGCGTCCTCTATGCCGGCGTCCGCTATCCCGGCATCGTCGACCACCTCGCGGCGCTCGACTTGCGCGACGGCAGCGCGCGGACCCTCACCGAGATCAAGGGCGCGATGCTCTATTCGGTCACTTCGCTGGCGTTCGATCCCGTCCACCGGACCGCCTTCTTCACGACCGACAACCTGGGTCTGCGCAACCTGATCGCGATCGACGTCGACAGCGGCAAGCAGACCCTCCTGCTCAAAGAGGCGCGCATCGGCAGCCTCGCGTTCAATCCCGTCGACCGCTCGCTGATGGGAGTGCGCCACGACTCCGGGCTGGCGACGCTGGTGCGCATCCCCTATCCGTACGACCGCTGGGAGACGGTGCACGAGTTCGGATACGGCGTCGTGCCGAGCGAGCTCGACGTCTCGGCCGACGGGCGGCTGCTGTCGGCGTCGATCACCGACGTCGGCGGCGACCAGTTCCTGCGCGTGTGGACGCTCGCGTCGCTGCTCGCCGGCGACAGCGCCCCGCTGAGCGAGTTCCGCTTCGGCCAGTCGGCGCCCGAGAGCTTCGTCTTCACGAAGGACGGCCGCTATCTGTACGGAAGCAGCTACTACACCGGCGTCTCGAACATCTTCCGCTACGAGGTCGCGACCGGCGACGTCAAGGCGGTGTCGAATGCCGAGACGGGCTTTTTCCGGCCGATCCCGATGGCCGACGGCCGCCTGGTCGTGTTCAGCTACACCGGCCAGGGATTCACGCCGGCGATCATCGAGCCGCGGCCGCTCGAGGACCTGAGCGCGATCAAGTTCCTCGGCGCCGAAGTGGCTGCGCGCCATCCGGTCGTCACGACCTGGCAGGTGCCGCCGGCCAGGTCCGTCGACTACGAAGCGCAGGTGAAGGCGACCGGTGTCTACCGCCCGCTCGACGAGATGAAGGTGCAGAACGGCTTTCCGGTTCTCGAGGGCTACAAGAACACCGCGGCGGTCGGCTACCACCTCAACGTCGGCGATCCGCTCGGCTTCGCCCATCTCGGCATCACCGCCGCCTATACACCGGACCAGAACCTGCCCGGCCAGGAGCGCGGCCACGTCTACCTCGATGGCCACTACCTCGGCTGGCGCGGCGGCCTGGCCTGGAACCGCTCGAACTTCTATGACCTCTTCGGGCCGACGCGACGCGGGCGCAAGGGCTTTGCGGCCAAGCTCGGCTACGACCAGTTCCTCATCTTCGAGCCGCCGCGCAGGCTCGAGGTCGACTACGACATCGCGTACTACGACAAGATCGACACGCTGCCCGGGGCGCAGAACGTCGCGACGACGTTCGACCGTCTCTTCACCGGCGAGGTCGCTCTGCGCTACAGCGACGTGCGCCGCTCGCTCGGAGCGGTGGACGACGAGAAGGGCGTCACCTGGACGGCAGTCGCCACCGGGCATCGCATGGAGAACTCGACGGTGACGCAGCTGCGCGGCGGCTTCGACGCCGGCCTGCCGCTGCCGCTCGGCCACTCATCGGTCTGGTCGCGCAGCGCCGCCGGCGTCGCCAACGGCGACCGCAACAATCCGATCCTCAACTACTACTTCGGCGGCTTCGGCAACAACTACGTCGACGACGGCGTGGTCAAGCGCTACCGGGAGTACAGCTCCATGCCGGGCTTCCAAATCGACGAGATCAGCGGCCGCACCTTCGTCAAGCAGACGCTCGAATGGAACCTGCCGCCGATGGTGTTCGAGTCGCTCGGCAAGCCGAGCCTGCATCTGCAATCGGCCAGGCCGGCGCTGTTCGCTTCGGCGTTGTGGATCGAACCGCAGGACGCGGCGCTGCGCAAGACCTACGGCAGTGTGGGCGGGCAGGTCGACATGCGCCTGTCGGTGCTGTACTGGTACGACATGACCCTGTCGACCGGCTTCGCCGTCGGCTACAAGGGTTCGAAGCGCAGCAGCGAGTGGATGATCTCGCTGAAGATCCTGTGAGCGCGCCGACATGCTGATGCACCAGCTGCCCGCGGTGCTGGTCGCGCTGCTGCCGGCGCTCGTCTTCCTGGCGGCGCTCCTCTGGCTCGACAGCTACAAGCTGATCGCGCTTTCTTCCGTCGTTGCGGTGATCGGCGCCGGCGCCGTGATGGCGGCGCTGAGCTATCCGCTCAACGTCGCCCTGCTCGGCCGCCTCGACATCGGCCTCGTCGCCTTCTCGCGGTACGTCGCTCCGCTGACCGAGGAGCTGCTCAAGGCCGTGATCGTTCTCGCGCTCGTCCGCATGCACCGGATCGGCTTCCTGGTCGACGCGGCCATCTACGGCTTTGCCGTCGGCACCGGCTTCGCGCTGGCCGAAAACCTCTACTACCTGCATCGCGCAGCCGAGGCGGGCATGGGCACCTGGATCGTGCGCGGCTTCGGCACCGCGCTCATGCACGGCGGAACGACCTCGCTGTTCGCGGTGATGGCGCTGACCCGCATCGAGCGGGCGGCGCACGCGAAGGCGGCGCACTTCGTGCCTGGCTTCGTCGTCGCAGTGCTCCTCCATTCCGGCTTCAACCACCTGAGCCACCTGCCGCTCGCCGCGACGCTCGCGACCATGCTGATCCTGCCGCCGCTGCAGTGGCTCGTCTTCGAACGCAGCGAACGGAGCTTGCGTAACTGGCTCGGCCACGGATTCGATGCCGACGCGCGGCTCCTCGAGCTGATCGGCTCCGGAAGCTTCGCGGAGTCGCCGCCCGGCCGCTATCTCGACTCGCTCCGGCGCAGCCTCCCCGGTGCGCTCCTCGCCGACGCGCTGTGCTATCTGCGGCTTTACACGGAGTTGTCGCTGCGCGCAAAGGGCATCCTCATGTTGCGCGAGAACGGCTTCGAGTCGCCACCCGCCGACGCCGAGACGCGAGCGAAGTTCACCGAGCTGCGCTACCTCGAGAAGAGCATCGGCGCCACGGGATTGCGCGCGCTGCGGCCGGTGCTCAAGCTGCGACAGCGGGAGCTGTGGCAGCTCTACATGCTCGAGGGCGGCCTCGGCTGATCAACGCAGCGGCGTCGGCGTGGCCTTCGCTCCATCTACTTGCAGCTGAAGCTGCCGGCGAGTTCGATGCTACCGCTGCCGTTGTAGGTCGCGACCTTCGGATACGAGCATAGGGGACGCGTGCGCGTCGGCGACCAGCTCGCCGGGATGTCGGCGCTGGCACCGCCCGGGTTGCTCGCGCCGCGCGCGCTCGCGAGGACGCTGTCGGGCGCCTGACCCTTCTCGACCCAGTTGACGATCGGCGTCAGCATGTCGAACTGGTCGGTCGCCGGCCCCGCCGAGCAGTGCGTCATCCCGGGGACGAGAAAGAGCCGCGCGAAGGTGACCATCGTGTGGCGGCCGCCGTTCGAGCAGCCGCCGAAGTACGAGCGATCGGCGGCCTTGCCGTAGGCAATCTGGATCACCGACTTGGCCATCGGCGTGAGCTTGCCGACCGCCTGGTAGCCGTAGTCGAGCCGCGCCTGCGGGTCGATGCCGAAGGTCGGGTTCTGCGCGGCGTTGTGGCCGGCGTCGGAGCTGAGGACGGCGAAGCCCTGCGCGAGCGCGCTCGTCACCGGGCCGCCACCGAAGGTGCCGTTCGCGGTCGAGACGCTGCCGTCGGTGCCGCCGTTGGCCTGGTAGAAAAAGCGCCCGTTCCACGTGTCCGGCAGCCGCATCTCGAAGCCGATCGCGTAGCTCTTGCCGTCGACCGTGCTGACGCGGTCGAACATCTTGCCGGTGACGACGCAGTGCGACGGGATCGCGTTGCCGCCGACCTTGAGGCCGCCCGCAGCGACCGCGCTCGCGGCGGTGAAGGTCGTGTTGGCGAAGGTCAGCTTCGTCGTCAGGTCGCTGCACGAGACCAGGCTCGCGCCGGTCGCAGCGCCGAGCTGCGGAAGCGTGCCTGGAGCATCGTCGCCGCCGCACGCGGCGAGCGTCCAGGCGGCTGCGACGGCGAACGCGATCGTTCTCGAAGAGCAGAGATGGGACATGGCGTGGCTCCGAAGAGTGGCTGTGCCGGCGAAGCTTCGGTCGGCAATCGAGCCTCCCGAGCTTGTTCGGTTGACTTCATTTTTGATTATGATCAATAATCATTCAACTGGACCGTGATACAGGTTTTCCCTAGGTACGCTTTCCAATGCAGCCCCACAGAGTCACACTTCCCTTGTTTACTGTTCTTAATCAATGAGCCAGTCCGACGCTGCCCGCGCGACGGGCGTTCAGCTGCCCGCGACACTCGCCACGCTCGAGTTGCTGAAGATCGAGCTGCGCGGCGCGGTCGTCCACGTCCGGCTCGATCGCCCGGCCAAGCGCAACGCCGTCAGCGACGCGCTCGTCGCGCAACTGCACACCTGCTTCGTCAACCTGCCCGAAGCGGCGCGTGCCGTCGTGCTGAGCGGCGAGGGCGATCACTTCTGCGCCGGCCTCGACCTCGCCGAGGTCAGCGAGCGCAGCGTCGCCGAGGGCATCGTCCACTCGCGCTCGTGGCACGCCGCGTTCGAGCGCGTCCAGTTCGGCAAGGTGCCGGTCGTCGCGGTGCTGCACGGCGCTGTCGTCGGCGGCGGCCTCGAGCTTGCGGCGTCGTGTCACGTTCGCGTCGCCGAGTCGAGCGCGTTCTACGGCCTTCCCGAAGGGCAGCGCGGCCTCTTCGTCGGCGGCGGCGGCTCGGCGCGCATTCCGCGCCTGATCGGCACCGCACGAATGACCGACATGATGCTCACCGGCCGCGTCTACGACGCCAGAGAGGGCCACGCGATCGGCATCTCGCACTATCTCGTCGAGCCGGGCGAAGGGCTGACGAAGGCGCTCGCGCTCGCCGAGCGGATCGCCGCCAACGCACCGCTCTCGAACTTCGCCGTCATGCACGCGCTGCCGCGAATCGCCGACATGGCGCAGGACGAAGGCCTCTTCGTCGAATCGCTGATGGCGGCGATCGCGTCGGGCGACGAGGCGGCCAAGATGCGCGTTCGTGCGTTTCTCGAAGGCCGTGCCGCGAAGGTGAAGAAGACGTGAGCGCGGCGGTGGCCGGCAGCGACGCGAGCGCGGGCGCGCCGCGCTACCGGTCGCTTTCGCTCGGCGGCTCGCTCGAGGCGACGTTCGATCGTCGCGCCGACGGCTCGACGCTCGTCGTCTCGCGCGAGTCGCTCGCAGACTATCCGGCGCGCATCACCGATCGCCTGCTCGAGTGGGCCGAGCGTGCGCCCGAGCGCACGCTCGTCGCCAAGCGCGTCCGCGGCGGCGACTGGCGGCGGGTGAGCTGGCGCGATGCGGTGCAGAGCGCGCGCGCGATCGCGCAGGCGCTGCTCGATCGTGACGTCTCGGTCGACCGCCCGGTCGTGATCCTCTCCGACAACGACATCGAGCACCTCCTGCTCGCGCTCGGCGCGATGCTCGCCGGCGTGCCGTTCGCGCCGGTGTCGCCGGCCTATTCGCTCGTCTCGCAGGACTTCGGCAAGCTTCGCCACATCCTCGGCATGCTGACTCCGGGGCTCGTCTTCGCGAGCGATGCGCGCTACGCGAAGGCGATCGCCGCCGTCGTGCCGCGCGACGCCGAGGTCGTTCTCAGCGAAGGAACGCTCGAAGGCCGCGCGTCGACGCCGTTCGCCGCGCTGCTCGCGACCGCGCCGACCGCGGCGGTCGACGCGGCGCACGCCAGGGTCGGCGCCGACACGATCGCCAAGTTCCTCTTCACCTCCGGCTCGACCAAGCTGCCCAAGGGCGTGATCAACACGCAGCGGATGCTGTGCGCCAACCAGCAGATGATCCGCCAGTGCTTTCGCGCGCTCGCCGAGGAGCCGCCGGTGCTCGTCGACTGGCTGCCGTGGAACCACACGTTCGGCGGCAACCACGACATCGGCATCGTTCTCTACAACGGCGGCACCCTCTACATCGACGAAGGCAAGCCGACGCCGGCGCTGATCGGCGAGACGCTCAGGAACCTGCGCGAGATCGCGCCGACGATCTACTTCAACGTGCCCAAGGGCTTCGAGGAGATCGCCAACGCGCTCGAGGTCGACCCGCTCCTGCGCAAGACCTTCTTCAGCCGCGTCCGCATGTTCTTCTTCGCCGGCGCCGGCCTCGCGCAGCCGGTCTGGGACAAGCTCGACCGCCTCGCGGAGCAGGAGTGCGGCGAGCGGATCCGCATGCTCACGGGGCTCGGCATGACCGAGACCGCGCCGTTCGCGATCTGCGCCAACGCGCACGAGGTCAAGTCGGGCCACATCGGCCTGCCCGCGCCCGGCGTCGAGCTGAAGCTCGTGCCGATCGGCGACAAGCACGAGGTGCGCTACCGCGGTCCGAACGTGACGCCCGGCTACTGGCGCGCGCCCGAGCAGACGGCAGAGCACTTCGACGACGAAGGCTTCTACTGCAGCGGCGACGCCGCCAAGCCGATGGATCCGGCGCGACCCGAGATCGGCTTCGCGTTCGACGGCCGCATCGCCGAGGACT
>Ga0068856_100007804_pt1 | contig 10451 bp, 9 predicted proteins | sample KBSCornC62_FD_66595 | JGI IMG/M metagenome (GOLD analysis project Ga0068856, IMG submission 66595) | Corn rhizosphere microbial communities from Kellogg Biological Station, Michigan, USA - KBS Corn C6-2 | ecosystem: Host-associated > Plants > Roots > Rhizosphere > Soil ... | reverse complement strand
CGCCGCGATCGTGGGGCGTCTCTTGCGTCTTGACGACGCGCGCGTTCGCGAAGCGCTCGGGATCGCCGAATACATCGGCCCGCGTGGGCAGATCCTGCGGGTTTGCGCGCACCCAACGATGCTGAAAGACGGGTCCAATTGGGGCGCGCACGCCGGCGTCACCGCCGCGCTGCTTGCACGCGACGGCTTCACCGGCGCACCGGCGCTGACCGTCGAGGACGACGAGGCTCGGCCGCTGTGGAGCGACCTCGGTCAGCGCTGGCGCATTCGCGAGCAATACTTCAAGCCGTACCCGGTGTGCCGCTGGGCGCAGCCGGCGATCGAAGCAGCGCTCGCGTTAAAGCGTGCGCATCGCTTCGATATCGCAGACATCATGCGCGTCGGCATCGAGAGCTTTCGCGAGGCGATCGATCTGGGATCGCAATGTCCGTCACCGGCGAACACCGACGAAGCGCAATACAGCCTGCCATACGGGGTCGCCGCGGCGCTCGCGTACGACCGCGTCGGCGCGGAGGAAGTCAGCGCCGCGGCGCTCGCAGATCGCCGTGTCTCGCGCATCCTTGGCACGATCGAGCTGACCGAAGACGCCGGCTTCTCGTCCCGCTTCCCCGCCGAGCGGTGGGCACGCGTCCGCATCACGCTCGCCGATGGCCGTACGCTGGTATCGGAGCCGGCGCGGGCGCGCGGGAATCCCGAGAATCCACTGACCGACGACGAGATCGTCGACAAATATCGCAGGCTCGCCGCACCCGTGCTCGGCGCCGCGCGCACCGCGCGTATCGAGACGCTGGTCGCTTCGCTCCCGGCGGATACTGCGGCAATGAATTCGCTCGTCGACGAGTTGCTGTCTTCGGTCGCATGACCGATTTTCCATTCGCTTGAAGGACCCAACGTGACGCCCCTTCCCAGCTCAGCCAGCTACGTCATCGTCGGCGCCGGCGTTCACGGCCTGTCGACCGGCATGCATCTCGCGCAGCGATTGCGCGCGAAAGGCATGACGGTCGGCGCGCACGGCGTGCGTATCGTCGTGCTCGACAAATCGGGCATCGGCGCCGGTGCGTCGGGAATCGCCTGCGGAGTCGTTCGGAACAATTACTATCAACCGGCAATGCGCGAGTTGATGGCGCATTCCGTTTCGGTTTGGGAGCGCGATCCTTCGGCCTACAGCTATCACTCCGTCGGCTACATGCAGATCAGCCCCGAAGTCATGCGCGCGCAAGTGGCATCGATCTACGAGCAGCAGCAGGCGATCGGGTACGAATCGGTCTTCATCGAAGGCGCGCGGGAATCGCTCGCCTACATGAAGGGTCTGTTTCATGACTGGCAGGCGCGCAACATCACGTCGGTCTTGCACGAGAAACGGGGCGGTTACGCCAACAATCTGGCGGCCGTGCAGGGACTCGCAAAAAAAGCGGCCGCATCGGGAGTCGAGATCATCGCCGGCGTCGAGGTGAATGGTTTTCGGCCGGCCAATGGCAGCGAAGCGATCAGCGCCGTCGAGACGAGCGGCGGCGCCATCGCGTGCGAGCACGTGATCGTTGCGGTCGGTCCATGGATCAACGCGATCTGGAACATGCTCGATCTCCCGAAAGCAGTGCGCATCAAAGGTCGCGACGGCAGCATGCATGACGGCGTGAGGATGTGGCGTTACATGGCGCTGCAGGAAGGCACGCTCGGCGTCGATCCGGAGTTCCAGAAGACCAACGACGGGCGCATGCCGCCGGTCATTCATGTCGACACCGATGCGCCGCTTCATTCCGATCGCGATGGCAAGCTCATTACCGACAAGCTATGGGGGCTCTACTACAAGCCCGATTTCCATTTCAACGGCGTGCAGGGCGGCGCAATGCCCGCGCCGGTCGAGCGTGATGCCGATGACGTGCGCGTCGATCCCTACGGACCGCGATCGCCCGAGTTCGTCGTCACCGACAACTTCGCCGATATGTGGACTTCCGCGCTCGCGTTCTGTCAAAAGCGTTTCGAGGGCAAGCACGTCGTCTATCGACACGAGCCCTCCGGAGGCATCGGTTGCTTTACGCCCGACAGCTTTCCCGTGTTCGATCGTTTTCGCGAAAACGTCTACGTGATCGCCGACTCGAACCACGGCTTCAAGATGATCGGCGTGGGCGAGCTCGTCGCCGGCGATCTCCTCGGCGAGCCATCTTCGTTGCTCGCACCATTTCGCTTTGCGCGATATGCCGAAGGACGGCTGCACCCCGTGTCGAACAGTCCGTTTCCGTGGAGCTGATGGCCGCTCGCACTATGGGAACGGATCTCGATGGCTTTCTCGCGCGGCACGGCATCGCGCTGAAGCGGGTCGATCATCCGCCGGTCATGACCGTCGAAGAATCGGAGCGCCTGGTTCCGCCTTTGCCGGGCGCCAAGACCAAGAACCTGTTCCTTCGCGACAAAAAGGGAATGCGCCATTTTCTGGTCACGGTTCCTCACGACGTCGCCGTGGACCTCGATGCGCTCGGCGATTGCCTCGGCGCGCATCGATTGGGATTCGCATCGGCGGAGCGGTTGCTGCGGCATCTGGGGATCACGCCGGGATCGGTCAGCCTTCTCGCGCTCGTCAACGATTCGACGCAGGCGGTCGAATTCGTCATCGATCGCCGGCTCTGGGAAGGCGAGGCCGTTCATGCGCATCCCCTGGTCAACAGCGCGACGATGGTGATCCCGCACGCAGCGCTCGAGCGCTTTTTGAAAGCCACCGGTCATCCGGCGCGTATCATCGACGTGCCGGCGCGCGGCCCAACTGATGCGACCACAGCCCGGAGTGGAACATGACGGCGCACGACGAAAGTCAATCGGATTTCCGCGAGCATCTGATTCGCTATGGCGGCGATGCCCACGCCGAAATCATCGAGAAGGCGTCCGGCTGTCACGTATGGGATGCCAGGGGCAACAAGATTCTCGACTTCACCTCCGGTCAGATGTGCGCGACGGTGGGCCACAATCATCCGAACATCGTCGCGGCGATCAGGAAGAGCTGCGATACCGCGCTGCATCTTTTCTCGGGGATGATTCCGCGCAGCGTCGTGCAGCTCGCCGAAGCGCTCGCGAAGATCGTTCCGAAGCCGCTCAATAAATCGCTGTTCGTCAACACCGGCAGCGAGAGCAATGAGGCGGCGATCAAGATGGCGAAGCTCGCGACCGGCGGGTTCGAAGTGCTCGGATTGGGCGGCTCATGGCACGGCGTCACGGGGAACGCGAGCTCCGTTTCGTTTGCGAGCGATCGTAGGGGCTATGGGCCCGGCATGCCGGGCACGTTCGTGCTGCCGGAGCCGAACGCTTATCGATGCCCGATCAAGCACTGCAAAGACCGCTGCGATCGCACGTGCCTCAAAGTCGGCTTCGATTTGTACGACGCGCAATCGACCGGCGCACGCGCTGCCGTCATCGCCGAGCCGGTGATCAGCGCAGGCGGTGTCATCGTGCCGCCGGACGGTTATTTCGACGCGTTGCAGCAGGAAGCGCGCCGGCGCGGCATGCTGCTGATCTTCGATGAAGCGCAAACCGCATTCGGCCGCCTCGGCCACTGGTTTGCGGCGTCGCATCTCGGCGTGACGCCGGACATCATGACCGTTTCCAAAACGTTGGGCGGCGGCATACCGCTTGCCGGCGTGATCACGACCGACGCGATCGAAGAAACCTGTCATCGACGCGGGTTCAGCTTCTATACGTCGCACGTCTCCGATCCGCTGCCGGCGTCGGTCGGACTCGCGGTGCTCGATACGATTCGAACGGAACGTTTGCTCGAGCGCAGCCGCGAGATGGGCGAGTATCTGGCACGCGGATTGAACGATCTCAAGGCGCGCCATGAGGAAATCGGCGACGTGCGGGGGATGGGGCTGCTGCGTGGAATCGAGCTCGTCAAGGATCGGGAGACACGCGAGCCGCATCACGAATTGGGCGCGTTGACGACCGAGCGCTGCCTGAAGCTGGGTCTTTCGATGAACATCCGGCGTCGTCCGGAACGCGGATCGGTGTGGCGAATCGCGCCGCCTTTGACGGTGGCGCGCGAGGATATCGATCTTGCGATGACGATTTTCAATCAGGCGCTGACCGAAATGAAGGCGAAGATTGCGAGCCGGCGGCAATCGGGCACAATTGGGGCGGAGCCGGGAAACGCAAACCGGCCGCAGACATCGATTTCCTGAACGGAGGAACAACATGCGCACTAAATGGCTGATCGCAGCGACGCTCGTCCTCGGCATGCTCGGCGTGCGTGCCGTCAACGCCGACGTCCTGGACGACATCAAGAAGAAGGGCACGCTTGTTGTCGGAACGAAGGCCGACTATCGCCCGTTCGGGTACCTCGATCCATCGGGCAAAATTGTCGGCTTCGAGCCCGATCTCGCAGCCGACGTCGCGAAGCGCCTCGGCGTCAAGCTCGAGCTCACGCCGGTCGTCGCATCGAATCGCATCCAGTTTCTGCAGCAGGGCAAGATCGATCTGATGATCGCGACGATGAGCGACACGCCGGAGCGGCGCAAGACGGTGGACATCATCGAGCCGGACTATTACGCGTCGGGCACGAACGTGATGGCGAAGAAGTCCGACAAGATCGCGAGCTGGCAGCAGCTCAAGGGCAAGAAGGTCTGCCTGATCCAGGGCTCGTTCTACAACAAGGAACTGCAGGAAAAGTACGGCATCGAAGGCGTGGCTTTTCCGGGAACCGCCGAGGCGTATTCGGCGCTGCGCAACGGCAACTGCATCGCGTTCGCCTACGACGACACGGCGATCATCGGCGAATTGCAAAAACCGGAGTGGAGCGATTACGAGATGCCGCTCGAATCGATTCTTCCGCAGCCATGGGGCCTCGCGGTGAAGACCGGCGAAAAGGGATTCGCCGATTTCATGTCGAAGACAGTCGCCGACTGGCACAAGACCGGCTTCATCCAGCAATTGGAGAAGAAGTACGGCATCAAGCCGACGAAGTTCGCGCAGGAAATGCACGACAAGTACGCGAAATAGCGGCGGCCATGGCGCGCGCACGGCGACTCGGCGCGCCCTCCGTCCGATAAGAGCCGAACGCGGAGCGGCCGGTGCAGGGCGTGTGGGATTGGTTCCGGTGGCTCAACGACACCACCGGCATCAATCTCACGATCTTCTACGATCGATTCGATCGCAATCGCTTCATCAGCGGTTTTCTGATGACCGTCCGGCTGTCGGTCATCTGCATCGTCGCGAGCGTCGTCATCGGGGGCATCGGTGCATGGATCCAGGGATCGCGGCTGCGCGTTGCGCGGACAATCGTCCATTGGTACATCCAGGCCTTTCGCAATACGCCGCCGCTGGTCCAGCTCTATTTCTTTTACTTCGGCCTCGGGAGCCTGCTCAAGGCGGCCGGTGGCGGCCCGCTCGTCACCAACGTGACATGGGCAATCGTGTCGCTGTCGTTCTTCGCCGGCGCATTCAACGTCGAGATTTTTCGCGCGGGCATCGAAGCCGTTCCCCGGACGACGCTCGAGGCGGCCGAGTCGCTTGGTTTCAGCCGAACGCAGGCGTATCTGCGAATCGTGCTGCCGCTCGCCTTTCGCATCAGCCTGCCGGCACTCAACAACAATCTCGTCAATCTGGTTAAAACGACGACGCTCGCGTACGCGATCGCCGTTCCCGAAATGCTCTACGTGTCGAGCCAGATCTGGTCGGACGAGCTCAATGTGCCGGTGATGATGAACGTGTTGCTGATCGCGTACTTCGTTCTCGTCGGCATTCTCGTTTATTTGATGCACCGATGGGAACGCGCGATCCGCGTGCCGGGATTCGGGGTATGAGTTCCGAAGTCCGCTCGCGCGCACTGCCCGTTCTGCTTCCCAGCGCCGAGCGTCTGAGGGACGCCGCTTTGCGTGAGCGTGAAATCGGAACGCCGACATGGCGACTCGACTGGTCGCATGGGATCGCGCTTCTCACCGCATTTGCGTTGGGCTGCGGCATCGCGCAGGCACAGGCGCAACCGGCGGATTCGTCGATCTTCGCGACGATCTGGAAATGGACGCCGCTGCTCGCGCGCGGTTTCGTGTTCAATCTTGCGATCAGCTTCATGGCGATGGCGCTGGGCACGCTCGCCGGCGTCTTCCTGGGCTTCGCGCAGATCTCACTTCTTCGCCCGGTGAAAAGGAGCGCTTTCCTCGCGACGCATTTCTTTCGCAATGCGCCATGGCTCGTACTCCTGTTCTACTGCATGTTCCTGCTTCCGTTTCAGGTGACGCTCTTCGGTGTGACGGTTCCCATTCCCGATTGGACCAAAGCGACGCTCGGCCTCGCTTTGCCGGTCATGGCCAACGTCTCCGAGGTCGTGCGCGGCGCGATCCAGTCGATTCCGACGACGCAATGGGAAGCCGCGGCATCGCTTGCATTCAATCGACGGCAGACGCTGTGGATGATCATCTTCCCCCAGTGCATCAAGCGCATGCTGCCGCCATGGATGAACCTGTACGCGATTCTCACGATGGCGACTGTCCTCGCGTCGATCGTGGGCGTCAATGAAATGATGACGCTCACCCAGCGAGCGCTCTCGGCCGAGAGCCGGCCCGGCCTGCTGCTCGCCTTTTACAGCTATGTGCTGTTGTGGTTTTTTGCGTATTGCTACCCGATCGCACGCTGGACGGTGCGGCTCGAAGCGCGCTACGCCGTCAACCAATGAACCCCGGTTCATCGAGCGCGGTGCCCGGCTCGAATCGCGAAACCATCGTCGAGCTGCACGATGTGCACCAGTCGTTCGGCGATGTCGAAGTGCTGAGGGGCATCTCGTTCGGTGTCGCCAAAGGCGGCGTCGCGTGCATCATCGGTCCATCGGGATCGGGCAAGTCGACGCTGCTCCGATGCATCAACGGATTGGTGCCGATCAAAAGCGGCAGCATCCGGGTTGCGGATTTCGACGTGCATGCGCTCGAGACCGATCAGCAAAAGATCGCGCTTCGCAAGGAAGTGTCGATGGTATTTCAGCAGTACAACCTCTTTCCGCACAAGACGGCGCTCGACAACGTGATGATGGCGCCGATCCACGTGCTCAGAGAAAATCCGAAGGAGGTACGCGAGCGTGCGCTCGCGCTGCTGGCGAAGGTGGGCCTGGCGACCAAATGCGACGCCTATCCCGGCGAGCTCTCGGGCGGACAGCAGCAACGCGTCGCGATCGCGCGGTCGCTGGCGATGCGCCCGGAGGTGATGCTGTTCGACGAGGTCACCGCCGCGCTGGATCCCGAAACCGTCAAGGAAGTGTTGAATACGATCCGGGAGCTGGCCCGCGAAGGCATGACGTGCATTCTGGTCACGCACGAGATGCGCTTCGCACGCGAGCTTGCCGATGAAGTGCTGTTCACCGACGGGGGCTTGATCGTCGAAGCGGGAGCGCCGGCCGAGCTCTTCGATCGGCCGCAAAGGGAACGCACGCGCGCGTTCCTGTCTCAGATCCTGTGAAGCGCTATTCGATCTTTTCGCTGATCGGCGGCGCGTTCACCGGCCATGCCAATTGGCCGCGTGCCTGGCGCAATCCAGCGCTCAAAAAGCGGTACGACGCCGTCGTCATCGGCGGCGGCGGACACGGGCTCGCGACTGCGTACTACCTCGCGAAGGAGCACGGCATTCGCAACGTGGCGGTGCTCGAAAAGGGATGGCTCGGCGGCGGCAACACCGGACGCAACACGACGATTGTCCGGTCCAATTACCACCTCGATGCCAATGCGCATTTTTACGAATTTTCGCTCAAGCTGTGGGAGCGGCTGTCGCAGGAGCTCAATTTCAACGTAATGTACAGCGCGCGGGGCGTGCTGAATCTCGTTCACACGCCTGCCGACATGGACGCGGCGATGCGACGCGGCAATGCGATGCGGCTGAACGGGATCGATGCGCAGTTTCTTTCGCGCGACGAGATCGCCGCGCGCATTCCGGATCTGGATTGCTCGCCGAAAGCGCGATTCCCTGTCCTCGGCGGACTCTTGCAGCCGCGCGGCGGCACCGTGCGCCATGATGCGGTCGCGTGGGGGTATGCGCGCGCGGGTGACGCGCTTGGCGTCGACATTGTCGAGCGCTGTGAAGTCACCGGGATCCGCGTCGAGCGCGGCGTGGTCACCGGGGTGCGGACGACATTGGGCGACATCGACACAGCCAAGGTGGGCATCGCGGTCGCAGGCCATTCGAGTCGCGTCGCCGCGATGGCGAACATCAAGCTGCCGATCGAATCGCACGTGCTGCAGGCGATGGTTTCCGAGCCGGTGAAGCCGGTGCTCGATACGGTGGTCACTTCGGGCGCCGTGCATTTTTACGTCAGCCAGTCCGACAAAGGCGAGCTGGTGATGGGCGGGGATCTCGATTTCTACAACTCGTATGCGCAGCGCGGCAATCTGCCGATGATCGAGAACGTGGTCGCGGCGTGTCTTGCGCTGTTTCCCGCCTTCGGACGCTTGCGATTGATGCGCACATGGGGCGGCATCATGGACATGACGATGGACGGCAGTCCGATCATCGCGAAGCTGCCGGTGCAAGGTCTCTACATGACCGGTGGCTGGTGCTATGGCGGCTTCAAAGCTACGCCGGCATCGGGCTATGTGCATGCATGGACGATCGCGAACGATAAGCCGCACCCGCTCAACGAAGCCTTCACGCTCGAGCGCTTTGCCGAGGGCCGCACGCTGGACGAGAAGGGCGCCGGTCCGTATCCGTGGGCTCACTGAGGGGGAAACAACGGCAATGATGCTGATTCCTTGTCCTTGGTGCGGCGAGCGCAATCAAATCGAGTTCACGTATGGCGGCGATGCGACGCTGCGCCGACCCGCACCCACCGCGCCGCAATCGGTGTGGGTCGATTATGTTTATCTGCGCGACAATCCGTGCGGGCCGCACGATGAGCTCTGGTACCACGGCGCCGGATGCAGAAGCTGGTTCAAGGTTCGTCGCGATACGCGCACCCATGACATCCTTGCCAGCGCGCCGATCGATCGGCCACTGCGCGGAGAAGGTAGTTGATGCAACGCTGGCGGCTTCCTGCCGGCGGCGATATCGACCGTTCCAGCGCGCTCGCGTTTTCCTATGACGGCAGGCGCTACGAGGGCTATGCGGGCGATACGCTTGCGTCCGCGCTTCTCGCCAACGGCATTCATCTCGTCGGGCGAAGCTTCAAATATCATCGGCCGCGAGGCATCTACAGCGCGGGCGCCGAGGAACCCAGCGCGTTGGTGCAGCTCGGAAGCGGTGCGCATAGCGAGCCGAACACGCGCGCGACGATGCTGGAGTTGTACGAAGGCCTCGTCGCGCGGAGCCAGAATTGCTGGCCGTCGGTGAGCTTCGATGCCGGCGCGATTGCGAACCTGTTTTCCGCTCTCCTTCCTGCAGGGTTCTATTACAAGACATTCATGTGGCCGCCGACGCCGCGGTGGTGGCTCAAGTACGAGCATCTGATTCGCGCCGCGGCCGGAATGGGGCGTGTGGCGAAGGCCGGTGATCCCGATCGCTATGAACATCAGTACGCGCACTGCGACGTGCTGGTGATCGGCGGAGGGCGGGCGGGCGTCGCTGCAGCTCAGGCGGCGTCGGGAGCCGGCGCGCGTGTGATCGTCTGTCAACAATCTTGTCGATTTGCCGGCAACGACGCGGCGCTCGCGCAGCTCGCTCGAACCGACGTCACGCTGCTCTCCCGCACGACGGCGTTCGGGTACTACGACGGCAATCTCGTCGGCGCGATCGAACGGGTGACCGACCACCTGCCGCAGCCACCCGAACATCTTCCGCGCCAACGGCTGTGGATGATCCGCGCGAAGGCGGTCGTGCTCGCGAGCGGCGCGATCGAGCGCGGAATCGCGTATCCGAACAACGATCTTCCCGGAACGATGCTGGCGGGTGCTGCGCTCGCCTATGTCGAGCGCTATGGCGTTCGCATCGGGACGCGCTCCATGCTGTTCACGAATAACGACCCGGCATACGCGGCCGCCCTCACGTTGCACGCCGCAGGCATTCCCGTTGCCGCGATCGTGGATGCCAGATCAGAATCGAACATTGACGGTGCCTCTCTCAAAAAGGTGACCGCCGCCGGCATCAAGATGTACGCCGAGTCCATCGTGTCGCGTGCGCGCGGTCGCTTGCGCGTGTCCGGCGTCGACGTGGCGCCGCTCGGCGGTGGCGCGTCGACCACGATCGCCTGCGATATCGTGGCGATCTCCGGCGGTTACAGCCCCACCGTGCATCTTTTTTCCCAGGCGCGCGGCACGCTCGACTACGACGGAACAACCGCGAGCTTTTTGCCCAGGGAATCACCGTTGCCGATTGTCGCCGTCGGCGCCGCGAACGGATGTTTCTCGCGGTCGGGCGCTGTCGAGCAAGGGATGGCTGGGGGGCTTGCAGCGGCGAAGCGTGCCGGATTGATTCCGGAACCATTGCCTTCTACGGCGGCAATCCGCGATCCAAAGCCGTCATGGATCGAACCCCTTTGGGCGTTGCCGGCGTCGTTTCGT
>Ga0068856_100007802_pt1 | contig 10452 bp, 6 predicted proteins | sample KBSCornC62_FD_66595 | JGI IMG/M metagenome (GOLD analysis project Ga0068856, IMG submission 66595) | Corn rhizosphere microbial communities from Kellogg Biological Station, Michigan, USA - KBS Corn C6-2 | ecosystem: Host-associated > Plants > Roots > Rhizosphere > Soil ... | reverse complement strand
AGGAAGTCGCGCTCATCACCGACGGACGTTTCAGCGGCGGCAGCCACGGCTTCGTCGTCGGCCACGTCACCCCCGAAGCTTATCTCGGCGGCCCCATCGCCCTCGTGAAAAACGGCGACCCGATCACTATCGACGCCGAAAAACGCGAATTAACTTTGGGAATCACAGCGAAAGAAATGGTGGCCCGCCGCAAGGCGTGGAAAAAACCCGCCCCGCGCTACACCCGCGGCGTGCTCGCCAAATACGCCGCGCACGTTACGACTGCTTCGCAAGGTGCCGTCACTGATGCTGATTTGGAACTCTGATTGTTCGCTGTCAGGGACGCCGCGCTGCGGCGTCCCAACCGAGGGAATTCCTCTCCTGTCGGCTATTTGACGCATTAACCACACGAGCTATGTTCCCTGTCTATGATTCCTCAACGCACCTTGGGAAAAAATAATTTAAAAGTCAGCGCCATCGGCTACGGCGCTATGGTTCTCGAAGGTTATTACGGCGCAGCGGATGAATCCGCCGGCATCGATACTCTCCGCCACGCGCTCGACATTGGCGTCAACTTCATCGACACCGCCGACATGTACGGCGAGGGGCACAACGAAACTCTCATCGGACGCGCATTGAAAGGCCGCCGCGAGGATTGCGTGCTCGCCACCAAATTCGGAATCGTTGGCGCGAATGAAAAAGGAACCGATTTCCCGACCGGTTGGGGATTCTCCATCAAGCTCAACGGAACGCCCGAATATGCCTCGCGCGCGCTCGACAGCAGTCTGCGCCGCCTCGGCGTCGACACTATCGACCTGTGGTATCTCCATTTTCCCGATCCAGCCACACCCATCGAAGATACCGTCGCCGCCATGGCCGAAAGCGTCCGCGCCGGCAAAGTGCGCCATCTCGGCCTGAGCAATGTCACACCCGAGCAGGTACGGCGCGCGCATGCGGTGCATCCCGTCGCCGCCGTCCAATACGAATACTCCCTCTGGCGTCGCGAACCCGAGCAGAAGCTCCTGCCCACCCTGCGCGAATTGGGAATCGCGCTCGTGCCCTGGTCCCCGCTCGGCAGCGGTTTCCTCACCGGCACCGTCAATCAATTATCGAAAGACGATTTCCGCCAAAATAATCCGAAATACTCCGGCGAAAACTTCAAAACTAACACTGACCGCTTTGCCCCGCTCATGGACCTTGCCAAAAGCCTGGGCATTACTCCGGCCCAGCTCGCCCTCGCCTGGCTGTTGCACCAGGGCAACGATGTTGTCCCCATTCCCGGCTCTCGAAAAAAGGAACGCGTTTCAGAAAACGCCGCCGCCGCGAACGTGCGCCTAAGCCCAACCGTATTAAAGGAGATCGATGACCTGACCAAAGCCGGCCCGGTCGGAGAAAATGCCTTGGTGAGCTAGTGGGAGCGTTTTCCTAAATGCTCCGGTGTCTCGAACTGTCGGCGTGGCCCACGCAAGCACATATATATTTTATCAAAGGTGTGGAAACTAAACTGTCCTATGCCACACGGCTTATGACACTTTTTTAACGCCTTTACTTCAAATACTTCTTGTCGCTTATCCATCAGTTCGATTAACTCAACGCTTCATGAAATCGATCGGTCACATTGCCAAAACCTTTGCCCTGCTTACGTCTGCCATTTTCCTTTCCGGAAACCTGCTCGCCGCTGACGCGTTGCCGAAGCTGGACGTCAAACCAGCTTATCCCAACCTAAAATTCACGCGCCCGCTGGCCATGGTCGAATCACCCGACGGCACTCATCGCAAGTTCGTCATCGAACAAGCCGGCCGCGTCTGGATACTTCCTGCCGACCGCAATGGCTCGGAACCCAAGCTCTTCCTCGACATCACCGACCGCCATCCGTTTGTGGATAACGAAGAAGGCCTGCTCTCGTTTGCGTTCCATCCTGATTTTAAATCCAACGGAAAGTTCTACATTTTTTATTCGCATCCCTCCACGCCGAAACATTCCATTCTCGCTGAATGGCAGGTTTCCAAAACCGACCCGGACCAAGCCGATCCGAAAGCCGAGCGCGTCCTGCTCAACATCAACAAGCCCGACCGCAACTGGAACCACAACGGCGGCACCGTCCTCTTCGGCCACGACGGATATCTTTACCTCGGCATCGGCGACGGCGGCGCCGGTTACGACCCGCATGATGCCGCGCAACAGATTAACAACCTTTACGGCAAAATCATTCGCATCGATGTGAATTCCCGCACTGCCGGTCTCGAATACGGAATTCCGAAAGACAATCCGTTCGTGGACGCCGCCAAGCAAGCCGACCTCAAGGCCGACCCCACTGACATGAGCGCCAACGTGACTCGCCAGGAAATCTTCGCTTATGGCGTGCGCAATCCCTGGCGCATGAGTTTCGACCGTGAAACCGGCGAACTGTGGGAAGGGGAAGTAGGCCAGGATTTATTTGAAGAGGTCAACATCATCAAAAAAGGTGGCAATTACGGCTGGAGCGCGGTTGAAGCGTTCCATGATCTGAAACAACGCAACGGCACGAACCATGTGATCCGCGGCTCAGCTCCGATTGATCCCATCATCGAATACGCCCACAACGAGAGAGTCCAGCCGCAATCCAAATTCCCCAACCACAGCATTGGGATTAGCATTACCGGCGGTTACGTGTATCGCGGAAAGAAAATTCCCGCCCTGCGCGGCGCTTACATTTATGGCGATTACCAGATGGGCACCATCTGGGGCTTGCGATACGAAAACGGCAAGCTCACTGCTGATGACCAACTCGTCGCCCCGAACTTCCGCCGCAACATTTCCAGCTTCGCTGAGGACAGCGACGGCGAAATCTACATGCTCTCCTTCGACGGAAATATTTACGACATCGTCGAAGCCGCGAAATAAACTTGGCGCACAACGCCAAAACTAAAGCCCCGTAGGGGCGAAAGATAATAGCCCAGGGCAAGTCCGCGCAACGGACGCCGCCCTGGGTTTTTCGTTAAATACGTCCCACCATCTCCGGCGCAGCCGGGCGAGCAAAAGCGAGCGTATCGGTTACGTTCCGTCTTTCGTGATTCGCCTCCTCTATTCGTCCGCCACATCGTCATTTCTTTTTCCCCTTTACCAGATAACACGCAAACGACCACAACCCGGAAAACCGATATTGCGAATCCACATATTTTTCGATCACGTAAAACGCGAAATAATAAAACCGGCAAAAACACCAGATCGTAATCGCCAACAATACCCCAACCCTCACCGTCGGATGCTCCAGCACCAATAGCGCGGCTGATAGCAGTCCGATAATTAAAAACAAAACTCCCTTCAGCTTAATCCAGCGCGCGTCGGTAAGGTCTTTCATCCTGAGGCCACTTGTATAACCTATTTCCTCAAATGTCACGCGTCACGCCTGGCTCTTTCCCCAAATTTTCAGAAACTCGGCCTGATTTTCTTTTCTTTCGATCAGACCGAAGGTAATTTCGAGGCATGGCCAACATGCGTCGGCAAGGAAAGCTCACGACAGGCATCACTAATTCCTCTTCGGTCCACCTTATGCACCGTCGTCATTTCATCGGGCTTGCCACCATGGCCGCTGGGGCAATGGCAATCCCGCTTCGCGCGGAGGAAAGCGCCGCGCAATTTCATATCAGCCTCGGATCAACAGCGAAAAAAGCTGTGCCCATCGATTATCTTGGTTTCAGTTGTGAAACCATGCAATTAAGTGATCCGACTTTTTTCGCGGCGGACAATCACGAACTCATTTCTCTTTTCAAAGCGCTTGCTCCCACGGGAATTTTGCGACTGGGCGGAAACTCGAGTGAATTTTGTTGGTGGAAGTCCAAGGACAGTGATCAACCTCCCCTGCTGCCCGACTCAGCCCGTCGCAGTGACAACAACTGGATGCCCCATTCCTTCACCGCGATCGAACCGGTCGCCGTGGATCATCTGGCCGAATTCCTGCATGCCACCGGCTGGAACATCATTTACGGACTGAACCTCGGAACGGGGAGCCCGGAAAGAGACGCGGAAGAAGCTGCTTATGCCTCCGAAAAACTCGGTGATCGGCTGCTTTATTTCCAAATTGGAAACGAGCCGGAATATTATCGCGACGACAACAATCGGCTACGCAGTCCCGACTGGAATTTCGACAAATATCTCGCACAATGGATCACTTTCGCCAAAGCGGTCATTCAACGGGTGCCTAATGCAAAATTCGGAGGACCGGACATCGGTTCCAATTCGCAATGGATCAATCGTTTTGCCCGCGAAGCGCCACCGTTGTTGCCCGGCAGAATCGTGGCCTGTAGCGGGCATTATTACGTGATGGGGCCGCCGGATAATCCCAGTGTCACCGCCCGAAGGCTACTCGCCCCGGACCGCCGAGTGAGTCAAGAGGTTCCGCGCATCATCGGCGTAGGCAATGAAACCGGATTGGTTTATCGCATGACTGAAGGCAACTCCTGTTATCGCGGCGGCAAACCGGGAGTCAGCAACGCCTTCTGTTCAGCTCTTTGGGCAGCGGATTATCTTCTCCAATTGGCGAGCTTTGGCTGCGCCGGGGTCAACCTGCACGGTGGCGGCGCGGCGGTGATTCGCAATTCGCTGGGAAATCATTTGCCGGGAGAAAATCTCACGCCGGACGGGCCGGCCATTGCCGCAGAAGGAAGTTTCTATACTCCCATCGCCGGCAGCCGGGAAATGGGTTTCAAAGCCCGACCCATCCTCTACGGAATGAAACTTGCCGGCGTGCTCGCGGGAGGGAAAATGCGCCCCGTTACTTTTGATCAATCCCCGCAGAACGCTTCAGCGTGGGCTGCGGACATGCCAGACTACACGACACGCTTGGTTTTGATCAACAAAGACGACCGTCAGGAATTGCAGATTTCCCTGCCTGCGAAGCATGATGCGACATTATGGCGGATGCAAGCGGCCGGTTTATCCGCCACTTCTGGCGTGACCCTCGCCGGCGCCGAAATCAAAGCGGATCAGACGTGGAAACCTTCGCTGGAAGAAACGGTTTCAAACAAAAACGGAGAATTGCAGATCATTCTGAAGCCAGCTTCCGCGGCGGCGTTGTTTTTCAAAGGCTTCCTTTAGAGAACCTGCCAACTACTTAAGGATTGGCCTCCGCAGAAACCGTGGCATTTCTACCCGGCCAACCTGGGCCTTCCTTCGCCGCGTATCCGGAAATGCTCTAATTGGCGCGATACCGGCTCTTCGATCGGAAAACAAAAAGGCGGAGGTTTTACCCTCCGCCTTGTCGTTATTTTCTGCTCCGTCCCTCTTCAGGGATGGACCAATTTAAGCTGTCGGCTTAAGGAACGCGCACGCGGTAATAATGCTGCGGATCCAGGAAGCTGCCATTCGTGTAAGGCGACGTACTAGAGTTCGTCGTCCATGGTCCCATGATGTTCGTGGATTCCAGCAAAGTTCCGCTGGACCAATTGAGCACGAGTTTGCCGCCCGTGAATGAGCTGGTGAACGTCGGCACCGGACCTTGCTGGATAAAGCCAACCTGGGCGATATTCAGCGCGGTATTGTAGATGCGCACGTCATAGATTTCACCGCTGGTATTTCCACCGCCGAGATAGCTGGTGAAATTATTTCCCGGGGGTTGGTCTCTTCCGCCAATTGTCAGATGCGTTGCCGGAGACAAGGTGTAGGCTCCGTTTCCGGAGGTCGACATGGACAGGTACCCGTCGACATACAAATTGCGGGTGCCGGTCGCCGCATCATAGGTGCCGACATAGTAGTGCCATTTGCCGTCGTTACTCGAGAGGTTGCCTTGTGGATCATCAGTCGAGCCGGTACCACGCATGGTAAACACGGTAGTGTTGTTGCCCGCATAGCGGCGCAACTGCCAACCGCCGGCCGGGGCCGGTGTCGTTTCACCAAATTTGGACACCCAAGGACTCCAGCTTCCCGGGAAGCCCTTCGCCCAAACCGCGACGGTGAAGCCGTTGGCAATGGCGTCATCGTAGGTGTTGACGTAAGCGGAATCCAAGGTGGAAGAGTTGCTGATGGCGATGGCCGTGTTGCCACCTTTCGGGAATAAGAGCGACTGCCCCACGTAACCAGCAGGCACATCATTCGTGAACACGTAGTTGGTGGATGCGATACCAGTGTTGGTCACGCCGTAGCCATCATGGACACCGGGTGCAGAGAACCCGGACTGGTCAGCCAGAGTTGAGGCTCCGCTAAGCCAGCGACCGACCAGCGTACCGCCCGGCGGAGGTGCTAGTGTGACTACCGTGAGGTTCACGTTCGTGCTGATCGTTCCACCTAGTCCGTTGGTGATCGTCAGGTTGTAGACCCCGCTGTTGGCGGTTGTCAGACCGGCGATTGTCAGCACGTTCGAGGTCGTGCCGCTAAACTGACCACCATCCGTCAGTTTGACGCCGTTAAACCACCATTGATTGGTGATAACGGGGCTGCCGCTTGGAAGCGCCGAGATCTGCACGGTCTGCCCCACAGTATTTGTCATGATGCTGGGCGGCTGCGTAGCAAACGTGGGCGGGAAGCCGCTGGTCTGACCGATGCCCGAGCCAAACAGGGATTGCATATCGGTAACACTGAGTGCTTTGTTAAACAATGCCACACCAGCGATGGAACCATTAAACGAGCGCCCTGCTAAGTCATAAGGATCAGTCCCAATGACTGTCGTCCCGCCAGCATTCAACGTGATAGGAATGAGATTCGCAACAGGGTTGACTGCCGATTTCAACACGGGCTGGCCGCTGTTGGGATCAATGTAATACAGGTAGAAGGTTGCTTGGTTTGTTTGAATGACCATGGCGACAAAGTTCCAATTATTAACGACCGGGGTTAATCCCGAGTTAAAGTTGTAAGTGCCGCCCACGTCATTCCAATTGTAACCCAGTGTTCCGAAGGGACCAGCATATCCAAACTGCCAGATTTGACCTGCTGCCGTGTTATTGCGTCCTCCGATGAAACCACGGGCATACCCGCCGTTATCCTTGGGATAAATCCACAGGGCGACAGTTGTATCCAGATTGGTATCATTCATTGCCGGGAGTGTTACGATCGAATTCCGATCGTTCGGCGTCGTTTGCAACGCGCCTTCATCGGCCGCAAATCCGGGATACGTCGGAGGCTGGGGTCCTACAATGCCGGAACCACCGTTTAGCGCTGTCGTGCCGTAGGTCGCGGTGTGGCCGTTGCCGCTGCTATCCAGAGCTTGCGCCGAACCGCTGGCAGTATTGGCAGTGTCATTGAGCATCCACAGAGCAACCGGTCCTTGCGCAACCGCGTTCAAGCCGTAAGCGGCCAGAGGCGGAGTCGTCTGGATCGAAATGGCCACTTCTCGGCTGTTCTGAGTGCCGGCCGTATTCGAAGCGGACAGAACGTAGACGACATTAGCATCAGCCGCGACCAGAGTGTTAATCGTCAGATCTGTGGTCGTGGTGCCAACATATTTCGAACCTTCCGTGAGCGGCGTATAGGGTCCGCCGGAGGGGCCGGATTTCCATTGGTAGGTCACCGCACCCAGCGTGGTATCGCTGAAAGCGACTCCGTGGAACGTAGCACTGTTTCCAGTGAAGAAACCACCACTAGCCGGCGGCTGCGTGGTGAAGTAAGGCGGCGGATTCCATCCCACACTGCGCAATACCAAACAATTAAAGTTGCCGAGAGTATCGGGCAAATTTTGCTGGAACGTTTGCGAGGTACTGGTTGCGGTAAAGGTTCCCAGGAGATAGGAGTTGTCACCCATTCTTGAAGTGGCGGAGGTATCTTGCGTATCCGAAGGATCCATATAGTTCTGCCGTCGTGAACCGTTGCCGGCCCGATCATCGAGGCCGAACAATTGGATTTGGTACTGTTGTCCCGCCACGAGTCCGTTCAAGGTGATGGTATGGGCCGTGTTGTCGAAGGTGAAACTGTCGAGGCAGCTATTGAAATTCGTATTTCCCGTTTGATTGGTGTTAGCGCCAGTTCCGAAACCGGAACCTCCCGTCACTGAAGCCCAAGCGCCGCTGCCCGCAAACGCAATCGCATTGCCAGTGCCGTTCGTGACCATGATCGGATTGCCTCCGTTCTTGGCCACCAACGCGCCGGCGATTTTATTATTCACCGGGAAACCAGCCAGGATTTGATCGGCAGTGAGGCCGCCGTACGGGACATTAGTGGTCCAACGATACGCAGGGGAACCGGCAACCACCGTTAACTGGGATGCAGTGGAAGCAGCAACTCCAACCGCGTTCGACGCTTCGAGGAAGTAGTACCCATTGTTACCACTGCTGATGCTGCCAATGCTATAGGTATTATTAGTGGCGCCGAGAATGTAGGAATAAGTGGTTCCATCTGAAGAATATTTCCAGCGGTAATCGATGGGTCGATTGCCGTAGAAACTTGCCGAGAAAGTCATTCCCAGGCCGGAATAAAGCGTGGCACTGGATGGGTCGGTGTCCACCACAACCTGGGGAGCGATGGCAGGAACCACGGTAATCTTCACCACCGGGCTGATCACCGTGGTGGTATTGAGCGTTGCCACCAGGCGCACTCCGCGGGGACTCGAATCACCATAGCCGGTGGTATCGAAAATAACGTTCGTCGCCGTTCCACTCGGAAGGTTCGTAAAGGTGCCCGGCGCGGAACTATCTTCCAACTGCCATTGGAGAGAGGTGGGAGTATTCGTCCCAGTGACGATTGAGGTAAACGTGATCGGCTCGCCCGCGAGCACCACATTGGTATTCTGAAGTTCCCACGGTGCGGAAATCATCGGAGTTGTCACCGAAAGCACGCCCGACTGAACCACAATCGCTTTATCAATCGACATCGCAATGCCGGGACGTTCGCATTGGATAAAGCCGCCGAGATGGCTGCGGGTAACTCCGTCCAGCAACTCGTTGCTGATTCCCGCAGCGGCATAGCTTCCGCTCAAACTTATTGGCTGCCCGCCAGCCGTGTCGCCAGTGATGTTGAGCGCCCAACCAGTGCCTGTGAGAGTGAGCTTGATATCGAGCGTCGGCGTAAAGACATTCGGCCCCGCCTGGCTCCATTTCAAAGTGTCAAAGGTCCAACTGGCCAATTGGGTGACTGTGCCCCCTCGACTCTTGTAGAACAAAATGCTGGTGCCTGACCAACCGCCGGCGCCCGTGCCAGTCACAAGACTATCGCTCATCGGCTGGATCCAGAAACCAGTCGGTATGCCGGCAGGCACGCCGCTGGCAAGCCAGTTTCCTGCCGGGGCAACGTCACCAACGCCAAACATCAGGCGGTCGTTATTGCCGACGCCAGTGTTCGCGATGGGAGTGTTGGTGGAAAACTGAACACCACTCAGTTCAAAGACCGTGCCACCGCCGTTGATGTTCATCACGTCAATGGAATCGAGGGACGCCGAAAGAGCGCCGATCACCGACGAGGCAAGGATTGCTTTTCCGTTGGTTTCATACGCATCGACCGCAAATTGATTCACGCCGTTGTTCAAGGAAAACGCAGTGAATCCGCTGCCAATCCCCGTGTTGTTTACAGCGATGTTGTTGGATGAGTTGTTAAAATCATTACTCAACACGAGGAAATCCGCTCGCGCGGCTGGCGCCAGCGCCGCCGCGAACAGTCCGCAAGCGAGAATTTTATATAGCAGTTTTTTCATATTTCTTCTGATCGACAGGCTTGTTGGATGGTTTTTGTATGCCCTATTTTCCTGACCGCATTCCGTGAGCCAGCGAATAAAAAGCCTGGCACACCGGGTGTGCGGTGTTCGTTCGTCGGGGGTTGACAAAAGCACGTTAGCAAAGGTTTTTATGAATGAATATTGGTCAAATGTCATACGTAGTACGGTCAATGACGAATGTCGCATGGTTTATGGTTTTTTTACCACCACCTTGAAAGCACGGCAGCCCCTTTGGCTGGTAGAATGCGGAATTGGGAGTGGCTCTCGTAACGAACAGCATCCCGATTTTGTTGGTTTTTGGTTCTGCCATATCGTATAGAACTGAACTAGCTTGTTGCTATGTCTACAGAATCATTACCAACTGTTTTACTAAAACCGGGCGAAGCGGATCGCATTGTCGCGGGTCATCCCTGGGTTTATCACACTTCCATCCTCCGCATGACCGCTCAGGCGGGCGATGGCGAGCTCGCCCAGGTCAAGGACCACCGCCAACGCCTGCTCGGCATTGGATTTTTCAACTCCAAATCAAAAATCCACGTCCGCATCCTTTCTGCAGAACGCATCGAGATCAACGAAGCCTTCTTCGAGCAGCGCATCCGCGAAGCTTTGGCCGTGCGGCAACGCCACCTGCCAAACGCCACCTCTTTCCGCGTGGTCAACGCCGAGAGCGATTTTCTCAGCGGCCTGATTGTCGATAAATACGAAGACGTGCTCGTCGTCCAGATTTCGGCCCTTGGCATGGACAAACGCAAAGCACAAATTGTCGCCGCTCTCCAGAAAATTTTCTCCCCACGCGCGATTCTGGAACGCAGCGAAATTGCCTCGCGCCGATTCGAAGGCCTTGCCGAAGCCAGCGGCGT
>Ga0068856_100007798_pt1 | contig 10454 bp, 16 predicted proteins | sample KBSCornC62_FD_66595 | JGI IMG/M metagenome (GOLD analysis project Ga0068856, IMG submission 66595) | Corn rhizosphere microbial communities from Kellogg Biological Station, Michigan, USA - KBS Corn C6-2 | ecosystem: Host-associated > Plants > Roots > Rhizosphere > Soil ... | reverse complement strand
CAGAGCATCAAGTCGATCCTGAAGAACTCGCTCGACATAACTCCTCCGAGCACTCCCCCGACATCATCGCCACCGCCTCCGCACGACAATATCCGCGGCGCAGAGTACTTCGACTGAGGAGAATGGCGATGCTGAAACAACCAATGATCGAAAAACTGGCGGCGATACATCTTCTCGGAATGGTCGAGGCGTTAAAGGCTCAGGAGCAAGATCCGTCGGCTCGCGAGCTGAGTTTCCTGGAACGGTTCGGCTTGCTCGTGGACCAGCAGTGGAACTGGCGGGAGAATCAGGCGCTTTCTCGACGGTTGAAGAACGCCAAGCTGCGCACGCCGAACGCTTGTGTGGAGGAGATCGACTATCGAACCGCCCGCGGCCTTGATAAGAGCGTGATCCGTTCGCTGACGCAACAGTCCGCTTGGGTTTCGATGCACGAAAACATTTTCGTCCTCGGGCCCACGGGCGTGGGGAAGAGCTTCGTGGCTTGCGCTCTTGCTCAGAAGGCATGCCGCGACGGTTATTCGGCCTTATACACGCGATCCCAATCGCTGTTTCGTGATCTCGCGATGGCCCGCGCCGACGGCAGCTTGCGCACTTTGCTGGCGCGACTCAGCCGCGTCGATGTCCTGGTCATCGATGACTGGGCCATGGCTCCGTTGTCAGAAACGGCAGCATTCTGCCGGGGCTCCAGCCCATCGACCATCTCAAATGGCGTCTGGGCCTGTTCAATCTCCCCGAAGATCTCCGCGGCAAGCGCGTCCTCGACGTCGGCGCATGGGACGGCTGGTTCAGCTTCGAATGCGAACGCCGCGGCGCTCAAGTCGTCGCCGTAGATTGGCATTGAGACGCTAGGCGGCGTGTTCACTAGGCTCATTGATCGCAATACCAGCCTACCGACTCGCAAGAGCGAGACGTTCACTACCGCGGCCGATAACCAGACTTCAGTTGAAATCAAGATTTTCGAGGGCGACCGCGCCATGGCTAAAGACAACTCTTTTTTGGAAGCGTTTCAACTGATTGGAATTCCTCCCGCACGGCGGGGCGGGCCGCAGATCGAGGTTACGTTCGATATTGATGCGAACGGTCTACTGAATGTCTACGCGAGGGATAAAGCCAACAACAACGAGCGAAAAATTCCTGGCAAGGCGGCGGACCCTCTGGGAGGGATAATTGCAACGATAACGCAAGGAAGTGTCTAATGCTACCGGTCCGTGCCGCGAGGCCTTCGCCGGTTTCAGGTCAGGCCCGTGGCTGTCGATTTGCCCAAGGAACGTGCAGGTATGAAGAAGAGGCTGGAAGAGCTGGTGCAGGCGCGAAAACAGGGCACCACTGTGCCTTCGTCACCGACCGCTCCGGTCCGCAGTCTGATTCTGGAGCTCGTCTCGCGTTGCCGACAACGGTAGCGCCCCATTTTCTTCGATCTGCCGACTGGGGCGCGAAGGTTACGCTCATTGATCGACCAGCAGGTAGTTTTGTAGTCTTCGACGATGGCAACGCGTTCGAGATTGCGTTGTAGGAGAGGATCTCCTGCCCTTAGCGGAGAGCCTAATCGACACGTTTGATGCGAGACTTCGGGCCCACTCAACTGCTATACACGCAGAGCGGCGTGAACAACAAAGACCGGGAATGGCCTTGGTTAGCAGCCGAGAGATATGGGCGAAACTGCTTTGATCAAGAACTTGAAGAAAAATGGCGGGTTCCGGGCGTCTCTGAGCGACGTGCTGGACCGTGAAGCTCATTCCTGCAGATGGAACATCAGTCTGCCGGAGGTTGAACACATGCGAATTGAATGCGATATGTCTGAACTTGAGGACCAGATCCAGAGGTGGCGCGACGCCCGTTAATCAGCGATAGTCCCGAATTTCGGTAGTGGGTCAGTTTGAATTTTACGCAATATCGCAGGCGCGCCGAAGTTCCTTGATGAACACGTAGTAAGCATGCCCGTCGTAGGTGACCGTCCCAAACCCCGGGAAGGGTGAATCGTAGGATACCTTGGTGACTTCTGCTCCCTTCCAAATCCACATAGGAACAGTCAATGATGCCAAGGGGTCAGGTTGACCCTTATCCGCATCGTATCCGTATAACTCGGTCTTAGTTAGCAGGAGATGCGCCTTCCAGCATTTATGGTTTGGCAGTGCCGCTCGAAGGCAAACATGCTTCTTTTTTGCGGATGGGCATCCTCAGAAGAACGGGTGAGCGTCTGGTACTCGCTTTTTGAACAAACACCTTCTTTCTGGCGGAGAACCGCAATGGCTGCGGCCAACTCAGCGCTCGCTTTCGCGTATGCATCGACTAACCTTCCCTTTTCATCGCATACACCGGGCTTCGCCATGCGATAATCGTATCATGCCAACGCGCTCAAGCAAGGATCACGATGTCATGGCGGTGGCGCGTCGCGTGGTCGAAAAGGCCATCGGCGAACTCATGGATGGCACGCCGCTGGAGAAGCCGACGAAAAACCCGGCAGCTGTCGCACTGGGGAAACTCGGCGGCGCTAAGGGCGGCGCAGCGCGGGCGGCGGCACTCAGCCCGAAGAAGCGGTCCGCGATAGCGAAGAAGGCGGCGCAGGCGCGGTGGAAGAAGGATTGAAATGTATTGTGCCTACCTCGATTTTCCATCAGGACACTACCCTCGGGTCTGGTCGTAGTCGGAGGTTGAGTTTTTGCTCAGGGCGTACGAATCGACTTCGAAAACGTTCTGGCTGTTATCCCAGATGAATGCCTTGCCTGGCGCTGGCCGTTCACTATGGAACTCCCTGATCGTTGTGTACACACCGGGGTAGACGTGCTGGCCATCGACTCTCGTGGGGGGTCTTCCTGGTCGGTCGGGTTCGGTGAGTTGCACCGCCGGAATACTGCGTATCAGTCGCGGCACACTACTTCGCCTTCTTCGTCGGTTTCCGCTTCGCCTTCGTCGCCTTCGTGCCTGATCGCGGCATCTCTGCCGTTGGCTTGACCTTCAGCAACAAGCGCAGGGCTTCGCGCTCATAAAGCGGGATGTGAACGTTGTCTCCGGGTCGTGGCACTCGCTTCATTTTAGTCTTGGAGCGATCATAGACAGCCTCGGCTGCCTGGCCCTGGACGTCTGCGCACTTTCGCGTTTCGTCGCAGTGTTTGGGCCGGTGTAACTTGTAAACGACGGCCGTTGTGGTATGGCCGTTCTGAATGTGACAACTCTCTACGCCGCCGCTCCGTGTCGTTTGATGTTCTTGTCTGGCTGGCACTCGGACTTATCGCACTGCCAAGCCATATTCTCTGTTTCTTCTATGAGAAGGCCGGTCTGGTCAACTGAAATCGAAAAATATATTGAAGGCCGATACGGAAGCGTGAGCTTTCGATGCCGACCACCGCGAGGGGCACGAGGTGCTTGCACCGGGCGCGGAGTAACCAAGAGATCCCATTCCCTCTTGTGAAGGTGAGTTTTGGCCGGAGAGAGGGGTTCTGTCAAGACCGCGCCGTTTTTTTGGCGCGCCGCAGGGTAGTCTTGACAGAGCGCGTCTCTCCGGGGATAATCGCGCGCTGCAGGGAATGGGAGCGGACCCACGCCGGAGCCGAACGGTTTCGAGATCTTTTGGTTCGCTGCTCTTCATCAGCCACTGCCTGCCTGGCACGCCGTTTTGCCTCTCGCCCCGCTTCTATCCGCACTTGTCCGGGCTCGCGAGCCCGCTGCCAGATGGGGTCCCTCATTTTGGTGGGCGCTGCTATCTCAGTTGCGGTCTCAGTGGACCTAAGAAACAGAACGCAGTCTGCCCATAGCGACGGTTATGCTTTACTTCGATGCCAGTCAGTACCCTCATTCCTGCCAACGTCACGATTCAAACTCAAAATCCTTACAGACTTCTTTTCACCAATCCGCGAGCCTATGCCGCCATCGACTGCTTACTGTTCCGCAGCGGCTCATAGACCTCGCCGGTGATCCACAGCCGATGCAACAGCACGGCCAGCTTACGCGCCACCGCGATCACCGCCCGCTTTTTGGCGTTCTTTCCTCCGCGTTCGCAGATGCGCTGCCCAAAACGCCGCAGGTCGCTGTCTTTCCGGTTCGGTCCCAGAATGTGATGTGCGCAGTTTACCAGGGTTTTACGCAGATACATGTCGCCGGCTTTGGTGATTCCCAGCTGCGGCTTGCTCTCTCCCGATTCCTGCTGCTTCGGCCGCATACCCAAAAAGCTGCCCACCATACGACTCTTCTGAAACCGCTCCGGATCTCCGATGGTGAGCATGAACGAGAGCGCTGTGTGCACGCCGACACCGCTCACCTGTTCTAATAGCCGGTACTTCGGATACCGCTGGCGTGCAATGTGTTCTTCCATCTGATCGTAATAGCGGATCTGTTCGTTGAGATGGTCAATCGTCTCCAGCAGCGGCGCCACCGTCGCCCGGATCGCCTCCGGAATCTGGCCGGCCAGTTTGGCCGTGAAGGCCTCCGCTGAGCACTTCTCGAGACGCCCGGCGAATGCTTTGCTGATCCCGCGTACCGCATTGATCAGTTGCGTTCGGCTTTCCACCAACACTTCGCGCGCCCGTATCCAGCTCAGATCCGCCTGCGCCTCCCGCCTCCGGTGCCGCACCGGATGCAGCAGCCGCGGTTTGAAATAAAGCAACTCCGCCAGCTTGTAGGCATCTCCCGGATCATTCTTGTCATCGCTCTGGTGAATGTAGGGCACTTTCCGGGTATTCGATACGTACACTTCATGCCCGCATTTTTCGATCACTTCCGCCACCCATCGAGACTGTCCGCCAACTTCTATTGCCACCCGGCTGCGCGGAATCTTTGCGAAACAGGCCTCGAAATCTGCCTCGTTCATCCGCAGGCGGAACTCCTTGCTCCTCTCGCCGCTTTGATCCAGGATGCAAACATCGCTTTTCCTGTCGCCCAGATCGATTCCGATATGAAAACTGAAATCCTCTCGGTCTTCCTTGCTGCTCGTGCGCTTGATCTGCTTCTTATTGCTGCTGGTATCCTTCCTCATAGCCGGTCTCCTTTTGCACCCTCAAGTGCGTCTCAATTGGGAGCCTAACGCATCCCGCCGGGAGACCGGCCTTCTCATCCCATCTCACTTGATGCACGCTCAATTGGTTTACTGCGCAGTCGTGTGCCGCAGCGTGCTGGCGGGGCTCCAGCTTTATTCGGCTCGCCAGCCTGCCAGTGTTCCTTTGGAGAACTTCTGTCAGATAGACACTCGAAGATGCGCTCCGGCGGCGAGGCGATTGGAATAATGTCCGGCGGCTCAGTTTTGGGCACGCCCGTGCGCACCGATGGGAACAAATCACCATTGAGAGACGTCTAAGTCCGCAATAGGAATGTCCCGATCGTGCCTGGCGAAGGCAGTCCTCGCAACGATTCCAGGAAAAGTTGGCACGCTATTTTGCGCGGTCGCATTGACTGCAGTATTTGCTCAGAACCCCGCGTTTGACGTTGCATCGTTGCACCCCGATCACAACGATTCCGAGCCCAGCATTGCTTTCACCCCCGGCCGCATGAAAGTGCAGGGCGTGACCCTGAAGCAGCTGATTCTCGAAGCATATAGAGTTCGCAATTTCCAGCTATCGGGTGGCGCGTCGTGGATAGATTCACAGCGATTCGCAATTGAAGCCCGAACCACGCCAGGAGCCGGAGCAGACGCAATGCTTTTAATGCTACGGGCGCTTCTCGAGGAACGCTTCAAGCTCAAAGTTCACCGTGAAATGAAAGAAGGTCCGGTTTATCTGCTGTCAGTCGCAAAGAATGGTGTGAAGCTGACACCGGCCACGTGCGTCCCGTTCGATTCGAGCAGCCTGGTGGGTCAGATGCGAAAGACAGATGAGGAGCGCGCCGCCCAGTGCAGTGGTATCGGAAGTATCGATTACCGCTCCAATGCAGCGGATCACAACCTCGACAGCAAAGGCGCGACACTTCAGGACGGAGTTGGACCGCCCTTTGAAAGCATTACCGGGCAACTATCATTAGTTCTCGACCGCCCGGTTTACGATAAGACGGGTCTCGATGGCATTTTCGAGTTTCACCTTCGCTGGACATCTGACCGGAGCTCAGAAGTTATCCCTCCGTCAACTTCCAGTTCTGCCCCTGCGGATCCGACGAGCCCTTCGCTGTTTACCGCGATACAGGAGCAGCTTGGGCTTCGCCTCGACAGCGGCAAAGGACCAATCGAATTACTTGTTATCGACCACATCGAACTGCCATATGAGAATTGATTCCTTTGCGGCGTTGTCGTTCTAATGCATTCCGCATTCGATGGCGAATTTGCGCCCGTACCCGAAACTCCTGGCCGGAGGCGAACCGTACAACTCATATCCCGCACTCAGGCGAGGTCGACACTAATTGCCAGTCGGAATCCTCTCGATGTGATCGATTACGATCGTGTTTTTCGATGCCTTATGGCGTTCCAGCTTCAATCCGAGCAGTTGTACCGCAGCGAAAATATCTGGAGTTGCTTCGATCAGGGCCGGATCAGCTGGGCCTGCACCAATCCCGGCCCAGGTGCCTTTTCCCAGCCCGGGTCCCGTTTGGAGGGAAGTGCCGGCAGTAAGGAAAATCAGGCTGAAATCGTATTCCTTCGTCAGCGCACTAGCGTCGACAACCGGGCTCCCAGGAATCGTCGACAACGCGCCCGCGAGCATTTGCATCGTCGCGTGTTCGAACGTCCACCGGCATCGCATAGCGCCATTCTGGATGAATAATCTTTGGCCTCGACGCGGCGCGACAAAGCCGTCCTTTCCAACCTTTGGCACCCACTTGTCATCAAGGACCATGTCTTTGCTGTCCGATTCTTTCATCTTCGGACCATTCCTGCCAACAAGCAGGACGTGGGCGGGAGTTATTTTCGGCTCACGGTGCAGAGTGAACTTGAATCTGTCTGCAACCAGACTCTGCAGCATCACCCGAAATTGTTCCGGCGACGTATCTGGCGGCATCAATGCGGTAACTTCGAAAAATTCATCGTCCAGCCAGCTCGGGCCTTTGAGGTCAGCGTCTTGCACGTCGAACGCCTTGAGCAGGAGCATCTTCAGACTTATAGCCGGGTAGCGGATTCGCCCCGGGTCATTCGTGCCAGGACCGCCCGTCGGAGGCAACATGCCGACGACGATTCGCCCATCGGGCAACACCCCGGACGTCGCTTTCACGGAGGCGACCTCAAAGTTCAGCGGGCCTTCCGCAGTTTGCGCGAGAAGCCCGACGGCGCAAAGTAAAAATAAGGCCAACGATGCCGACATTCGTCCGGACAATATCTCGACGCACGGAAAGTACCGCATGCGCCGGATCATATCCAAAGCCACGTGTGCTGGCATTGCTGGACCAGGCGCTCTTCCGCAACGTCCTCGATCCAGTCCGCCTCTTCGCCATACATCCTGTCGGTCAGCGAATAAAACGGAAACCGCGATCAGCGTAAACCTGAAGAGCGTAATCCCGAAATTCTCGCCGTACGCCACATAGGAACATCGATCGCGAATGGGGGCGTGTGACTAGCGAACCTGAGAGTTCGACGTGCCCGGGCTCGGAACCACTCGAGAATCCCCCGTCGTCTCCCGGACGGTCCTGGCGGCGTCTCTGCGATCGCAGCATTCGATGCAAATCGGATTACCAAATTCGTACATCTGAGTCTCGGCGCCGCAAAACCTGCACGAAGCCATTAGGGTGCGCGCTCCTTCGGCGCAGAACCAATTGTGAGTGAAATCCCACTGCTGTAGAAATCGGATTCAGCCCATCGCCGGCTCAGATTTCTACGCCCACCGCCGCGGGCCCGGAAACGCCCAGGGCAAAGCGGAAACGGGCGAAGAAGACGAAGTCGTATTAGCGAGCGGCAGCCGCAGACTGCCTTGCTGTGGTGCCTCAAACGCATTCTGCTATTCTTTACGACCCCGGAATCGGAGTCGTGCTTATGCCGTGATCGCGTGCATGCGACCCTGCATCCGTAGCCGTTGCAATTACGCGTAATTCGCTCAGATCGCAGCCACGGCCGCAAAACTCAGTTGTGATCCGCGCATGCGGGTTAGCGTTGGTTAACAGGACGACTACCAACGGTGGATGAAGGTCCGATCGACTGAACCGGAAAAATCCTAACCAAAGCGATCTTGGAATCCGGCACTGACGGACGCGATCATCGGGGGAAGTGTTCGGAGAATACTCGGAGACAAATGGAGAGCTGGTCACAGTTCGCGACGAGGCGCGATCACGACTGGCCAGGCATGCGCCCGGGCCATGGATATCGATCGGCGGCTATCTCGATTACACGAACTGGCCGGAACGACACCGGTTCCTGTGGCTGGATGAGCAGATTGCGAGCGAACACCGGTTGCAAGAGCTTCGCAGCCGGCAAACGAAATCAGTGACAACGGACAATCAGCCAATGTTCACCAGCGGATACGAGAACGGCTTTCTGACTCGCGCCACTGATTTTCTGTCGCTCGGCGGCCATCGCTTACGTTAGAGAACTCGCGAATGCGCAGCCGTTCGACCAGGCGCAGTAACAGGAAGTTTTTCTCGCTAAACCGTATTGGTTGACCGCAGACTTCCAATCCGCAGCTCGTTCGAGCCGAAATGGGATCTCGGTGTCACGTTTTTCATCGGAGCCCGCCGCCCCCAGAACACCGCCAGTGAGGACCGGGGAACCGTCGCTCCGCATGGATTCCTCACCTCGGTGGGTTGAAGCGTTTTCGCTGAGCTTCTTCCTCGTCGGCCAGCGCGTATGTCAACACCTCTGCGTACTTCGTGTCTGGCGGAAGTACGTGATCGAAGATGACATCCATGAATTTCAATCTGAAAGGGCCGTTCGCAGGCCACATGACACGCGTGGCCAGCTTGTACAGCGCCCGGTGGATAAGGCTCTCATCCGCGAAAACGTAGCTCGCCTGAACTGCGACCGGAATATTTCCCTCCCATACCGTCGTAACGTTACTGGGCAAGGGTTGCCGATTCCGTTCGTAATTTTCCACGAAGTTGGACACGACGCCCAAATTAAGTTCCTGCGTCAGAGGCTGTGCGGACTGCAGTCCTGTCGATATCGCTGGCGGAAAGAAGATATCGATCCTGGAAATCTTCTGATTATTGTTGAGCGGGCGAAAGACAAAGGAAAGGCCCATCTTGCCGTCCTCGTTGTCAGCCTTGTCCGCGATGAGAATCAGTGATTTTCCGGCGTTCGCGGAGCTTCGCGACAATCGATATCCTGCGGTTGCAACGCCCAACCCAAGGATGGACCCTATGGCCGTGAGCCATTCCCGCCGGTTCTTCCAGGACGACGAACCTTGATCCTTTGGGTCCATTTATTAGCGGATTTTAGCATCATTGGCGCGTACGGACATTGTGAGGCTGTTTCCTGCACGCGGCGCTGACCCGGTCGAACCGGACGCCAAGCCGTGGGCTCCGCCACGAGCCTGGGCCGAAAGGATGGATCGGACCGAAATGCTCGAGTTGCTGGACTCATCTCGCAAGAATTCGGCAAAGACCAGTCAATCGCGGGGAAATTGCCTGCCGGGACGCGGTGCACGCCATACGAGAGTCACCCTGCTCCGGGCATCGAGTCGGCGAAACGCCCGAGCATTCACTTGGCTGAACGCTAGCGATACTGCTACTTAACACCCGGCCAAGTGCCCACGCGCCGGGCGAAGTCAATAAACGATGCGGCCGGGAAGCAGACGAACTCTGGCGCGCAACGAGCAGCATAGCTTCTTACCGGATTCTTCTATACAATCGCGAGATGCTCGTGACTGAGTTGTTGACCCGAAACGCGCAGCAGTACCCCGCGAAAATTGCCGTACTGACGAACGAAAGCAGCATCCTCTACGGCGAATTGGAAGCTGCGGTCACTCTTCTGTCACGGTATTTGACCGATCGTGGGCTGAAGAACGGCGACCGTGTAGCGCTGCACTGGCACAATTCTGTGGAGTACGTGATTGTGATGCTTAGTGTGTGGCGCGCGGGGCTGATCCTGGTCCCAATCAATCCTCGCCTCAAAGCCGCAGAGATAGCCTGGGTGCTGGAGCACTCAGGAGCACGCATTTGCTTTAGCGAGCCTGAACTGCAAAAGCTTGTACCCTGCGGGATCGAAGTATTGTCACAACTTCCAGCGACAGCCACCGGTACTGCACCCGTTCTTCAACCGGATCCTGACGCGCCCGCCATGATCCTCTACACCTCCGGCACGACGGCCAAACCGAAGGGTGTCGTTCACACCGCCCGCACTCTGCTGGAAGGATCAAAAATCTTCCTGCGTTACGCGCCAGGTTCCGACGATCGCCCGCTCGCAATTTCCCAGCTGGCGCACATAGGGGCGTTACAGACCGTGTTTTTGCCTGCCCTCATTCAATCCGCCAGCGTCGTGTTGTTAAGAACGTTCGACGCTGCGGGCGCTCTGGACATCATCCAAGGGTTCCGGTGTACCTACCTGTTCTCACTTCCGTCCGCCCTGCAATTGGTGGCAGAGGAGCAGGCGGAACGCCCACGCGACGTTTCAAGCTTGC
>Ga0068856_100007796_pt1 | contig 10457 bp, 7 predicted proteins | sample KBSCornC62_FD_66595 | JGI IMG/M metagenome (GOLD analysis project Ga0068856, IMG submission 66595) | Corn rhizosphere microbial communities from Kellogg Biological Station, Michigan, USA - KBS Corn C6-2 | ecosystem: Host-associated > Plants > Roots > Rhizosphere > Soil ... | reverse complement strand
TCTTTATCTGTAAAGGCAACCCAAAAGATACTACCAACAGAAAACATTTTGAAATTGGTTGTTCCACGTTTTACATTGGCAAAAATTTGGTCTACTAAAAATTTGGTTTTGGATTCTAACTCCGAATAAAAATTTGGTTTTAAACATTCTTTTAATTGTGCTATCCCGGCAGCCATTGCAACCGGGTTTCCACTTAATGTGCCACCCTGATACACATTCCCATCAGGCGAAATATTACTCATAATTTCCGCACTCGCCCCATACATGCCCACAGGCAATCCACCGCCAATAATTTTCCCGTAAGTAATAATATCCGGTTGAATGTTATAATAACCCGCAGCTCCGGTAAAACCAACTCTAAAGCCGCTTATCACTTCATCAAATAATAACAACGTTTTGTTTTTTGTACAGATGTCTCTTAAAAATTGCAAGAACTCTTTTCGTTGCAACAGCAAACCATTATTGGCCGGAATAGGTTCAATGATCACACAGGCGATCTGGTCTTTGAAGTCCGTAAATGCTTGTTCTACAGCCTTTTCGTTATTCAATGAAACAACTATCGTTTCATTCACAAAACTTTCGGGCACACCCGCTGATGAAGTATTTCCAAAAGTAACAAGGCCCGAACCGGCCTTAACCAGTAACGAATCACTATGTCCGTGATAACAACCTTCGAACTTTAAAATTTTGTTTCGCTTGGTATATCCGCGTGCCAGGCGTATAGCACTCATCACAGCTTCGGTTCCCGAACTTACAAAACGTAATTTTTTTATAAAAGGATTGTTCGTTAAGATCAACTCCGCAAGCTCATTTTCGAGCGCTGTAGGAGCTCCGAACGAACTTCCGTTTTCAACCGTTTTTTTTATGGCGTTAACAACATTATCATTGGCATGCCCTAAAATTAGTGGCCCCCACGACCCGCAATAATCAATAAATTCATTACCATCGGCATCCCAAATGTGTGAACCTTTACCTCTTTCTATAAACAGTGGTGTGCCGCCTACAGAGCGAAATGCACGCACAGGTGAATTTACTCCTCCAGGAAAATATGTTTTTGCTTTCTCAAATAAAGCGCTCGATCTGTCTCGTTTCATGGTCTAAAAATTGTTCGGTGCAAATATATATCTTTGAATTTAATAAAAAATTAACCACTAAGACACTAAGAAGTATATATATAAATTTACTTTAAAACTTCGTGAACTTAGTGGTGAAAAGTAGCGCTAAATGATTTATCTTAAAAAATATTTGCTTGTAAAATTGCTTGTTGAAAATGTTTCCACGCATGAATTGATGGGCTTTTACCGACCTCAGGCATATTTAAAAGGCCTTAAGGGTTACTGCACCGAGTGTCAAATAGAACTCATAAAAAAAGCAATAGAACCAGGTGAAAGCCTGGTGGTAAATGCCGTGCTTTTGGCTCCGCATGGATTTGGCGACCATTTGAAACAAGGAAGTTTATTACATTTACAAAATGGTTTGGATATTGAAGCGAAAGCGGTAGTGTTGGAAATTGTGGGATATAAAAACTGAATATTTTATTCTCTTGAAAAAAATAAAACACTTGTTATTTCTTTGTGCAATATTGTTGTTGCCGGTTGTTGTTTCTTCACAAACCACAACCGACGAACAGTTGGCGCTGCAGTTCTATCAAAACAAAGAATATGACAAGGCGCTCGATTACTACGAAAAATTATATTACAAAGTATCTCCGCAATTGTTTTATAAATCGTATTTGAATTGTTTGTTAGAAACAAAAAACTTCAATAAAGCTGAAAAATTAGTTAAGAAACAAATTAAACAAACCCCTGAAAAGCTTGATTATATTGTTGATTTAGGCATGGCGTACCTTGATGCTGAAGAATCAAAAAAATCTGCTAACACATGGGAACAAGCTGTTGATGCTATTAGTTACGATGATCAGGTGTTTATTGTTGCCAACGCTTTTATTGAAATTCATCAATACGATTATGCTATTAAAGCCTATTTAAGAGGGAGAAAAATCTCGGAAAACGGCTACCCTTTTAGCTTTGAGCTGGCAGATGTATACAAAACCAAAGGCGATAAAACAGCAATGATCAATGAATATTTAAATGTATTAGAAACTCAAGACGCTTATATACAAGCCGTGCAAAGTGCATTGCAAACTACTTTTGGAAATGACGCTGACAGCGAACAAAATAATTTACTTAAAACTGAATTACTAAAACGAATTCAGCGCAGCCCTGATAAAACGATATTTTCAGAGTTATTGATTTGGATGCAGGTGCAACAAAAAGATTTTGAAGGAGCCTTTTTACAAGCTAAAGCATTAGATAAACGTAAAAAAGAAGACGGCAACCGGATAATGGAGCTTGCACGACTTTTCACACAAAATCAAAATTATGATATTGCCGCAAGAGCTTATCAATATGTTATTGACAAAGGACCAAAAGGAAACAACTATATCGATGCGCGTTTACAATTGCTTGACGTGAGTTACCAAAAAGTTGTTTCTCAAAATAACTTTACCAATTCAGAATTGAAAAAGCTGGATAGCACTTATCGTGCTACAATTACTGAATTTGGAAAGTCTTCGAGTACTGCAATACTGTTTAAAAATCTTGCACACATAGATGCATTTTATTTGCACAAACCCAAAGACGCTATTGATTTACTCACTCAGATTATTAATCAACCGATATTAGACAGCCATACACAAGCTGAGTTTAAATTGGAATTGGGAGACGTTTTATTATTGTCCGGTGATATTTGGGAAGCATCATTACGTTATTCACAGGTAGAAAAAGCTTTTAAATATGATGAAATAGGACAAGAAGCAAAATTCCGCAACGCAAAAATTTCCTATTACACCAACGATTTTAAATGGGCACAGGCGCAATTAGATGTGCTAAAAGGTGCAACAGCCAAATTAATTTCAAACGATGCTATGGAGTTGTCACTGCTTATTAGCGATGCTTTGGCTGTTGATTCAAATGAAACACCATTGGTGCTCTTTGCTCATGCCGATCTGCTTGTCTTTCAAAATAAAGATGATGAAGCTGTTGTAACACTTGATTCTATAAATGCGCTTTATCCTAACCATGCTTTGGCTGATGAAGTATTATTTAAGAAAGCACAAATAGCTTTAAAACACGCTAAGTATAATGATGCTGCGTTGTTTTATGAAACCATTTTAAAGGACTATGGTTACGGAATACTTGCCGATGACGCGTTGTTTAAATTAGCCGAACTAAATGAAAATCAGTTTAAAGATTTAGAAAAAGCAAAAGAATTGTATCAACAGTTATTAGAAAAATATCCCGGAAGTTTATATGTGGTAGAAGCCCGCAAACGTTTTAGAAAATTAAGAGGGGATAGTGTTTATTAGCCTTTTAATTTATTCTGAGAGAACGAACCAATTACTAAAAAGCCCAATACTAACACCAATGATAATTTATAATGTAACCATCAATATCGAAAATGATATTAAGGATGAATGGCTTAAATGGATGAAGAATGTTCATATTCCTGGAGTGATGAATACCGGCTATTTTGTTGAATATAAAATTTGCAAAGTATTGGTTGAAGAAGAACAAGGAACAACCTTTTCCATTCAATACACCAGCAAAACAATGCAAGAATATGAGGAATATAAACGTCTGCATGCACCAGGTTTTCAAAAAGAGATAGCAGATAAATACGGCAATAAATTAGTTGCCTTCAGAACACTTTTAGAAGTAATATAAATGGACAAAGAAGTAAGGGCAAAAAAACACCTGGGGCAGCATTTTTTAAAAGATGAAACCATTGCGTTGGAAATTGTAAAGAGTTTAAAACATGCTGAATTATACAAAACCGTTTTGGAAGTTGGACCAGGAATGGGGGTACTTACTAAGTATCTAATAAATGAAAAACAGTTTGAAACATTTGTTATTGATATTGACCGGGAATCTATCGCGTATCTGAAAAAACAATTTCCAGCTCTTGAAAACAAAATTATTGAAGGGGATTTTTTACAGCTCGATTTTAATAATTTGTTTCATAATCAGCCATTTGCAGTAATAGGAAACTTCCCCTATAATATCTCCACCGAGATATTATTTAAAATACTAGACCATAAAAATCAAGTGCCCGAGGTAGTAGGCATGTTTCAAAAAGAAGTTGCTGAACGAATCGCTTCTAAACCAAGGAACAAAACATATGGTGTTACGAGTGTTTTGTTACAAGCTTTTTATAACATTGAATATTTGTTTACAGTAAATGAAACCGTATTTAATCCCCCACCAAAAGTAAAATCGGCTGTGATACGTTTAACACGTAATAATGCACAACAGCTTAATTGTAATGAAAAACTATTTAAGCAACTGGTAAAAGCAGGCTTTAACCAACGCAGAAAAACATTGCGAAACTCCATTAAAGCGTTTAAATTAAAGTCTGAATTCTTAGATCATAAATACCTTACCCAACGTGCAGAGGAATTATCCGTGGAGGATTTTGTTTCATTAGCAAACATGGTGGAACAATAATTTATATCCTGTAACAAACCAAATAATCCTACAATTCATGAAAAAAACAATCTTAACAAGTACCGTTTTTCTTTTGTTTTCATCTCTTTTAAGTTTTGGACAAACCGATTCGTCAACCGCCAACCTTGGAGATGAAATGACAAAAATGTTAACTGCTAAAATATTTATGGACGTTGATACAAACTTATATAAAACGAGACAGGGAAATTTTTATATTTCGGAAAAACCACAAGCTATGATCATGGCCATTTTGTTTTCTCAATCGCTCGAAAAAGCGAAAGCTAAATTATCAGACGATGCTAAAAATAAAAATGTGATTATTAAGGAATCTGGAGAATTAGAATCTAACGGTAAAAAAATTGCTTTTAAAAAGGGAGAGATGAAACAGAATGGAGAGAATATGTTGGTTGAATTTTATGCTGTAGAGGCCACAAAAGAAAGTACTATTTTTATTACTGGAGTTTATTTGCCAAAAGATAAACAACGATTCGCCAACTCGGCAAAAAAAGCAGCCTTAACTGCTAAGCTGGAACAATAATTTTGCACTCACACATCACCTATATGACAGTGAAGATTAAAAGAAAAATGTATGCTTCGACAAGCTCGGCATACATTTTTTTTTTTAATAGTGTTGTTTCACGTGAAACATTGATTGTCCTTTCATGATTTTTGCAGCATCTTTAACTATCTCGAATAACATTTTTATATACCATTCCACAAAAAGCAAAGGTCGTATTAGCAGGTTCAATGTAAAACAAAAACTTTCAATCTAGAATACATCAAAGCATAATTCAAGAAATAGCTCATGGCCGTCCCGATAAAACTATCGGGATTGATTCAGGCTCTACTACGAGTTGAAAAAGATTCCAGAACAAGTTTCGAACTTAATCCTGTTCCACGTCAAACACCACATTATCTTTTGCAGAACCGATATAACCTAACAAAAAGCCAAGCTGGATGAAAACCCCTTACTGAACCAAAACATGATTCAGCATCCGAAGAGTGAAAGATTCTGAATCAAGCTTGGAACAACCCAGTCTTGTTCCACGTGAAACATATCATATTTTTACAGAATGAAGACAACTGAATTGAATCGTTAAAGAGAGAAGGCGAAGTCATTCTGAACTTGATTCAGCATCTACGGGTCGGAGAATTCCGAATCAAGTTCAGAATGACTCAATCTTGTTTCAGTGAAACGCCTTCCATTTTTGTGGAATGGAGACCGTCGAAAAAAACAAAAAAGCCAAGCAAGATCAAAATTTGTACTGAACCAAAACATAATTCGGCATTGCTGGGTCGAAAAATTCGAAGTAATTTTGGAATAACCTAGTTCTGTTCCACGTGAAACACACCCCATTCTTTACATAAAGGGCCAATCGAACTAAACAAAAAACCAAGTTGGATGAAACTTGATACCGAACCAAAAACATTATTCAGCATCCACAGCTTAAAAAATTTCGAATTAATCCGGAACAACCGAGCATTGATTGTTCCACGTGAAACAACAAACATTATCTTCCCAAATAAACCATTAAAATAGAAATATCAGAAGGTGATACTCCGGAAATTCTTGAGGCCTGACCAATGGTTCTTGGGCGAATTTTAGAAAGTTTTTCTCTCGCTTCAGTCGACAAGGAAGTTAATCTTAAGTAGTCAAAATCGTCATGCAAATTCAAATCTTCCAATCTTGCCTGACGTTCGGCAAGTTCATTTTCACGTGAAATATATCCTTCGTACTTCATTAATATTTCAGCCTGAATTAAACTTTCGGAATCGTATTTTGAAATATACTCTTTTGTACTTACTGAAAGTTTTGTAAAATCTAACAAGGTTACATTAGGACGAGTAAGAATACCAAACATTTTTACTTTTTGATTGATTGGTGCAGAACCTAATTCCTCCAAAACCGGATTGATGTTTTCAGGCTCAATACTCTGTGTTTTGAAATAATGAATGATTTCAGTAGCGTTTTTTTGCTTCTGCAAAACCCTGTCAAGCCTAGTCTTACTAGCCAACCCTATCTCATAAGCTTTAGGAGTTAGGCGTATATCCGCATTGTCTTGTCGCAGTAAAATACGGTACTCAGCACGCGACGTAAACATCCTGTATGGCTCCTCAGTACCTTTGGTCACCAGATCGTCTATTAAAACGCCTATATACGCTTCCGACCTGTTCAAAATGAACGGTTCTTTGTCTTTTATCTTCAAAGCAGCATTTATTCCAGCCATTATTCCCTGGCAAGCAGCTTCCTCATATCCGGTGGTTCCATTAATTTGTCCGGCGAAATATAAATTGTTTACCAACTTTGTTTCGAGTGTAAGCTTTAATTGTTGTGGCGGAAAATAATCGTATTCAATAGCATAACCCGGTCGGAACATTTTTACATTCTCAAATCCGGGAATTTTTTTCAAAGCTTTGTATTGTACATCTTCGGGTAATGAAGTAGAAAAACCATTTACATATATCTCAACGGTGTTCCAACCTTCAGGTTCTACAAATATCTGGTGACGGTTACGCTCAGCAAAACGAGTTATTTTATCTTCAATACTCGGACAATATCTCGGACCTCTTCCTTGAATACGACCCGAAAACATCGGTGACTTTTCAAATCCTGTTCTCAGGATCTCATGCACTTCATCATTCGTGTAAGTGATGTAACAAGGAATTTGTCCATCAGGGCCATTGGCAAATGCGTCTTTTCTTTCGGTTTTGTAAGCAAATTGTTCAACATCCAAATAGGAAAAACGATCTGGCTTTTCATCTCCATGTTGCGCTTCCATTTTTGAATAATCCAGTGAACGGCCATCAATACGCGGAGGCGTTCCGGTTTTCATTCTTCCGGCTTCAAAGCCAAGTTTAACTAATTGTTCAGTAATTCCTGTTGATGACTTCTCTCCTGCCCTGCCGCCGCCATATTGCTTTTCACCCAAATGAATAAGTCCGTTTAAAAAAGTACCGTTGGTTAAAACAACCGACCTACCTCGTATCTCAATGTCCATGCCTGTTACAACACCACAAACTTTACCATCCTCCACAATAATGCTTTTTACCATGTCTTGCCAAAAATCAAGATTAGGCGTGGCCTCCAGCATCAACCGCCATTCTTCAGCAAATTTCCATCTGTCGCTTTGCACGCGGGGGCTCCACATAGCAGGGCCTTTGGACTTATTAAGCATTCGAAACTGAACAGCAGTTTTATCACTTACAATTCCTGAATAACCACCCAGCGCATCTATCTCACGAACTATCTGTCCTTTTGCAATGCCACCCATTGCCGGGTTACAGCTCATTTGTGCAATGGTTTGCATATTCATTGTAATGAGTAATGTGCTACAACCCATATTGGCTGCTGCTGCTGCTGCTTCGCAACCTGCATGACCCGCACCCACCACTATTACATCGTATTCTTTAAACATGGTATATCTGAAAAATTGAACTGCAAAAGTAAGGAAATAAAAGGTACCGCGAAGTCATTCCGAACTTGATTCGGAATCTTAAATAACTTTCACAGACCTGACAGGTCTCTTAATTGGAATTTTTCAACGTACAGATGCTGAATCATGCTTCGACAAGCTCAGCACAAGCACTCAGCATGACTCCTCTCTCCTTATGAAATAAACTTTGATAGGCGGCTCCTCACAAGCGTTCAGCATAACAACGACACATTACACCCTCTCCCCTATTTGCTGACGCCACATCGCGTAATAAAGGCCTTTTTCGTTTAACAGATCCTGGTGCCTGCCTTGTTCAATAATACTGCCTTGTTCTAAAACAAAAATAGTATCGGCATGCATAATGGTGGATAAACGATGCGCAATGAGTATGGTTATTTGAGATTTAGTAGCACTTAAGGCACGAATAGTTTTTGAAATTTCTTCTTCTGTTATAGAATCAAGCGCAGAAGTAGCTTCATCAAATATCAATAATTTAGGGTGACGTAATAACGATCGTGCAATTGATAAACGTTGCTTTTCGCCTCCGCTTAATTTTATTCCACCTTCGCCAATAGTTGTGTTTATTCCCGCTGTAGCCCTGTTTAAAATGTTCTCGCACGCCGCCTTTTTAAGCACTTCCATAATCTCATCATCGGTAGCGGTAGGCTTAATGAACAACAGGTTTTCTTTGATAGTGCCGCTGAATAGTTGCGAATCCTGAGAAACAAGCCCCAACTGCATACGTAATTCACTTAAATTTATGTCGTTCGATTTAATGTTATTGTACAACACTTCACCACTGTTAGGTTTATATAAACCCAATAAAAGTTTTACCAACGTTGTTTTACCGCTCCCGCTAGGACCAACAAATGCAACGGTTTCACCTCTTTTGATATTAATGGTAATATCTTTTACAGCATACGTGGCGGAACTTTTGTGTTTAAAATAAACATTGTGAAAATGCACTTCGCTAATTTCTCCAAGTGCAAAGGGCTGTTCAGGAATATATTCCGATTGGGAATTCATGAGCTTCGCAAAATTATCCATGCTCACTTTGGTCTCATTGTAAACCGCAATAACATTGCCTAACTCCTGTAAAGGATTAAAAATAAAAAAGGAGAAAAACATTAATGTAACAATATCACCTACCTTAATTATTCCATTAAAAACAAAACAATAAAGTGTAAAGATCAAAGCTGTTCTAACCAAATGAACGGTGGTACCCTGCACAAAGCTAAGCGAGCGTATAAAGCGTACTTTCTTTAACTCCAGTCCTAATATTTTTTGTGTAGTACTATTCAACCGTTTCTCTTCCTGTTCAATAAGTCCAAGGCTTTTAACCAGTTCAATATTTCGCAACGATTCGGTGGTGGCGCCTGCCAAAGCAGTTGTTTCGCCCAATATTTGAGTAGAAATTATTTTTATTTTTTTACCCAAAAATGAACTAAGGCCGGCAATGACAGGTATAGTAGCGATAAAGAGAGGGCCTATTAATACATGAATACTCATCGCATAAATAAGCACAAACACCACTCCTATTATCGATTGAAAAATAAGATTGATGAATAAATTAACGAAACGTTCTGTATCCGATTTTACTTTTTGAAGCCTGCCAAGTGTTTCGCCGCTGCGCTGGTCTTCAAAATCCTGATAGGGTAGTGATAACGCTTTTTTAATACCTTCCGTATACATTTGTGCACCTGTGCGCTGTATAACAATATTGGTAAAATAATCCTGAAAATTCTTTGCTATCCTCGACATCATTGCCGTGCCTATTGAAAGAGCAATAAAAAAGAGAAGACTTTTTATAAAATCATCCAAACTATCGCCTACGTGCCAATAAAAAGTACCGTTACTTTCTATATGAGGAGCGCTGAATTTATTGATGAGTTTACCGGTAATAATAGCATCGCAAAGCGAAAAACACTGATTAACCGTGGCGAGTATTAAAGCAATAACAAGTGGCTGTTTGTGCTTTTTTAAATAATATAAAAGTAGTTTCATGAATGTTTAAAATGAAACGCCAAAGGTAATTCCTTTTACGAATCATTATTTAAGTAAATCGAAACTTACTTTAACTTTTGCTACTACGGTTATGTAGCCCGGTTCAATGATGTAATTATCGGAACCCAACCTGTACATGTTGTTATCAGGCGTGTTTATTTTATGCAGGTTATACCAATTATATTCCTGGCTGCCTATTTCCTCAATAGTATTTACCTTTCCTATCAATTGCCCGGTTTCATTCGCTAATAATTTAGCCTTGTTGGTTGCCGCAGCTATTGCGTCTTTGCGGGCCTGGTTGATCAAATCAGTTTTCTTAGATGTTCTAAAATCAACAAACACATAATTTTTAAAACCTGCTTTGTATAGTTCAAGCAAAATTTTATCGAGCTTGGTTAAGTCCTTTATGGTCATGAATAGTTCTTTATAATACCGTAAACTATCTACTTGTATATATGCTTCAGAAACCTGTTTTCCATCAAAATCAAATATATTAATTTGTGTATCTTCCTTG
>Ga0068856_100007793_pt1 | contig 10459 bp, 11 predicted proteins | sample KBSCornC62_FD_66595 | JGI IMG/M metagenome (GOLD analysis project Ga0068856, IMG submission 66595) | Corn rhizosphere microbial communities from Kellogg Biological Station, Michigan, USA - KBS Corn C6-2 | ecosystem: Host-associated > Plants > Roots > Rhizosphere > Soil ... | reverse complement strand
ATCGAACGCTTTAAGACATCGGAGGATTTTGACGGGACCACCCATAATCCATCTTCGATGGGTTGATCGCGCGGAGCGCCGTTGGCGAGAAATTGGGGACAAACAGACGCACCATGAAATTTGCGCGTTGGATATTTTACATCGCGGGCGCTTACGGAGTGATTTCAGTGGCGCCGCTGTATTTCATGGAACAGACAATCAACCGGCAAAATCCGCCGGCAATTACGCATCCGATGTTCTTCTACGGATTCGTGGGAGTGACGGTAGCATGGCAACTGGTGTTCTTTTCCATCGGCCGCCAACCGGTGCGGCTGCGGCCGGTTATTCCGTTTGCCGTACTCGAGAAGCTGAGCTTTGGCACCACAGCGATGGTGCTATGGAGCCAGCGGAGATTGGATAGGGGCGATCTATGGTTTGGCGGGATTGACCTGGCGCTCGCGGTACTGTTTGCCTTGGCCTGGATGCGGCTGCGGAGTGAAAGCGTGGCCGCCTAGGTCGCGGCCTCAGGGGAGGCCGGCGACGATCTGCCGATACTCGTTTTCGGAATAAGCGCGGCACGTCTCGGACGTGATACTGCCCTGCGATGTTAGCGCCAAAATTACTTTTGCCAGCGCGACATCATCGGGGGCATCCACGACGGCAATCATGTCGTGTTTACCGGTAACCATATAGAAATCCTTCATTTTTGCGCCGGCAGCTTCGAATGCTTTTCGCGCAACATCGAGGCGGGAAGGACTTTGTTTGATGTTTTGGAGCCCTTGCGGGGTCCATTTGAGCATCGCAATGTAGGTTGGCACAGCTGTGGTTCCTCCTATATCGGGCAATTGTATGTCATTTCAACGCGCCGGTTGTTCTATCGCAGGCAAATCGAAACGACCTAAACGGAAAGGAGTCGATGTCGGGGGCTTTTGTTGTGTTACATCGATGGGGAACGGTTGTTGCACCGTGGTTGGGAAACCCCAGACATCTCCGTTCCGGAGATCGATGACGACCTTGCCCAGGACCTGCCGGCTTCCATCAGGAGTTCGCAGCATCGTAACGCCTGGCTCGATGTAGACGGGATAGGTGGAGCCTTGGGCCTGCACGACCGGTGGGGCAGGAATCCAAAAAGGCTTTGTCAGATCAGCGATCAGGACCAGAAGCGTCAAGATCAGCAACCATTTCAAAATCGCATCGGATTTGGCCATTTGTCTATCATGCCAGCCCCGAACGACGGACCGCTTACTGAGGTGCGCGGCTCAGTTTCAAGGGAATAGGTCACTAGAAGCGACTTACTCGTGCCGCAGAGCCGCGATGGGGTCGGTTCGCGACGCCTTCCGCGCGGGCATGTAAGCGGCTAGCACAACGGCGCACAGCAGAATCGCAACCGCCGATGTAAGCGCCAGAGGGTCGTTGGGCTGCATGTCGAATAAGAAGGATTTAACCAGCTTGGACGCGGCAACGACCGCGGGAAGACCAATTGCGAGGCCCACTGCCGCAATCACCAGCACCTGGCGCAGAATCATCCGCAGTACAGCGCCTCGCTGTGCGCCCAGCGCCATTCGAATACCAATCTCTCCCGTGCGCCGCGCCACAGTGTACGCTGTTGCTCCATACAAGCCAACGCTGGCGATCACCAACGCAAGGATGGCGAAGCCCGTACACAGCCGGGCGAAAATAATTTCCTGATTCATGGCGCGGTCAATTTCCGCTACCTGCGTCCTCAGATTCATTACCGGAATGCGGTTATCAGCCTGACCGACGATCTTACGAACGGTTTGAGCATAAGTCAGAGGATTCCCGGCAGCGCGCAATGCGTAAACCATCTGTTGCACACGCGGATAGTCTCCCTGGTTGTAGGGAATGTAGATCACCGGCCGGACATCGTCCTTCAACCGGCCGTAGTGAGCATTGGCACACACGCCAACGATTTCCATGTCCCGCGGATGCGGCCCTCCCAGAGTGATGCGGCGCCCCAGTGGGTTCTCACCGGCAAAATGGGTTTTAGCAAACCGTTCGTTCACCACTACTACTCCGGGAGATCCCGGGTGATCGCGGTCATCGATTTCTCGCCCTGCGAGCAAGGGAATCTGCATTGTCGAGAAAAACTCAGGTCCCGTGTTGAGAATCCAGGTATCCGGAGCTGGAGCGCCCGATACGCGGAGTCCCAATCGCCTGCCGGCGTCGAGTAATGACGCGTGTGAAAGCGTCACATTGCGAACACCTGGAATCGCGGCGAAGCGCTTCCGCAGTTCGGCGTAGAATGCGAGTATTTCCGGATCCTGATGGCCAGCCTGCCGGGCGTTCAAATCAAACAGCAGAACATTTTCGCGATTGAAGCCCATTCGGATGGATTGCAGATTGGAGAGGGTCCGGACGAACAATCCCGCAGCTACCAGCATCGCCAGCGAGAAGATGATTTGTGAAATCACGAGTGCGTGGCTGAAGTTTACGCGCGGTAAAGCGAAACGCGATTGTGCGCGCGCCTCGAGCGCACCGTTTCCCTTCAGCGCCGGTGTGAGGTCAGCGCGTGTCGATTGGATGGCAGGCGCCAGTCCGAAGACTGCGCCGCACAATACGGAAAGTGCAAATGTCGCGACCAGGACGTGCCAGTTCAACTCCGGCTTCAGATAAAAATTCTCCTGCCCATTGGCCAACAAAAGAGTCAGGGCATGAGCGCCCCAGTAAGCCAATACCACGCCCAAGGCTCCTCCTAGTAACGACAAGAGAACACTTTCTGTGAGAAGCTGCCGTATCAACCGCAATCGACCAGCGCCAATGCTAAGCCGCACTGCCATCTCGCGCTGGCGGGCCGTAGCTCGCGACAGTAATAGGTTGCCGATATTGGCGCACGCGATGGCGAGAATCAGACCGGCCATTGCCCAGAGTACGTACAGCGGCTTGGAATAACGTCGCCGCACCGTATCCAAGCCGGCGGCGCCTTCTTTTACCGTAAGCGCCGGAAGAGACTCCAACTCACGCTTATTGGCTGCGGTGGCGGCGACCCACTGGTGAAATTGAGGCGCCAGCACTGTTTGCGCTTGCGGCAGGCTGATCGGGGGGCGCAGCCGGCCCATTATTTCGATCCAATAATGATTGCGATCGAGATAAGTCCCGGGCGTCTTGGCCCAAGATTCGGTTCCATCTAGCACCAGATTGGTATGCAACGGTACGTAGAAATCCGGGTTGGCTGCGGGATCCACGCCGAAGAATTCCGCCGGCGTTACGCCGATCACCGTGAACGGCAGATTGTCGATCAGAATCGGTTGCCCAACGGCATCCGCCGCGCCTCCGAACCGGCGTTCACTAAGTCGCATACTAATGACCGTGACAAACGGTGCGCCGGCGCGATCATCATCGGCATGGATCAGGCGACCAGCCGCGGGAGGCACTTCGAGCCCGCGAAAATAGTCGCCGGAAATATATTCGCCGGTAGCCATCTCGGCCTGTCCTTTGACCGTTAGCGTGCGCTTGTCTGTAGGGTAGTAAGCGAACAGGGCTGAGAAGACCGAACTATTCTCCCGCAGCAGTTCGAACGCACCGTAGGGGAAAATGCCGCTACTCATCCCGTTGCCATCGGCCCACGTTTCTCCATCCATTCCATGCATCACATGATTTGACCGGAGGCCCTCGGGCTTTTTGCTGTGCCAGTTCAGCAAGACCAGTGATTCGGGATTGACGACCGGTAGAGTGCGCAGGAGAATTGACTCCATGAAGCTGTAGATCACCGTATTAGCGCCGACACCTAGGGCAAGCGAGAGCAGCGCTAGTACCGAGAAGACGCGGTTGTGCCGCATCGTGCGCGCGGCGTAGCGGAGATCCTGAAGGAGCTGTTCCAGAAAGCTCCAGCCCCACACGGCTCGCGTGTTCTCATTTACAAGTGTGAGATTCCCTAATTCGCGCTGCGCAGCCCGCCGGGCATCTTTTTTCGGTAGTCCTTCCGCTTCCCGTTGGTTTGCCTCTTCTGTCAGATGGAACTCGAGTTCCTCGCGAAGCTCCGCCTCCTTGGCAGAGCGCTGAGTCAGCCAGCGCAGTTTTCGAAAAAACGCCTTCATTGTCCCTCCTGATCGGCGGGATTCAGGACCAAGCCCATGGCGCGCGAGAACACTTCCCATTTCGATCGCTCAGTAGCGAGCTGCTTCCGTCCTAGCGCAGTGAGGCGGTAAAATCTGGCCCGCTTGCCTTTATCCGACAGTTCCCAGGATGCCGCGATCCAGCCCTTCGCCTCGAGCCGATGCAGCGCCGGATACAACGATCCGGTTTCAACCTGCAACAGATCTTCGGACGTGCGCTGAATGTGCTTGGCAATGGCGTGGCCGTGGGCGCGGCCGCCTAGCAGAGTTCGAAGAATGAGCACGTCGAGTGTACCTTGCAGCAGGTCGACGCGGGAATGGGACTGTCGGGCCATTACGTAGGCATTCTACTACTATTGTGTAGACTGTCTACGGTATTGCAGCGTCTGGAGGAACCGATTAAAAACCTTCCCAAACTAGTGCGGGAAAGATGCCGAGCGAGGAAAATCCGATGGATTCATACAGTCGAACCGCTTCCACATTCGAGCAGGTGACCGTCAAGCTCACGGAATTGCAGCCCAACTCCGTGAGCCGCACGAGAGATTGACGGATCAACTCATAGCCTAACCGAGCCCCGCGCACGCCCGGCAGAATGCAAAGCTGCGTGATGTGTCCTGAAGTATTGGAGACCAGGCTCGCAAGACAAACACCGCAAATCCGGCCGGTGGTCGTGTCGACCGCCGCCAAAGACGCCTTCGGTGAGAAATGGCCGCAGCCAGGGAATTGAATAATGTTCGTCAGGAAATGGCGGGCGCCGGGGATCGTCCGGTACTGATCGTTGATCTCGCTATCGATGTGCCCGCGATAGGCGCCGGTAACAAGTTGGGCGGTCTCCTCGCTGAAGCGATCGGCCCAGGGAAGAAAGCTGACGCGCAGGGATGGGCTTTTCGGCTCGAGCACCGCAATCGCCTCGCGCGGAATTCGCATGAAGTAGCGGTCGTATCGCTTCAGCGAGGACTGGAATGGAAGCGTTTGATTCCCGGCGATGTGCATGAGCAAAAGCTGGCATTCGATCCGCTGGATGCCGGGCGTCAACATCAGACCTTGCACAGTAGCGCCGAGAAGCATCAATTCATTGGGCGGCTCGGCAAATTCGCGGAGCAGGTAGAAATCGCCAATCAGGCCCTTCCGCCCTTCACAAACGTGATACGCGTATCCTATGAGTTTTCTGTCGACGCGCAGCGCGTAGCCGTTGAGGGATCGGATTTGTAAGAAACGGCGTAGCAACTCCGCCGACGGACGGAAGTCCCAATCGAAGGATTGCCGCCAAGTGCGGATCTCCTCTTCGAGAAGCGGGTCGAACTCTTCTATGGTTACGCCGGGTAGCTCGACCAGTTGCGGATAAAACGGTTCTAGGCGAGCCGCCATCGTTAGGATTATACGCGCACGGTTTCCGGACGCGCCCCCACTAACGCTTCCCGCGCCTTCAAGAACTCTCCAACACGAGCCATCGCCTGCTCCACGCGCTCATCGTTTTCGATCAGGCTGAATCGCACAAATCCTTCACCCAAGGGACCAAAGCCGATGCCTGGCGAGACCGCAAGCCGGGCTTCTTTCATCAGAAGCTTGGCGAACTCGAGCGACGGCATGCCTGAAAAAGGCTCGGGGATGCGCGCCCAGGTAAACATGGATGCCTTGGGAGGGGGCACGCGCCAGCCGGCACGCCGTAACCCTTGGATCAATACGTCGCGACGTGCCTGATAAACCTGACAGATCTGGGCCGGAGCCTCGCCGCACTCGCGCAACGCTGTGACAGCGGCTAGCTGAATCGGTTGGAAGACACCGTAGTCAAGATAGCTCTTGATGCGGGCCAGGGCAGCGATCAGCCTGCGATTTCCCAAACAAAAGCCGACACGCCATCCCGCCATGTTGTAGCTCTTGGTCATCGAATAGATCTCGACGGCGACCTCGGACGCGCCCGGCACTTGAAGAATGCTGGGCGGCCGGTAACCGTCGAAACCCAACTCGGCGTATGCGAAATCATGCACGATGTAGGAGCCGTACTGCCGGGCGAGTTCGACGATTTCGCGCATGAAATCGAAGTCCACGCAGACGGTGGTCGGATTGTGCGGAAAGGAGATCAAGATGACCTTGGGAGTCCTTGCCGCGGTGCGATACAACTTTTTCAAACCGTCAAGGAAAGCGCCGGCATCCGGCATGGGCAGCATGCAGGCGTCGCCCTCGGCCATAATTACCCCGTACTGATGGATGGGATAAGCGGGGTTCGGTGAGACGACCACGTCGCCAGGACCGATGATGGCGAAAAGCAGATGAGCAAGCGCGTCTTTGGCGCCGATGGTAACAATGGCTTCGCTATCGGCATCCAAATCGACGCCATATTGTTGGGCATACCGCTCCACAATGGCCTCACGCAACGGAGCGATCCCACGGGACACTGAATATCGGTGATTCAATGGGTTACGGACTTCTTCGACCATCCTCTCGACGACCGGCTCCGGGGAAGGACCATCCGGATTACCCATTCCCATGTCTACGATGTCGATTCCCGCCGCACGCGCCTTGTCTCGCATATCATTAATCACGGCGAAGACATAAGGCGGGAGTTTTTGGATTCGGTAAAACTCCTCGTTAGACGGCAAGGGCATAACTTCATTGTGCCCTATAGGAGCTAATCTCTCATGTTTGTGTAGTCGCCATCCCAATTAACAACAGGCCAGCCGCATACCCCGCGAACATAAGGGCGACATATCGCGCTGTACTCTTCGGCCCGGCTTCCAATTCGCGCCAGATCAGCACTCCCCAGATAGCGGCGATCAGAGTCGCGCCCTGCCCTAAGGCATACGAGATGGCCGGTCCCGCCACGGCGGAGGCGATTACGTTGAAGCTGAGCGCGATCATCCAGATGGCGCCGCCCAAGACGCCGATGAGATGCAATTTAAAACTGCCGCGGAAATAATCCCGATATGTCACTCCGCCGGCTCGCATGAAGATTGTGTTCACCACGAGATTGCTGGCGAGCACGCCACCGGCAAAAAACACCAGCGCGACATACGGCGTCAGCATGCCGGGTTGGATCGGAGCGGTGCTGAAATCGGGAGAAATCGATCGCATCAACTGCGGGTAGAACGAGCCCATGATGCAGCCGGCGAGCGCTGAGAAAAGCAGCCCGCGCAAGGGACGCCGGCCGGGTACGGGCGGCAGCTTGCTATAGGCAAACGCCGACATCACCATGGCGAACAAAATCAATCCCACGCCAACGAACAGCAACACCGGGTTACCCTTCGGCGTTCCGATATAGCTCTCAACGGTTCCGATCACTAGCGCGAGACCGACGCCGACGGGAAAGGCTACGGTCATTCCGGCGGCGTCAATTCCGACCACGAGCAAAATATTGGCGACGTTGAAAATCGCACCGCTCACCAACGCAGGAATCACGAAACGCCATGCGGCGCTGTGCATGTTTTCGACCGCGCCCATACCGGCTGATCCGAAGCTGCCGAGTGTATGCGCAAACACAAAGCTGAGGAGAAACACGCCAATGGCGTAATCCCAGTAATACAGTTCAAAGCGCCATTTATCCTTACCAGAGAGTTTTTGTGTGTTGGCCCAGGAGCCCCAGCCCAACATGGTGATAACGCAGAACAGGATTGCGACAGGAAGACTGGTGACGACAAACATGAGCAGGTCCTTGCCATGATGACATGCCGCCCGAGTTGAGGAACCGGCGCCGGCTTAGGCTACGGAACGGATCAGGCGCGCCGGAAGGGACACAATGGCCCAGATAAGCTGCAGCACACCATGGACGGCAATTCCAATCAGCTTGAAAGGCAGCAGAATCAGCCATACCAGCGGATAAAGGACCAGCGCCGCCAAGGCGAGCGGCCACGATATCAGGAACAACAGGCACCAGAGTAAAAAGGTGAACATATGGCTTTTGGTTAACAGTACGCGGCGTGATTACTTAATGTTCCCGCGGACTTTGCGGTATGGCTGCGCCTTTGGATTGTCCGCATTCCACTCGGGAGCCGCGGTGCTATTGGCAAGGTTCCATACTGCGAGCGCGAGCATACGGTCCACTTTGGCCATGTTGTGGTAGTCGATCTTCTGCCATTCGTCGCCTACCGCGTGATAATCCGGAAACTCGTATGCGACCGCGATGGTATGGGCCGGTATCCCGATCTTCGCCAGCGCCTCATTGTCGCTGCGCACGAAATATTCGTCGCTGGCTTCCTTGTCCTCGTAGATCTTGATCCCGGTCTCGTGGCCCGCCTGCTCAATAAATTTCGCGAGATCGGAGTATTGATAGCCGGTCATGGTTATAGTTCCGACCTGCGGACCGGTGGTGGAATCGGTCCGCCCCAGTTGTTCCAGATTCAGATCTGCCACGGATTTGTCGGGCGGGAAAATCGGATGGCTTGCGTAAAATTTCGCGCCCACTTCTCCCAATTCTTCGCCAAAAAAGGTCATAAACACGATCGAGCGGCGGGGGCGCGGGTTCAAGCGCGCGATGGCGCGCGCAATCTCGATCACCGAAACCGTGCCGCTGCCATCGTCATTGGCTCCGTTATAAATCCGGTCGCTCGCGTCCTTCGGCTGGCGCACGGCCATTCGGCCGGCCGTATCGGCCGTACCAATATGGTCGTAGTGCGCCGTCAGCAGCACGCAGGTGCTTTTCAGCACGGGGTCAGACCCGCGCAAAATGCCGATTACATTTTTCAGAACGACTTTGCGGTTGTTTGGAGCGCCCAGATGAGCGGAGAGCGTCATACGGGGCGCCGTTTTGGATCGCGTCAGCACGCTCCAGAGACGCTCGCTAGTGACGGCAATCTCGGGAACTCGCCGCTCCTGGGCTTGCGAGAGAGAAAGGAGGCGTGGCTGCGCGGCAGGCGGCTTCTTTTGGACAACTCTCACTTCGAGAAGTGCTTCGGAAGAGCCAACCGTTTTATGAAGCGCCCGCAATCCCGTCTTTTGCCCATCAGTCAAGCGATCGAATTCAGGCTGTGCCACCAGGACAACTTTGCCTTTCAGGCCGGCTTCGTCAAGTCGATCACCGTCCTCCGGGGCAACCACGATAACCGGCGCGCGCAGGATGCGAGCGGCAGAGCTTTGTTCTCTCACCTCAATGGCATCGGCCGGCACAAGGACCGACACGCTTCCCATGCTTACGTGTAATGGCGAACGGGCTGGGGAAACGTGCCGGCTGACCATCTCGGCAGTCTGAAAATACTCCTGGTTTCCGCCCGGCTCGAGTCCCGCAGCGCGAAATTTCGATGCAATGAATTCCGCCGCCACGTCGAGTTCGGGCGAAGGGGTAAACCGCCCGCGTAGAGTATCCGATGCGAGAAACGACAAATCGCCCTTCAACTCATCTGCGCTGATGGAATCGAAGGCAGTGCGATCGCCCGCTACTGCAAGCAGGGTGACGCAACTCGCGAGAAGAAGAATCACCCTGCGCATTCTGGTGTTTAGAATGCTGCCGCCGCCGCTTCAGCGACCGCCTGATCCTGTTTCCCCAGACCGCCGCTCACACCCACGCCGCCCACGACCTGGTCTCCTTTTTTGAGCGGAACGCCCCCGGCGAAAATCATCACGCGGCCATGATTCGATGCATGAATTCCGAAAAACTGGTCTCCCGACTGGCTATTTTTCCCCAGGTCCTGTGTCGAGATATCGAAAGCCCGGGCGGTCCAGGCTTTGTTAATCGAAATATCCACGCTTCCGATCCAGGCGTTATCCATACGCACATGCGCTACCAGATTGCCGCCGGCATCGACAACTGCAATGTTCATCGGCTGCCCGATCTCTTGCGCCTTCTTTTCTCCAGCCGCAATAATTCTTCTTGCATCCGCAAGGGTTACCATAGGAATCCTCCGGCAACCAAGGTAGCAAGGGCCGCCGCGCGCCGGAACCAGGAAGTAATCATAGGGGGCCTGCGATCCTGGTAGCAGGCGATTCCATGGCGCTCTCCAGTTTCGATCCTGACTTTGATCCTATCGTCCAACGCTGGTTCACGGACAAATTCGGCAAGCCCACGGAACCGCAGGTTCTCGGGTGGCCGGAAATCGCAACGGGGCGCGATACGCTTATCTCCTCGCCCACGGGTTCGGGTAAAACTCTCGCGGCATTCCTGATTTGTCTTGACCGTCTGGTACGGGCCGCGCGCACGCATACTCTGGCGGACGAAACACAAGTTATCTACGTTTCACCGCTGAAGGCGCTGAGCAACGATATTCATAAGAATCTCGAAATTCCGCTGAGCGAAATTGCGCGGCTCGCCGGGCAGGAAGGGGTTCTGCTTCAGCCCATTCGCACAGCCGTCCGGACCGGCGATACACCCATGCCGGAGCGGACGCGCATGCTCCGGAAACCGCCGCACATCCTGGTGACCACGCCGGAATCTTTGTTTATTCTTTTGACCGCGGAACAATCGCGGAAGATGCTGGCAA
>Ga0068856_100007790_pt1 | contig 10462 bp, 6 predicted proteins | sample KBSCornC62_FD_66595 | JGI IMG/M metagenome (GOLD analysis project Ga0068856, IMG submission 66595) | Corn rhizosphere microbial communities from Kellogg Biological Station, Michigan, USA - KBS Corn C6-2 | ecosystem: Host-associated > Plants > Roots > Rhizosphere > Soil ... | reverse complement strand
GGGCTTCGGTTTTGCTGGATGTAAGTTGGCCAAGGGAAAAGATGGGCTTTGAGATCGTGTGCAGGGAAATGGTTCGCATGGCAGCGCCCGGGTCAGACGCTCTCATCCTGCGGGCGCAACCCGGCATTGAATATCGCGAATGCAGTCGCTGGATCAGGACGCGCAGGTTCGCGGGCCCACGCGCTTTCGTGATCACAGCAAAGAACGCCCCGCTGCTTCCATTGGCGGCACTGGATTACGACGATAACGAGTACGGCGCCTGGGCATTCCCGTGGTCACCTGCACAAAGGGAGAGCTCTTCGCTGAGGGCAGCAACGACTCGAAGCAATCGCTCCGACGAACCGGGGCAAGCTCTGGGCTTATAGGCGCCGTCGCTTCTAACACTTCCTTCGGTAAAGGATTCACATCTTGTTCTCAAATACAGCGCTTGCTGAAGTCCAGTGTGCTGCCGCGAAGGTAGCCTGCGAGATAGCGAACGGACCGATCGTTCCCTCTGTTACGCCGGAGGAAATTCGTAGCTATCTGACGTCACGCTATGACTTCGCCAAGCCGCTTCCACTGGAGGACGTCATCGGCGATGTGCAGTCGATGCTACACAAATGGCAGGTGCATGTAACACATCCGCGATATTTCGGCCTGTTCAATCCAAGTGTGACTGTGGCTTCCGTGATCGCGGATTTGCTGGTTTCGATGTACAATCCGCAGCTTGCCGCGTGGCGCACCTCGCCCGCGGCAAACGAGATCGAACGGCACACTCTCGGGTGGCTGACCGGGAAGTTCGGTCTGCCTGCGACTGCGTTTTCAAATTTTACGAGCGGCGGAAGCGAGGCAAACCTTTCGGCGGTCATTGTCGCGCTCACTCGAGCGTTCCCCGATTACGGAGAGGGAGGCCTGCGGCAGATCGCGTCCTCGCCTGCAATTTATCTGACTGCGGGAGCGCATCATGGGTTCCTGAAGATCGCCAGAATGACAGGACTGGGCCGCTGCGCTGTTCGACTCGTGGCAATGGATGCCGATTTGAAAATAGATCTCAGCGATCTCGCCCGGCAGGTTGCGAACGACCGGCGATCTGGATTGACACCTCTCATGGTGGTGGCGACGGCGGGGACCACAGCCGCAGGCGTGATTGATCCTTTGCCGGAAGTGGCAGATTTCTGCAGAGCTCAGGATCTGTGGTTTCACGTGGATGCGGCATGGGGTGGCGCCGCGGTGCTTTCGCCCAGGCTGAAATGCCATCTCGATGGAATCGGGGAGGCAGATTCGATCACGTGCGATGCGCACAAATGGTTTTCCGTGCCGATGGGCGCGGGGATGTTTTTCTGCCGGCATCGGGACTCGGTCCTGCGGGCCTTCGACTCAGAGATTTCGTTCATGCCGGCGAAAACGAGCACAGTGACAGACCCCTATACCTCGACGGCGCAATGGTCCCGCCGGTTTATCGGGCTGAAGCTCTTCCTTGCGCTGGCGGAGCGTGGCGAGTCCGGCTATATCGAAATGATCGAGCATCAGGCGCGGATGGGAGAGTTGCTGCGTACCCTGCTGGAGCGACAGGGTTGGCGGATCGTCAACAAGACACCCTTGCCGCTGGTCTGTTTCACCCGCGAAGGCCTCGTCGCTTCGAAGTTCCTTTCGGCGCTGCACGAGGGCCAGGTGGCATGGATGTCAGAAGTCCACCTCGGAGATGGCGACCCTGTGTTGCGAGCGTGCGTGACAAGTTTCAAGACAACAGAAGCAGATATCGAGTGGGTAGTGGGCGAGATGAGCCGCATTCAGTAACAGGACCCTGAGAGACATGAGACGCGAGACGATAGCTATTCATGGTGGTTATGAAGACGATCCCACGACAAAGTCTGTAGCGGTTCCGATTTATCAGACCGCTGCATACGCGTTTGACAGCGCCGATCATGCCGCGGCACTGTTCAACCTGGAAGCCGAAGGCTTTCGTTACACGAGGATCAGTAATCCCACGACGGCGGTGCTGGAACGGCGTGTTGCGCAACTCGAGGGCGGTCTGGAGGCGCTTTGCGTGGCGACAGGGCAGGCCGCTGTCAATTACGCGGTGCTCAATCTAACCGGGCTCGGCAGCAACATCGTTTCCGTGCCACAGCTTTACGGCACAACTCACACTCTGTTCGCGCACATACTGCCGAATCAGGGTGTGACAGTGCGGTTCGCCGCTTCTGATCGGCCAGGCGCAATTGATGCTTTAATCGACGAAAATACGCGTGCCGTGTTTTGCGAAAGCGTCGGCAATCCGGCCGGGAACGTGAGCGATGTCGAAGCGCTAGCTCAGGTGGCGCACAAACACGGTGTTCCGCTGATTGTAGACAACACGGTTCCAACGCCCATTCTGCTTCGGCCAATTGAATACGGCGCGGACATCGTGGTGCATTCTCTGACGAAGTTTATGGGCGGGCACGGTACGACGCTGGGCGGCGCGATTGTGGACTCAGGCAATTTTCCATGGAAAAAGTACGCGCAGCGCTTCGCGATGTTCAGCCAGCCCGATCCTTCGTACCACAATCTGGTCTACACCGACCATTTCAAGCGGGCCGCTTACATCGGACGCTGCCGTAGTGTGTATCAGAGGACGTCCGGAGCGGTGTTATCACCGCTGAGCGCGTTCCTGTTGCTTCAGGGGCTGGAAACTGTGGCACTGCGGGTGGCGCGGCATGTGGAGAATGGCAGGCGAGTGGCCCAATTCCTCCGCAATGATCCAAGAGTGGAGTGGGTCAACTACGCGGGTTTTGATGATAGCCCCTGGCACGCGCTTGCACGAAAGTACCTGGACGGCAATGGGTGCTCTCTCATGACATTTGGAATCAGAGGCGGATACGAAGCGGCCCGGAGGTTCTATGACGCGCTCCAGCTGATCAAGCGTCTGGTAAACATCGGCGACGCAAAAACCCTCGCATGCCACCCGGCATCAACAACGCATCGGCAAATGTCCGCTGAAGAACAACGCAAGGCTGGGGTGACACCCGAAACTTTGCGGATCAGCGTGGGAATCGAACACGTTGGGGACATCATCGAGGACGTCGATCGGGCGCTCGCCGCGGCAGTGCCGGTAAGCACGCCCCGCCTGTCGGACCCCGCAATGGCGAACTCTGCGTGGACTGCCGAGTTGATCGGCGGACTTTCGTAGGCCGCGGACCGCTCGAGCGTAACCCAATCTCAAAGGAAGAAAGCAAACGGAAAATGATTCTTTCCAGGCCCGTCGTTTCCACTGAATGTACGACGACCAGCTTTGCCAAAAATCCCGGTCAAAGAACAATTGGTGAGGCGATCGAGGCGCTTAGCGCAGGGCAGCCGGATCACCCGGCAATGATTTGTTCCGGAGCAGCGCCGCTTTCCTACGACGGACTGCAACGCATTATCGATGAAATCCGGCGGAACCTCCGCGCAGCCGGCATTACGCGGACTGCCCGTATCGCGATTGCGATTTCAGGCGGCCCTCACGCAGCACTGGCGATCATCGGAGTGGCCTGTGCGGCTGTCGCCATTCCTCTCGATCCGAAGCTCACCGCTCCTGAAATCGAGAAACGCGTTGCGGTGCTCCGGCCTGATGCACTCATGCTGCTTCACGGTACTGACTCGGCGGCAAGGAGGGTGGCGGAGCGGCAACGGGTACCGATCATCGAAGCGTCGCCGGCAAGCGACGGAACCATCGGACTCAGGATTTCGGCGCCAGTCGCGCCGGCGCCTGCTCCTGCGGCGGATCCGGAACCGCATGCACCGGCCTTCATTCTGCAAACGTCGGGCACGACTGCGGAGGCCATGTCGGTACCGTTCAGCCATCGCAACATGCTTGCGGCTGCGGCGCGGCTGAAAACCTGGTTCCAGTTGAGTCCTGAGGACCGCTGTCTCTGCGTGAGTCCTCTCTATTATTCACACGGGCTGAAAGTGACAGTCCTGACGCCGATCCTGACCGGCGGCACAGTGGCATTTCCTGCGGGGACCTCCAGCAGATGTGATTTGACAGAGTGGTTCGGAACTCTTCAGCCGACGTGGTATTCGGCGGCCCCAACACTTCATCGGACGGTGCTTGATCGAATGAGCGACGGTTCAGAATTCCAAATCACACACTCTCTGCGCTTCGTATTATCAGGGGGCGCGCCTCTGCCGTGCGATGTCCATGAAGGACTGGAGCGCACGCTCGGCGCGCCGGTAGTCGAACATTATGGCTCGAGCGAAGCTGCTCAGATCGCAGCCAACACTCCGGCGCCGGGGCGTTCCAGAGTTGGCACGTGCGGCATCCCCTGGCCGGACACCGTAATGATTGTGGATGGCCATGGAAAGCCGCTTCCGCCTGGGTATGAGGGAGAAATACTGGTGCGGGGCGCGACCGTAATGTCCGGCTATCTCGATGCGCCCGAACTGAATCAAACAGCGTTCCGAGATGGTTGGCTGAAAACGGGTGACATCGGCAGCCTGGATCTCGAAGGTTTCCTCACGCTTCACGGCCGCGAGAAGGATCTGATCAATCGAGGCGGCGAAAAAGTCTGGCCAATCGAGATTGACACGGCGCTGATGCGTCATCCCGCAGTGGCCGAAGCGGCGGCTTTTGGCGTTCCGCATCCGCGACTGGGGGAAGATGTAGCGGCCGCGGTGCAGTTGAAAGCGGGAGAGAAGGTGGAACCGCTCGCACTTCGCGAATTTCTAAGCGAGCAACTGGCGCCATTTAAAGTTCCGCGACGCATTGTAATTGTGAAGCAGCTTCCCAAAGGCTTGACGGGCAAAGTTCTGCGCCGCAGCTTGCGCGAAATGTTCGGATCGCCGGAAGAGGTTGCAGGTTCGGCGCCGGATGCGGCGGCAGCCGATAGCCTCTCAACTGAGATCCTGAAAATCTGGGAACGATTGTTAAAGTGTTCGCCCATCAGCCTCGACGATGACTTTTTCGAAAAGGGGGGTGACTCGCTTCTATCGGTAGAGTTGCTTGCCGAACTGGATCGCCTGATGGGCCAGACGATTCCAAGCTCGATTCTGTTTGAAGCTTCTACTGTGCGGCAACTTACTCGCAAGCTAAGTCAAGCACAGAGTCTTTCGTCCGGACCGGTGGCCAGGATAGCGGCGACCGGCAGCAACCCGCCACTCATTTATTTCCATGGAGATCCCGCAGGCGGCAGTTACGTCAAGAAACTCGCGGGCCTGCTGGGGCCGAACCAGCCTCTTGTTGTGATTGCACCGCACGGGCTCGGCAATGAACCCATCCCGGCTTCGCTCGAAGCCATGGCAGCTGGGCGACTGCCATCCATATTAGAAGCCCAGCCTGAGGGACCTTACCGACTAGGCGGATACTGTATCGGCGGACTGGTGGCATTCGAGGTGGCTCGCCTGCTTATCCATGCGGGTAAACAGGTTGAGCTGGTTGTGATGATCGACTCGCCCACCGCGAATGCCAGGCCATGGGTAAAGGCGTTCTTTTCGACCCTCGCTTCTTTGCGCGCGGCCGGCGGATCGCGTGCCGAGGCCGCGATCGCAAGGGCCTGGTACAACATCACCCGCATCGAAAAGTTTTCTCATTTCCCGCCTGGCAAACAATGGGCTCGGGCCAAATTGAAGGTCCTGTCTTCACTTCGCCGCAGCAACAAGGTCCAGCGCGTAGATGGATACAGCGCCGCGCGCCACTCCGGCGGTGCCGGCTGTACTCCAGATGCATTCGTTAAGGTCCCGTTCAGCAATTTTTTCTGGAAATATTCAGTCGCAATGTCGAAATATTTTCCGCAACCGCTTGGCGTGCCCGTCCTTTATTTTGCGGCGGACTATACCGCGAAGCCATGGCGCCGCCTCAGTCCCGAGCTGAAAGTAATTCCGCTTGCAGGAGACCACTACGGTGTGCTGACTGACTCTGCCGATCTTGCAAAGTATTTGTTTTTGCAGCTTCGGGAGTCAACGGGCGACGTCGCGGTTAACAGGACTGCCGCATGACCTACGCCGCCGCCAATCCCGTATTCGACGCAGCCATGGCCTATCAGCGCACGGCTGCGCTGGTGGCAGCGGTGAAACTGGATGTCTTTACCGCCATCGGGTCGGGAGCTGTGTCGCTTGATACGCTCGCCTCCCGGACCGGAGCGTCCCCGCGCGGATTACGGATGCTATGTGATTTCCTCGTGGCAATTGAGCTCCTGAAGAAAGAGGGTTCCGTTTACTCGCTGACGGACTCCTCCAGAGTGCTGCTGGACGAGAGATCACCCTTCGCCATGGGCAGCATCGTGGACTTTGTGGCTGCGCCGGAAATGCTCAGCCTCTTTCTCGAGGATCCCGTTTCGTACGTGCGACGCGGCGGTTCCGATGGACTGGCCAATATCGAGGCCGATCATCCCGTTTGGGTGCGGTTTGCGCGCGGGATGGTGCCTTTCGCGGCAGCTACGGCCAGGCGCGTGGCCGCTTATGTGGCCGCCCTGCCGGATCGTCCGCTAACAGTATTGGACGTCGCCGCCGGACACGGCATGTACGGCATCGAGGTGGCAAAGGTGCTACCCGATGCACTTGTCACTTCGCTCGATTGGGAGGGCGTGCTGGCCGTGGCCCGCGGTCATGCCGAAGCGGCTGGCGTGGCGGATCGATTTCGCCTTGTAGCGGGCAATGCGCTGACGCAGGAGTGGGGCAAGGACTTCGACCTGATTTTACTGCCGAACTTCCTGCATCATTTCGACGTAGAGACCTGTACATCGCTGCTACGCAAGGTCCGGGCGAGTCTTTCGACAGGTGGCCTGGCGCTTGGAGTGGATTTTGTCCCCAATGAAGATCGCATCTCCCCGCCTTTGCCTGCTATGTTTGCCTTCTGGATGCTGGCTTCCACACCGGCGGGCGACGCCTACACCGCTGGAGAACTGAATCGTATGGCGCAGAACGCCGGCTTCCAGGGTGCGACTACGCGTCCTCTTCCTCCCACCCCGCAGACTCTCATCATCTTCGTGAACAAGGATTAACGGCCATCGCCGGTTGATCCGTAAACAAAATCCCCCCGCATCGTAGCTCGAGCGGCGGCAGCTTGCATTCGCCGCTGGAGTTGCTGTTCCCCCGGCCGCTGCTTCCGTTCCGCCCCGCCTCCCGTACTGCCCCCGCTGTCTTTCCAACCTGATTCGATTCGCATTCGTGCACAACGCCGGAGGCGGAGCCCATTCGTTTGGGCACGCTGGAGCGTATGGCGATGGAGATGTAAAGGCCTGGAGGAGACGTGATGCGTGCGGGCGCGGCTTAGGATGTTTTTTCTCGCTGCCCCCGGTGTGGAAGTTCTTGCTCCTGGGGATCGATGTGATCGAGCGGCACCCAGACGAGTGAGAGGACATTGTGAGTTCCGGGGAACGCAACGGATTCTTCGAACACGCTACCGATTCGAGCGGCACTGCTCGTATCGAACCAGAGGTGAGAGCCCATCTCCTGCATTCCGGCGGAAACTTGTTTGCCCGCGAAAAGCCGACCCGCCATTGACGCTGTCGCCGGTAAGTAGCCGAGCGCGAGTTCAAAGGGCAGGCTGCTGGTCGCACAGGACCAGGCGGCGCGGCCGCGCTCGCTCCAGACCATGGCGCACGGCTGGTTCGTGAGAACCAGGTACCGTTGCGTTGCTACCACCAGGTCCGTATCGAATTCGCGCGCCACCTGCGCAATCTGCGAAAGAGACGGTCTGTTCAGGTCGAAGTGCTTTTCCGCAATTTTCCTCGGCAACACTAACTCGGCTGCGAACTCGTTGGCTGCAATCTCGGGAGAATCCAGTTTGGAGGAAAAACATTCAATCAATCCCGCTTTGCACCGCGTTTCCGGTTTCTGGTCGCTCGGAATCAGGAAATGCCCGATCTCATGCGCCACGGTGAAACGTTTATAGACGTCGTCATAAGCGGCGTTTACGCCTATGATGCCACTGGCGGCGTGCTCACGCCGAATGAGGATTCCGGCGAAGCTGTGGAACTTCTTCTCTCGAACCCGCAGGCCGAGCAGGCGGCAAAGTGCCTGGACGTCAGGCTTATCGGCCATCCCGAAATGATCGAGCAGTTTCTCCGCAAGCCGGGCGGCCGGATGTACAGATTCCCGTTCCCGCGAGTCTGCATCCAACTCGTCGACGAGTTCTGCGACGTTTCTGGCGTCGGGTTCGCTGTTGTCGCTTTGGTCAAAGAACGGGTTGGCAGCCGCAGCGCTGGCCATGGACTGAACGCGGGAGGTCGCCTCGGCGGGTTCGGTGAGCGACAGCGTTTTGCACGTGCGAATGGACTGCACATGATTGGGAATGGGTTGTCGACGGCCGCGATATCGCGCCTCCGATTCCGACGTCAATATGTTGACAACGGATTTGGCGCTCTCAAGCGGAGCGATCGCGTTATAAAGCGTATCGAGATCCTCATTTTCGAGGTTTGTGACGCTTCCGAATAAGCGCGCCAGCAATTCGGATTCGGGACGCCGTTTCAGCGATCGTTTTTTCCGGGCCATAGGAACCTCGCCACTTTCCGGTTATTGAGTAGTCTGCGTTTCAGATTCACAATCTGGCTAACCGGTTTCCCCAGAATTTCTGCCAGTTCCTGGTTGACGTTGTGCTGCCCGGAGGTCTGCTCGCTGGCTGCGATCAGATCCCTGAGCTCCTGGTCGTCGCCTACCGCGTCATAGATTTTGGCTCGCAGATTGTCGAACTGCACTTCAGCGTCCACTGACCCTGCAGCGATGGCTTGAAATTGCGGGCGGGCGGGATCGTCCAGTGACCCGCCAATCTTTCGATGCCGGCGAAGGTGCGTGCGCGCTTTCCGCCACAGCACCGCCGTGAGGAACTTTTCGATGGTTCCTCGTGCCGGGTTCCAGCCCAGAGCATTAGGGGAATCAAGAAACGTGGAAAAGGTTTCGTGTGCGAGATCCTGGGCCGAACAACCCATATTGAACGTCTGGGGGGCGTCCCGAACGACGGCTTCCGCCGCCACCCTCAGGATCTTGTACAGCCGCTCGAAATCCATCTCGTCCCACGGACTCACGATGCGCACATTCCGGACCTCGGCAGGAGCTGTTCAACAGGCATGTTTCCGGTGCGGCTCTGAAGCGTCAGTGTGCAGAAGTCAAAAAAATCCATTTTTTGGAAGTAAAAACTCGTGGTCCCGATCGAATATAGAGCGTGAGCAAATTGGTACTCCAGTACTTGTAATTTAAATAACAATTGAGTACTTGTCATTTGCCGCCAATCGGTACGTAATCACCGGTGTAAAGGTGCCAGGCGTATCCGTGTAAAACATTGAAAAATAAGGAGACTTCAGTTGAAACTTCAAAAGTTCGACTTCCAGGTAAACCGATGGCGCGGGTTTGTGACCGTGGCGGTGATCGCCCTGTGCCCCGGTTGGCTGTACGGGACAACACTGTACGTGTCCACCACAGGAAGCGACGGGAACCCGGGAACACAAAGCGCGCCTCTATTGACGATTCAGCGAGGTGTTAACCTGGCCAGGCCGGGAGACACTGTGCTGGTCACAGACGGGACCTACGGTCCGAACGGGCACTACACTTGTGGAGATATTTGCAGCCAGAACGGCTATGCGGCCCCTGTGACGCTAACGAATTCCGGAACTGCGTCTGCTCCGATCACGATCGCGGCGCAGAACAGATGGGGCGCGATACTCGATTGCCAGCTGCCCGCGGGCTACTCGGGCGACGGGACCGATGGGATTCAGGCATGCGACACGTACTTCAATTTCCAGGGATCCGCTTCGTACATAACCATCTCCGGTTTCGACATCCAGCGGGAATACTGGGTAGGCGCGATGGTGAACTCGAGCAACAGCCACATTACATTCACGGGTAATCATTTTCATAACATAGGAAATCGGATTTACAGCGTGCCGGCTGGAACGTCCAGCTATGGAATTGTTGGTGTTTACGCGGGTACGGGAAGCAGTTACGTCACCTGGGACCGCAACGTATTCAACGATATCGGCCGGCTGCCACACGCAAGTCTGGTAAACGACGACTACAGTCACGACCACGGCCTTTACATTTACAACGGGCCCTACACCATAACCAACAACATCTTCTACAATCAGGCGGCTGGCTGGAACGTACAGACGTCGCCGGGTTCTCACGACATCACGATCACCAATAACACCCTCATCGGTGGGGCCAACCCGCAGAAAGACGGGTGCATGATTCCTTGGGGACAGAACACGAACGTCACCATTCAGAACGATATTTTCTATAACGGCAGAAACTACGCGATCGACAATTACGCAACCACGCAAACCGGAACTTTAATCGATCACAACATCGTTTACGGTTCGCCGTCGGGGATGATCGCGGGTGTCAGCGGCAGTCTTATTCAGACGAATAACCGCCTGAACACCGACCCACTGTTCATGGCCGCGGCTTCACACGATTACCATCTTCAGGCCGGCAGCCCAGCCATCGACACGGGCGCGGCTGTTTCAGTGACCAGCGATATCGATGGCAACCCCCGGCCACTCGGACCGGCCATCGATACAGGGGCATATGAGTACGT
>Ga0068856_100007778_pt1 | contig 10473 bp, 10 predicted proteins | sample KBSCornC62_FD_66595 | JGI IMG/M metagenome (GOLD analysis project Ga0068856, IMG submission 66595) | Corn rhizosphere microbial communities from Kellogg Biological Station, Michigan, USA - KBS Corn C6-2 | ecosystem: Host-associated > Plants > Roots > Rhizosphere > Soil ... | reverse complement strand
AACATCCGTTGCTTTGCGATCTACCCCGGCAGTCTAGACCCGCTTCTTCTCCAGCGGTGGAATCGCGCTGAGTTGCGCCCCGGCAAAAAGAATCAGTCCCGAAATATAAGCCCAGAACAACAGTCCAACCGACACATAGAACGGTCCGTAAATCGCCTTCAAATTCAGCAGCGGCAGCACTGCGACATAAAGATACTTCGCCGCCAGCCAGATCACCCCGGTGATAGACGCTGTCCGCATCACGTGGAACGGTGAAATCTTCCGATTCGGCAACAGCCAGTAGATCGAAAAGAAGAACAGGATCGACGCCACCCCGGTCAGCAGAAACATCCACATGAAGCTGATTGCTTCAAAAACAATATTGTCCGTGTGGTGAAAGAAGATAAAACCAAGCACCTGCCGCTCTCCCGCACTCAGCACAATACTCAGCATTGCCAGCACCACCATAATGATTGCCAGCCCGAAAGCCACCAGCTGGTTCATCAGGTAATTGCGATGCTTTATGACGCCGTAGGTCTGATTCAGCGCCACCTCCAGTGGCAAAAAGATCCCGGTGCACGAGATCAGAATCATCACAATCGAAAACACCTGCACCCCATGCCGCGCCGACGCAGCCTCCAGACTGGCCGCTACCCAATCTTGGTTTGAAGGTAGAAAGTAGTGCACCATCTTGCCCACAACCTCCACCATGGCGTCCGAGTGGAAGAAGGCTCGCGAAATCGTATAGAGCAGTACGATGAATGGAATGAACGAGATAATGGCGTTTGCTGCGACGCTGAAAGCGTAAGTATGCACCTCGGCATCCAGCAGATAATCCAGCACTGCCGCGCCGTTCTTTCGCCATCGGTACCACTTCGACATCCGCCCCGGCTGGCTATCATCGAATCCTCCGGCCGCCGGTAGCGTGGCTCCGCTGAGGATCCCTGACTCTGAAACGTCTGCCACCTAAATCTCCTTTTGAGTTGCACTTCCACCGCTATTGGTCTGACGCGGATCGGAGACTGACTGCTCAGAATGCTTCGCCAATAAACTCCCCGCTCGTAACATCTAAAAACCGCGAAGCAGTATTTTTCGCGCTCTCGGTCTTGCAACCCGCGATCTCGGCCTGCACAGTGAATTTTCTCCATTTTTTCACATCCTCGTTGCGGCTGATTACCTTGCGGTACGGCGGGCGCTTTTTCTCCTTGCATCCATACCGATTTCCTGCCATAACAAAAGGCACGGCGCGCCGGAGGCAGCCGGTTGTAAGTCCATGGAAGGCCACAGCATTGGATGTTTTTGGTAATTGGAAAGCACAACCCAGGTTCATTCACAAAACGAGCTGCCGCAGCGCACGCATCCCGAGCGCTCAGGCGGCTCGCCGCATGTCTGGACCCGGATAACCTTCGCCGACAAGTCTCAAACCGAGCCTGCGAGCGAAGTCCCCGTTGTGCCAACCGCGAAGAAGGAGAAGGTAAATGAAGGAGCAGGGCGTAGTGAAGTGGTTCAATGGAGCCAAAGGTTACGGGTTCATTCAACGGTCGAGCGGCGAAGACGTCTTCGTCCACTTTTCCGCCATTCAAGAGAACGGCTACAAAACCCTCAACGAGGGCGAGGCCGTTGAGTTTGAATGCACGCAAGGGCCCAAAGGCTTGAGCGCGGCTAACGTGAGCCGGGTGGCATAGCTCCATTTTCCCTTGTGGCCTCCTCAAGAGGCCGCAATGAATTGCTTTTTTGCCTTCAGGTTTTCGGCGAGGTCTTTTACAGATCAAGCTTATCGAGCGCCCACTGGGCGGCTGCACGCACACCTGCGTCTGTCGCCTCGGCCCACTCCTTAAGCTGTGGGGCAAACTGCCGCAACCTGCTGTTTCCCATGGCCACGGCCACATTGCGCCGCAGGCCCTGGAATCCCGCGCGCCTTACCGGCGAGCCGTTAAACGTTTGCTCGAAATCTTTTTCCTCCAGCGAAGCCAGCCACTGCAGCGTTGGATTCACAAGCTCCGCGCGCGCCTCCAACTCTGGGTCCTGACCGATTGGAGCCTTGCGATTCCATGGGCACACATCCTGGCAGATATCGCACCCGAAAACCTGCCGTCCTGTACCGTCCATCAACTCCGGTGCAATCGCGCCGCGATGCTCGATCGTCAAATACGAAATACACTTAGTCGCATCCATCTGGTACGGAGCAATCAGCGCGCCCGTCGGACAGGCATCAAGGCACCGTCTGCAAGTTCCGCATCGATCCGGAACCATCAGCGGCGCGTCCTCATCTCCAATCCGCAGCGACGTCAGCAACACCGCCAGAAACCCATACGACCCCAGCTTCGGATGAATCAGGCATGTGTTCTTCCCCGTCCATCCCAGCCCGGCCGCAGTTGCCAACGCGCGCTCCACCACTGGTCCCGTATCGACGTACGCTCGCGCCTCAAACTCGCCGAACTCCTCGTGCAGTCGCGATTCAAGTCCCTTGAGCCGCTTCAACAATACCTTGTGATAATCGCTTGGCCGTCGCTGTCCATCAGCATCAACGCGACTGCTCCACGCATAGCGCGCGATCCACGCAGTCTCTTCACCGGCGGCGTCCATTGACCGCGGTTGCGCCGAGTTGTAAAGCGCAAAACACACAATCGCCGATCGCGCCCACGGAAACGGCGTCGCCACCTGAGCTCTTACCAGCTTCCCTTCCTCGCTTCGGCGCTCGAGATAGTTCATCGTCCCTGCGCGCCCGGCGTTCACCCAATCTTCATATCGATCCGCATCGCGTCCTTGCTCCGCATGAGGCAACGCCACTGCTCCCGCTTCCACAAAACCAGCCGCAATCGCCAGCATTCGCATATGCTTAGCGTCCGCTGGTGAATCGTTTGAGTCTCGCCGCGCGATCAAATCATCTAGATACATGGAACCAGTGCATATCTTCCCTGCGTATAGGTTTGCAGAGTGTTCGATAGTGGACGTTGGAGTTGGATTTCGAACACCCCGCACTGAAGATCAGTTTGAGGCATTGCTCGTATCCTCTGTGATTTCAGCATAGTTCCTCAAAAACTGCTTTGGCGGTCCGGGTGCAATGTATCAGGGCGAGGAACTGCAGCCCGAAGTTGGCGGTTCACATCCTGCGAACGCCGCAGAAAGCGTCCCAAGGAGGTTCTATTATGAACGGCATTTTTGATCAGACAATGGAAACACCGATGATAACCCCCGAGAACTTGCACGAATTGGTGCGCGGACAGGAGCAGAATCTCCTCGACAAGATGGAACCGTTAGTGCGCGAACAGTCCGTCACTCTCGATTTCCGGAACGTTGAGCGCATCGACGCCGCTGGCATAGCAGCGCTGATCTCTCTTTATGGCAACGCCCATGCAAAAGGTCACGAGTTCACCATCGTCAATGCTTCGCACAGAGTCGCGGAGATCCTCTCTCTCGTCGGACTCGACCGCATTCTCATATCTCACATTGCGGTCCCCTGTCCGCAATCCGACCCGTGCTTCGAGAGATCGGCGGCGTAAACCAGCGCCGCCCCTCTCGTATCCCCTGTCGTTGTGCGGGTGCGCGCCGCATTCCTCCAGCAACACCTCCAAACACCAAAAGCAGCCCGCATCCCTCTGAAGAGGGCCTGTGATGCGGGGCACAGGCAAGTGTATACTTGCGGCGCTATTTGTACTTGCGAATAAGCAATGCCGTAAGGCGCTATCCTGTGCCTGAATGACTGCTCGCCCTTGGTCCTTTTGAAGCCCTTCCCGCCGATAAGCCAAGCCTGCGTCCCGCCATCCTCAGCATAGGTTTCGCGGCCAGTCGGAATCCTACATCGGAGGCTTTATTCCATGACGCAGGGCGTAGTGGATCAGCAGCTTGCCGGCAAAGCAAGCTCAACCTCAACCACAAACAAGTATGTCTATTCCTTCGGCGGTGGCAAAGCTGACGGCAATGGCCGCATGAAGGACGTTCTAGGCGGCAAAGGCGCAGGTCTCGCCGAGATGACCAACGCCGGACTGCCCGTTCCTCCCGGATTCACAATTCAGACCGAAGCTTGTCGCGAATACATGCGCGGCGCAGTCAGCCCCGCTATCGACGTCGAAATGCACGCCGCTCTCGCCCAGCTCGAAAAGCTGCAAGGCCAGAAACTCGGCACGGGTGATAATCCCCTGCTCGTTTCCGTTCGCTCCGGCGCCAAGTTCTCAATGCCCGGCATGATGGATACCATTCTTAACCTCGGCCTCAACGACAAGGCCGTAGAAGCGTTGGCAAAACTCAGCAATAATCCTCGCTTTGCTTATGACTCCTACCGTCGCCTCATTCAAATGTTCGGCGACGTTGTTCTCGATGTCCCAAAGAAGAAGTTTGAGCACATCTTCGACTCCATCAAGCTTCGCGAGAAGGTTAAGTTCGATTACGAGCTCGGCCCCGACGCCCTCAAAGAGATCATCGCCGAATACAAAAAGCTCGTCCGCAAGGAAACCGGCAAGGACTTTCCGCAGGGCCCGCTTGAGCAGTTGGTCCAGGCCCGCGATGCAGTCTTCCGGAGCTGGCAGAATGATCGCGCCAAGACCTATCGCCGCATCAATCACATCGACGACTGGCTGGGCACAGCGGTCAACGTGCAGGCCATGGTCTTCGGCAACCTCGGCGAAAACTCAGGCACCGGCGTAGGCTTCACCCGCAATCCCGCCACCGGCGAGCACGTCTTCTTCGGCGAATACCTGATGAACGCGCAGGGCGAAGACGTCGTCTCCGGCGTCCGCACTCCGCTCTCCATCAGCGAGCTCGAGCGCGCCATGCCCAAGGTCTACGACCATCTCAAGGCCATTACCTGGAAGATGGAAAAGCATTATCGCGATATGCAGGACTTCGAGTTCACCATCCAGGATGGCAAGCTCTACATGCTGCAGACCCGCAATGGCAAGCGCACCGGCCTCGCCGCCGTGCGCATCGCCATCGACATGGTTCGCGAAGGCCTCATCACGCAGGAAGAAGCCATCTTCCGCGTTGAGCCCAACCAGCTCTACGACTTCCTTGTTCCGCGCCTCATTGAAAAGGGCGAGAAGATTGAAGTCCTCGCCACCGGCCTTCCTGCATCGCCCGGCGCGGCCGTCGGACAAATCGTCTTCACCGCCGAGGACGCCGTCAAGTACCACACCAGCGGCGCCTATCAGGTCATCATCCTCGTTCGCGGCGAAACCACGCCTGAAGACATCGCCGGCATGGAAGTCGCAGCCGGCATTCTCACCTCGCGCGGCGGCATGACCTCGCACGCTGCTGTCGTCACCCGCGGCATGGGCAAGTGCTGCGTTGCCGGCGCCGGCGATTGCACCGTTGACGAGAACGCAAAAGAATTGCGTGTCAAGGGTCACACCTACAAGCAGGGCGACTGGATCTCGCTCGACGGCACCACCGGCCGAGTCATCGCTGGCAAGCTCAAGACGCTCGATGCCCAGCCCGACGATCCCGATCTCGTGAAGTTCATGAGTTGGGTCGACCCGCTGCGCAAGCTCAAGATCCGCGCCAACGCCGACATTCCTCGCGACGCCAAAAAAGCTCGTCAATTCGGCGCCGAAGGCATCGGCCTCTGCCGCACTGAGCACATGTTCTTTGCAGAGGATCGCATCGGACACATGCGCACCATGATTCTCTCGACGACCGAGAAAGAGCGTCGTGATGCCCTCAAGAAACTCCTGCCCATGCAGCGTGCCGACTTCGCCGGCCTCTTCAAGGCAATGGAGTCTCTCCCGGTCACCATCCGCCTTCTCGATCCTCCGTTGCACGAGTTCCTGCCCCAGCGCGAAGACCTGCTGGTCGAGATCTCGCACCTTGAAGACACCAAGCCCCGTTCGCCCAAGCTCAAGGAACTGCGTCCACTGTTGGCGCGTGTCCAGGAGTTGCACGAGGCCAACCCCATGCTCGGACTTCGCGGCTGCCGCCTGGGCATCGCGTTCCCTGAGATCACTGAAATGCAATCGCGCGCTATCTTCGAGGCCGCCGTTGCCGTCAAGAACAAAGGCGGCGATCCACACCTCGAAATCATGGTGCCTCTCATCGGCTCTCTCGAAGAAATGCGCAACCAGGCGGCTATCGTTCGTCGCGTCGCTGCGGATGTCTTCAAGGAGAAGGGCGAAACCGTCGACTACATGGTAGGCACCATGATCGAGTTGCCGCGCGCAGCCCTCACCGCCGATCAGATCGCCGAAGAGGCCGAGTTCTTCAGCTTCGGAACCAACGACCTCACACAGACCACCTTCGGCATCTCACGCGACGACATCAACAACTTCCTGCCTGCTTACCTCAAGCACGGCATCTTCAAGCAGGATCCCTTCTCCACCCTCGATCAGGCTGGCGTGGGATTACTCGTGAAGATGGCGACGGCCAAGGGACGCAACACCCGCGCCGACCTCAAGGTGGGCATCTGCGGCGAACACGGCGGCGATCCAGAGTCCGTTAAGTTCTGCCACAAGATCGGCCTCAACTATGTATCCTGCTCACCGTTCCGTCTCCTTACCGCACGCCTCGCAGCCGCGCAGGCCGCGGTCGAAGAGACAACCGGAACGTCTCACACCAACAAATAGCCATTCGATCGGCCAGTGACAGAAGGGCGCCTGCAACACGGGCGCCCTTCTTTTGTCTGCCGGAAAATTGCTCGACATCGCCGTCCGCGCAAGTCGCAACGCCACTTGCGCTCCGAATCTCGACCGGCCACAAATCGAGCCGTCAACTACACGAGTATGTTGATCGCGCGTGCTGCCACAATCACCAGCGTTACCAGCGAAACCGAGCTCTCAATCATCATCAGTATCTTCGCCCGCCCAGTAAGCGGCAGAACGTCAGTAGGACTGAACGCCGTTGCCGTGCAGAACGACAGGAACAAATAATCGACGGGCATTGGCCGCCAGTTAGGCGCCACATCTTTGGGCGGAGCACTCTCGTGCGGGAAAAGCCAGTCGGCCCGCCTTTCCTGGCGATTGATGCGCGCTTCTGGCCCACCGCGATCGATCGACCAGTAGATGATCGAAAAGGCGATCACGTTCGTAACCCACAGCGAGACACTCGATGTCAGCAGGTGACGACCGGTGAATTGCTCCGGCCGACTCAGCAGTTCCCTGATGACGTATACCAGCGTTCCGAGATTCACAATTTCTGCCCAGGCGCAGCAAGCCATCGTGATCGCGCTCTCGATACGCAGCCACCTCGGGTGACCGCCGCTCACACGCGTACTGACCATGGAAAGCACGAGCAGGGCCGCCACAGAAAAGCTGAACCAATGCGGTAGGAGCTTGGTGCGATCAGGCAGAGACGCGAGCACAAAAATCAGAATCAGGACCTGGATCACGAGCGGCCAGCGAAGCTCAAAACGGAACATCTCGGTTCGATTACTTTCGGTCAAATCGATTGCCCCCTCGTCGTGATCAGATGTTCTCGATCTCGTTCATCCCGCTTCGCGCGACAAATCTCCCGTAAGATCTATCGCTTGAGGTTTACCTGAATCACCTGTCAAAAATGCCAGCTCACCATGCAGAGAAACCCGCAATCCCGAACCCTCAGCAGCCCGCCTACTCCGGAGTCATTCCGATCGTCCCCAGCCACGTCTCCACCAGCTGCGGCCATCCCGTAATCGGAAACTTCGTGCGCCGCAAACCAAACGCATGCCCGCCGTGCGCATATAAGTGCATCTCCGCGGGAACTCCGGCCTTCTTCAGCGCAATGTAGTAAGCCAGCGCGTCATAGACAGTATCGACGTGGTCATCCTCCGCCTGCAGCAGAAACGTCGGCGGCGTTTGGCCATTCACCGGAACATCCGGATTCAATCCAAGATTCAAGTCTGCATTCGCAGCATGACGGACGACATACTTCTTGGTGCCTTGCTTCGCGTCCCATTCCGCCGCGCTGAGCGACAGATGTCCCGGATAGATCGCCACTGCAAAATCCGGACGGCAGCTTTCCTTGTCCGCGGCATCCACAGGCGCATACAAGCGCTTCGCATAATGCGTGCTGATCGCCGCCGACAAATGCCCACCCGCCGAAAATCCCAGCACTCCGATCTTGTGCGGATCGACATGCCACTCCGCCGCATGCAGCCGCACCAGCCCCAGGGTCCTCTGCGCATCTTCCAGCGCCATCGGCGATTCGGGATACGGCCCCGATTTGGGATACGGCCCCACATCCGTCACGCGATATTTCAGCAGCACGCACGTGATCCCTCTTGGAACGAGCCAGTCGCACACCTCCGTGCCTTCCAGATCGATAGCCAGAATCTGATATCCGCCCCCGGGAAACACAATCACCGCCGCGCCCGTGTTCTTTCCCTTCGGCGAATAGACCGTCATCGTAGGCCGCGTTACGTTATCCACCTCCACCACCTGCCTGCCGCCAATCAGATCGTCCTTCCCCGAAGACTTGGCAAACTCCGCTCCCTTGACAGGTTGCGCATCCGGAGCCGCCCCCGGCCATATCGGGATCTGCGTATGTCCCGGAGATGGCTGCCATACAGCCTTCTGCGCCGTCACCCCACCACACGCAAACACAACACAAACAGCAAAAATCAAAACCCTCATCACGATCCCACCGTCGCGCATAAAACAACACGATTCAACACGATTCTTCTCTGAAGATAGGCCTTGAGGAACCCTTACACCGTCACAAATACCCTCGATGGATTCCAAATCGTCAACACGCGCCGCCGCGCCTGCGCGCAGATTGCGACAGAAATGGCAGATCGCTCCGCTGCCCGCATACACTCATTGAGATGGAGGCAGGGTCATTGACCTTGCAAGATCATGAGCGACCTCTCACCGGTAATTGCGCATTCTGTCGAGACAAACGCGACGCGCGACTTCGCGTGGAGCTACATGACCGACGTGAAGAACTGGGACGACCCGCCAGCAACCTTCCGGCTCGAGGGCGCATTCGTGACTGGCTCTTGCGGGACGACCGAGATGCCCGGCCAACCGCCGCGCCAATGGTGCCTGCGAGAGGTCACGCCCCCTCAAACATACACGCTAGAGATTCCTTTGGAGGGCGCACTGATCCAATGCAAGTGGATCTTCGCAGACCTTGCCGATGGCCGGACAGCGTTGACACAGCAGATTTATCTGGAAGGCGAGAAGGCGTCGTCATATAGGGAGGACGTAAGGCAGAAGTTCGCTGCCACGCTTGCCCCGGGAATGAGCAGAATCGCGCACGCCATTGACGTGGCCTTCGTCATCTGAAGGGTACGGGCTTCAGCCCGTACATCCATCATCCCAAAAACAGTCGGGCCGGGTGCCCCACGTCTCGACTCTGAGACGTGGGAAAAACCCAACCTTTGTCCAGAGCCCCGCCTGTGCTGGGTGCCCCAGCTCTCAATAGCACCCCAAGATCAATAGATGAGCGCACTAGAAGTCATGCCTAAGTTTTTGTGGCAATTGTGCTGGGCGCGAAGTGGCTTACCAGTAAAAGACCATCCAGACAAAACCGATCACATAGCCTAGAATTGGCGCGAAAGGTTCTCATGCGTCTTGTACTAGCTTTTTTGTGTCTCTCTGTTCTTGGACAGGTTTTGAGTGCACAGCCAACGAGCAACCTGCATACCGTGCCAGAGCCAGATGCCCGGGAACATTTGCTTCAGCATGAAGAGGCTCCGTACCCTCCAATCGCGAAAGCGGCCCGCGTGCAGGGCGATGTACTGATTGAATTGGTGATCAGCGCAGGCGGTCAGGTGGCGTCGGAAAAGGTTGTGAGCGGTCCTGCGATGCTCCAACAAGCGGCCCTGGACGCGGTGAAGAAGTGGCGGTTCACGCCATTCCAGGTAGACGGTGTTCCCGCGCCGGTAGCCACTACACTCACTATCCCATTTCACATCGACAAACCGGGTGAGGGGCCGACCGCAGAGCAAGAAAAGGCGGCACAGGCATGGTTCCCGTTATCAGATAAATGCCGCAGCGCACTCAAAGCACAGAACGTGCAGGATGCTATTGACCGCTGCAAAGAAGCCCTCGACATGTCGTACAAGGCGGGAGATCTGGATTCCAGCGACCAGTTGGGTAGGGTAGAGTCACTCCAGCAATATGGACGGGCCCTTGTTCTTGGCCACAAAGCTCAGGAGGCAATGGAGCAGGAGAACATGGCCATCCAAGAGGCCAAGAAATGCCTGAAGGAGACAGACCAGGAGTTCGCCATGCCATTCTATTGGCGAGCTATCGCAGAAGCTAACTTGGGACGAGTGGATGCAGCTTTAGCTGACTTCGAATTCTGCGAGGAGACGCATCGGAAAGCCATCGAGCATCTACCTGAAATGAAGGGAATGTATAACGGATACCTCGCTACCATCCTGAAGACGCACGCCGCTTTACTGGACCAACTTGGTAGGTCTGCAGACGCCACGAAACTTAGAGCGGAAGCAGCGGCACTTTAGAGTTCGGGAATGCTGCATTCATTCGTGGACTGCGGCAATTGTGCACCCAAGCTCGACTCCTCTGGGTTCCGGGCAGGGGCATCATGCTAGTCGAATCGTAAGAAGCATTGGTGCTAATC
>Ga0068856_100007770_pt1 | contig 10475 bp, 7 predicted proteins | sample KBSCornC62_FD_66595 | JGI IMG/M metagenome (GOLD analysis project Ga0068856, IMG submission 66595) | Corn rhizosphere microbial communities from Kellogg Biological Station, Michigan, USA - KBS Corn C6-2 | ecosystem: Host-associated > Plants > Roots > Rhizosphere > Soil ... | reverse complement strand
CACGCCGTAGTTGGCCATGCCGTGGATATTGAGGTCCTGCAGGGTCACGTTGCTCGAATCTTTCGCCTTGATGCCGACGGAAGCCCAGTTGCCATACGGCGCGGTGGAGCGGTTGCACGCGAGCGGACTGTTGCCGCCCAGATGCGAGGCGATGCAGGAGCTGTGGTCGGTGATGTTCAAGCAGGCAATGGTGACGTTGCTGCTGCCGGCGAGCGAAATGATGTTGCTTGCGCGTTCGCTGCCCCAGAGTTCCGGCGGCGCGGAACAGCCCTGGTCCCAGCCCTTGCCGACGATGCGCGTCGGATTCAGCGCGCTTCCGCTCGGCACGTTCGCCATGAAGCAGTCCCACGACCACGCCTGGTTGCAGGCCGGATACGCGCTGGCGCCCGGAGCGTGGATGCCCATCTCATAGCTGCCGGAATCGATCACGAGCGTGTCGCCGCCGTGCAGCAGCACGGTCGGTGTGCCGCCGTCGCCCTGCGGCGGCAGCGCGTCGAACGGATGGTGGAAGGCGCAGTTGGCGTTGCCACTGTACGGCAGATCGCTTTGCCCGTTGCATTGCGCAGCAGTGCCGCCATCCGTACGCACGTAGAAGGTCGTCGCGCCCGCCAGGTGCATTGCAAAACACGAAACCAGCAGGAGAAGGCTACTCAGTAGATTTTTCATCAGCGTGTATTTTCTGCATCAAGTTGGACAAGGGCAGGGCGAGAATCGGTGATTCCTGCGCCCGTTATTGCGAACCTGATCACACGCTGAACAAAATGGATAATTCAGCTTTGCACGCAAAAATCCCGCGTGCACAGGCAGATGCGCAATGGCGAATGAAAGATTTGGCGCAGTTTCAGGCCTTGCTTCAAACGCGCACGGCACGCGTTCTCAAAGGCACCGGAGGACAAGCGTGAAATTGTGGCAAAACGGCGAGTAATCTTTACCCTTGCAGGATGCCAGTATAAATCGCAGTCCGCAAGTCATTTTGCGCTGGAATATCGTTAATGTTCCGTAACTTAGCGAACTCAGCAAAAGAATCAGCCCAGCTGGCGAGCGCCGCCCTAGTGGATTTTAATGCTGGCTTAATCGGTATTTTACGGATCGATTTCTAAGTTCGCTTCCGCACAGAGCGTGCAGCGGCGTCAGCGTATTCCTGCATCCACGATTCCGACGCGGCTTGCGCGGGATCCACGGAAGAATATGGCGGCCGGCTCAGCCGGTCGCTCGATGTAACGCATGGAAGCAGGAGCGAACACAGCAATGGAACGCCACCGTATCGCGGGGCCGCGCAAGCGTGCCGCGGGCATCGCCGCAAAAGCGCGTCGCAATCAGGCCGGAGCCGCGCCTCGTCGCCCGCTGACCGCGCAAACCCTCGTCCAGAACCTGAGCTCGCTGTCGCACGTGCTCGGCAGCCCGGCCGCAGCGAACGACGCGTCCACCGTCGCGGCGCCAGGCATACTGCCGCGTCTGCTGCGTCGCAGCCCGCGCCAGTGGATGGCCGTACTCGGCTGGGGCGACGCGATCCTGCTGAGCTTGTCGGTCGGCATCGCGATGCGCCTGCGCTACATCACGGATGCGCAGGCGTATGCGACGTTTTCCGAGAATCTCTGGTGGCGCGCGGGGCTGTTCTCCGCCGCGGTGATCGTGTGCTTGTTCGCGCTCGGCCTGTATCAGCCGCAAACGCGCGAGACACGGCTCGGCGTGTTGCTGCGCCAGATCGTGGGCTTCGGCCTCGCCACGCTGTTCCTTATAGTGTGCTACTACATATTGCCGCAGGCCTACATCGGGCGCGGCGTGCTCGCGCTCGCGCTCGGCGTCGGTTTCGCCTCCACTGCCGCGTCGCACTTGTTGCTCGGCAACTGGATTCGTGCGGACGCGCTCAAGCGCCGCATTCTCGTGTTCGGCGCCGGTCACGGCGCGGCGTTCGTCGCGGACTGGATGCGGCGCGGCGCCAAGTGGCACACCTTCGCCATCGTCGGCTTCGTCCCGGTGCCGGGCGAAGCGCTGAAGGTGCCGCAGGACAAGCTACTGCAGCTGCCGTCGGGTGGGCTGCAGGAATGGGCAAACGCGCACCAGATTGACGAGATACTCGTCGCTCCCGACGATCGTCGGGGGACGTTGCCAATGACCGACCTGCTCGAATGCAAGCAGCGCGGAATCGTGGTGACGGATCTGGTGCGTTTTCTCGAACGCGAATCCGGCCGCGTCAAGCTGACCGCGACCCCGTCCTGGCTGGTCTTCTCCGAAGGTTTCCACACCTCGCCGCTGCGCGCCGCCGGCAAACGCGGTTTCGACATCTTCTGCGCGCTGCTGCTGCTCGCCGTGGGCTGGCCGTTCATGCTGTTGACGGCACTCGCGATCCGGCTCGAATCCGGCGCCGGCCAGCCGATCCTGTACGCGCAGAACCGCGTCGGCGAACGCGGCCGGGTGTTCCGGCTGTACAAGTTCCGCAGCATGCGCACCGACGCCGAAGCGGCCGGTGCGCGTTGGGCGAGCCAGGACGACCCGCGCGTAACCCGCGTCGGACGCGTGATCCGCAAGCTGCGCCTGGACGAACTGCCGCAGCTGTGGAACGTGCTCAACGGCAGCATGAGCCTGATCGGGCCGCGCCCGGAACGTCCCGAGTTCGTCGAGGAACTGGCCAAGAACATTCCTTACTACAACCTGCGGCACTGCGTGAAACCGGGCCTGACCGGATGGGCGCAATTGCGCTACCCGTACGGCGCCAGTGCGGAGGACGCCGCCGAGAAGCTCACGTTCGACCTTTTCTACGTCAAGAACCACAGCTTCCGTTTCGACGCGCTGATCTTCATTCAGACTGTCGAAGTGGTGCTGTTCGGCCGGGGCGCGCGCTGAGTGCGCGCGCAGGAGTCACGCGAATGATCGTCCGCGCCGCGCAGCCTCATTCACGTCCGCGCGCGCGCCGCGCCGCGACGGCGTGTACGCACGCTTCGACGCCGCGCCGGCTGGCGCGCGCGACGCCGCACGAGTCCGGATCGCATGCGCGGCACGCGCCGGTGCAATCCGATCGCCCGGCGCGTGGCACGGAGCGCACGCCATGAGCGCCGGCGAAAACCTGGCCTACAGCGCGCCTGCGCCGACCGCGTACGTTTCCGCAGTCGCCGACGCACCCGCACCGATCGCGCGCCGCGCGCGCGTCGGCGAAGCGGCGTTTCGCAGCGAATACCTGCTGCCGCGGGTGCCGCTGGTGTTCGCCGATCTGGCACGCGAGTGGCCGCTGTTTCACCGCGCGACGCCGGACGACTTCCGCCGCCGGTTCGGCGCGCACGCGGTACGGATGCACGGCCGCCGCATCCATCTGGGCGAACTGCTCGACCGCCTGCAGCACGGCGTGGCGCAGCCGTATCCGTGCCGCATCGACGTCGCACGCGATCTGCCGGCGCTGCTGCCCGACATCACGCCGCGCTTCGCGCAGAGCGTGCCGGACCGGCAGGGAAGTGCGCTGATGCCGCCGCAGCTCGCGGCCGAGCTCGGCATCGTCGAGTTGTCCTTCGCCGCGGCAGGTGCGCGCAGCCAGTATCTCGCGTGCGATGCCCTCGGCCGCCATCGCTGGATCGCGCAATTGTACGGCGAGCAGGAAATCACCTTGTTCGCGCCTGGCCAGGAAGCGTTCCTCTATCCGGATCCGACGGCGCCGTGGCAATCGCGCATGCGCCGCCCGCATGCGCCGGACGCGGTGCGCTACGCGCTGTTCCGCAACGCGAGCGCGCAGCGCGTGCTGTTGGCGCCGGGCGAAACGCTGTTCGTTCCGAGTGGCTGGTGGCATAGCGCACGAAGCACGGGATTCTCCATCGGCGTGGCCTTCGGCCAGCTCGGCGCCGACAACTGGCCGGACTTTGTCGCGGCGTCCGCGGAACAGCGGCTGCGCGAGGGAAAACCCGCAGCGGCGCGCGCGTGGCGCACCCATCTCGCCCTGCTTGGTGCAAGCCTTGCTGTGCTGGAACGTTTCCGCGCGAACCGCGCGCTCCGGTGGTGCCGTCGATGAATGCGATCCCGAAACCCTTGCAGGGCGACGACAACGCGTTGCTTGCCGCGTTCCTGACCCAGGTCGAGCGCGTGCCCGATGCGGTCGCGATCAGCGGTCCGCGCGGGCAAGTGCGCTACGCCGGCTTGCAGGCGGCAATGAACAGTTTCGCCGCCGGCCTCGATCGCCGCGGGGTCGGGCCGGACGACATCGTCGCCTTCGCCGCGGAGCGCACGCCGGAATCGATCGCGCTGCTGCTTGCGATTGCGGCCAACGGCGCGGCCTGGCTGCCCATTCCGCCTTGCCAGAGCGATCCGCGTCTGGCCGAGCTGATCGAACAGGCACAGCCGCAGCTCGTCGTCGGCGAGCCCGCGCTGCGCGCGCAGTTGCCGATCGACGCGCCGTGGGTCGCGCCGGGCGCGCTGATCTCGCCGCAGACGCGGCTCGACGTCAAACCCTGCGGTGCGCTCGCCTACGTGCAGTTCACGCTCGGCCGTCACGGTCGCACGCAGGGCACCGCGATGCGCACGCGCGCGGCGGTCGAGCTGATCGACTGGCAGCGGCGCCACGCGCGCCTGGGCAAGGCGGCGCGAACGCTGCAATTCGCCGCGCTCGACCACGAATGCGCGTTCCGCGAGATCTTCGGCACGCTCGCCACCGGCGGCACCCTGATCCTGGCGGACGACATGCAGTGCCGCGATTTGTCGGCGCTGTACAACCTGCTGTGCACGGCGCGCGTGGAGCGCGCGTTCCTGCCGGCGCCGGTGGTCGAGATGCTGGCGACGGTCGTGGCGCGTCGCGGCGGCGCCGCGCCGCGGACGCTGCTCGACGTCGTCACCGCGGGCGAACAGTTGCAGTTCACGCCGGAGCTGCGCGCGCTGTTCGGCTCGCTGCACGACTGCGTGTTGCACATTCAATACGGCCCTACGCGTGCGGAAGCGATCGCACCGCACGAGTTGTCCGCGCCTTCCGTCGCGCCGCGTGTGCTCACCGCCGGAGCGGTGCAGCCGCACGCGCGCAGTGCGCCGGGACAGGATGGGCCGTCCTCGGGTATGTGGCAGCGCTCCAGCGTCGCGGCCCGGGCCGCGGCGCTGCTGCGTGCCGCGCGCGACGCCGGCCGCGACCGCGGCGATGCGCGCACCGATGCGCGCCGCTTCGCGCGCAACGGCACCGGCTGACGCAAGGAGCGACGCATGCGAGCGCTCGACGCGCGACCCCGGCATCCGACATTCCCCGCATCGCCTGCACGTACCGGCGCCTGTCGCGCCGGTGCGCTCGTGTGTGCGGATCGTATTGCCTCACCGCACCGCACCGTGCGCGCCGCGCGCGCGCCGTTCCTCGACCCCGCCGCCCGAGCCGAGCCATGAACGCACCCCGTGTCAGTGCCATCGTTCCCACCTACAACGCCGAGCGTTTCCTGGCCGAGGCGCTGGACAGCGCGCTGGCGCAGACGTATCAGGATTTGGAAATCGTCGTGGTCAACGACGGCTCGACCGACGGCAGCGCGGCGATCGCTGCGGCCTACGCCGCGCGGTATCCGGACAAGGTGCGCGTGATCCATCAGCCGAACCAGGGCCTGTGCCACGCGCGCAATACCGCGCTCGGCGCCGCGCGCGGCACGTATTTCGCGCTACTCGACGCGGACGACGTGTGGCTGCCGCACCACCTGGCGGATTGCGTCGCGCTGCTCGACCGGCGGCCCGAGGTCGCCCTGGTGCATGCCGACATCGAGCGCATCGACACGCACGGACGCTCGCTCGGCCGCAACGTGCGCTACTGGGCCACGTTGGCGACAGACGCGTTCCATGCGCTGTTCCTGCGGCGCGAACACGTGTGCTGCCCGACCGCGGTGTTCCGGCGCGATGCGGTGGAGCGCGTCGGCAACTTCGACACTCAGTTCAACCGTCTCGGCTGCGAGGATCGGGACCTGTGGCTGCGCATCAGCGCGGTCGCGCCGATCGCGTTCCTGCCCGATCTGCATGCGCGCTACCGCCTGCACGCCAACAACATGAGCGCGAACTTCGACAAGATGCTGAGCGCACGCCTGCGCCTGGTCGACAAATTCTGCCGCACGCACCCGGGCCAGCCGCTACGGCGGCGCGCACTGGCGGCGGCGCATTGCAACCTGGGCGACGAACTGATGGATGCGGCGCGCCGCCGTGCGGCGTTCGCCGCCTATGCGCGCGCGTTCGTGTTGCGTCCGGTCGAGCCGCACGCGGTGCGAGGCATGCTGCGGAGTCTCCTGAAACCGCAGCCGGCCTTGCGCCGGCTCAGTGCACCGGCCGGCGCGAAAACAGCACGTCGACCTGCGACGTCAGTCGGTAATCCGTGATCGGCACCGGGCCTTTGTGCTGGCCCGGCTCAAGGTAGGATTCCACGCCGTAGTCGTTTTCCAGCGCGTAGGCGCGGTAGCCGTGGCGCGCAAACGTGGCGAGGATTTCCTCGCCGGCGTCGCCGCCGCCCGGAATGCGCTGCGGCGCGACTTCCATCACGATTTCGGTGCGTTGCGGCAGCTGCGGCAGCAGCGGCTCCAGACCGCGCAACACCTCGAGTTCTGCGCCTTCGACGTCGATCTTGATCACGCGCGCCCGTGCGATTTCGTCCGCGCTCAGGATCTCCGTCAACGGCAGTGCCGGCACGTCGACCGGCGCGGCATCCTGCACCGCGACCATGCTGGTCTTGCCGATGTTGCCGGCCTTGCCGGGATACAGCTTGACGGTTCCGCGCTGTGCCGCCGCGGCGACCTGGACCGTGCGCACGTTGTGGCGCTCGTTCAGCGCCACGTGCCGGTCGAGCAGGGCGTGGATCCACTGTGCCGCTTCGATCGCGACGACGTGGCCCTCGTCGCCGACGAGGCGCGAGGCGAGCAGGCTGTAGTGACCGATATTCGCGCCGATGTCGATGAAGCAGTCGCCGGGTTTCAGCGTGTGGCTGAGCCAATGGCTGATGTGCGGTTCCCAGGTACCGAAGAAATACAGGTGCCGCTGGATCAGATCTTCGGTGCTGCCCGTCAGGCGATTGCCGCCCTGCACGCGGCAGGTGAATTCATGCGGACGCCAGTGGAACGTGCGCCACAGCCAGGGCTTGCCGGCGCGCAGGGGCGCGTAGCGGATCCAGGCACGCGCGGCCGGCGTGAGCGCATCGCCGAGGTAGCGCTTCATGGTCTTTTGCATGCGAGAGTCCTTTCCCGTCGGTTGTGTGCAATCCAATTCAACTCACATGCCAGCGCCCGCCGGGGGCCATCGCGCCCGCGCGGGTACTGGGTCCAGTCGTTACGCACGATCGGCGCGCACGCTGCGGCGCAAATTGCATCGCCGCGCGCGGGTAGGTCTCGTGCGCGCTTCGTACCGCTGACTCGGCGCGTTCGCGCGGCTGCCAGCCAAGCGGCATGAACGCGTCGCTTAACGGCCATGGCTCAGTGGCGGCGCAACTCCGCCTTGAGTTCCTTCTTGCGCGCGGCCAGCTGCGCACCGATTTCGTCGAGGTCGATGTCGGCGGACTTCGCCGCGGGGAAGATCTCGCGGTACTCCTCCTTGACGTGATGCTTGATGTATTCGCTCAGCACCTTCATGCGCGCGTCGAACAACTCGTCGCTGCTGTCGCTGGCTTCGATTTCCTCGATCAGTTTGGCTGCGCCGTCGTGTTCGACCTTCGCTTCGTCGAGCGCGCTCTCTTCGTCTTTCGCGCCCGCTTCGCGCACGGCGGGATAGAAGACTTCCTCTTCGATGCGGGTGTGGATCTTCAGTTCCGTGCAGATTTGCGTCGCCAGGCGCTGCTTCTGGTCGCTGCGGCTGGCGGATTCGAATTTCTCGAACAGCTGCAGCACTTCGTCGTGGTCGGCGCGCAGCAGGGTGAGCGCGTTCTGCTGTCCCGCGCGTGTCCCGCGTGTGGACTGTGTACGTGAGCGGGCGGTGCCGCGCGTGTTCTTGCGCGTCTGCGCGGAGCTTGCCGATTGCTGTGCCATGTCGTTGCTCTCCTTGATGAGTTGCGAGCCGCCGTCCGCGTTGCAAATAGTCCGCCAGCGGTTTCGCAATCGCGGCGCGCCACCGCGCATCGCGCGGACGCGACGCAGTGACGAAACCGAGTGCGATGCGGACGCGGCGGGCGAAACCTTTCACACGACGCGAAAGGAATTGCCGCGCCGCGCTGCGCGAGCGCGGCTTCGCGTGAACGATGCGTGGCACGGATGATGCGGACGGCCCGCGACGACGCTCGCCGATTCCCGGCGGGCCGCATTCGGCAGCGAGGACGTGCGCATGAAATCCGATTATCCGACTCACGATCAAACCGTGTTGATTACCGGCGCCTCGAGCGGCATCGGCATGCACCTGGCGCACGAATTCGCGCGTCACGGTCATCCCTTGGTGCTCACCGCGCCGAACGAGGCGGAGCTTCTGCGTGTCGCCGCCGACATCCAGGCGCGTTTCCGTTCCCCGGTGCGCGTCGTTCCCGGCGATCTGGAAGAAGCAGACACGCCGGCGCGGCTGTTCGAGGAGATGCAGCGCGACGAGGTGCGCATCGACATCCTGGTCAACAACGCCGGCCATGGCCAGCGTGGCCGTTTCTGGGAGATTCCGATCGAACGCAACCTGTCGATCCTGCGGCTCAACGTCGAGGCCGTGCTGCGGCTGACGCGCCTGTTCTTGCCCGCGATGCTCGCACGCGGGCGCGGCCGCATCCTCAACACCGCATCGATCGCCGGCTTCGAGCCCGGGCCTTTGCTCGCGGTGTACCACGCGAGCAAGGCGTTCGTGCTGTCGTGGAGCGAGGCACTCGCAACCGAACTGAAGGACACGCCGATCCGCGTATCGGCTCTCTGCCCCGGTCCGACCGACACAGATTTCTTCCCCAAGGCCGGCATGGAGGACACGCGCGGTTTCCAGCAGGCGAATCTGATGGCGCCGCAGGACGTGGCGCAGGCCGGCTACAAAGGCCTGATGGAAGGCGAACGCACGATCGTTCCGGGCGCGGCGAACAAGGCCTTGGTGTTCTCGCGCCGCTTCATGTCCGAAGGCATGCAGGCCGCGATGAACGAGAAGATGTACGAGAACGTGCCGCCGGAAAAGCGCAAACGCGAACGCGGCGACATCGAGCACCGCGCAGACCCGAAGCACCGAGGCAGATGCAGCCTCTGGCGGATCGCCGCTGTCCCGGTGCGGGCCGGGACGGCGGGTCGATCGCGCTGCGCTGAAATCGCTGGCTGATCCACTCCGCGCGACCGTGCGCGCGCTTCACGCCGGCGCGCACAGGGTAGCGGACTCGCTCAGAGCAAGCCGTCGATCGGCAGCACGCGCAGCGTGTAGACCTCGAGCCGGCGCGCGAGCGGTACGTCCGGCTCGTGCGCCTCGATTTTCATCTTGCCGTCGTCGCCCAGCGCGGTCCAATGCATCGTGCCGTCGTCGATCGTCACGTGGTAGGCGTTGATCGGCTTGGTCGCGCTGTTGAAATACTCGGCCGTCGCGGCGGCGAGATCGGGACTGTCGGCGATCACACCCATTTCGGTGTTCAGCAGCTTGGAGCGCTCGTCGATGTTCATCGAGCCAATGAACACGCGCTTGCGGTCGACCACCACCGCCTTGGCGTGCAGGCTGACGCCCGACGACGCGCCGTGGGCGGCCGGCTGGTTCCCGACCAGCGGGCGCAATTCGTAGACGTCCACACCGCCCTTGAGCAGGTCGCGGCGGTACCGCGCGTAGCCGGCGTGGACCATCGGTTCGTCCGTAGCCGCGAGCGAGTTGGTCAGCACCTTGACGTGCACGCCGCGCCGCGCAAGCGCGGTGAAGAGTTTCGTGTCCTCGTCGCCGGGGACGAAATACGCCGAGATCAGCATCACATCGTGCTGCGCGCCGCCGATCATCGAATCGAGTTTCGGATCGAGCAGCAGCGCCGGGTCGTCCTTGCCTTCGACCTTCTGCGGCTGATCCGCGACGATCGACGCACGACCCCACATCCACTGGCCGGGTTTGTCCACGGCAGCGCCGCCGGGCAGCGCCGCGCCGAGCGAGGATGCATACGCGGAATCCGAGGTCGCCCGTGCGGTGCCGGCGAGTTTCTGCCGCAGTTTCGCCAGCGCCTCGCCGCCGTCCTTGCTGCTGTCGAATGCTTTCACCGGATACGCCGGCGTCGCGTTCCAGTAGGTGTCGAACGCGTGCGACGTCTGCTCCACCACCGGCCCGATCGCGATCACGTCGAGATCGCGGAAATGCTGCGTGTCGCCTTCCTTGAAGTACGCGTCGCCGATGTTGCGGCCGCCGAGGATCGCGACGCTGTTGTCGACCACGAAGGATTTGTTGTGCATGCGCCGGTTCAGGCGCGGACCGTCGATCAGGAACTGGCCGATGCGCGACAGCAGCGAGGGATTGCGCGTGTGGAACGGATTGAACAGGCGCACTTCGATGTTCGGGTGCGCGTCGAGGCCGTCGAGCGTCTGCTCGGCGTCGCCCGCGTCGAGGTCGTCGACCAGCAGGCGCACGCGCACGCCGCGGTCGGCCGCCGCGAGCAG